>Ga0209584_10000041_pt1 | contig 28018 bp, 27 predicted proteins | sample NGEPerD_FD_184507 | JGI IMG/M metagenome (GOLD analysis project Ga0209584, IMG submission 184507) | Arctic peat soil microbial communities from the Barrow Environmental Observatory site, Barrow, Alaska, USA - NGEE PermafrostAB12-D... | ecosystem: Environmental > Terrestrial > Soil > Wetlands >...
ATTCCGGAAACAGCAGGAAGAACGGGTTCTCGATCGCCTTCGGATCGGCGAGCACCAGCGCGCCCTGCCCGAGATAATTCATCACAAGCGCCGGCAAAACGACGACCGTCCAGGCGATGCGGATCGGACCGCGGCCGAAATGGCCGAGATCGGCATAGAGCGCCTCACAGCCTGTCACGCACAGGAACACTGCACCAAGCGTATAGAACGCGATGATGCCGTGGTGGAGCAGGAAGTGCACACCGTAATACGGGTTAAACGCCAGCAGCACGTTGAGGTTTTGTCCGATATGCCATAGTCCGGCGACGGTAATGGCGGCAAACCACACCAAAGTGATCGGACCGAACAAGGCGGCGACCTTAGCCGTGCCGCGCGACTGCGCCGCGAACAGCGCGATCAGGATCCCCACAGTGAGCGGCACCACAAATTCATCGAACGCCGGCGTCGCGACTTTCAAGCCTTCGATCGCCGAGAGCACCGACAGCGCCGGCGTGATGATGGCGTCGCCATAGAACAGCGCGCCGCTGATAATGCCGAGCAGGATCACGATGCCGCCGCCGCGGCTGCCGCCGAGCGCGCGCGAAGCAAGTGCCATCAGCGCCAGTGTGCCGCCCTCTCCGTGGTTGTCGGCGCGTAGCAGGATCAGCACGTACTTGGCGGTCACCACCAGCAGCAGCGCCCAGATGATCAGCGACAGGATGCCGAGCACCACTGGCTCGCTTACCGCATGGCCGGGCCCGACCGCAGCAAGCACCGACTCGCGCATCGCGTAGAGGGGACTGGTGCCGATGTCGCCGTACACGACGCCGATGCAGCCAAGGGTAAGCGCCCAGAAGCCGGCCTTCACCGGCACGTCGCTGCCGCCATTGGCCGCAACCGAGCCGCCGTGAGCGGCCTTACTGGGTGACATGCGATGTTGGCCTGGATCGATTATTGCAATGCAAAAACTGTGGGACGCGGCTTATAACGCCGCAGCCCCTGGTCTGCATAGCCGTTTGCGCATCGTGGGGAAACGAGCCATGCGTCGTTCACAGGAGCCTTCCGCCATGGCGCGGAAGCGGTTTTGCGGGCTATTACGGGGTCAAATCGACCGGAATCGGCGGCTCTTCCCGCATCAGGGTAATGGTGACGCGGCGGTTCGGCGACATGTACGGGTTGTCCGGGAACAGCGGATCGGTATCGGCTTTGCCGGCCACCATATAGACGTGCCCGGGCGGCAGTCCCTCGCCGGTGAGAATTTCGCGCACCGCATTGGCGCGGTCGGCGGAAAGTTCCCAAGGACCATAGCCCGGCTTATCCGGCACCTTACTCGATGCGGTATGGCCGGTGATGGAGACGCGATACGGCATCGCTTTGAGCGCCGGCGCGATCTTCTGGATCAGCTTGCGGGTGCGCTCATGGGGCGCCTTGGCGCCGTCCGGGAACATCGAGCGGCCGTCTTGGTCGATGATCTCGATATTGAGGCCCTGCTTGGTCTCCTCGACCATGATGTGCTTGGAGGCCTCGGTGATCTCCGGCATTTCCTGCAACGCCTGGCGTAGCGAGGCTGAAGCCAGGGCGAATTTCTGATCTCTCTTCAAGCGCGCGCCGTAACTGCGCTCCTTATCCTCGTCATCGGGCGTCGGCGTCGCGGACGCCTCGGAGGGATCGATGTTGGCGGCATTCTTGAGTTTCGGCCGCGTCGGCAAGCCCAGCACTTCGATGATGCCGGAATAGCGCACGTTGTCCTGCACGCCGAAAGCGTCGCGCATCGAGCCGGCGACAATTTTCAGCTTCTGCTGATCTTGGGTGGAAAACGCGACCAGCATCACGAAGAAGCTGACCAGCAGCCCCATAAGGTCGGCGAAGGTCACGAACCAGCCGTGACCGCCGCCGTGCGCTTCCTTGCGTCTGGCCATTGTCGCTGTTCCGGATGCGCCGCTTTAAGCGGCCACCGCCTCTGCCGCTTTGCCTTCCTCGGCTTCGCTGTGACGATGCTTCTCGGGCAGGTAGGCGAGCAGCATCTCGCGCACCAGAGTGGGGCTCTTGGCTTCACGGATCATCAGGATGCCGTCGATCATCAAGGTGCGGTTGATTTCTTCGTCCACCAGCTTGAGATGCAATTTGTCGGCGATCGGCAGACAGAACAGATTGGCCAGTGCCGCGCCGTAGAAGGTCGCCAGCAACGCGCCCGCCATGAACGGTCCGAGTTTCGATGGATCGGTCATGTTGGCGAACATCTGCACCATGCCGATCAGGGTGCCGATCATGCCGAAGGCCGGCGCACAGTCGCCGACCGCACGGTAGATCTTCTGGCCTTCGTCGAGATGGGTGAGGAAGTTGTCGCGGTCGCGCTCGAGATTGTCGCGGATGAAGTTGGTGTCATAGCCGTCGGCGACGAAACGGATGCCTTTGGCCAGGAACGGGTCTTCGATCTCGACTTTTTCGAGTCCGACCGGTCCGGACTTGCGGGCGACTTCGGCAAGCCCCGCCAGTTCATCGACCAGTTCGCGCTGGGTCATACGGCGCATCGAAAACGCAAATTTGGCGCCGAGTGGCAGGCCATGCATGATTGAAGAGAATGGAAACCGGATCAGCGTGGCGGCAAAAGACCCGCCGAAAATAACGATAAACGCATGTTCGCTAACGAACATGTGCAGGTCGCCGCCCATCATAATCACGAGGCCCACGACACCGACGCCGCACAGCAGGCCTAAACTCGTTGCGATATCCATGACTTCCCACCCAACGCGCACGAAATGCAGCACAAAACGGTATGGCGGCCGCTGCAAACGACCCTAGACTGGCGCTGTTAAGAGGCGGTAAAGGCTAACCGTTCGTGAAAGAAAAACGCCTGCCTTCGCTGGGTCCACCCGTGACCGGCCGGCAAAAAGCTGCAAAAATCACGGCAAATGGGCGCCGAAGCCCTAAGGTCCCGTCCCAGGACCCCTTAAAACGGAGGAGAGCGATCCATGCGTGAGATCGGCCATTTCATCGGCGGCAAGGCGGTTAAAGGGACCTCCGGACGCTTCGGCGACGTCTTCGATCCCAACACCGGCGAGGTGCAAGCCAAGGTAGCGCTGGCCAAGCATTCCGAGGTCGAGCATGCCATCGCCAATGCGCAAGCCGCGCAGCCGGCCTGGGGGGCGACCAATCCGCAGCGGCGCGCCCGCGTGATGTTCAAGTTTCTCGAGCTGGTGGCGAAGGAATACGACAGCCTCGCCAAGCTGCTCTCCTCCGAGCACGGCAAGACCCTGCCCGACGCGCGCGGCGACATTCAGCGCGGACTCGAGGTGGTGGAGTTTGCTTGCGGCATTCCGCATCTGCTGAAGGGCGATTACACCGAAGGCGCCGGCCCCGGCATCGACCTTTATTCCGTGCGGCAACCGCTCGGCGTGGTCGCCGGCATCACCCCGTTTAATTTTCCGGCAATGATTCCGCTGTGGAAGGCGGCGCCCGCGATCGCCTGCGGCAACGCCTTCATCCTCAAGCCGTCGGAGCGCGATCCGTCGGTGCCGATGCGGATTGCCGAACTGTTCATCGAGGCCGGCTTGCCGGAAGGCGTGCTCAACGTGGTCAATGGCGACAAGGAAGCCGTGGACACCTTACTCACCGACGACCGCATCAAGGCGATCGGCTTCGTCGGCTCGTCGGCGATCGCGGAATACATTTATTCGACCGGCTGCGCCAACGGAAAGCGCGTGCAATGCTTCGGCGGCGCCAAAAACCACATGATCGTGATGCCCGACGCCGACATGGACCAGGCGGTCGATGCGCTGATCGGCGCCGGCTATGGTTCGGCCGGCGAACGCTGCATGGCGATTTCGGTGGCGGTGCCGGTCGGCAAGAAGACCGCCGATATCCTGCTCGGGAAGCTGATCCCGCGCGTGGAGAACCTGAAGATTGGTCCCTCCAGCGACCCCCAGGCCGACTACGGCCCGATGGTCACCAAGGAACTGCTCGGCAAGGTGCGTGGCTATATCGATAGCGGCATCAAGGAAGGCGCCAAGCTCGTGGTGGACGGGCGCGGGTTCAAATTGCAGGGCTACGAGCACGGCAATTTCATCGGCGGCTGCCTGTTCGACGAGGTGAAGCCGAACATGAAAATCTACAAGGAGGAAATCTTCGGACCGGTGCTCTCGGTGGTGCGCGCGAAGGATTACGAGGAAGCGGTGCGGCTGCCCTCCGACCACGACTACGGCAATGGCGTCGCCATCTTCACCCGCGACGGCGACACCGCGCGCGATTTCGTCAACCGCGTGCAGGTCGGCATGGTGGGCGTCAACTTCGCCATTCCGGTGCCGCTCGCCTATCACACCTTCGGCGGCTGGAAGCGCTCCGGCTTCGGCGATCTCAACCAGCACGGGCCGGATTCGATCCGCTTCTACACCAAAACCAAGACCGTCACTTCGCGCTGGCCGACCGGCACCAAGGAAGGCGCCGAATTCGTGATCCCGACCATGAAGTGAGGCCCGCTTCGTGAGCATGCCACGGATCGCAGGCGTCGCGGTATGCGTGCTGGCGCTGGCGGCTTGCGGTTCTCTTGGCGATCAGACCGCTGCGCCGCAAACGACGGAGATCATGGCCGGCCGCTGGATGTTGACGGCGCCGAACGCGCCGTCCTGCGGCATGAATTTCGGCGGCGCCCTCGGCGTGCAGGAAGGCACCGTGGTGCCGGAGGGCGGCTGCCCGGAAAAATTCTTCCTGAGCCGCAGCTGGACGCTCGACCAGAACTCGCTGGTGATCAAAGATGACAGCGGCCAGCCGCTGGTGAAGCTCAATTTCGCCAACGGCCGATTTGACGGACAATCCACCGCCGGCACACCGGTAACGCTGGCGCGCCAAGCCATTCCTGCAAATTAGGAGCCCCATGTCCGACTTTCAGCTCTACTGCTTCGCCCAGTCCGGCAATGCGTACCGCGCCGCGCTGATGCTCAATCTGATCGGCGCCAAGTGGGAGCCGATCTGGATCGATTTTTTCGGTTCAGGTGTCCAGCGCACGCCCGGTTATCGCGAGGACGTCAATGAGATGGGCGAGGTGCCGGTGCTGGTGCATGGCAAGAAAAAGCTCACCCAGTCGGGCGTGATCCTGACCTACCTCTCCGACCTCACCGGCAAGTTCAAGCCGCAGGGCGAGGACGAGAAGCTGGAAGCGCTGCGTTGGATCATCTTCGACAATCAGAAGGTCAACGGCTTCCTCGGACCGTTCCGCTTCCAGAAGAATTTCGCCAAGCCGGCCGGCGATCCGGCGGTGCTGGCGTTCATGAAAGGGCGCTTCGACAGCGCGCTTGGCATCGTCAACAAGCGGTTGACCGGGCGGCAATACCTGGTGAGCGACAAGCCGACCATCGCGGACGTTTCGATGACCGCCTATCTCTACTATCCGGCGGAGGAGTTCGGCTTCGACATCGCCAAGGATCATCCGGCGATCGGCGCCTGGCTCGAGCGCATGAAAGCCTTGCCTGGCTGGAAGCATCCTTATGACTTGATGCCCGGCTATCCGCTCGGCACGCAAGGGTATCGAAATCAATGATCGTGATGATGGCGGTGATGATCGTGCGCATGATCATGATCGTGCCCATGCGATGACGCGTAAGCGCCGCCTTCTGGTTCGAAAGGCGCTTCGATCATCGCCACTTTCGCGCCGAGCGATTTGAGCAAGGCTTCGATCGCCGCATCGAGCCGCGCGCGGATGCGATTGGGCAGCACTTGTACCGGCACGTGGCGGTCGCCGAGATGCCAGGCGAGCCGCGACAGCGCGGCCACGTCCGCCGCGCGCGCTTCGATCAGCGGCTCGGGGGCGGCGACGACTTCCACCAGTCCGCCGTCGTCGAGCAGCAGCAGATCGTCGGTCCGCAAGCGCGCCGGCTGCTGCAGATCGATCTCAAAGGCGCCGCCCTTGACGCCGGTGACCGTGATTTTCTGCGCGCTGCGCTGGGCGTAATCGAGGATTACGGTATCGATGACCGGCCGACCGTGTCGGTCGGCGGCGGCAAGGACGCTGGTGGCGCGCGGCATGTGCTTGGGGGAGCCGTCGATTAGTTCAAGCGCGCTGGGCGCTCGTGATCGGAATCGCTTGCCGGAACAGGGCCTGGCGCCATTGGCGCATCGGCGGCGGACGCAGCGGCGGTAGTCGCCTCATCCTTGCGCTGATGTTCGCGATAGGACAGCCAGCCGAGTGGGAGGCAGCCGAGATAGGCGAGCGTGCCGATGGTGAGCACTTCCCACGGATAGCTGATCAGCAACGCGAAGAACAACACCACCACCACGAACACCGGCAGCACCAGTTCTGGTGGCACGCGCTTGCCCACCCGTTTGCCGGAGAACACCGGCAGGCGCGAGACCATCAATAGCGCGATCGCAAGCGTGTAAAAAAACGTCAGCCACACCGTCACGAGCCCGTTGGAGACGCCGAGGAAATTGAGGTAGATCGGCAGCAGCACGGTGATGGCGCCGGCCGGCGCCGGGATCCCGGTGAAGAAATTTCCCGCCCAGGCCGGCTGGTTGGGGTCGTCGATCATCACGTTGAAGCGCGCGAGCCGCAGCGCAGCGCAGATCGCGAACACCAGCGCCGCGATCCAGCCCGCCGATTTGAGCTCGTGCAGGCCCCAGAAATAAAGGATCAACGCCGGCGCCACGCCGAAATTCACGAAGTCTGCGAGGCTGTCGAGTTCGGCGCCGAAGCGCGAAGTGCCCTTGAGCATGCGCGCGAGCCGCCCGTCGATGCCGTCGAGCAGCACCGCCAGCACGATCGCCGCCAGCGCCATGTCGAGCCTGTTTTCGACCGCCATGCGGATCGCGGTCAGCCCTGCGCAGAGCGCCAAGAGCGTGATTAGATTAGGGAGCAGCGTGCGCACCGGGATCGCCTTGAAGCGGCGGCGGGGCGGCGGAGCGGGATCGAACGGCGGAAACACCATGGCGCCAATATAGACGCTTGCGGGCGTGCGCGCCACGTCGCGCGGATACGGTTTTGCGTCCTTGTTAACTAATTTTCTTGCGCATGATCTTGTCCGAAAACCGGTTCCCACTTTTCGGGATCATGCGCTAGCCGCTTCGAAAGGCGCGTCCGCCGTCGCCGGTGCGCAGGTCGGCGAGCACGGTTTCGCCGGCAATCGATATCTGCCCGACCGCAACCATCGGCGGCGTGCCGTCGGGGAGATAGACGTCGAGGCGCGAGCCGAAGCGGATCATGCCGAAGCGCTCGCCCGCGCCGAGCGGCTGGCCCTCGCGCACGAAGCAGACGATGCGGCGCGCCACCAGGCCGGCGATCTGCACCACCGCCACGCGCGTGCCGGCGGTGGCGATCACCAGCGAATTGCGCTCGTTGTCGGCGCTCGCCTTGTCGAGGTCGGCGTTGAAGAACTTGCCAGGCTGGTAGACGATTTTTTCGATGCGGCCGGCCACCGGGCTGCGGTTCACATGGCAGTCGAACACGCTCATGAAGATCGAGATGCGCGGCAGCGGCTTGTCGCCCAGCCCGAGCTCGTGCGGCGGCGGCGCCGTTGTGATCTGGCTGACGCGGCCATCGGCAGGCGCCACCACCAGGCCCTCGCGCACCGGGGTCACGCGCGGCGGATCGCGAAAGAAATAGGCGCACCAGATCGTCGCCAGCGTGCCGAGCCAGCCGAGCGGGCTCCACAGCCAGAACAGCACCAGGCTGGCGAGCGCGAAGGCGCCGATAAAGGGGTAGCCTTCCGGCGTGACCGGAACGATTTGCACGCGAATCGAATCGTAGATCGACATGTCCTATCCTACTCCGCGGCGTCGGCCGACGCTTCGATCGGCGCGCTAGCTGCGGCCGAAATGACATCCTCCACCGGCGGCGGATTGCGGTTGGGCGCGACCTCGGGCTCGGCCACGCGAGCGAGCTTCTCGCGAGCCTCTTCTGCCTCGCGCTGGCGGCTCCACATGCTGGCATAGAGCCCGTTGGCATCGAGCAGCGCAAAATGCGTGCCGCGCTCGACGATCTCGCCCTGATCGAGCACGATGATCTCGTCGGCGCCGACGATGGTGGAGAGCCGGTGCGCGATCACCAGCGTGGTGCGGCCCTTGGACACCCGCTCCAGCGCGTCCTGGATTTCCTTTTCGGTGTGGCTGTCGAGCGCCGAGGTCGCCTCGTCCAGCACCAGGATCGGCGGCGCCTTCATGATGGTGCGGGCGATCGCCACGCGCTGCTTCTCGCCGCCCGATAGCTTCAGGCCGCGCTCGCCGACCTCGGTTTCGTAGCCTTTCGGCGCGAGCCGGATCAAACCGTCAATCTGCGCGAGGCGCGCAGCCTCCTCCACCTCATTGTTGCTCGCTTCCCAGCGACCGTAGCGGATGTTGTAGCGGATGGTATCGTTGAACAGCACGGTGTCCTGCGGCACCATGCCGATGGCCTGGCGCAGCGAGGCTTGCGTGACCCTGGCGATGTCCTGGCCGTCGATCAGGATGCGGCCGCCGGCTAGATCGTAGAAGCGGAACAGCAGCCGCGATATCGTCGACTTGCCGGCGCCGGACGGGCCCACCACCGCCACCGTCTTGCCGGCCGGCACGTCGAAGCTGATGCCTTTGAGGATGCCCCGCTCAGGCTCATAGGCGAAGCGCACATTCTCGAAGCGGATGGTGCCGCTCGTCACATTGAGCGGTGCCGCGCCGGCCGCATCCTTGATTTCCGGCTCGCGGCTCAAAATCGAGAACATCAGTTCGATGTCGGTCACCGCCTGCTTGATCTCGCGGTAGACCATGCCCATGAAATTGAGCGGCTGGTAGAGCTGGATCATCATGGCGTTGATCAGCACGAAATCGCCGACTGTCTTGGTGCCGGCCTGGATCTCGTAGGCGCACATCACCATGGCGGCGGCGAGCCCGAAGGTGAAGATGACCGCCTGCCCGGCATTGAGCACCGCAAGCGAGGTATAGGCCCGGACACTGGCTTCCTCGTAGCGCGCCATCGACTTGTCATAGCGCTCGGCCTCGCGCTGCTCGGCGCTGAAATATTTCACCGTCTCGTAATTGAGCAGCGAGTCGATCGCCTTCACGTTGGCGTCGGTGTCGCTTTCGTTCATGCGGCGGCGGATGCCGATGCGCCATTCGGTGGCGTGATAGGTGTAGGTCATGTAGATGGCGACGGTGATCATGATCGCCAACACATAGCGCCAGTCGAATTTCCACATCAGCACGCCGACGATCAGCGCCAGCTCAATGATCGTGGGCGAGAGCTGCAGGATCACCATCCGCACGATGGTCTCGATCCCGTTGCGGCCGCGCTCCAGCACGCGGGTGAGCCCGCCGGTCTTGCGCTCGAGATGGAAACGCAGCGACAGCTCGTGCATGTGCACGAAGGTTCGATAGGCGAGCCGGCGCACGGCGTGCATCGCCACCTTGGCGAACAGCCCGTCTCGCAATTGCGTGAGCACCGCCATCAGGATGCGCATGCCGCCATACGCAATTGTCATGGCGACCGGTACGGCCAGCGCCCAGACCAGCCATTCGGACGCCGCCACCGGCGCGCTGCCCTGGCCGGCGAGCGCATCGATTGCCCATTTGAAGGTGAAGGGCACCGCAATCGTCGCCAGCTTGGCGGCCAGCAGTAGCACCATGGCGCCGATCACCCGCCGCTTCAGGTCGCGGCGGTCGGACGGCCAGATATAAGGCCACAGGTGAATCACGGTCTTGAGCAGCGCGCCGCGGTCGGCGGAGACGCGCGATTCGCTTTCGGCTGCTCGGTGGTGGTGGTGGTCGCTCATTCAGGGCCTTCATATAGGCGGATTCTCGACGGTAATCACCCTTCGGGCGGTATTGCGCCTATGCCGGGCCGCCGCCTTGACGCTGCCGCAGACACGATGCACATGCATGGCCATGAACGAACGAGAAAACCCCAGCAAAATTCGAAGAATCTGCGTCTACTGCGGCTCCGGCCCGGGCACCGACCCGGCCTTTGTGGAAGCCGCCCACACCTTCGGCGCCATTCTGGCCAAGAACGGCATCGGCCTGGTTTATGGCGGCGGCGCCGTCGGCATCATGGGCGCGATTGCGCGCTCGGTACACGAGCATGGCGGCGAGGTCACCGGCATCATCCCCAAATTTCTGATGTCTCGGGAACGGGCGCTGCACGGCACCCATGAATTGATCGTCACCGGCGATATGCATGAGCGCAAGCTGAAGATGTTTGAGAGGGCGGACGCCTTCGTGGCGCTGCCAGGCGGCATCGGCACTTTGGAAGAATTGGTCGAGCAGATCACCTGGGTGCAGCTCGGCCGCCATAAAAAGCCAATCCTGCTAGCCAACATCAACGGATTTTGGGACCCGCTCTGCGCGCTGCTCGATCACATGAAGGCGCTCGAATTCATCCGCAGCGATCTCGATTTCGATCTACTGGTCGCGGCCAAGGTGGCCGACATTCTGCCGATGCTGCAAAAGGCGGCGGACGCGGTGCCGGAGGCGGCCAAGGTTATGAGCCCCGAAACCGCCGACAAACTGTAGCGGCTACTTCGCAGCGACGAACGTCACCGCCTCGATGCGGTTGCCGTCGGGGTCGCGGATGAAGGCGGCGTAATAATTCTTATGATAGTGCGCGCGCAGGCCTGGCGCGCCGTCGGATATGCCGCCGGCGGCAAGCGCGGCGGCATGAAAAGCATCGACCGCTTGGATTGACGGCGCACGCAAGCAGATATGCACGCCGCTGTCGGCGGCCACCGTCGCCATATCCTTGCGCCGGTTGATCCAGAACTCGGGATATTTCTTGCCATAGCCGATCGTGGCGTCCGGCCAGTCGCGCAACTTGGTCATGCCGAGCGTGGCCAGCAGCGGCTCATAGAACCGCGCCGCCGCTTTGAGATCGCGCACCGCGATAGAGACGTGGTCGATCATTGTCTTGCGACCGTACTACGCCGGGGCGCCGGATTTCACGAGCTTATAAATGATGGAATCCATCAACGCCTGGAATGAGGCGTCGATGATATTGGGCGACACGCCGATGGTGGTCCAGTGATCGCCGTTCTCGTCCTCGCTCTCGATCAGCACGCGCGTCACCGCCTCGGTGCCGCCATTGAGGATGCGCACGCGGTAGTCGGTGAGCTTCAGGCCGTCGATGTATTTCTGGTACTTGCCAAGATCCTTGCGCAGTGCACGATCGAGCGCATTGACCGGGCCGTTGCCTTCCGCGGCCGAAATCATGTTATCGTCGCCGACCCTCACCTTCACCACCGCCATGGAGACGGTGACGCGCTCACCCTTGGCGTTGTTGCGCTGCTCGACATTGACGTCGAACTGGGTGACGTCGAAATAATTCGGCACCGTGCCGAGTGTGCGGCGCGCCAGCATTTCGAACGACGCATCCGCCGCCTCGTAGGCGTAGCCGATGGTCTCGCGCTCCTTGACGATCTCCAGCAGTCGACCGATGCGCGGATCGTCCTTGTCGGCCTTGATACCGATGCGTTCGAGCTCGGCCAGAATGTTGGATTTACCGGCCTGCTCCGACACCAGCACCTTGCGCTTGTTGCCAACGGTCTCCGGCAACACATGCTCGTAGGTTGCCGGGTCCTTGGCAATCGCGGAGGCATGGATGCCGGCCTTGGTGGCGAAGGCACTCTCGCCCACATAGGGCGCGTGCCGGTTGGAACCGCGATTGAGCCGCTCGTCGAGCGCGTGCGAGACCTGCGCCAGTTTCTTCAGCGCGACGTCGGAGACGCCGATGTCGAACGTTTCCGAAAATTCCGGCTTGAGCTTGAGCGTCGGGATGATCGACACCAGATTGGCGTTGCCGCAGCGCTCGCCCAGCCCATTGAGCGTGCCCTGGATTTGCCGCGCGCCGGCGCGCACGGCGGCTAATGAATTGGCCACCGCCTGCTCGGTGTCGTTATGGGCATGGATGCCGACATGATCGCCGGGGATGACCTTGCAGACATCAGCTACGATCGTTTCGATTTCATGCGGTAGCGTGCCGCCATTGGTGTCGCACAGCACCACCCAGCGCGCGCCCTCGTCATAGGCCGCCTTGGCGCAGGCCAGCGCATATTTGGGATTGGCCTTGTAGCCGTCGAAGAAATGCTCGCAGTCGACCAGCACCTCGCGGCCCTTGCCCTTGGCCGCGCGCACGCTGTCGCGGATCGAGGCGAGATTTTCCTCCTCCGTCGTCTGCAGCGCCACGCGCACGTGATAGTCCCAGGCCTTGGCAACAAAGCAGATGGCATCGGCCTTGGCATCGAGCAGCAACGCCAAGCCCGGGTCGTTCGAGGCCGAGCGGCCCGGCCGGCGCGTCATGCCGAAAGCCGTGAAGATGGTGTCGAATTTGCGGTCTTGGCCGAACAGTTCGGTATCGGTCGGATTGGCGCCCGGGTAGCCGCCCTCGACATAGTCGATGCCGAGCCCGTCGAGCATGCCGGCGATCGCCAGCTTATCGGCCAGCGTGAAATCGACGCCATTGGTCTGCGCGCCGTCGCGCAGCGTGGTGTCGAAAAGATAGAGGCGTTCGCGGGCCATGGCCGAACTCACGTCAACCGGTACACGACATAGAAGGCGAGCAGCACCGCGGCGGCGATCACCGCGTATTTGAGCACGATGTAATAGAGCCAGTGGCGCGGAAACGGCGTGTCGGGCTTGGTCATGAGGCCTCCCGTTTGGCAGCGAGTTGCTTGTGCAGCGTGGTATTGGCGAGCCATTCGCCGCCCACCAGAACCGAGTTGCGCTGCTGGACGGTATAGCCGCGCTTCTCAAAGAATCCGCGCGCGCTGTCGCTGGCATCGACCGCGAGCAGCGCCGCGCCGCGCGAGCCAGCAAGCTTTTCCAGCGCGTCGATCAGTATGGCGCCGACGCCCTGCCCGGCGGCCCCCGGATGCACATAGAGCATCTCGATCCTGTTGCCGCTAGCGAGCGCGGCGAAGCCGACCGGAGACCCGGCCATAGTGGCGACCAATGTCAATTGGCTGCCGAGATCCTTGCCGAAGGCGGCTTCGTCATCGGCGGCGGAGGCCCAGGCCTGCTGCTGCGCCTCGCTGTAGTCGTCGCCGGTCAATTCCTCGATGCTGGCACGGAAGATTTCGCGCAGCAACGCGGCATCGGCCGGCAGGAAGGGCCGCAGCGCCAACTTGGGATGCGCCTGCGCCATCATCGCGCGATCTCCCAAGTGGTGCCGTCCTTGGAATCTTTCAGCACGACCCCCATGGCGGCGAGTTCGTCGCGGATACGGTCGGCTTCAGCGAAATTTTTCACCTTGCGCGCTGCGTTGCGTGCGTCGATCAGGTTCACGATCTTGCTCTCGTCGATCGCCAGCGAAGCCGGCCGGAACGCCGCCCAAGCAACAGCCGGCGTGTGCAACAGGCCGATCAATTGCGCGCTCGCCTTCAAGCAGGCGGCCGCCGGCTTGGCGCCCTTGACCGCTTCGCCGCGCAACTCGTGCAACGCGGCGAAGGCCTTCGGCGTATTGAGATCATCGAGCAGCGCGTCCAGCGCATCGGCGCACAGATAACCCGGCTGCGCATCGGCGGTCAGCGCGACCCAATGATCGAGGTTCTTCTGAGCTTCGCGCAGGCCCGCGACCGTCCAATTGATCGGTTGCCGATAATGCGTTTGCAGCATGGTGAAACGCACAACTTCGCCGGGCCAATCCTTCAGCAACTCATGGATGGTCACGAAGTTGCCGAGGCTCTTCGACATCTTCTCGCCTTCCACCTGCAGGAAGCCGTTGTGCATCCAGTAATTCGCCATCACGCCAGTATGAAACGCGCAACGCGATTGCGCGATTTCGTTCTCGTGATGCGGAAAAACAAGATCGATGCCGCCGCCGTGGATGTCGAAGGTCTCGCCGAGATGCTTCCAGGCCATGGCCGAGCACTCGATGTGCCAGCCCGGCCGGCCCGGCGCCTTGATGCCGGCCGGCGACGGCCAGCTTGGCTCGCCCGGCTTCGACGGCTTCCACAGCACGAAGTCCTGCGGGTCCTTCTTGTAGGGCGCGACCTCGACGCGGCTGCCTGCGATCATCTCGTCAAGCGGCCGTTTCGAGAGCTGACCGTAGTCCGACATCGATTGCACGTGGAACAGCACGTTGTCTTCCGCCACATAGGCGTGGCCGCTTTTCACCAGCCGGTCGATCAGCACCTTCATCGGCTCGATGTGCTCGGTCGCGCGCGGCTCGACCGTCGGGGCGAGGCAGCCGAGCGCCGCCACGTCGGCTTTGAAATTCTTGTAGGTCTCTTCCGTCAGATCGCGGATGGAAACGCCGCGCTCGGCCGCGCGCGCATTGATCTTGTCGTCCACGTCGGTGACGTTGCGCACGTAAGTGACGTGATCCGGCCCGTAAAGATGCCGCAGCAGGCGGAACAGCACGTCGAACACGATGACCGGGCGCGCGTTGCCGATATGAGCGAAGTCGTAGACCGTCGGCCCGCACACATACATGCGCACGCGCGCGGGATCGAGCGGGACGAACTCTCGCTTCGCGCGCGTCAGTGTATCGTAGAGCCTGAGCTCCATGCCGCAGCGTTCCTCTGGCGCCTGCTGGCCCCGGGCGTTGCTTTATCTCGATGGAGAAAAGACGGCCGCAGCCAGCGTGGTGCGCTAGCTAATAATCTCGCGGCAAATGCCACAGATATGGTTAAGGCCGTTCATGACCGGCGCACAATGATGCCTCGCGCCGATACCGTCAAGGCCCGCCGCACGAGCGCCGCCAGGGTTAAGCAGCTCTTAACGATTTTGCTCGCATTCTTGTCATCGGTGCCGAACGGGGCGCCATCAAGCAAGCGGGCTTTGTCATGCGTACACTCCTGGTCGGACTCGCCGCCATTTTGTGCATCGGTGTCGCCGGCTCCGCGCAGGCGGAACGGCGCATGTTCATCATCGCCAATGACGGCGACGGCTATGGCGTCGACCGCTGCCTGGCTTCCGGCGACAAGTGCGGCGCGGCGGCGGCCAACGCCTATTGCAAGAACCACCAATTCGCCTCGGCCGCGTCCTACCGCAAGGTCGACCGCGACGACATCACCGGCGCGATCCCGACCGGCGGCTCCGGCGGCTGCCGCGGCAACACCTGCGACGTCGTCGCCATCGTCTGCACGCGCTAGCGTTCAACGTCACCCCTGCAGCGCCGCCCACATTTCACGGTCGCGCTCGGCGGTCCAGATCACCGGCCATTCGATGCCGCGCGCCTCGTCATAGGCGCGCGCGACGTTGAACGGCAGGCAGTGCTCGTAGAGCCCGAAAGTCTTGAACTTCGGAGCCATGGCCAGGCGTACGAAATCGAAGGCGTCTTTCAGCGAACGGCCCTTGGCGACGCTCTCGCTCACCGACCCATACAGCATCGCGATGAAGTCGCTGGTGAACGCGATGCCTTCCGCCACCATCTCCGGCGTGGTGAGCGCGGCACCCCGCCCAGGCACCAGGGCAACGGCCTGCATTTCGGCGAGATTATCGAGCGTCGCTAGCCAATCGGTGAAATACGCGTCGCCGCAATAACAGGCGGATTTGTATTCGACCAAATCGCCGGCAAACACCACGCCCGCGTCAGGCACCACCGCGATCACGTCGCCGGCGGTGTGGCCGCGGCCAATATGCATGATGCGCACCTCGCGCCGGCCGAGCCAGACCGAAATCTGATCGGGGAACGTGACGGTGGGCCAAATCAAGCCGGGAATGCTTTCCACGGCACTGAACAGACGCGGGAAGCGGCCGATCTCTGAATCCATGTCCTGCTTGCCGCGCTCGGCGATCAGCCCGCGCGTCGTGTCGGACGCTAAGATCTCGGCGCCCTTGTAAGCCGAGGCGCCGAGCGTCCGCACCGCGTGATAGTGGGTGAGCAGAACATATCTGATCGGCTTGTCGGTGACCTTGGCGACGCGCGCGATCAACTCATTGGCCATCGCCGGCGTCGCCTGCGCATCGATGACCATGACGCCGTCGTCGCCGACGATGATGCCGGAATTGGGATCGCCCTCGGCGGTGTAGGCGTAAAGCCCGGAGCCGATCTGATCGAACGAGACCTTCTTTTCGGCCGTATCTTCGGTGGAGGCAAAACTTTTGGCGGTCATCACAACTCCCGGCCAATCAGCGCGTCAATCGACCATGGACCGCCGCCCCGCGCAAGGAAATGAAATACTACGATCGACCAGAACAACGGATATTCGATACCGCGGTTTTCCCATGCGAATCCGAATTGCCAATGATAGGTGACGATGGCGATGACGAGGAAGCCGATGATCGGCACGGCGACCACACGGGTAAGCAAACCGAACGCCAAAAACGAACCGCACACGAACTCCACCGCGCCGACCACATAGGCCCAGAACAGGCCATTTTGGAAACCGGTGCTCTCGAGGAATTTGGCGGCGGCGCCGATATCGCCGAACAAGATCGGATAGCCGTGCAGGGCGAGCGAACCGCCCGCCGCCACGCGGATCAACGGCTCGGTGATCGGCGCGAAGGTGCGATAGATGGCGCCGAGAGCCGGAATGAGCAGACGCGACTGTTGTTGCATGGTCGTCCCCACTCGCTTCGCTCATGAGCGCAAATAGCGTACCACGGCGACGCGGCAGCCGCGGCCATCACGACGATATCGCCAACCGCCCCAACTGCAGGTAAATTGCCTGTGACGTTGGCTTTGCCGGGCGGGTAGTGAACATGAAACTCTACACGTATTTCCGCTCCTCCGCCGCCTACCGGGTGCGCATCGCGCTCAATCTCAAGGGCCTGCCCTATGAGATGGTGCCCATCCATTTGACCAAGGAGGGCGGCCGCCAACGCACGCCCGAATTCCGCGTGGTCAATCCGCAGATGCGGGTGCCGGCGCTCGAACTCTCCAGTGGCGAGGTGCTGACCCAATCGCTGGCGATCATCGAATATCTCGACGACATCCATCCCGAGCCGCCGCTGTTGCCGGCCGACGCGCTCGAACGCGCCAAGGTGCGCGCCATCGCGCAAATGGTGGCCTGTGACATTCACCCGCTCAACAATCTGGTCGCGCTGCAGTACATCAAGCGCCAGCTCAAGCACGAGCAGCCGGAGATCGACGCCTGGTACCACCATTGGGTGATCGAGGGCTTCACTGCGATCGAGGCGATGATCGCGCCCGGGCCCTATGCCTGCGGCGCGCATGTGACGCTCGCCGACATTTGCCTGGTGCCGCAGGTGTTCAATGCGCGGCGGTTGAAGGTGCCGCTCGATAAATTCTCCAAAATCGTCGCGGTCGAGGCGGCCTGTTTAAAGCTGCCGGCCTTCGACAAGGCGCGGCCCGAGAATCAGCCGGACGCGGAGTGACGGCCAGCCGCCGGGCTGCTAGACCACGGCCCGCAACAGCTCCCCCTCACCTCTTGGCGAACCAAGCCGTGGCAACCAGCAAGCTCGCCCGCGTCGTCCTCTGGATGGTCGGCGCATTGCTCTCCTTTTCGGTCATGGCGGTTTCGATCCGCGAACTAGCCAAGGCGGGCTTGAGCATTTTCGAAATCCTCGCCATTCGTAGCGGCGTCGCCTTGCTGGTGCTACTCGTCCTCTTGGCGGTGCGCCCGGATTTGCGCGTGCACGCACGGCCGCGCCGCATGAAACTTAATTTGTTCCGCAACACCGTGCACTACGCCTCGCAATATGCCTGGGCGCTGAGTCTCACCATGCTGCCGCTCGCCATGGTGTTCGCGCTCGAATTCACCATGCCGGGCTGGACCGCGCTGCTCGCGGTCTGGCTGCTGCACGAGCGGCTCACGCCGAGCCGTATCGGCGTGGTCGTGCTCGGCCTGATCGGCGTGCTGGTGATCCTGCGGCCCGGCATCGCCAGCTTTAATCCAGCGGCGTTTCTCGTGCTGGCGGCAGCATTCGGCTACGCCATCACCATGATCACAACCAAACAGCTGACCATGACCGAGACCACCTTCGGGATCGTGTTCTGGATGGCGGTGATCCAGCTCCCGCTGTCGCTGATCGGCGGCGATCCGATGGTGTTTTTCCATCTCGAAACGCGCCACATTTTGCCCGCACTTGGGGTCGGCATTGGCGGCTTAACGTCGCACTATTGCCTGAGCAACGCATTCCGCTCCGGCGATGCCACCCTGGTGGTTCCGCTCGATTTCATGCGCATTCCGCTGATCGCGGTTGTCGGCTGGGCGATTTACGGCGAGCGGCTCGACCTATTCGTACTGCTCGGCGCCCTGATCATCGTCGCCGGCGTGTTGTGGAATCTGCGTGCAGAGACCGCACGACCGCATTAAGCACGAGGCTCGCACCGCCACGATTTTAGCGTTAGAGTGCCCGGCATGAGGGGAAGCGTTTTCAAGCTTGCGGCCGTGGCGGTGACGACGCTGGCGTCGTGCGTCGGCGCGCTCGCGCAGTCGCAAAACCCGGCCTGCCAGCGGCTGGAAGCCCAGCTAGCGTCGCTCGACCGCGGCAACAACGATCCGGCCCGCGCCGACCAGATCCGCCGCGCCGAGGACGCGGTCAACCGCCAGCAATTCGAGGTCGACCGGCTGGTCGCGCAATCGCGCCGCAGCGGCTGTGAAAGCTCCGGCTTCTTCTCGATCTTCAGCAATGCGTCGCCGCAATGCGGCGGCCTGAGCCGGCAGATCGATCAGCAGCGCAATGCGCTCGAGCGCCTGCAAAACCAGCTCGAGCAGCTCAGTGGCGGCACCACCGAACGTGCATCGCAGCGGCAATCGCTGCTGATTGCGCTCGGCAATAATGGCTGCGGCGCGCAGTACCGTTCGGCGGCACTACAGGGACAGCAGGGCGGTTTCTTCGATCGCCTATTCGGCGGCAGTGGCGGCATGTTCTCGGGACAACCCGGGGCGATGGGCGGCAGCTTCCGCACCATCTGCGTGCGCAGCTGCGACGGCTTCTATTTCCCGATTTCGTACGCGACCACATCGGATCGTTTCCGCGACGACGATCAGACTTGCAAGCGTATGTGCCCGGCGGCGGAAGTTTCGCTCTACACCTATCACAATCCCGGTGAGGAAGTGGCGCAGGCGGTCTCGCTCAGCGGCCGGCTCTATACCGAGCTGCCGGCCGCTTTTAGCTACCGCAAGGCGCTTAATACGGCGTGTAGTTGCCGCCGGCCGGGCGAAAGCTGGGCCGAGGCGCTCAAGGTCAACGGCACCGACGACACGGTGGCGCCGGGCGACGTCATCGTCACCGAGCAGAACGCCAAGCAGCTCTCGCAGCCGCGCATCGGCGCCGACGGCAAGCCGATCCGCCCCGATCCGCGTGCGAAGGCACCGGCGGCCCCACAGCCGGCACCGATCGCGGAAGCATCGGGTGAAACCGATCCGGCCAAACGGACCGTGCGCACGGTCGGACCGACGTTCCTTCCGGTGCGCTAAACGCTTATTATTTTGCGCATGATCTTTTCCGAAAACTGGTTCCCACCCTCGGATCAAGTCCGAGGGCAGGCTTTTTCGGGATCATGCGCTAAAAATCAAAAGCTTCGGTCTTTGCCGGCATGCCGGTGACCAGCGAGGTGTCCGGCGCCGGCAGCGGCGTGCCGGGATCGCGGAAGCGGTTGGTGATCGGATAGCGGCGGTCGCGGCCGAAATTCTTCAACGTCACCTTCACGCCCGGCGCCGCCTGCCGGCGCTTGTATTCGGCGATGTTGAGCATGCGTTCGACCCGCATCACGGTGTCGCGGTCGAAACCGGCCGCCACGATTGCCGAGATCGGCTCCTCGCGCTCCACCAGCCGCTCCAGGATCGGATCGAGCACCGCATAAGGCGGCAGCGAGTCCTCGTCCTTCTGGTTCTCACGCAATTCCGCGGTCGGCGGCCGCGTGATGATGTTCTCCGGGATCACCGGGCCGTCCGGACCCATGGCGCCCTCCGGCTTCCAGCCGTTGCGCAACCGCGACAGACGAAACACCTCAGTCTTGTAGAGATCCTTGATCGGATTGAATCCGCCGTTCATGTCGCCATAGAGCGTGGCATAGCCGACCGACATTTCCGACTTGTTGCCGGTGGTCACCACCATGACGTTGAACTTGTTGGAAACCGCCATCAGGATCGTGCCGCGCGCGCGCGCCTGCAGGTTCTCCTCGGTGACGTCGCGCGGCAAGCCAGTGAACGCCGGCGCCAGCGCCGCCTCGAGACCTTCGACCGCCGGCGCGATCGGCAGGATCTGGTAGCGCACGCCCAGCGCCTTGGCGCAGGCCGCGGCGTCGTCGAGCGATTCCTGCGCGGTGAATTTGTAGGGCATCATAATGCAACGCACGCGCTCGGACCCCAGCGCATCGACCGCCATCGCCGCGCACAGCGCCGAATCGATTCCTCCCGACAGGCCAAGCACGACGCCGGGGAAGCCGTTCTTGTTGACGTAGTCGCGCAGGCCGAGCACGCATGCCGCATAGTCGGCGCGCTCGGCTTCGACGGCGGCAACCATCGGCCCGTCTTCGCAGCGCCAGGTCGTGCCGCGCCGCTGCCAGTGTGTGGTGACGACGGCTTCCTGAAACGCCGCAAGCTGGAACGCCAGCGAACAATCGGCGTGCAGGCCGAAAGATACGCCGTCGAAAACCAGCTCATCCTGGGCGCCGACTTGGTTGACGTAGACGGTCGGCAACCCCTGCTCGGTGACACGCGCTACCGCGATGTTGAGCCGCACGTCGCCTTTCTGCCGCCAATAGGGCGAGCCGTTCGGCACCAAGAGCAATTCGGCGCCGGTCTCGGCCAGACACTCGACGATTTCCTCGCCCCAGATGTCCTCGCAGATCGGAAGCCCCAGGCGCACGCCGCGGAAATTCACCGGCCCCGGCATCGGCCCGGGCGCGAACACGCGCTTTTCGTCGAACACACCGTAATTCGGCAGATCGACCTTGAAGCGCAGCGCCGCGATCGCGCCGCCGTCGAGCAGCGCCACCGCGTTATAGAGCTTACCGCCGTCGAGCCAGGGCGTGCCGACCAGCAGCGCCGGGCCGGCCGACGCGGTTTCCCGGGCCAGCGTCTCGATTGCCGCGCGGCAGGCGGCCTGGAACGCCGGCTTGAGCACCAGATCTTCGGGCGGATAGCCGGCAATGAACAGTTCGGGGAAAACGACCAGATCGGCGCCCTGCGCGGCGGCGGCCACGCGAGCGCGGCGCACTTTCTCGGCGTTGCCGGCGATATCGCCGACGGTCGAGTTGAGCTGCGCGACGGCGATCGCGAGCCTATCGGGAGGACGGACGCTCATAGAGATGATCTAGCGCCTGCCCTCCCGATCGGCAATCGTGGTGCCGGCCCGCGCAGGTCAGTCCAGCGCAGTCCGAATACCCGCCGCGCCGCCATTGACCTTGATGTTTCCGGTCTTTTTGAGCGCCTTGCCGTCGAACGAGAACACGTCAATCGACTTGTCAGCCATCGACTGGGCAAGCAGCGTCTTGCCGTCCTTGCTCCACACCACGCCCTGTCCCCAGCCGCCGAATTCGGCCTTCGCCGCGAGCGTCAGTTTGGTTCCATTGATGCGGAAGACCGAGAGCACGCTGCCTTTGTGATAGTTCGGATGCGACGAAGGCTTGTTCGAGCCGTTCTGCATTATTGCCGCGACGTAGTTTCCATCGGGCGACATGGTCACGCCCTCCGGGATTTGCTCGACAGCGATCGTGTCGACGATGCGCGGCGGATTCACCTTGAGGTCGATGACTGAAAGCAGGTCAGTGTCGCCCTGCCCGCCACCCTGGTTGCTCAGCACGGCGACAGTGCCCTTCGGGCTGATGGAGATGCTGTAGGGACGGACGCCGGCCACCATGTATTTCTTGGTGTCCTCGACCTTGTTGCCATCGACGCTGAGCACCGAAATCCGATGATCGCCGTCGCGTGTCACCAGCGCCGTCTTGCCGTCGGGCATAAACGCAACATGGCTCGGTCCAGACTTCGGATTTCCGAAATCGACTTTGCCCGCCGCGGTCAGCGTCTTGTTGGCGATGGTGAAGATTGAGACGGTGCCGTCGTTACGGTTGGCGACGAGCGCCATAGTGCCGGCCGGATTGATCGAGAGGCCGGACGGTGCCGCGCCCGCCTCGACGGTCGCGATAACAGCCGGCGGCTTGGCCTTCAGGTCGATGACCGAAACCCGATTATCGGCTGTGGTCTTTTTCGGATCGGCCGGGTCTACCTTGATGGCGCCAGTGACAAGCGCGAAACTTTCGTCGCGGGAAATCGCCACACTTTGCGGCGGGCCGACGACGCTCGTCGGCGCTTTGACTTCGCCGATCACTTTCGGCGGTTTGACGTTCATGTCGATGATCGTCACGGTGTCGGCGGCCGGATTGTCCGGCACCACATTGGCGCCGTTGACCAGGACGGCTTTGTTGTCGTTCGCGGACACGGCGATCTGCGCGGAAGCAGTAACAGTGAGCAGCGGTAATGCAGCCAGCGCGAAGGCAAACTTCGCCGGCAGCCAATGATGGCGTTTCATGACGTTTCCCCGGCTCGGTTTTCGTTATGTAAGACGGCAAGCCGCGCCGAGCCCGCGAATGGCCGCCAGCAATACTAACACCAAATAGAGGGGAAAGCTTCCGGGCAAGCGCATGATCCCGAAAAGTGGGAACCGGTTTTCGGATAAGATCATGCGCTAAGATAAGATCATGCGCTAAAGAGTAGAATCTACAGCCCTGCTGCCGCCGGCATCGGCTTGGCGTGTGCGGAGCGCACTTTCTTGAGCAATTCGGCCAGCAGGAAGGCGAGATCGATCGCCTGTTCGGCATTGAGCCGCGGATCGCAGGCGGTGTGATAGCGGTCGTTCAGATCGGCATCGGAAATGGCGCGGGCACCGCCGGTGCATTCGGTGACGTTCTGCCCGGTCATCTCCAGATGCACGCCGCCGGCATAGGTACCCTCCGCCGCATGCACGTCGAAGAAGCCACGCACTTCTTTCAGGATCAGATCGAACGGACGGGTTTTGTAGCCGCTCGCCGAGGTGATGGTATTGCCGTGCATCGGGTCGCACGACCAGAGCACTACTTTGCCCTCGCGTTTGACCGCGCGCACCAGCGCCGACAGATGCTCGCCGACCTTTTCGGCGCCAAAACGGCCGATCAGCGTGAGACGGCCCGCTTCGTTGTCCGGATTGAGGATATCGATCAGGCGCAGCAGATCGTCCGCCTTGAGCGACGGTCCGCATTTGAGCCCAAGCGGATTCTTGATGCCGCGCGCATAGTCGATGTGGGCGTGATCGTATTGCCGCGTGCGGTCGCCGATCCACAGCATGTGGCCGGAGGTGGCGTACCAGTCGCCGGTGGTCGAATCGATGCGGGTGAATGCCTCCTCGAAGCCGAGCAACAGCGCTTCGTGGCTGGTGTAGAATTCGGTGGTGCGCAGCTCGGGATGGCTTTCCAGATCGAGACCGCAGGCCTGCATGAAGCCGAGCGCCTCGGAAATGCGATCGGATAATTCGACATAGCGGCGCGACTGCGGCGAGTCCTTGACGAAGCCGAGCATCCATTGCCGCACGCTCGCCAGATTGGCGTAGCCGCCTTGCGCAAACGCGCGCAACAGATTGAGCGTCGCCGCCGATTGGCGATAGGCCTCGATCTGCCGGCGCGGATCGGCACGGCGCGCCTCCTCGGTGAAGGTGATGTCGTTGATGATGTCGCCGCGGTAGCTCGGCAGTTCCTTGCCGTCGCGCTTCTCGGTCGGCGACGAGCGCGGCTTGGCGAATTGGCCGGCGATGCGGCCGACCTTCACCACCGGCGAAGCGGCGGCATAGGTAAGCACCACCGCCATCTGCAGGAACATGCGGAAAAAGTCGCGGATATTGTTGGCGCCGTGCTCGGCGAAACTTTCCGCGCAGTCGCCGCCTTGCAGTAGGAAAGCTTGGCCATTGGCGACGCGCGCAAGCTGCTTCTTCAGGCTGCGCGCCTCGCCCGCGAACACCAGCGGCGGGAAGGTGGCAAGCTGCTTCTCGGTATCGGCCAGTGCCTGCCGGTCCGGGTAATCCGGGACCTGCTGTATAGGCTTCTTGCGCCAGCTATCCGGCGTCCAACGCTCGGGCATCACGAATTGCTCCAACATTTGCGGGGGTTATACACGAAGGCGCCCCGCGGAGGCCAGATATTCAAGAAAGTCGGTTAGTTTAAGGCTATTCCGCCGCCGCGCGGCCGTAGCTGACGGCCTTCTCGCGCATGGTGACCAGTTCCTCGGCCATTGTCGGATGCACGGCCATGGTGGCGTCGAAGTCGGCCTTGGTGGCGCGCATCTTCACGGCGATGCCGATCACCTGGATCAGTTCGGCGGCATCGGGGCCGGCGATATGGCAGCCGACCACCTGGTCGGTGATGCCGTCCACCACCAGCTTCATGAACACCCTGGTGTCGCGCCCGGACAGCGTCGCCTTCATCGGCCGGAAGCTGGTCTTGTAGATGTCGACCTTGTTGAGCCGCTCGCGTGCCTGCGTCTCGGTCAGACCGACCACCCCGATTTCCGGCTCCGAGAATACCGCGGTCGGCACATTGGCGTGATCGACCGGCGTCGGCTTGCCGCCATAGACCGTGTCGGCGAAGGCATGGCCTTCACGGATCGCGACCGGTGTGAGATTGACTCGGTTGGTGACGTCGCCGACCGCATAAATATTATCCACCGTCGTCTTCGAGAACTCATCGACCGCGACGCCACCCGTTTCGCCAAGCTTGACGCTTGCCGCTTCGAGGCCGAGTCCATGCACATTCGGCTTGCGCCCGGTCGCGAACATGACAAGGTCCACTATGACCTGTTCGTTATCGGACAATTCGACGTCGTAACCGTGCTCCACCTTCTCGACCGCTGCCACGGTCTGTTTGGTAATGATCTTTATTCCGCGCCTTACCATCTCGCCGCGTAAATGCTCGCGCACGTCGTCGTCGAAACCGCGCAAAATGTTTTCGCCGCGATAGACCAGAGTGACTTTACTGCCGAGCCCGGAGAAAATTCCGGCAAACTCTACCGCGATGTACCCGCCCCCCTGAATCAGAATGCGTTTTGGCAGTTGCTCGAGATGAAACGCTTCATTAGATGAAATTACGTGTTTGAGACCGGCGATCTGAGCGCCATGATAGGGAGCAGCACCCGTCGCAATCAGGATCGTCTCGGCGCGCACGCGTGCGCCGCTCGCCAGCCGCACGGTGTGGGCGTCTTCCAGCACGGCGCGGCTCTTGATCAGCGCGACGTTGAAGCGTTCGAGCGTATTGGTATAGGCGGCTTCCAGCCGTGTCACTTCGCGGTTGACGTTGGCGATCAGCGTCGGCCAGTGAAACGTCGGTTCCGGCATGGTCCAGCCGTAGCCGGCGGCGTCATCGAACTCCTCGGAAAAACGCGAGGCATAGACCAACAGCTTCTTCGGCACACAGCCGCGGATCACACAAGTGCCGCCGACCCGATATTCCTCCGCGATCATCACGCGCGCGCCATAGCCCGCCGCGATGCGCGCGGCGCGCACGCCGCCGGAGCCGGCTCCGATGACAAAAAGATCGACGTCGTGGTCCGCCATCAGCCACTAGCGCCCTGTTTACAAGCCGGCCGGACGGTAACCCGGCCATTGCTGGTTATTGGGCCAGCCCTCGCTTCTTCAATTCCTCGCGCATCTTCCCGATCACTTCGTCGGACAGCTTGTTGGCCCAGCCCTGAGCGAAATTCATGCTGGCGTCGACGACCTTCGGCTGCTGTGTCAGCAATTTCTTGCCGGCCGGGGATTGGTAAAACGCGAGGATGGCCTTGAGCTCCGGTTCGGTGAAATTGGTGGCATAAAGCTTGGCTACCTCGTCGCTCAACTCAACAAGACGCGGCGCTAAATCGGTGCGCAACTTTTCAGAAATCTCATTTAGATTCTTGCTCAAGCCTGGGTTTTGCTGAAGGAAAAGAAGTTTCGCCTGCTCGACCACGCCCGTGATCAGCGGAGTGAACAGGGTCATTGAGCTGGTGACGGCGACGAGTTCCTTGGCACTTGCGATTGCCGCGTCCGATGGCTGCTGGCTGTAAGCGGCCGGGCTGAACACAACCAGCGCGATCGCGACTGTGGCCAGCCGCGCGGTTTCCTTAACGGCCTGAATGACGATCATCATCTTAACTCCATTTGGCTCGAGAAATTACGGCCGCTCGACGACCGTGACGCCGTCTGGTCCGGCCAGAATGGCCGTCTGCGCGAGACCGATAAACAGACCATGCTCCATGACCCCGGGAATGCCCGAAAGCGCATCCGCCATCGCTTTCGGATCGTCAATCCGGCCAAGCGCGGCGTCGATGATCCAGTGAGCGCCATCCGTGACGAAAGCATGGCCGTCCTTGCCCTGTCGCACCTTCAGGGACCCGGGCCCGTGGATCGCTGCAATGGCTTTCTCGATCGCCTTCAGGGTCGCACCTAAGCCGAACGGCGCCACCTCGATCGGCAGCGGAAAGCGTCCGAGCTGAGCCACCCATTTGCTCCGGTCGGCGATCACGATCATGCGCGCGGAGGCTGCGGCAACGATCTTTTCCCTCAGCAACGCGCCGCCGCCGCCCTTGATCAAGCTGAGATCGGGTGCGATTTCGTCGGCGCCATCCACGGTCAGGTCGAGTTCCGGCGTTTCATCGAGCGTGGTCAGCGCAATGCCGCAGCGCTCGGCGTCGGCACGAGTTGCTTGCGACGTCGGCACCGCAATGACGTCGAGGCCGGCCCGCACGCGTTCCCCGATCAGCTCCACGAAATGCTTCGCGGTCGAGCCGGTGCCGAGCCCGAGCCGCATGCCGGGCCGCACGAATTCGACGGCGCGAGCGGCAGCTGCACGTTTATGGGCATCGGCGTTCATCGCGACCGGTTGAGGATTCGAGCGTGGATTAAGGACATTAATGCCACGCCTATCTAGCCCCGATCGCCCCGCCTGGGTAGCCGAAAATCGCTCTCCCGGAGGCCTTCCACTTGACCGGATCATGCGCTAGCGATCCGCCATGACCGCCCCGACCATCGTTTTCGACCTCGACGGCACCCTGATCGATACCGCGCCCGATCTCGTTGATACCCTCAACGTGGTGTTCGCGCGGGAAGGATGGCCGCCGGTGCCCTATGAGACCGCACGCAATACGATCGGCGGCGGCGCCAAGATGATGATCGCGCGCGGCATCGCGGCGGAAGGCATCGCCGTTGCGCCGGCAAAGCTCGATCAATTGTTCGCGGATTTCATCGCGCATTATACCGAGCACCTCGCCGACCGCTCGCGGCCCTTTCCGGGACTGACCGATGCGCTCGATGTCCTCGCATCCGGCGGCTGCCGGTTTGCCGTCTGCACCAACAAGCTCGAACGATTATCGGTGCTGCTGCTCAAGCAGCTCAAGCTCGCCGACCGGTTCGCGGCGATCTGCGGACAGGATACGTTCGGGATCCAAAAGCCCGACCCGGAGGTGCTGCGCCGCACCGTCACGGCGGCCGGCGGTAGCCTGCCGCATGCAATCATGATCGGCGACTCCGCCACCGATATTCGGACTGCGCGCGCGGCCGGCATTCCGGTGATCGCCGTCGACTTCGGCTACAGCGAGCGCCCGGTGTCCGAACTCGGGCCGGACCGCATAATCAGCCATTTTGAGCAATTACGGTCGGCTATAGCCGCAATTTCGCCCGCAAGTTGATGCGACAAGCAGCCACGATGGTTAATACGGTAAGGTTAATGGTGTGCGGCCGGTTGCACGCCCAAGAGCGCGCCCGTATCCTGTTGAAGGGCGGGCGGTTTCAATCGCTCGAGCGGACGGATTAGAAAATTATGTACCGAGTAATCGCGATAGTGATCGGGGGGCTCGCGCTTGCAGCGTGTTCATCGACACCGGATTGGATGAATCTCGATGCGCTGAAGCCGGCGCCGGCGATGGACACCGTGCGTTTCGAGTCCGAGCCGCCGGGCGCCGAAGCCAAGACCTCCAACGGGCAAACTTGTCGCACACCTTGCGCGCTCGCATTACCGGCCAATGCGCCGATCGCCGTTACCTTCACGCTCAACGGCTATCAACCGGATTCGGAAAATATCGAGCCAATCGCGAATAGTAACGGCTTGCCGGAATTCCGTCCCAACCCGGTGCAGGTCGAGTTGACGCCTGCGCCGCCTCCCCTGAAGTCGGTCAAGAAGGCGGCGCCCAAGACGAAGACTTCCGCCAAGCCCGCGGCGAAGCCCAAGCCCAAGCCCAAGCCCAAA
>Ga0209584_10000042_pt1 | contig 27996 bp, 24 predicted proteins | sample NGEPerD_FD_184507 | JGI IMG/M metagenome (GOLD analysis project Ga0209584, IMG submission 184507) | Arctic peat soil microbial communities from the Barrow Environmental Observatory site, Barrow, Alaska, USA - NGEE PermafrostAB12-D... | ecosystem: Environmental > Terrestrial > Soil > Wetlands >...
AGTGAAGTGTGGTCCTCTGTGCGCCGCCGAGACGAGGTGGTGCTGTTCGATCGAGCGATAAAGTCGTCTATTGTGCGGCGGGCCGCGCTCTTGATCAACCTGGCGGTGGGTTGGAACTTCCTGGGCGTACTCCTGCTCATGCGCTTCCAGAGCATGGAGCGCTCCGGGGTCATGGATCTGTTTTTTGAGCAGATATCGGCCTTTGGCACGGTTGGTCTGTCCACCGGGGTGACACCGGACCTCTCCGGGCCATCACAATTGTGGATCATTGCCACCATGTTTGTTGGGCGTCTGGGGCCCTTGGTACTCACCGCCTGGGTGTTGGGAACGGAGCGGAGAGCGGTACGGCACGCCGACGGCAGGGTACTCATCGGGTAGTTGATGTAGGTGATACTGTTGGCGCAGACCAATTACGTGAAGGAGAGTACGGAATGGCAGCACGAAAACACATAGCCGTGATCGGGCTCGGCCAGTTTGGAGGCGCGCTTGCCCACGTTCTCGCTGAAGATGCCGAGGTCCTCGCAATTGACATCGATCAGAATCGTGTAGATGACATGGTGGAGGAAGTGCAACGTGCGATTTGCTTGGATGCGGGCGATCTCGATGCGCTCCGTTCCGTTGTCAACAGTGATTTCGATGAGGCCATTGTGAGTACGGGTGGCACCATGGAGACGAGCATCCTTGCTACCCTGCACCTGAAGGAGATCGGACTACCTGTCATTCGCGCGAAGGCTCTGAGCGAAGTACACGGAACCATCCTTAGTATGGTAGGGGCTGACGAGGTCATTTTCCCAGAACGAGAGACAGCCCAGCGGATCGCCCTCAAGATCTCAAAGCCCAACCTCTTGGACTTTGTTCCCTTGGAGGGCGAATATATGGTGAGGGACATGGTGCTGCCGAAAGCCTGCGTTGGACATACGTTGGTTGAGCTGGATCTGCGGAATTGTCTCGATCTGTTCGTCATTGCGGTGAGACGGGAGACTGAACCGCGCTTCCTCTTTCTCCCTGGTCCAGACTTCACGGTGGAGGAGGGAGACATCATGGTGACGATCGGACGGAATGCGGACATGGTAGTGGCCGAGGAGGCAAGTAGCCTTCCCATTTGTCCGATCCGGTAGTCCGGAGGCCACGTCTGCCACACGGGCCGCGGCGACCGAGCAGGCCGCGGAGCCGGGTACCCTCCTAGAGAGGGCGTCAGGACCTCCACCACCCCGGACGCTGGCGGTCCTGTGGTGGCCAGCCTCCTCGCTATTCTCGGGCTTGCACCCTTTGCGCCGCGGTGATCACCCCATGGCATCGACACGCTGTGCAGAGAAGCACCCTTCTCTCGCTCTTACTCCGTCCGCTCTCACTCCGCCCGCTCTCACTTCGTCCGGTCCCCTCCACTCGCTTCCTCTCCACACTCTTCATCTGCTCCCCTGCGGTGCGCAGTGCGGAGGGTCTGTAGCCCCCTACTCCTGGCGCCAGTTGATGGCTGCGTATCACCACTGTGGTGAAGCCCGGTATCTGCAGCTCCGCTAAATGCGAGAAGAGGCTATACGGACGGGGCTCGCCGCTGTTGGGGCAGTGGGAGGCGGGCTCGGGACAGTCTTCCGGGCATCTGGTTTGGGCGATGCTGGTGTAGAGGTCGGCTGACGGCGGGGGCAGGCGCAGGGCTCCGGGAACCAGTTCCTCCACTTCCCGGGGGACGGAGATGCGCCGGGCGTATTCCGATCCCATCTGGGTCAGATACCAAGCGGCGGCCAGGTGCAGCGGCACGGCGGGGACTATCCAGTCAGGGTCATCGCTGTGCTCCAGACCCTCAGTCAATACCTGCGCGGCCGTGCCCGTCCGAAACGTGACGCGGTTGCCGGTATCTGCGGCCACAGCCTTCTCCACTCGACGGAGGCGGGAGGTATCCTGGTCAATTAACAGGAAGCCGGCAGATCCTCGGCGCCGGGCCAACTCCTGCAGTGCCCGGCGCCCAAAGTGCCCTGCGCCGAATATCCAGATCCTCTCCACCGGCCTGCCCTCGCGTGTCGCGTCTCTCCTGTGTTGCCAATTGCCGCTCCTGCCCGCGGGCAGGAGCGGCCTGCGGAAGGTCATATGCTTATGGCTACACCGGAAGGTTATCCCGTTTGCGGAAGCGGTCGAAGGTCAGATAAACGACGGGTACTATGATCAGCGTCAGGATAGTTGAGGTGAACAGCCCTCCAATCACCACCAGGGCCAGTGGGCGGGAGAGGAAGGACCCCTCGCTCAGGCCCAGGGCCATGGGAGTCAGGGCCAGGATAGTGGCCACAGCCGTCATGAGGATGGGGCGCAGTCGCCTGCGTCCGCCTTCCATGATCGCACTTTGGGCGTCCATCCCTTGGTCTCGGTACTGCTCTACCAGATCCAGCAGCACGATGGCGTTGGTCACCACAATCCCGATCAGCATGAGCAGTCCGATCAGGCTGGGCATGCCCAGGCTGGTGCCTGTCAGGAGCAGCAGGAGCACTGCTCCCACGGCGGCGAAGGGGATGCTCACCAGCAGGATCAGCGGGTTCAGCAGGCTGCGGAAGGTTCCCACCATGATGAGATAGACAACGAGTATCGCCACCAGCATGGCCAAGCCCAGGCTGCGGAACATGTCATTCATCTGCTCGCTGGCGCCGGCCATCTCCCAGCGGGCGCCGTCAGGGAGTTCCAGGTCCGCCAGGGCGGTTTCCACGTCGGTACTCGTCTGGCCCACATTGTTGGAGACGGCGGCGGCCGAGATGGTCACCGTACGCTCACCGTCTATATGCGTGATCTGGGCGGGGCCGGCCGCTTCTTCTACAGTGGCCACACTGGATAGGGGGACCGGCCCCGCCCCGCCCATCAGAGTCAGGCCGCTGAGTTGCTCGGAGGTGGCGGCGCCGTCGGTCAGGAGGGGCAGGGTTATCTTGGCGGGCAGTGGTCCCTCCTCAGTGGGCACTTCACCGGCGGGCATTCCGCTTAGAATCAGGGAGAGGAATTGTCCCACCTGGGCGGGATCAAGACCGGCCGCCGCCGCTTTCGCCCTGTTCACGTGGACGGCTATTTGGGGCCGACTCTCAGATAGATTAGAGGAGAGGTTGGCCAGACCCCCCACGTCCTGGAGCTTAGCCAGGACCTTGCTGTTGGCCTGCTTCAGGGTGGCGGGATCCTCTGCATATACCACGACGTTGATGCTGGAACTTTCCCCACCCATGGGGTCGCCGGAGGTAATGGAGACCTCGCCCACGTCCTCCATGGACTTAACCTGGGAGCGGAGTTCCTCTACTACCGCGGTCTTGCTGCGTCCTCCGGTCAGATTCACGGTGAACTGGGCCCGAGCGGAAGAAGCGTTGGCTCCCCCTCCGGGGCCGAAAAGACCGCCGGTGCTCCCTATCGTTACCTGGTAGGTATCCACACTTTCGGTGGTCGCCAGCAGATCTTCCATCTGAGCCGCTTTTTCGGACGTCTTCTCCGTGCTGGTACCCGGGGCGAGCTGTTGGGTGATGGTGAGGGTGGTCTCCTCCGAGTGGTCCAGGAGGTTGGTGTTGAGCAGGGGGGTCAGAGCCACTGACCCTGCGAAGACCAGGAAGGCGATAATCACTGTGGCCGGCTTATGGGCGATGGCCATGCGAAGCACGGGGAGGTACGCGCGCTGCAGGCCGGTAATCTCGTTCTTGTCGCGGTGGCCTGCGTATCCCTTACTCAGCAACCAGGTGACCGCCACGGGGACTATGGTTAAGGCCACCAGCAGACTGGCCAGAAGCGCAAAGGTTACGGTAAGGGCGAAGGGGCGGAAGAACTCAGATGAGATTCCCTGCACGAAGCCCAGGGGCAGGAAGACCGCCACGGTGGTCAGTGTGCTGGCGGTGATAGCTGCAGATACTTCTTTGGTTGCTGTACTGGCGGCCGTCATGGGGTCGTCACCCTCCTGGAGGTGACGATAGGCGTTCTCCAGAACCACAATGGAGTCATCTATCACCCGTCCGATGGCTATGGTCAGCCCGGCCAGTGTCAGCATGTTCAGGGTATCCGCCCGGGTCCAAAGGACTATCAGGGCGATTATCACGCTCAGCGGGATGGATATCCCGGCCACGATGGTTGAGCGCCAGCTGCGCAGGAAGAGGAGGATAACCAGCACGGCGAATATCGCTCCCAGAATTCCCTCTTCCCACATTGAGGAGATGCTCTCGTTGATATAGGGAGCTTGATCGACAACCACGGTTATGGTGGAGCCCTCACCGAGCTCTTCCTCCATACCGGAGAGCAGGCTGTTCACCTTTTCGGATATGTTGACGACGTTGCCGTCCGCAGTCTTGTTTATGGCGATGCCGATGGAGGGTTTGCCGTCCGTCCGTGTAATGGTGGAAGCCGGTTCCTTCTCAATGCTCAGGTCCGCGATCTCTCCCAAGGTGACGGTTTGCGGCCCACCCCCGGAGACAGCGGCGCCCCCCGTGTCCACCTTCACAGACTGGAGGGGAAGCTGCTTCAGCTCCTCCAGGCTGGCCGTCTCGCTGATCACCCGGACGGGGATTGTGGTGCCGTTATCCGTGACGGTGCCGATTGGCATGGACAGGTCTGCGGATCTTAGAGCAGCCGGTATGGCCTGGGGTGATACACCCGCTTGCGCCATGGCCCCGGCATCCAGCCGGATCATGAGCTGCCTCGTTTGCACTCCGCTCAGAGACACGTCACCCACACCGGTGATCTGCCGGAGCTGTGGGACTACCCGGTCCCGCAGTTTGGTGGAAAGCTCTTCAGGGGGAAGGGGAGAACTCACAGCCAGCTGCATGACGGGGAAGTCTCCAAAGTTTATGGCCTTGACCTGCGGCTCCACTCCGGAAGGCAGATTGGGCGCCGCTCGGTCAACCGCCTGTTGCGCGGCGGTCTGAGCCTCATCCATATTGGTTCCGTACTCGAACATGGCTACCATGATGGCCATGTTCTCGTTGGAGTAAGAATCCAACTCGTTCAATCCGGGGAGTCCTTTGAGGCCGGCCTCAAGAGGAATCGTTACTCCCTGCTCCACGTCTGTGGGGGAAGCTCCGGGTTCGGCGGCGAAAACGGTTAGCGCAGGGTATTCGATGCTGGGCATGAGTTCCTGACTCAACGAAGTAACCGCTATCCCTCCGAACACCAATACGGCTATGACGGCCAGGGCCACCAGTGAGCGGTTGCGCAGCGAGAATCGTGTCAGCCAGTGCATGTTCCCTCTTTTTCTCCCAAGGGCCAGGTGTCGTGCGAAGCTTGGGCCGGGCTTCGGCCCGCCACCTAAGAATCCCAAGCAATGAACCCGGCGGAGTATAGCAGATGGTTCGTTTGTCTAATTTCGCAATCGATGTTTACAACCGTTGACACTAGGGATAAAGTGGAATCTATGACGTCGGGATAAGAACAGCGAAAGGAGGTGCAGACAATTGACTAACCGAAAAGCGTTCTACTTCTTCCTGGTCGGGACCCTCGTCTCGTTGGTCATCTTTCTGGGTTTGACCTGGGATACATACAGGCAGATTGATGTTCTTACCAACACCGACAAGCTCGATGACCAGGTGGTCGCGGGCAAGCGGGTCTTTGAGGGGAAGAACTGCAACAACTGTCACACGATTCTGGGATTTGGCGTTTATTACGCCCCGGACCTCACAAACGTGCATAAGAGGATCGGCCCGGAGGGAATCAAGGCGGCAGTTTTGCGTCCGGAAGACGTGTTCGCGTCTTCATTCCGTAAAATGCCTAATCTGGGCGTGACCGAACAGGAGGTGGCGGATCTGATCGCCTTCCTGGAGTGGGTGAGCAATATCGACAACAACGATTGGCCCCCGCAGGAAGCGGATGAGGGGAGCATGAGTGCGTCTCAGAGGCGCCTTACTGGTGCCATGGGGCTGTCGCGAGGAGCTGCTGCTTTCAAGGAGAAGTGCATGACTTGCCATTCTCTGGATGGCGTGGGCGGCGGCATGGGACCCGCTTTGGATGACGTGGCCGCGAAATACAGCGCCCAGGAGATAGAGTCATATATTGGCGACCCCACTTCTGTGGAATCCGGCAGCGGCATGCCCGCTCAGACTCATGTAAGTGATGAGGATCGGCAGGCAATAGCCGAGTTTCTCACAGGAAATGAATGAGGGAGGTGATACGCATGCAAGACACAGCAACCGCCGCGGATAGCGCGGGAACTACGGACTATCGTGGCATAGCTGGGAAATTGATCCCATATGAATCGCAGAGAGTGGCTTATTGGTACTTCGTGATCGCCCTTGCCTTGTTCGTGTTGCAGATCATAGTCGGACTATGGCTTGCCGTCAGCTACGCATTCACTATCCCTCAGGGCATCGTGGATGTCCTTCCGTTTGGGATGACCAGGGCCATGCATACGAATCTCCTGGTTCTCTGGCTCTTGCTTGGATTCATGGGCGGCACCTATTATCTGGTGCCGGAAGAGGCGGAGAGAGAGATCTACAGCACTAAGCTGGCATACATACAGCTGATTGCCTTAGTCGCGACCGGGGTAACTGCTCTGGTGGGATTCGCCTTTGGGTGGACTCAGGGGCGCCCCATCCTGGAGATACCTACTCCCCTGGACTTCGTTATCGTGATCGGAGCGCTCATCTTCCTTTTCAATGTGGGGATGACTGTACTCCGGGGCAAGAAGACACCGATTCTGGGCATGTTGCTGGGCGGGTTGACCTTCCTGGCTTTGCTCTATTTATTCGGGATGCCCTTCTACCGCAACCTGACTATCGATTGGTTCTACTGGTGGTGGGTGGTCCATCTCTGGGTCGAAGGCGCGTGGGAGTTAGTCACCGCATGTATTCTGGCCTTCATCCTCATCAAGATAACGGGTGTTGATCGCAAGATCATTGAGAAGTACCTGTACATCGAGACCGGCCTCTTCCTGTTCACCGGTCTGGCCGGCACTGGCCACCATTACTACTGGATAGGTGCTCCGGATGCGTGGCTCTGGGTAGGCGGAATCTTCAGCGCTTTGGAGGTAGTGCCCATCATCGCCATGGTGGTCGATACCTTCCTGCATCAGCGCCAGATGCCTGGCCCGGTGAAGGATAAGGTGGTTTGGACCTTCGCCATAGCCACGGCGGTAGGACACCTGATCGGTGCGGGCGTGTTCGGTTTTGCGCATACGCTGCCGCAGATCAACTACTATACTCACGGCAGCCAGGTCACAGCAGCGCACGGGCACCTCGCCTTTTTCGGTGCTTATGCGCTTTTGAACCTGACCATGTTCTGGTATGCGTTACCCCGTCTGAGGGGCGTTACCCACTACAACCCCAACCTGGCCAGGTGGGGATTCTGGATAATGGGCATCTCCGTTCTGGGTTTGGGAATAGCCATGTCTGTAGCTGGCGTGCTGCAGACTTACATTGAACGTGTCATGGGTCAGGGATTCATGACTGCACAGGCTCAGATGCAATTCTGGTTCAAGGTTGTTCTGTTCTTCGGCGTGATAGTCCTTCTTGGCGTTTTGGTGACTGCCTGGCATATGTTGACGGCCAAACAGGTGGACCCCGCAACGGGAGTGGAGACCAATCGACCCGACAGTGATGGACCTGACAGTGGTGGAGTTGACCGTACGGTGAGTTCCGGAGAAAGAGGTCCCTCCGGCTAACACCGTTCTGGTCAGCCCGACGTCATGCCGGCGTCTCACACGTGTGTGAGGCGCCGACCGGGAGCGGCCCCCGCATATGCGGGGGCCGCTCCCCTTTGTTCATCCGGCATTGGGACCTTTCTCCCAAGCTTGCCCTTGACAACTACTACAGGACGTAGTATGTTGGTTCTTGTGAGGAGGGGCAGTAGATCTGGACACCCCCCAAACATGGGTCAGCTTCCATGGCGGACCCGGTGGAGGATCAGGGTGTAGCCAGGCAGGTCGATGTCTCTCCTACCTCCCTCCTTCGCGGAACCCCGGAGTATGAACCCACCGGGGTTTCCGTTGCTTGAAATGGGCTATCCCTTTGGGTATTATCCGTGCTCGTCCCAGAATGGGACCGGTACCCTTGGGGGGGTGCCCGAGTGGCCAAAGGGAGCAGACTGTAAATCTGCCGGCGCAGCCTTCAGAGGTTCAAATCCTCTCCCCCCCACTTAAGACATAGAATTGGCCTCCATAGCTCAGTTGGTAGAGCACTTCCATGGTAAGGAAGGGGTCACCGGTTCAAGTCCGGTTGGGGGCTCCATCGGGGCGGCGTAGCTCAGTTGGTCAGAGCAGCGGAATCATAATCCGCGAGTCCGGGGTTCGAGTCCCTGCGCCGCTACCACTTGTATCCTGGGGTGTGGGCCGTGGCGGCTTCATCTTGGGTTTGTATATGGGCTGTGGTAGCATCGCAATTCGCCTATTACGGAGAAAGTGAGCGAACATGAGGGTCCAGGTCACGTTGGCGTGTGAAGAATGCAAGCGCCGCAACTACAGGACTATGAAGAACAAAAAGAACAATCCGGATCGGATTGAGTTCAAGAAATACTGCCGCTGGTGCGGCACACATACAAGTCACAAGGAGACCAAGTAGTCACCCACCGGCGCCGGGAAGGCGGGTTGGGTTGTTTGTTCAGGGCCGGGATTTTGGACCAGGATGGTGGCGTAGGGCAGTAGCTCCAATGGAAGAGCGCCGGTCTCCAAAACCGGATGTTGGGGGTTCGAGTCCCTCCTGCCCTGCCAGTTCTTTTTAACGAGAGGTTCGGATGTAGTATGGCAAGATCATCAGGCAAATCGGTGGCCAATAAGAATAAGGCGTCCACGGCTGGTAAGAGGGCCAAGGCTGCTGGGGCGAGGGCTACTGGCGGAAGAGTGCGCACCTTTCTGCGGGAGGTAATAACAGAACTTGGGAAAGTCACCTGGCCTCCGCGGTCGGAGTTGCTTCAAGCTACCATGGTAGTGATGGTCGCGGTAGCCATCGCAGCCGCATATATCGGAGTCTGGGATCTTGTCTGGTCCGGTCTGGTAAATCTGGTAAGGGTAGGCTAGAGGCGCCCATGGCTCTCTCATCCCGCCTAGGCAGAGCAAAGTGGTACGTTGTGAATACATACTCCGGCCATGAGAAGAAGGCCAGGACCAACCTGGAACACCGTATTGAATCCATGGATCAGGCGGACAGCTTCTCAGACATCGTCATACCCACTGAGCAGGTAGTGGAGACCAAGGGCGGAGAGAAGGTGCACAAGGAGAAGCGCATCTTTCCCGGGTATGTACTGGTCAAGATGGTTCTCACTGATGAGTCGTGGTCCCTGGTGAAGAACACTCCTGGAGTCACCGGCTTCGTTGGTGCGGACAACAAGCCCACGGCCTTGAGCGCGGCGGAGGTGGATCGTATCCTTCATACTTCCACCGCGGAGAAACCAAGAGCCAAGGCTGAGTTTTCCGTGGGAGAACAGGTCAGAGTGGTCAGCGGTCCGTTGACGGACTTCACAGGTGAGGTCTCGGAGGTTAACGTAGAGCAGAACAAGCTCAAGGTGATGGTATCCATCTTCGGACGTGATACTCCCACCGAACTGGGCTTCGAACAGGTCAAGAAGATATAGGAGACGGAGTAGGAAAGTGGCCAAAAAGGTTCTAACACTCATCAAGTTGCAAATACCGGCGGGCCAGGCGAACCCGGCACCACCGGTAGGTCCCGCTTTGGGGCAGCATGGTGTCAACATCATGGAGTTCTGCAAAGCCTATAACGCTAAGACTCAGGATCAGACGGGCACTATTGTCCCGGTAGAGATCACCGTGTATGAAGATCGCTCCTTCTCCTTCATAGTGAAGACGCCTCCGGCGGCGGTGATGATCAAGGAGGCTATTGGTCTCGAGACCGCTTCTGGCGAGCCGAATCGGGAGAAGGTAGGGACTATTACGCGGGATCAACTGAAGGAGATTGCGGAGAAGAAGATGCCGGATCTAAACGCAAATGACATTGATGCAGCAATCAAGATCCTTGCAGGTACCGCCCGCAGCATGGGCGTGATTGTAGAGTAGTTGTCGAGTTGGTGGGAGGGCCAGAGGTCCGCACGCACCACCAGGAGGTATGAAGAATGGGCAAGAGTTCCAAGCGCTACAAGGCGGCCAAAGATGCGTTGGAGCCGGACCGCCTTTACTCCCCAACAGAGGCCATCCGCCTCCTCAAAGGCTCAGACACCGCGAGCTTCGATGAGACAGTGGAGGTTCACATCCATCTTGGTGTCAACACGCGGCACGCCGACCAGCAAGTGAGGGGCACCATCGTGCTTCCCTACGGTACGGGCCAGGATGTGAGGGTGGCTGTGTTTGCGGAGGGTGAGAAAGCCACGGAGGCTGAGGAGGCTGGAGCAGATATCGTTGGCGGGCAGGATCTAGCCACCAAGGTGGAAGAGGGCTTCATGGATTTTGATGTGGCCATCGCCACTCCGGACATGATGAGTGTGGTCGGGAAACTTGGGCGTGTGCTGGGCCCCCGCGGTTTGATGCCGAATCCCAAAGCCGGCACCGTGACCTTTGAGGTGGAGAAGGCTGTGCAGGAAATGAAGGCTGGCAAGGTGGAGTATCGGACGGATCGATACGGGGTGGTGCATGTCATTATTGGCAAGAAGTCTTTTGAGGAAGAGGCTCTAGTGGGGAACTATAGTCAGCTGCTGGCGGAGATCAATCGCGTTCGTCCAGCTTCCGCCAAGGGTCGTTACTTGCGGAGTATCACTCTGACCAGCACTATGGGCCCCGGCATTCCCGTGGATCAGGCCAAGACTAAGGCTTTGCTGGAGGGAGAGGAGTAGTTTCAGATAGGGGAGTAGTAGGCGCGGCCCATTCGGCTTGCGAATGGGCATGTCGAGCGTTATACTTCCAGCGTCATAGCCAGAGATAACTGGTGCCGCTCCGGCGGTCTAATGAGGCTAAAGCCCGCCAGTGGAGGCAGGATACGCATGAGTTTCACGTGTGCAACGGCGCACTTGCGAGTCCACCTCTGTCTCAGGGGTGGACATTCTTATTGAAGGGAGGCATAGCTTATGGGAAGAGCCGAGAAGGTCAAGGCCGTCGAGCGCATAGCGGCGGATCTTGGGTCCACCGACGTTTACTACCTTGTGGATTACAGGGGGATAAGTGTCGGAGAGGCAACGGACCTGCGGAACCAGCTCCGTGAACAGGGTGCGAGTTTCAAGGTGATCAAGAACACTCTCGCCAGGCGGGCGCTGGAGAAGGCAGGAATCCAGGGGCTGGAAGAGTTCATGGAAGGGCCTACGGCCATCGCGTACTGCCATGACGATCCCGTCGGTCCGGCCAAGGTCATCCGTGATTTCATCAAGCAGACCAGCAAGCTCTCCGTGAAGGGAGGGTATCTGCGGGACCATGTGGTCTCGGCCACAGACGTGGATGAACTTGCCGCGTTGCCTACCCGCGAAGAACTGGTGGCCAAGGTGGTAGGCGGAATTTCCGCGCCGCTCTACGGCTTCGCCAATGTGATGGCTGGCCCCATCCGTGGCCTGGTCACAGTATTGGGACAAGTACAGGAACAACAAGGACAAGCTCAAAACGCATGATCGCTTGAGCAAAAGGAGGTGAGAGCTGCATGAAGACTGAAGAGTTGATTGAAGAGATTAAGGGAATGACCGTCATGGAGCTGGCTGAAGTAGTCAAGGCTTTGGAAGAGGAGTTCGGTGTCAGCGCGGCGGCTCCGGTTGCCGCCGCCGCACCGGCAGCTGGTGATGGGGAAGCTGGAGCTGAAGAGAAGACGGAGTTCGACGTGGTTCTAGAAGCTATTGGCGAGAAGAAGATCCAGGTCATTAAGGTCGTTCGCTCCGCTACCGGTCTGGGCCTCAAGGAAGCCAAGGAGTTGGTGGATAACGCTCCTAAGCCCATCAAAGAGGGTGTGGACAAGGAAGCTGCTGAGGAGCTTAAAGGCCAGTTGGAAGAAGCCGGTGCTACGGTTGAGTTGAAGTAGTAGCCTGGAAGAAGATCTTACTTACAGAGGTTTGAGTGTGGCCCAGTTCGGGCATCTTTGAAGATGCCGGAACTGGGCTTGTTGTGCCACCGAATCACGTGATAACATTTAAGTTTGCGCTTGGTGCCGCCCATAAATCCCTTTGCAACCGAGGAGTGACCCGCTTGAGCCTTAGAGAGACGTCTAGTCCCCGCAAGTCCTTCTCCAAACTCCCCCACATCCTCGATATACCGAACCTGATTGATATCCAGCGCTCTTCCTTCCAATGGTTCAAGGAAGAAGGCCTACGGGAGACCGTGGATGACATCAGTCCTATTGAGGATTATACGGGAAACTTCGCAGTTGAGTTTGGAGAATATGAGTTCCAGGACCCTGTGGAGTCCATTGCTGAGTGTCGCGACAAGGACATGACCTATGCTTCCCGTCTATTCATACGGGTCAGCTTTCTGAATCGTAGTACGGGCGAGATACGGGAGCAGAAGGTCTTCATGGGAGATTTCCCGATGATGACGGAGAAGGGTACCTTCATCATCAACGGGACGGAGCGGGTCATTGTCACCCAGCTGGTCCGCTCGCCAGGCGCCTATGTCATGAGGAGCAAGGATCCGGATAGTCAGGTCTTGGTTGCCAACCTGATGCCTTCACGCGGGTCGTGGTTGGAGTTTGACGTGGACAAGCGCGGGACCGTTAACGTGAGGATAGATCGGGAGCGCAAACTGCCGGCAACGGTTTTTCTGCGGGCCCTCGCCGGAGTGGATAATGAGGCGACGTCGGATCCGGAAGATTTCCTGATTCACGGCACAGACGAAGAGATCCTGGATTTGTTTGACGGTAATCCTTTTATTCAGCGTACGCTGGAGCGTGATACCACTGCCAATGTGGACGAGGCCTTGGTGGAGCTTTTCAAGAAGCAGCGTCCAGGAGAGCCGCCGTCACCTGAGGGGGGGCAGAATCTTCTCATCAGCACGCTCTTTGATTCGAAGCGGTATGATCTGACTCGCGTGGGGCGTCACAAGGTGAACGCACGGCTGAAAGTGGACGTGGATCCCTCTCGGCGCACACTCACCAAGGGCGATATCGTCGCTCTGGTTCGTGAGCTGATCTCCCTCCCGCTGTTGATAGACCATGAGAACCAGTTGCCGGAGGCGCAGAACGTAGCGGAGTTGGCAGCCGGGATGCCTTGGGAAGAAGTAGCACATCGTTTGGATGAGTATGAGCACTTTGGCAACCGTCGTCTGCGTACGGTGGGTGAGCTTATTCAGGATTCCTTGCGTGTGGGCATGTACCGCATGGAGCGCGTTGTCCGGGAGAGGATGACCACTGAGGATGCGGACGCTATCACACCGCAGTCCATCGTGAACGTGAGACCGGTGGTGGCATCGCTCAAAGAGTTCTTTGGCAGCTCTCAGCTCTCACAATTTATGGACCAGACCAACTTGCTGGCGGGTTTGACCCACCGGCGTCGCCTTTCCGCGCTGGGTGCGCGGGGTTTGACTCGAGAGCGCGCTCCCATCGAGGTGCGGGATGTGCATCCTACGCACTACGGGCGGATGTGCCCCATTGAGACGCCGGAAGGCCCAAACATCGGTCTTATCGGCTCGCTAGCCAGCTACGCTCGCGTCAATGAGTTTGGTTTCATCCAGACGCCCTATCGTCGTGTGGAGGCCGGCCGGGTCACGGATGAGATAGAGTGGCTTACTGCTTATGAGGAAGAGGAGCGCATTATAGCCCAGGCCAGCGCTCCTTTTGACCCGGAAACGGGCCAATTCCTGCATGATGCGGTGCTGGCGCGCTCCCCAGGAGGGGAGTATGCGTCAGTAGACCCTGGCTTGGTCCAGTACATGGATGTATCGCCCCAGCAAATAGTGTCAGTGGCCACGGCGCTCATTCCCTTTCTGGAGCATAATGATGCCAACCGGGCCCTGATGGGGTCCAATATGCAGCGGCAGGCTGTTCCTCTTCTACAATCGGCAGCGCCTCTGGTAGGTACCGGCATGGAGATCAGATCCGCGAGGGACACAGGGGACGTGATTCTGGCTCTGAGCAACGGTCGGGTGAAAGGCGTTTCCGCCGAGCGCATATTGGTGGAGACTGAGAACGGTGAGGTGGACAAGTATGAGCTTCTGAAGTTTGCCCGTTCCAACCACGGTACGTTGATGCACCAGAAGCCCACTGTGGAAGTGGGTGATGAAGTGGAGGCCGGTAGTATCTTGGCGGATGCAGCTTCCACCGCCGGCGGCGAACTGGCCTTAGGCAGAGACCTGTTGGTCGGGTTCATGAGCTGGGAGGGGCGGAACTTTGAGGACTCCATCGTCATCAGCGAACGGTTGGTGAAAGATGATGTCCTGACTTCCATACACATCGAGGAATACGAGGTGGAGGCACGCTCCACGAAGCTTGGAGAAGAGGAGATCACGCAGGACATACCCAACCGTTCGGAAGACTCCCTGGCGGATCTTGATGAGCATGGGATTGTCCGCGTGGGGGCGGAAGTGAGCTCCGGTGATCTCTTGGTGGGCAAGATCACACCCAAAGGGGAGACAGAGCTCACCGCGGAGGAGAAGCTGATCCGTGCGATCTTCAAGGAGAAGGCTCGTGAGGTAAGAGATACCTCTCTCAAGGTTCCGCACGGTGAGCGCGGTGTGGTCATAGATGTTAAGGAATTCTCTCGCGAGGATGGTGATGATCTATCCCCCGGCGTGAACCGGCTGGTTCGGGTCTACGTCGCCAAAAAGCGCAAGATCGCTGAAGGGGACAAACTTGCGGGCCGGCACGGCAACAAGGGTGTTATCTCTAAGATCGTACCGGAAGAAGACATGCCGTTCATGGAGGACGGCACTCCGCTGGATATCATCCTGAATCCGCTCGGTGTGCCTTCTCGTATGAATATCGGGCAGATAATGGAGACCCACCTGGGATGGGCGGCGGGGCAAGGTTTCTTCACCCTCAAGCGCAACGACAAGGACATGGATGGGGATCCTGACATAGGTAGAGAAGATCTCACTTCGGAAGAAGAGAGGGATCTCATCCGTCGCTACTACGATGTGGTAGATGAGGGGGAGGTAAGAGGACCTACACCTGTGGCTACTCCCGTCTTTGATGGAGCCACGCCTGAAGAGGTTGATGAGGCTCTCATGGGATGGGTGTTGGCTCACGAGGACAGCAAGATAAAGATGCGCGTTAACCTTGGCCGCCCCGCTACTGCTGTGAGCGGCAAGGTTTGGTTGTACAACGGGCGAACCGGGGAACCCTACGACCAGAGGATCACTGTGGGGTACATGTATGTGCTGAAACTTCACCATCTGGTTGACGACAAGATCCACGCCCGGTCCACGGGTCCGTATTCGTTGGTCACTCAGCAGCCCTTGGGCGGCAAGGCACAGTTCGGTGGTCAGCGCTTTGGAGAGATGGAGGTTTGGGCGCTGGAGGCCTACGGAGCCGCGTACACGCTGCAGGAGATGCTTACCATCAAGTCAGATGACACCATTGGTCGCGTCAAGGCCTATGAGGCGATTGTCAAGGGAGAGAACATTGCCAAGCCCGGCATCCCGGAGTCCTTCAAGGTGTTACTGAAGGAGATGCAGTCGCTCGGGCTGGACATGAATGTGGTCAGTCAGGAAGGCGGCGCCGTGGAAGTGTCTGAGGATGAGGATGATCTCCTCAGAGCCGCGCAGGAGCTGGGCATCGATCTCGCCTCCCGCAATAAGGCTGAACAGCGGGCTGTGGATCAAGCTGCGTTGGTTAGGACCGGCGGTGGGGATGGAGCAGAGGATGAGGATGATTCCGCTGCTGAGGAGGATACTGAGACCGAAGCTGAAGACATCCTATCCGCTGCCACTGGTGACGAGGAAGAATAGGAGCGAACCTTGATAGATATCAATGATTTCGACGCGATCAAGATAGGACTCGCTTCCGAAGACAAGGTGCGGGCGTGGTCGTCCGGTGAAGTGCTCAAGCCGGAGACCATCAATTATCGGACGCTCAAGCCGGAGAAGGATGGTCTTTTCTGTGAGCGTATCTTCGGTCCCACCAAGGATTGGGAGTGCTACTGCGGCAAGTATAAGCGTGTCCGCTACAAGGGCATAAAGTGCGAACGTTGTGGGGTGGAGGTGACTCGTGCCAAGGTGCGTCGTGAGCGCATGGGCCACATAGATCTTGCTGCCCCGGTCAGCCACATCTGGTATTTCAAGGGTGTGCCCAGTCGCATGGGCTACCTGCTGGATATTTCCCCCAAGAAACTGGAGCGTGTTCTCTACTTCTCCGCTTCCATAGTCACCCATGTGGATGAGGAGAAAAGGGAAGAGGATCGGGAGAAGCTGGAAGATCTGGTTAACGCGGACATAGATAATTACTTTGGGTCTCGTGATGAGCGCAAGGTTAAGATCATGGCTGAGCGGGACAAGCGAATAAGTGTGCTGATGGGCCACTCTACCCCGGACGTGGATGATGAGGAAGCGCTGGGGCTGGATGAAGTCCCGTTGGAAGAGTGGGCGGCAGATGAGGTGGAGAAGAGGGCTGCAGAACTCCGCTCTGAAGCTGAGACCATGCTGCGTGAATTGGAGGACTATACGGACGAGGAGGTCGCGCGGCTGCGTGAGCTCTGGAGCATCTTCCAGAATGTGGAGAAGGGGCAGATCTTTGTTGACGAGGGTCCCGTTCGGGATGATGGCGTTCGGATATCCTTCCGTGACCTGAGGGAGAAGTTTGGCAGCCCCTTCGGCTACGGCACTTATTTCCGTGGAGGTATGGGTGCGGAGGCAGTACGGGATCTTCTTGCGGGTGTGGATCTGGAGGCGGAAGCCGCTGCACTGCGTGAGGTCATCAATACCTGTAAAGGGCAGAAACAGTCTCGCGCCGCGCGCCGTCTAAAGGTAGTGGAAGGCTTCCTGGTCAGTGACAACAGTCCGGAGTGGATGATTCTGGAAGCTATTCCGGTGATCCCGCCGGAACTGAGGCCCATGGTGCAGCTGGACGGTGGCCGTTTTGCCACCAGCGATTTGAATGATCTTTACCGTCGAGTGATCAACAGGAACAATCGGTTGAAGCGCCTATTGGACCTGGGTGCACCGGAGATCATAGTCAATAATGAGAAGCGCATGCTGCAGGAAGCCGTGGACGCTCTGTTTGACAATGGGCGGCGTGGACGGGCTGTGACCGGTCCGGGGAATCGTCCCTTGAAGTCGCTCTCGGACATGCTCAAAGGCAAGCAGGGTCGTTTTCGCCAGAACCTCTTGGGCAAGCGGGTTGACTACTCCGGTCGTTCGGTGATTGTGGTAGGTCCGGATCTTCAGCTGCATCAGTGTGGTATTCCTAAAAGCATGGCCTTGGAGCTCTTCAAACCTTTCGTAATGAGCCGGTTGGTGGAGAGCCGTCAAGCCCAGAACATCAAGGCTGCCAAGAAGACAGTGGAGGACGAGTCTTTGGAGGTGTGGGACATTCTGGATGAGGTTATCACCGGACATCCAGTGCTCCTTAACCGCGCGCCCACTCTGCATCGCCTGGGCATCCAGGCTTTTGAGCCGGTGCTGGTGGAGGGCAAGGCAATACAACTTCATCCCCTGGTTTGCACAGCCTTTAACGCGGACTTTGACGGGGACCAAATGGCCATTCACTTGCCGCTCTCGGTTGAGGCGCAGGCGGAAGCCCGGATACTGATGCTTTCCTCCAACAACATTCTGTCTCCGGCCCACGGACGGCCAATAGCCGTGCCAAGCCAGGATATGGTCTTGGGTCTCTACTACCTCACCTATCGGGAGGCGGAAGATCTTCAGGACGTGGATCTGACGGACTCTGAGGCGCTGGAGCAGATAGTGCCTCGTCCTCGTGCGTTCTCCGACGCTGCGGAGGTTGAGCGCGCCTATTCCGACAAGGTTGTACGGCTCGATGATCCGGTGTTGTTCCGCTGGGACGGTAGTAGGATGTTGACCACCGCGGGGCGGGCCCTCTTTAACGCGGCGGTGGCGAATCGGCTGAAGGAGCACGTTGGGGAGCGGTGGGATGAGCCTGGGCCTGATGGCGAACCTCCCCGTCGCGAGGAGTACCATTTCGTCAACAAGGTGTTGACCAAGAAGCATGTCGACACCTTTGTCTCCGATCTTGTTGAGGACTTTGGCGCGACGGCGGTAGCCGGTATCTTGGACGTTCTCAAGCGTCTGGGTTTCCACTACGCAACCATTGCGGGGGTGACGGTCTCAAAGAACGATATTGTGGTGCCGAAGGACAAGAGCAAGATTCTGGATGGCTACGAGAAGAAAGTGCAGAGTGTACAGCGGCAGTATGACCGTGGTGTGCTTACGGATTCTGAGAGACATGAGAGGGTTACGGATCTCTGGCACGCAGCTACAGACGAAGTGGCGGAATCCATGGAGAGGAATCTCCGACGATTGAACCCCATCTATATGATGGCAAGCTCCGGCGCCCGTGGTTCCTTCAAGCAGATTCGGCAGCTGGCCGGTATGCGTGGGCTCATGGTCAATCCCAAGGGTGAGATCATTGAGAGGCCGATCAAGGCGAACTTTATGGAAGGTCTATCGGTCTTGGAATACTTCATCTCTACGCACGGCGCGCGCAAGGGTCTGGCGGACGTCGCACTACGTACGGCGGACTCCGGTTATCTCACGCGTCGTCTAGTGGATGTGGGTCAAGACGTTGTGGTTCGTGAGACTGATTGTGGTACTGAGAAGTTCACGGAGTCTCCCATCTACAGAGGCAGGCGTGTGAATGAGCATCTGCTGGGCAGGCTTTTCGCTCGCGACATGGCTGATCCGGACACTGGCGAGGTGGTGTTTGAGCGGAATCAGGTCATAACAAAGAAGGTCTTCGCTCAACTCCAGGAACTTTACGGTGCTGAGGAGCACAAGGACATCGTGGTCCCAGTTCGTTCGGTGCTGCGTTGCGAGAGTGCGTTTGGCCTCTGTCAGCGATGCTATGGTCGCTCGCCTGCTACGAATGAGGTAGTGGCCATCGGTGAGGCGGTGGGACACATTGCCGCCCAATCCATCGGAGAGCCCGGTACTCAGTTGACCATGCGTACGTTCCATACTGGTGGTGTGGCCGGCGCGGATATCACCCAGGGTCTTCCTCGTGTGGAGGAATTGTTTGAAGCCAGAAAACCCAAAGGCCAGGCGGAGATCGCTGAGGATGCCGGCGTCATCGAGATTGAAGATGACGGTTCGCGGCCCAGGAAGGTCCACATCCTGGATACGGAAGGCAAGAAGCTGGATAGCTATTCCATCAGTCGGCGCAAGCGCCTGTCGGTAGAGAACGGTCAGCATGTTGAACCCGGTGACCAGCTGTGTGACGGTTCTCTGGACCCCAAGAAGCTGTTGGAGCTCAGAGGTCGTATCGCCACAGCTCGATACCTCGTGGATGAAGTGCAGAGGGTCTACATGGGTCAGGGCGTGGATATTGACGAGAAACACATAGAGGTGATAATCCGCCAGATGACCAAGAAGGTGGAGATCACTGCTTCTCGCGATACCAGCTTCCTGCCCGGCCAAGAGGTAGATAGGACAGTAGTGGATCGGGAGAACCTAGTGGTTGAGGAAAGTGGCGCCGGCCCGGCTGAGTATCAGGAAACTATCCTTGGCATCACGAAGGCCTCACTGGCCACGGAGAGCTTCCTCTCAGCCGCCTCCTTTCAGGACACCACCAAAGTACTGACGGATGCAGCGTTGGAAGGAAAGACGGACTGTCTCCGAGGCCTCAAGGAGAATGTGATCATTGGGAAGTTGATCCCGGCCGCTACCGGTCTTCGTGAGTATAGAGGAACGGAGGTATTTCCGGTAAAGGGTGTTCTGCGGGAGAGACTGGCGGATATGTTCGGTGAGGGACATGCTGACGAGGTGAGCACCGATGACCTGAGTCCGGAAGAACAGTGGGCCAGACTAACCGGAGCGTCCTCCAAGCCGCGGGAAGGATCTGACATCTCCCTGGAGGATTTGGAGTTTCCCACGTATGTCCTGTCTGTATTGAACCGGGCCGGCATGAACAGTGTCGGGGATCTTCTGCAACGCACTCCCGATGAGCTACTGACGGTCTCCGGCTTCGGTCGAAAGAGCTTAGAAGAAGTTCGGACTCGTCTGGAGGACCGTGGCTATATGTTGGAGGGAGATGCTCTCCACCGCGGTGACGGAGGAGAGGGATCTCAGCCGGAAGTAGAAGCTGGGGTTGAAGTGGGAAGCGAGGAATAGGAACGAGATTGACGGGATACTGCACGTGGCAAGAGACCTGTGACATGTTTTCTTGCAGCCCTATAGGGGCTCTGTTATACTACGTCGTCGCGGCTTGAGCCGGTTGGAGTGTTGTGTTGTCTTTTTGGCCGGAGTAGACCGGTCAATGGATATTGAGGAGCAGTAGTGCCGACGATTAATCAGCTGGTAAGGAAAGGCCGGGAGAAACAGGTCAAGAAGCAATCCACTCCTGCGTTGCGGGGTGCGCCCCAGAAGCGTGGAGTGTGCGTGCGTGTGTATACAACCACGCCCAAGAAGCCGAACTCTGCACTGCGTAAGGTAGCTCGAGTTCGTCTCACCAACGGGATGGAGGTGAGTGCCTACATCCCGGGGATCGGACATAATCTCCAAGAGCACTCGGTCGTACTGCTCCGGGGTGGGAGGGTCAAGGACCTTCCCGGTGTGCGTTATAAGATTGTGCGGGCGGCACTTGATGCTGCCGGAGTGACGGAACGTAGGCAGAGTCGTTCCAAGTACGGTGTCAAGGCTCAAGGCTAGTACAGGCGGTATACAAGGAAATGGCCAGAAAAGGTAGAGCACCGAAACGTGAAATCATTGCTGATCCGGTCTACAAGAACCGCCTGGTGACGCAGTTGATCAACCGCTTGATGCAGAGCGGCAGGAAGTCCAAGGCTGAGCAGGTAGTGTACGGCGCCATGGACATCCTCCGAGAGCGCACGGGTGAAGATCCGGCATCAGTATTGAAGGAAGCTGTGGAGAACGTGCGCCCCGCCCTTGAGGTTAAGTCACGCCGGGTGGGTGGAGCCAACTATCAAGTGCCGGTGGAGGTAGCCACGGGACGCTCATATACTTTGGCGGTGCGCTGGCTGGTCACACACAGCCGGGAGCGGCGGGAACACAGCATGGTTGAGCGCATTGCGAACGAGATCATGGATTCCTACAACCGCACCGGGACAACCATGAAGAAAAAAGAAGACCTGATCCGCATGGCGGAGGCGAACAAAGCGTTCGCCCACTACCGCTGGTAACGCGGAGAGAGTGATAGGCAGGTAACGTGGCGCAGGCGACAGCACATAAAGCGGATAATAAGGGTAAACGCTTGGTTCCCCTGGATAGGGTGCGGAACATCGGCATCATGGCTCACATTGATGCCGGGAAGACCACCACCACCGAGCGCATCTTGTATTACACAGGACGTACATACAAGATTGGTGAGGTGCATGATGGCGCAGCAGTTATGGATTGGATGGAGCAGGAGCAGGAACGTGGCATCACCATCACCTCGGCGGCTACTACGTGCGAATGGCGTGATCATCGCATCAATATTATAGATACGCCCGGGCACGTGGACTTCACTATGGAGGTGGAACGCTCCCTGCGGGTCCTGGATGGAGCCATCGCTCTGTTCTGTTCCGTGGGTGGTGTAGAGCCGCAATCAGAGACCGTCTGGCGGCAGGCGGATAAGTATCGCGTTCCGCGCATAGCGTTCATCAACAAGATGGACCGCGTGGGTGCTGATTTCCGCCGTGGCGTGGAGATGATCAGAGACCGCCTGGGAGCAAACCCGGTGCCCTTGCAGCTGCCTATCGGCAAGGAAGATGATTTCAGGGGCATCATAGATCTAGTTTGCATGACCGCCTATCTCTACAAGGATGAGATGGGAGTCGAGTGGGAAGAATCCGCTGTGCCGGATGAATATCTGGAGGAGGCGGAAGAGGCCCGGCAGGAGATATTTGAGGTTCTTGCGGATACGGACGAAGAGGTAATGGATGCCTATCTGGAAGGGAAAGGGGTCTCGGAAGAGAAGGTTCGCAGCGCCCTGCGCAAAGCTACGCTGAAACTTGCTGTGGTTCCGGTACTCTGTGGGTCGGCATTCAAGAACAAGGGTGTTCAGATGTTGATGGATGCCGTGGTGGATTATCTACCTGCTCCACCTGATGTTCCGCCGGTCATGGGAATAAACCCTTCTACTGGTGAAGAAGACACCAGGCTAGCCGATGACGACGCCCCGTTCAGCGCACTTGCCTTCAAGATCATGTCGGATCCGTATGTGGGCAAGCTCACTTACTTCCGCATCTACTCTGGGTCGCTTGAAGCGGGCAGCTACGTGTACAACACCACCAAGGGCAAGCGTGAGAGGATAGGCCGCATATTGCAGATGCACGCCAACCACCGCGAAGCGCGGGATGAGATCTTTGCCGGGGATATCGCTGCCGCGGTTGGTTTGAAGAGCACAGGAACGGGCGACACTCTTGCGGATCAGGATCACCAGATTGTCCTAGGGGCCATGGAGTTCCCCGAGCCCGTCATATGGGTGGCAATAGAACCGAAGACCAAGGCGGACGAGGATCGCCTGAACGAGAGCTTGATGAAGCTGGCGGATGAGGATCCCACTTTCCGCGTGCGCACTGATGAGGAGACGGGTCAAACCATCATCGCCGGCATGGGTGAGCTCCACCTGGAGATCATCGTTGATCGGCTACTGCGCGAGTTCAAGGTGGACGCTAACGTGGGACGTCCGCAGGTCGCTTATAGAGAGTCTATTCGTAACAGAGTTGAGAAGATTGAAGCGCGATTCGTCCGGCAGACGGGTGGACGCGGCCAGTACGGTCACGTTGTCATCAACGTGGAGCCGGCAAAGGCAGGAGAAGGTTTCAGCTTTGAGGACAAGATCAGAGGTGGAGCAATTCCTCGCGAGTTCATTCCTGCAGTGGAAGCGGGCATCAAGGAGGCCATGGGCGCCGGAGAGTACGCGGGCTATCCTCTCGTTGATGTTCGGGTGGAGCTGGTTGATGGCACGTTCCATGAGGTGGATTCTTCAGAGATCGCTTTCAAGGTTGCGGGGTCTATGGCCTTCAAGGAGGCCAACAGGCGGGCCCAACCGATTCTCTTGGAACCCATAGAGGAGGTGGAGGTGGTGGTCCCTGAGGAGTACATGGGGGACGTGATCGGCGATATCAACGGGCGGCGCGGTCATGTTCACAGTATGGAGCCTCGTGCCGGAGCGCAGGTGATTGAAGCGGAGGTGCCGCTCGCGGAGATGTTCGGGTATGCTACGGACCTGCGTTCAAAAACGCAGGGTCGCGCGACCTACAGCATGCAGTTTGATAAGTATAAGGAAGTACCTCAGTCTGTCGCCCAGGAGATTGTTGCCGGCGACGGTGAGGAGTAGGAGGGCCGCGGAGGTCCGAGGAAGCGGCAATACGACGGCATGCCAGGGGCGACCGTCTGAGCAATAAGGGAAGAAAAGGGAGGAAACATGGCCAAGAAGAAGTATGAGCGCAACAAGCCGCACATCAACGTGGGGACCATTGGCCACGTCGATCACGGTAAGACGACGTTGACGGCGGCCATAACGAGCTGTCTCTCGTCGACGGACCAGAATGTGGAGCTACGCAGCTTCGATTCCATCGATAATGCACCGGAAGAGCGGGAACGCGGTATCACTATTGCTACCGCTCACGTGGAATATGAGACCGCCAAGCGCCACTATGCTCACGTGGACTGCCCCGGTCACGCCGATTATGTGAAGAACATGATCACAGGCGCCGCCCAGATGGACGGTGCCATACTGGTGGTGTCTGCGGCAGACGGCCCCATGCCCCAGACGCGAGAGCACATCTTGCTGGCTCGTCAGGTCGGGGTACCTTACATCACTGTCTTCCTCAACAAGGCGGACATGGTGGATGATCCTGAACTGCTTGAGTTGGTAGAGATGGAAGTAAGGGAACTCCTCAGTGAATACGAGTTCCCGGGAGATGACATACCCATCATCACCGGCTCTGCCCTGAAGGCTCTTGAGTGTGGATGCGGTGAGGCGGAGTGCGCGGACTGCAAACCTATCCTGGAACTCATGCACTCACTTGATGACTATCTGCCGGAACCTGAGAGAGATATTGACAAGCCTTTCCTGATGCCGATAGAAGACGTCTTCACCATTCAGGGTCGTGGTACCGTGGTCACCGGTCGTGTCGACCGGGGGATTATCCATGTGAATGATGACGTGGAGATCGTCGGGATACATGATCAGATTACGAAGACTGTTTGTACCGGTGTGGAGATGTTCCGGAAGTTGTTGGATGAAGGCCAAGCTGGCGATAACATTGGTGTGCTATTGCGTGGCATCAAACGCGAGGATGTCGAGCGCGGTCAGGTAGTGGCGGCCCCGGGTACTATCACTCCGCATACGCAGTTCAAGGCCGAGGTATACGTGCTCAGCAAGGAGGAGGGCGGTCGTCACACGCCGTTCTTCCCGGGATACCGGCCGCAGTTCTACTTCCGCACCACGGATGTCACAGGTGATATCCAGCTTGAAGAAGGTGTGGAGATGATAATGCCGGGCGACCACACCACTATGGAAGTGGAATTGATCACCTCCATCGCAATGGAAGAGGGCCTGCGTTTCGCAATACGTGAAGGCGGCCGGACCGTTGGCGCTGGTGCTGTTACGGAGATTATCAAGTAAAGAAGTGACCGGTTCAGGCGGACTCCGGACAGAGCCCGCCCGGAACAGTCTGGCGAGAGACGAGGCTAAGTTGGCGCAACAGAAGATACGCATAAGGTTGAAGGCCTACGAGCATGAACTCGTGGATAAGAGCGCTCGGAGTATTGTCGAGACGGCGGAACGTACCGGCGCCACCATATCGGGCCCAGTGCCTCTGCCTACGGAGAAAAACGTTTTCTGCGTGATACGCGGTCCGTTCAAAGACAAGGACTCACGGGAGCACTTCGAGATTCGGACCCACAAGCGTCTGATTGACATACATACACCAACCCCCAAGACGGTAGACTCGTTGATGCGGATGGACCTGCCTGCGGGCGTGGATATTGAGATAAAACTGTGATGAAAGCTTTGCTAGGTACAAAAGTAGGTATGACGCAAGTCTTCTCTGAAGACGGTACTGTGACTCCGGTTACCGTCATACAGGCGGGGCCTTGTGTGGTGACTCAGAAGAAGACTCAGGAGACAGATGGGTACTCCGCGGCGCAGATTGCGTACAAGGACGCCCGGCCAAATAAGGTCAACAAACCACAGGCAGGCCATTTCGCCAAGGCTGGGGTGACACCGAGGAAACATGTAGCCGAGGTGGACGGAGAATATGAGGTTGCCGTTGGGGACGAGGTCACCGTCAGTGAGTTCCAGCCTGGTGACAAGGTCAAGGTCTCCGGTGTGAGCAAAGGTAAAGGATTTCAGGGCGTTGTCAAACGCCACGGCTTCGCGGGCGGCCCCGCAAGTCACGGGGCCCGTTTCGGACGGACACCCGGCTCCATAGGGGCCTCAGCGTATCCCGCCAGGGTGTTCCCGGGGACCCGATTGCCTGGACAGATGGGAGATTGCCGGGTGACTCAGAGCGGTCTCGCCGTGGTTGATGTGGATTCAGAACAGGATCTGCTTCTGGTCAAGGGTGCAGTCCCTGGCCACAAGGGTTCCCTGGTCATGATCAGAGGATAGGGGTATGCCGGCAATTGACAAAATCGACATGAGTGGTACGGTCGTGGGCGAGCGGCAAGTTTCCGACGGCCTCATTGAAGAGAAGGTGAATACCGGTCTGCTCCATGAGGTGATCAGGGCGGAAGAAGCTGCAGCCCGCAGCGGGACGGCGGCTGCCAAGAGCAGAGGCATGGTTAGAGCCTCAGGGGCCAAGCCCTGGCGTCAGAAGGGCGTCGGTCGGGCCCGCGCAGGCTCCGCCAGCATGCCTCAGTGGACTGGTGGTGGAGTGGTTTTTCCGCCGATGCCGCGTGACTTCTCTTTCAAGGTGAACAAGCGTGTGCAGGTCAAGGCGTATCGGCAGGCGCTGGGCAATTTGGTGTTGAATGACAAGGCCTCAGTGTTGGCCCAGGGATTTGATGAACCTTCCACCAAGAAGGCTGTGGCTATACTGGAGGGTAGTGGGTTCGAGACGCCGCTCCTGGTTGTTGTCACCTCAGGGGAGGAGAACGTGATCAAATCCTTCAGGAATATTCCGGGTGTGCGTGCCATCCCAGTATCTCGTGTGGAGGTCCGGGACTATGTTTGGGCCCGGAATGTGGTTCTCACTGAAGCGGCAGTGGCCGCGCTGGAAGGTGGCGAGGCGTAATGGATGCGCGTCAGGTGATTTTGAAGCCGGTCATTTCAGAGAAGAGCTATCAGATGAGTGAGGAGAACAAATACACCTTTCATGTGCACCCGGATGCCGGTAAGCCCAAGATCAGGGCTGCAGTAGAAGAGATATTCGATGTCTCTGTGATTGGAGTCAACACCGTCACGGTAAAGCCCAAGCCCAAGCGGCGGGGCATGCATCAGGGGCGTACAAAGAAGGTCAAGAAGGCAATAGTGGAACTGGCTCCGGGAAACCGGATAGAGTTTTTTGACGCGACCTAGCAGCTGACGGAGCGAGGCGGAAGAGGATTCATGGCGATCAAGAGCTATAAACCAACGACACCGGGACGCAGGTTCACTACCACCCCGGGGTTTGAGGAGATAACTAAGAGCAAGCCGGAGAAGGCGCTGACGTGTCCTGTCAGGAGCACGGGCGGTCGGAATAATCACGGCCGGATGACCTCCCGGCACAGGGGCGGAGGTCACAAGCAGCGCTACCGCTTGATTGATTTTCACCGGGACAAGGACGGGGTGCCCGGTCGCGTGGCAAGCATTGAGTATGATCCGAACCGGACATGCCGGATCTCTTTGATCGTGTACGCGGATGGAGATAAGCGCTACATACTCACTCCCAGCCGTCTTGAGGTTGGTGACGTAATTGAAGCTGGGGCTGAGGCGGATATTAAAGTGGGCAATGCTCTGCCATTAGGGAATATTCCCGTGGGCACAGTTGTCCACAATGTGGAGCTGCATGCTGGGCGGGGTGGTCAGATTGCACGCTCGGCCGGAGCATCTGCGCAGATAGTGGCCAGGGAAGGCAAGTACGCCACACTTCGTCTGCCTTCGGGCGAGAGAAGGATGATTCATGTCGCCTGTCGGGCCACAATAGGTGAGATTGGCAACTCGGAACATGAGAACTTGACCACCGGCAAGGCCGGGCGGAGTCGTTGGAAGGGTACAAGACCCAAGGTCCGTGGTACGGTCATGAACCCGGTGGATCATCCGCACGGGGGCGGCGAGGGTGCAAACCCGCCAGGTCGTCAACCTGTGTCACCTTGGGGTTGGCTAACTCAGGGTCGGAAGACACGGAAGAAGAAGCAGTCCGACCGCTACATAGTTCGAAGACGCGGGAAGGGAAGATAGGAGAGCCGTGACGAGATCGAGCAAGAAACAGCCGTTCGTCGAAGAGAAGCTTATGAGGCGGATACAGCGCATGAACGAGACCGGTCAGAAGCAGATGATAAGGACCTGGTCGCGGTCGTCCACCATCTACCCAGAGATGGTAGGTTACACCATCGCCGTCCACGACGGTCGGAGGCATGTGCCCGTCTATGTGTCTGAAAGCATGGTGGGTCACAAGCTGGGAGAGTTTGCGATGACCAGGAACTTCCGCGCGCACGGTACGGGCAGGGAGCGTACCGTGGAGAGGAGTGTTGGGTGATGGTGCGGGCTACCTCCAAGTTCACGAGGGTATCGCCCCGTAAGGCCAGAATGGCAATAGACATGATTCGGGGCAAGGCCGTGGATGAAGCGGATGCGATTCTGCGTCTGTCTCCTCGGGGAGCTGCACCGATTGTGCGTAAGGTACTTGGTTCTGCCGTGGCTAACGCGGAGAACAACCATGAGATGGTGGCGGACGAACTCTATGTGGCTGAGGCCTACGTTGATCAAGGGCCTACGCTGAGGAGATTTCGCCCTCGTGCGATGGGGCGGGCTACCCGCATCCGGAAACGGACCAGCCATATCACGGTATATGTTGACGAGAGGAAGGGGTCTTAGCCGGTGGGTCAGAAAATTCATCCGGGTGGTTTCCGTCTCGGTGTAATCCATGATTGGAAGGCGCACTGGTTTACCG
>Ga0209584_10000043_pt1 | contig 27731 bp, 24 predicted proteins | sample NGEPerD_FD_184507 | JGI IMG/M metagenome (GOLD analysis project Ga0209584, IMG submission 184507) | Arctic peat soil microbial communities from the Barrow Environmental Observatory site, Barrow, Alaska, USA - NGEE PermafrostAB12-D... | ecosystem: Environmental > Terrestrial > Soil > Wetlands >...
CAGCCGACCAACGCGACGCCCCGAAGGCGGAGCAAGGCTCCCGGTCCGGATCCAGCGAGGCCATTGACGTATTGGCGCCATTCACCCCGAGCCGCCCGGGCCGACCTCGGCCTTGAGCGCGGCGAGCTCCTTGTCCACCTCGGCAGCCGAACCGGCTTCGTCGAGCTCCTTCTGGATGTCGTCGGTCCCGCCTCCGACGTCTTCGAGCACTCCGGACTGGAGCAGCTCATCCACGGCGCCGGCGTGCGCCTGCATCGTGGCGATCTTGTCCTGGGCCCGCTGGAGCGTCGCTCCCGAGTCGCCGAAAGTCTTGGAGATCCCCGCGACGCTCTCGTCCACGGAGCTCACGGCCTTCGCCGCGGAGTACTGCGCCTTCAACACTTCCTTCTGCGTCCGGAAGTCGTTGACCCTCTTCTGCAAGGCGTCGAGGGTGTGCTCGAGCTTCTCCTCCTGCTCGGTGAGCTGCTCGTGCTGGGGCTCCATGGCGTCGATCTGGGCCTGGGCCGCGGCCTTGCGGGAGAGAGCCTCCTTCGCCAGATCCTCCTTACCCTGGGAGAGCGCAGCCTTGGCCTGGTCCTGGAGGTGGTCCACCGAGTGCTGGAGCTGCTGCTCCTGCAGTTCGATCTGCTTGCGCGACGCTGCGATGTCCACCAGCGCCCGGCGGACCTGGGTGATCTGCTCGAGCATCTGCTGGTAGGAGAGATCAAGCATCTCGTCGGGCTTCTCGGCGGCGTCGAGCGCCTTGTTGGCCTTGGCCTGGACTATGTCGTGGGCCCGTTGGAAGAGGGTCATGTCGATCTGCTCCTTGTCGATGATGAGCGGAGCCCGCGCCGATTCCGTTCCCGGGCCAGCTCCGGATGGATGCCGGCGCTCGTGCCGACATGGACGTTCCCAGAGGCTACCGCCCGGTGCGGACGCGCCACTCGACGGCGCAGGACCGCCACTCCATGACGGAGCATGATGACCTCGACCGCCAGTTCATCTCGTTCGCTCCGACGCAGCTCGAACAGTTGGAGCATCCATGCGAAGGACAGGTAGAGGAAGGTCAGTGCCACGGCCCATCTTCTCCCCAGCTCAGCCTCGGCGAACGTCCAGGCTGAGAGCTTGGATGAGATTCTCGGCACCCACGAGCTCGCTACCGGGGCTGGCCCGACAACGACCGGGTGCTGCGCGAGACGCTCAGCGACATCGAGGCCCTGTCGGTGGCCGTCGTGGAGCGAGATCGCCAGGCACGCCTCTGAGACCCATCGATTGCGATCGATCTGCGCTGCACCCGACTGGGATTGGACGCCGGCCCCGAAATTCGACCCCGAGGCCCCGCTGGACCCGCGGAAGGTCGGGCGATACGCTCGCAGTATGTTCATCACCGGCGTTGAGTCCAAACGACCGACGGTGGTGAACAGGATCTTCGGGCGCGACGCGACGTCCTAACTGCTGCTGTGAGCGTTCCCAGTGCCTCATATTCGGTGACCATGCGCGTCGAACTCGATGATGCATCGGGTATCGGCGCAGTCACCACTGCCGTTGGCGATGCTGGTGGCGCCGTAACGGCTCTCGATGTCGTTGAGCCGAACGAAAGCCGAATGACCGTTGATCTGACCTGTAATGCCATCGATGACGGACACTCTGGACTGCTCCGGGCCGCAGTTGATGCTGTTGACGGGGCGCACGTCCTGGCAATGAGCGACCGGACGTTCCTACTCCACTTGGGCGGAATGATCTCGGTCGAGTCGAAAGTCTCGCTGAAGACCCGAGATGACCTCTCGATGGCATACACGCCTGGCGTCGCGCGCATCTCGATGGCAATCGCCAAAGACCCCGCAGTCGTCAGAAACCTCACGATAAAGCGCAACACAGTGGCTGTCGTGACCGACGGGTCTGCCGTCCTGGGCCTCGGCAACATCGGCCCAGCGGCTGCACTCCCGGTCATGGAAGGCAAAGCACTTCTATTCAAACGATTCGGGGGCATCGACGCGTGGCCAGTCTGCCTGGCGACACAAGATGTCGATGAGATCGTGCGGATCGTCGAGTGCATCGCTCCGGTCTACGGGGGGATCAACCTCGAGGACATCTCGGCACCGCGTTGCTTCGAAATCGAATCGCGGCTGCGCGAAACACTCGACATCCCGGTCTTCCATGACGATCAACACGGAACAGCGATTGTCGTCTTTGCAGCCCTGTTGAACGCGCTCCGCGTGGTCGGCAAGGAGATGAAAGACATCCGCGTCGTCGTGCTCGGAGTCGGTGCCGCCGGCGCCGCGATCTCCAAATTGCTCCTTGCCGAAGGCGTCGGAGACGTCATTGGGATCAACCGAAATGGGATCTTGTCCGAAGATGATCCCCGCCTCGACGATGCTCGGCGTTGGCTCGCCGCGCATACCAACGTGGAGAAGAGAACGGGAAGTCTCGCTGACGCCATCGCTGGTGCGGATGTCCTCATCGGGGTCTCCGGACCGAACCTCGTAACTGAGGAGCACCTAAAAGCCCTCGCGCCCGATTCCATAGTGTTTGCTCTCGCGAACCCTGATCCCGAAGTTGACCCTGTGCTGGCTCGACGCTACGCCGCGATCGTGGCAACAGGCAGGAGTGATGAGCCGAATCAGATCAACAATGTGCTCGTCTTTCCCGGTATCTTCCGAGGTCTCCTCGATGTTGGTGCAAAGCAGATCACCGAAGAGATCGAGATCGCCGCCGGTAGAGCGATCGCTGACGTCGTCACGGCAACAGAACTTTCGCCGGTCTACATCGTGCCAACGGTGTTCAATCCGAGTGTCGTCACGGCAGTCTCAGCAGCCGTCGAGCGCGTCGTCCGTACTTCGCCGCGGCGGTGAATTGGTTCACCGGCTGCTCATTGCAACATGATCGCCGGGCTCTCCGACGAGACTGGGCCATGGCCCTGTCCTCTCTCTACCTCGCCTTCGTCCGAATCGTCGAACTGCTCCGCCTGGTCCGGCATGACAACGAAGAACTGGCGTTCGAGGTCGTCATGCTCCGCCACGAGGTTGACGTCCTGCGTCGTCAGGTGGCTCGCCCGGCCTGGCGACCAACCGATCGAGCGTTGCTCGCTGGTCTGAGTCGGCTCCTTGGCCGTTGACGTGCGGGAAGGCTCTTCGCGCAGCCCGACACTCTGCTGGGCTGGCGCCGTCATCTGGTCCGTCGTCGCTGGACCCAGCCCCACCGACCAGGGCGGCCTGGCATCTCCGCTGGCACCGTAGCGAACGCCCTTCGGACGGCACGGCAGAACCCCACTTGGGGCTATCGCAGTATCCAGGGTGAGCTGGCCTGAATGGGTCTCCTCTGGCCCCATCGAGTGTCTGGGCCATCCTGCGTCGGCACAACATCGATCCCTCGCCGATGCGGACAGGTCCCGACTGGACAGAGTTCCTCAAAACCCAGGCGTCACCCATTCTGGCCTGTGACTTCTTCACCGTCGACACGGTGCTGTTCCGCCGGCTCTACGCGCTGTCCTTCATCGGACTCGACTCCCGACGGGTCTACGTGACCGGGTCACCGCCAACCCGACAGGAACCTGGGTGGTCCGACAGGCTCGCAACCTGAGCAAGGCGCTCGCCCAGCGGGCTCAACCTGTCAGGTTGCCGGTCCGCGACCGAGACACCAAGTTCACGCAGCAATTCGACGAGGTCTTCCGGTCAGAAGGTATCCGGGTCACCCGCCGCCGGTCCGGGCGCCACAGGCCATTGCGTTCGCCGCGCGCTTCGTGGGGACCGTTCGTCGCGAGTGTCAGGATCGAACGCTGATCTTCCATCGACGTCAGCTCGAAGGGGTGCTGGCCGAATACGTGGCTCACTACAACGGACACCGGCCGCACCAGGCTCGGGATCAGCAGCCCCCCGCCGCGCTGGACGAGCCTCTGCCGACAGGCGAACCAGAGCTGGCGCAGCTACGACGGCATGGAAGGCCTTTGGCCTCATTCACGAGTACCAGCTCGGCACATGACCTGCCCTGATGTGATTCTCGGTACGCACAGGCTGACTCGGGGCGTCTGCCTGCATCGGAGTTGGCCGCCAGGGCATGAGGATCACGTCCCGATAAGTCGGTCTCGTTCGCCAGCCGTCCTGTCTCTACTCTCCGGTTGGAGGGCATCGCCGACGATCAGCGTGATCTCCCGGGCCCAGTAGACCGTGCCGGCAGAACGCTGTGCTGGGCCCGGTTGGGTAGTGCGGCTAGGACAACCAAACCGGCTATCCCGACGACCACTGCGGCAACAATGAGCCCGAGGTCCATGCCTGACACAAAGCCCCGCCGGGCGGCTTCGGCCAGAGCGTCGCCCGAGTTGCCGGGGAGATGGTCGGCTACGGCCAAAGCGCCGCCCAGCGAGCCGAGAATGAGTCTGTCGATGCTGGCCGGGATCGATTGGTGGGCCAGGAGGGGCGTCATGAAGTTCTGATAACGGATATTGAGAGCGGTGCCAAGGACGCCGACGCCGAGGGCTCCGCCGATCTGCATCGAGGTGTCGCTAGTGGCAGAGCCAACTCCAGCGTCCTCCCTTGGGAGCGAGCCCATGACCGACTCGGTCGAGGGAGCCAGAGTCAGACCCACCCCAACCCCGATAAGTGCAAACCAGGGCAGGCAATCGCCATATGTGCCGTGCACGGTGGTACGCGACAGGAGCCCGAGACCCACGGCGATGAAGGCCAGGCCGCAAGCAACCACCGGCTTGGTGCCGAATCGCCGGGCCAGCATGACCGACGACGGGGCGACGACCAGTAAGACCAGGGCGATGGGCCCGATTCCCAGCCCCGTCTTGAGAGGGCTGAACCCGAGGCAGAACTGGAGATACTGGGTCACGAGGAAGAACAGGCCCAGCAAGGCAAACAGCACCAGCGCCAACGACGCGATTGCCGCGCTGTAGCGGCGGTTGCGGAAGAACTGCATGGGCAGCATGGGGTGGTCGACGTGTCGCTCCCACACGACGAAGGAGGCGATGATGATGGCCGAACCGATCAAGGCGGCGAGGATCGGCGGGGAGGTCCAGGTTCGGTTGGGGGCCTCGATGATCCCCCACAACAACAGTCCGAGCCCCGCCATCGACAGGGCGGCGCCAACCGGGTCAGCACGCCTAGCCAGCGGGTTCTTGGAGTTGGGGACAAGGAAAGCAGCGGCGACCAGGCCGGCCACCGCGATGGGCACGTTGATGAGGAAGACCGAACCCCACCAGTAGTGGACGAGAAGGAAGCCCCCGAGGATCGGGCCGATGGCCACCCCGAGCCCGGCGGTCCCGGACCAGAGCCCTATCGCCCGGGCACGGTCCCGCTCGGAAGTGAACACGTTGGTCAGGATTGACAAGGTGCATGGCATCAGGGCGGCAGCGCCCACTCCCATCACTGCCCGAGCGGCGGTGAGGCGGTCTGGGGTGGCAGACCATGCCGCAAGCGCCGACCCACCACCAAAGACAACCAGCCCGCCCATGAATACCCACTTACGCCCCACTCGATCACCTAGCGCCCCTAGAGTGAGCAGCAGGCCAGCGAAGACGACGGCATAGGCGTCGACGATCCATTGCAACTGGCTGGAGGTGGCGTGCAGGCTGCGTACCACCGACGGCAGCGCCACGTTGAGGATCGTGTTGTCGAGGCTGATCAGCAGCAGAGTGACGCAGAGAACAGACAGAGTCGCCCAACGCCGTCCGCCTTCAACACCGGCTGCGTCCGACTCCTTGGGGCTCCCCATCAACTGCAGCACATCGTAAGTCTGTGTTCACGACGGTATTCATACGGAAACCCGGGACCCCAAAGGGCACTTTCGGGTCGTGCTCGGCCCGTTCGCAACAGCCGTTGTGGCACCGTCAGGCTTCCGACTTTCCGCTGCCCCTTCGTCGCCACACACGTCGATGGATTGCTTCTTCCAGTCACGTCTCGCTCATCGATCTGCAAGAGCTCGGGTGCGGCGCTGGTCATGGATCACCACCCGCGAACTGCGACGGTTCGCCAGCAACGGCCGTGCGAAACTCTGGGTCAAACCCCACGCGGTCGATCTTGGCCCAAAGTCGCCCAGGCAGATAGAGCAGAAGGTCCCCAACATCGACAATCGGCCATCACCGCTCGGCCAGAGACCACGCCCCATTTCAGTCTCGTCGGGCTTCGGACCTGTGGGTGCCGAACACCTCATCCGGGTGCGCTAATCAGTCCTTTCGTGGACACGAGCCTAACGACGAAACAGGACCATGGCGCTGTTCTTTCTCCATCTCGCCTTCGTCAGAATCCTCGGACTGCTCCGACACACTCGGCGGCCTTGTCCACGAGTACAAGTTGGGCGCATGAGGTGAAGGGGACCAAGATCTCGATCACGTCGCTCGACCCGGCGGGAGGCATTCTTGCCGCTGCGACGAGGCCAACGCATCCTGACCGTGACCACTGGATACTCCTCTATCCGGAGTGAACGAACTTCGGGACTCTCGAGAACGTTGGAGGGACGCCCCGGGGTGACATCGCCGATCCAAGTGCCCAACTGGACATCGCATTCGGGTGAACTGCCGCCGTTCCCCTGGCAGCGCTCTCACTGTGCCGCTGCTGGCTAGTGCTCGTGGATGAGGCCGCCCAGCACGTCGCGACGGTTGACGTGGAGCGACGGGTAAGTGGCACCGATCCCACTGGTGGGTACTTCGAGATCGATGCCCGATGCGGACGCTGATTGTTGTAGTGGGTGGCGTGCTCCCGGCGTAACCGCTCGAGATGGTCTCGACCGAAGAGGTCCTCCCGACCCGCCGGACCGACCACGGCATCCGGGGCCTCATCTTGGGTGGGCCCGATAGCCCATCCGATCCCGCCGGACAGGGATTATCCGCAACTCGTTGTATAAGCAATGATGTGGGGAATCGAGAGCAACGGCGTGGGAAATCGAGCCACTAGCTCTCTCTTCGTCCCTGAGTAGTCGGGTTCTGTCGGTAGCCCACCAAGTCGTTTCGGCACCCACACGGTCGGTTCGGACCGCCCGGTGATCCCCTCGCATTCGCCATAGGTCTGTTCTCGTCCCCGAGCATTGGCATCCGCGACAACTCCGCGACAACGTCGTTACGGTGAGTTCAGTCGGTTGCGCCATTCTTTACGCCCTTTGCCGAGGATGAGGTGCCCGAGCGCCTGCTCTTCCTGTGTTCGCCGATCTCGTCGGTCTTCGCGATGGCCGATTCCATCTCTTGGGCCATGACGTAGGCCGCGGACTGCCAGGCGACGGATCGGAAGAGTTCGAGGTTCAGCTCGAACTCTTCGCGAGTGGCTTCCCCGGCGTAGAGGTTCCCGGCCTCCGAGATCCACATCTCCACGAACTCTTCGGCCAGTCGGCGCAATCTCTTGCGGAGGAGATCCGCGGCCCGCCCGCTCAATGCGATGTCAGTGCCGTATTTCGCCAGCTCGAGGGCCCCACGGAGCTGGGGGAGGTTGGGGGCATACCAGGCGCGAGGCTGCCCCATGTCCGCACGAATCTCGAGGTACCCAGCCTTCACCAGGTCGCTGACGAGTTCGGGGTAGTCATCGCCCAGGAGCTCCGCCAACTCCCCTTCGGTGAAGGTGCGGGCCGACGTCTCCAGCCAGGCGCTACTGGCCATGCCCGGGCCCAGCAGTTCAACCACGGTACGGGAAGTTTCGACCTGGCCATCGAGCATCTTCCGGATGGTCTCCAGCCGCAGGCCTTGCTCCCGGAGCCGGGCGATGGCCTTCAGGCGTTGCAGATGCTCCTCGGTGTAGATGGCCTGCTTGCCGCGACGCCGGGGGCGGGGGAGCAGGCCCACGGCCTGGTAGTAGCGGATGGTGCGAGTGGGCAGGTTGGCCGCGTTCGCCAGGTCGACCAGCGAGTACTCGGCCATGGCGCTCGGGGTAGTGGCCTTCACCGGTCGGTATCCTCCTTTCGCGTGGTCATTGACAGTAGACACCAGTCAATGACAGTCATACACACTATTTGACACACCCTACTGTCATCATTACGGTACCGGACATGCCGGCCCCTGCCGGAGCTCCAGCGGGGTCCTCGCCTGGGATTGCGACAGGGGCGGCCGCTAACCGATGCTGTGCGGGAGGATCACATGGCGCTTCCGAAGGGGTTGGACCCGGCCAGCGCGTATCGAACCATGGTGCGGATGCGCCTCGTGGAAGAAGCGCTGACCCAGGCGTGGGCCGACGGGCTGGTGCCCGGTGAGTACCACTCGGGGATCGGCGAGGAAGGCATCAACGCCGGGGTCCTCGCCCATCTGAGCGGGCGCGACTCGATGGCGCTCGACCACCGCAACACCTCGCCCCTGGTTGGCCGCGGGACCGACATCACCAAGATCATGCTGGAGGTGCTGGGTTCCGAGGCGGGCCTCAACCTCGGTAAGGCCGGACACATGCACCTCATGGACCCCAGCCTGCCGGCCGCATCCGACGGGATCGTCGGCGCCAGCGGGCCGTTGGCGGTTGGTGCGGCGGTCGCGAATCAACGTCTGAATCCGGGACGGGTGGCGGTGGCCTTCCACGGCGAGGCGGCCATGAACCAGGGGATGCTCATGGAGTCGTACAACCTGGCGGTCGCCTGGGGGTTGCCGGTGATCTTCGTGTGCAAGGACAACAAGTGGTCGATCACCACCTATTCGGCCGAGGTCACCGGCGGTGACTTGACCGATCGCGCCAAGGCATTCGGGCTCCGCGTACGCCGGGCCAGAGGAGACCGGGTGGAGGACGTCTACGCCGCAGCGGGGGATCTGATCCGGAAGGCCAGGACCGGAGCCGGCCCTGGGTTCCTGCACGTCTCCTGTCACCGCCCCGCTGGCCACTTCGAGGGCGACCCCATCGTGCGGCTATTGAAGAACCCTCGCGGTCAAGCCGCCGAGTGGGGTCCACCGATCGTGGACGGCCTGCGAGCGCAGGGCGGAGGGAGCAGAAGTGACCGTGCGGCGGCATTGACCGACCTCACCAAACGCGGCGCCCGCGCTGCCCGGGATTACACGGTGCGCTCCCGCATGGATCCGATCCGACGCGGTAGGCGGCTGCTCGATCCGGCGTCGGCCGGTCGCATCGAGGCGATGGAGACAATAGAGGTGGAGGCCGCTATCACGGTGGCCCGTGAGACCGTCGGCCAACGGGCAACATTCGGTGCCAACAGTGGAGGGGCACGATGACGATCATGAAGTACGGGCAGGCTGTCGACTTCGCCGTCGCCGAGGCGATGGCCAAGGACGACCGGGTCGTCACGTGGGGTGAGGACGTCAAGCTAATCCACCGTGACCTGCTCGTCCGGTTCGGGCCCGAGCGCGTGCGCGACACCCCGATCAGCGAGTCCGCCTTCCTCTACGCCGGGATCGGTGCGGCGATGACCGGGCTGCGGCCGGTCGTGGAGATCATGCTCATCGACTTCCTGCCCGTGGCGTGGTCGGGGATCGTGAACGCGGCGTCGAAATTCCGCGACTTCTCCGGTGGTCGTTGGGAGATCCCGCTGGTCGTCCGCGCCGGTTGCGGCGGGTGGTATACGGACGGCGGCCAGCACGAACAGGCGCTGTGGGGCCAGCTCGCGGCCTACCCCAACATCAACGTGGTCTGCCCGTCGACACCGGCTGACGCCGCGGGACTGATGCTCACCGCCGTGGAGACCGACGAGGTGGTGGTGTTCCTGGAACACCAGCTGTTGTCCGAGCAGTGGATCGATTTCCTGGCCGGCGGCAGCAGGCCCACGGTGGACTTGGACCACCTGATCCCTGCCGACGGGGCGCAGGGTGAGGTTCCTCTGCCACTTGAGCAGGTTCCGCTGGGACGAGCAGCGGTGCGCCGGGAGGGCTCCGACGTGGCCCTGATCAGCCTCGGCGTCGGCGCCCACCGCTGCATAGAAGCGGCACAGGTGCTGGGCGGATCGGGTATCGACGCCTCCGTGCTCGACCTGCGCAGTGTCTCCCCGCTCGATCGCGACGCGGTCGTCGATCAGGTCCGCAAGACCCGGCGCGTGGTCGTCGTCGACGAGGACTACGTCCGGGGCGGGCTGAGCGGAGAGATCGCCGCGGTCCTGTTGGAGGCGGACGTCACCGCTGCCTACGCGAGGGTGGCGGTCGAAGGCACGATCCCGTTCGCCCCGCATCTGGAGTACGCCGCCCTTCCCAACGTCGAACGCATCGTGGCCGCTGCCGCGGGCCTCGAGTGACCGGTCGCAACGTAGGCCCACCCATGAACGAGCTTCCGCTCAACCAGATCGCCATCAGCGTCGCCGACGTCCAGCTCTCGCACCGGTGGTACCGGGACATCTTCGGTTACCGGGAGGCCGGCGGGACGTCCATGTTCATCCCGCTGCTGGGCTCGGACAAGGTACAAGGCGTTCCGGACGCCACCAGCGTGTGCTGGTGGCTCATGGACAGCCAAGACTTCTTCCAGATCGAGCTGTTCCAGTTCAGCAAGCCGACAGCCAAGTCGCTTCCGGAGGACTGGCGCCCGTGCGACATCGGGTACAGCACGATCGGGATCCACGTGGCCGACTTCGACGCCACCCTGGACCGGCTCGACGACCGGCGCGTTCGGTTGTTGGGCGACCCGATCGGTGAGCCGGGGTCGCGTCGGGTCTGCGTCCGTGACCCCGACGGCGTCCTCCTCGAGGTGATGGAGGATGACCCGCGCTCGGGCGAACCACGGTCCCGCTCGTCCGATGCCCCGGTAGTGACCCGGTTCGTCACACTGTCGGTGCCCGACCTGGAGGAAGCTCGACGCACCTGGGTGGAGGTGCTGGGCCTGACCGAGCTTCCGGAAGTCAGGCTGCACGGTCCCGAACACGAGGAGCTGTGGGGACTGCCCGGCGCTACGCGGGAGTCGTTCGTCCTGCGCGCCGGGGACATGTTCATCGAGGTCGTGCGCTACCTCGACCCAGTCGGCCGTCCGTGGCCGGATGGGTACCGGATCAGCGACCACGGCCTGCTCAACGTCGCCCTGGGACTGCGAACCTACGACGCCCTGAAGGACCTCGTGGCCGCCTGCGAGACGGCAGGGATCCCGCCGAACGCCCCTCCGCCGACCACATTGAAGCCAGTGTGGTCGTGCTCGTACGTCAACGATCCGATGGGGTTCAGCATCGAACTGCTGTATCTGGCCCGGCCGGGCGAGAAACGGTTGGTCAACCCCTTCAACCTTATCGAGCTGGGATTCCGCCCGGCCAAGGCACCGGTGCACCGCACCCAGGCGTCCCAGGTCGTCGGGGCGCCGCCGGAGCGGGTCTGGCAGGTGCTCCTCGACCACGCTGCCATGTCCACCTGGTCGCCGTTCCAGCAGTCCGAGGTGGTTGCGGACCCGGGTGGACACGGTGGTGTCGGCACGGTGCGCCGGCTGTCCGGGGGCCCGGTAGGGATGAGCCTCACCGAGACGATCGTCGTCGCCGAGGAGCCCTACCGGCTGGAGTACACGGCCGATGGCGCGCCGGGACAGGACTTCTACCATGGGTTCATCACCCTCGATCCGCTGCCCGGCGGCGGCACCCGGGTGACGTGGGAAGCCCAGTTCCACTCGAGGCTGCCCGGGGTCACAGCGGCGACCACCCGGGTGCTGCGCGCCCTGGTGCAGGGCCTCGCCCGGGCGGCGGAACAGCCCGTCGTCGAGGAGGTCCCGGCATGACGCCCGACGTATCGAGACCAGTAGTGGCCGAGCCGGTGAACGTGTTCATCACCGGAGCCGACGGATTCATCGGTAGGGCGCTGGCCACTCGACTGCGCGACCTGGGCTGCCAGGTCACCGGGGTCGACCTGAAGGCCGACCCCGGCCACGGCGTCGCCGGCGGCAGCACCACCGACCCGTCCGACTGGGCCGATGCGCTGGACGGGGTGGACGTCGTCATCCACACGGCGGCCATCGTGTCCAACGCTGCATCCCGAGACCAGGCGTGGGAGGTCAACGTCCGCGGCACCCGTCGGGTACTGGACGCCGCCGAAGCCCATGGCGTACGCCGGTTCGTCCACCTCTCCTCGGTCGCCGCGTACGGCTTCGACTTCCCCGACAACGTCGACGAGACGTACCCGATCCGGGTCAACGGCTTCAGCTACTGCGAGACGAAGGTCAACTCCGAAGCGGTCGTCCTTGCTGCGCACGGGGCAGGCGAGATCGAGTGCACCATCATCCGCCCTGTCGACGTCTACGGCCCCGGTTCGGTGCCCTGGGTGGTGCTCCCGCTGCAGATGATCAAGAAGGGCCAGATGCTCCTGCCCAACGGCGGCAAGGGCATCTTCAGCCCCGTCTACATCGACAACTTCGTCGACGGCATGGTCCTGGCGATCTCCTCCGACGCCGCCGCGGGCCAGGTCTTCATCCTCGGTGACGGCTACGGCGTGTCCTGCTCGGACTACTTCGGCCGCCTGGCATCCATGGCGGGAGGCAAGGTCCGCACGTTGCCGACCGGCATCGCCATCGCCATCGCCAACGTCATCGGTTTCACCCAGCGCCGGCTGGGCCAGGCAAGCGAACTCAATACCGCAACGATGCTGATGCTCGACCGGCCCGGCACGTACTCGATCGACAAGGCCCGCAAGGTCCTCGGATTCGAGCCTCTGGTCAGCTACGAAGAGGGCATGCGCCGCGTCGAGACCTGGGCCAGGGCCGAAGGTCTCATCTAGCTCGAAGGAACACCCACAGGGTCTGCAAGGATTCAGTCGCAGCCCCCGACCGATCCGGAGGTACCAACCCATGCGCGCCGTTCTGGCGGACCTGTCGACCCAGCGCTACCTGCTGACTGCAGCGGCCCAAAAGCTTCCACGGGGAGCCGGCAAGAACGCCGGGTGGAGTCGTGGCGGCGTGCTGCGGCTGACCGAGGAGGCCATCGATCCGAAGCTGCCGCACGCACTGGGCTGGGTCCGACTGCGTCCGGAGCTCTCGGCAATCTGCGGGTCGGACGTGGGCCTCGCCCACGCCAAGCTCTCGATGGTGCTCAGTGCTTACTACATCGAGTCCCAGCAGATCCCCGGCCACGAGTTCGTGGCCGTCGTCGACCAGACCGGCCCCGGCGTCACGCGGTTGAAGGAGGGCGACCGGGTGGCAGTCGACGTGGTCATCAGCTGTGCCCAGCGGGGGTTCTCCCCGGTGTGCCGCAACTGTGCGGCGGGGATGCCCAATGTCTGCGAGCGATTCGACCAGCCCGGGCTCAGTGGGTGCGGAGCGCCGTCACTGGGCTTCGCGCTGGTCCCCGGAGGAGGCTGGGCCGAGATGGTCATCGCCCACGAGTCCCAGTGCTTCCCGATCGGGAAGATGCCCTCCAAGCGGGCGGTGCTCACCGAGCCCGCCTCGGTGGCCCTGCACGCCGCCCTCCACTGGCAGGGCAACGGCGAGCGCGCCGTGGTCATCGGTCCAGGGGCGATCGGACTGCTGACGGTGGCCGCACTACGTCGGCTCCACCCTGACCTCGACATCGCCGTCCTCAGCCCGAACGAGTTCGGCTCGGACTGGGCGATGAAGGTGGGGGCGAACCGGGCCCTGCCGTCGGGCCCAGCCGCTGTCGAGGCGCTGGCTGCCGAAGGGGGAGGTCGGGTCCTGCGACCGAGGATGACCAAGATCCCCCTCCTCGAACAGGGAGTCGACCTGGTGGTGGATTGCGTCGGCACCCCCGACACCATCGATCTGGGCATGCACATCGTGCGACCCAAGGGGATGCTCGTGCTCGCCGGCACCGCGGGCCGACAGGAGGTCAATTGGTCACTTGTGTGGAAGCGCGAGCTGACCGTCCAGGGGACGACCGATCCTGGCCCCGAGCCGAAATTCGGTGGCAAACGCACGTCCGAGCAGATGGTCGAGTGGCTGGGGGATCCGTCCTACCCCGTTGACGGCCTGGTCACCCACGTCTTCGACCTGACCGAATGGAAGCCGGCGATCGAGACCGCATCGAAGGGACCTGGAGCGTCGGCGGTCCGGGTGGCCATGCGGCCGAATCCCGACCTGCAGCTCGTCGGGAACTGAGCCGGTCAGCGCCCGGCGCGAGGTCGAGGGTGGGTCTTCCGAGGGGCCCGGACAAGATGGAAGAGGAAGCCATGCATCCAATCGACCGGAGGGACGACCGGAGGCCGTCCCTCCGGCACGCCGTGTCGGCACGGTAGGCGAGGAGAGGCCATGAGCAGTTCGCACCAGTGGGACGTCGTCGTCGTCGGATCCGGCTTCGGAGGGTCGGTCACCGCACTGCGCCTGGCCGAGAAGGGGTATCGGGTCCTCGTCTGCGAGGCAGGCCGCCGGTTCGCCGACGACGAACACGCAATGACGTCCTGGGACCTCCGCAACTACCTGTGGCAGCCTGCCCTCGGCCTCTACGGGATCCAGCGATTCACGTTCCTCAACGGCCTGGTGGCGCTGTCCGGTGCCGGTGTGGGCGGGGGGTCGCTCAACTACTCCGGCACGCTTTTCCAGCCCGGGGACGCCTACTACCTGCACCCGCAGTGGGCCCACATCGCGGACTGGCGGTCGGAGCTGGCGCCCTTCTACGACCAGGCGCGACGGATGCTCGGCGTCAACGCCGACCAGCCGCTCACCGAGGGTGACGGAGCGCTGAGGCGAGTGGCCGAGCGGATGGGCGCCGGTGGCACCTTCACCAAGGTGCCCGTGGGCATCCTCAACACCCCGATCCCGGGCCAACGGGTAGCCGACCCCTACTTCGGCGGAGTCGGACCGGACCGCCAGAGCTGCGTCTACTGCGGCGCGTGCATGACGGGCTGCCGCCACAACGCCAAGAACACCCTGCCGAAGAACTACCTCCACCTGGCTGAGCGCGCCGGTGCCACGATCGCGCCGATGACGACCGTCAAGGCAGTGCAGCCACGGGCCGACGGGGGGTACGCGGTGGAAACGGTGCGGTCGGGACCGGGGCGCCGACCCCGGAACACCCTCACTGCAGGACAGGTGGTATTCGCTGCCGGCGTGCTGGAGACCCAGCGCCTCCTCCAACGGATGAAGCTCGAAGGGCATCTTGCCGACCTGTCCGACAGCTTGGGCACACTGACCCGCACCAACGCCGAGTCACTTGGTGGAGCGACGGCGGGGAACTCCAGCATCGACTTCTCCTATGGCGTCTGTCAGGGGACGTCCTTCTTTCCGGACGAGCACACCCATGTCGAGATCGTGCGCAATGGGAAAGGCTCCAACACCACCAGCCTGCTGATGACGGTGATGACCCCGGGCAACCGCGAGGGCGGACCGCAGCTTCCCCGGTGGCGTCGCTTCCTGACGGAGGCGGTCAAGCACCCCGGCACACTTGCCCGGTCGTTGTGGGTGCGGCGCTGGTCCGAGCGGGGACTGATCACTCTCACCATGGAGGATCGCGACTGCTCGCTCACGGTCATGGCGCACAAGAACCGACTGGGCGGGGTCTCCCTGCGGACCCAGCCCGGTCCGGAAGCGCCTCCGCGCTGGATCCCGATCGCGCAGGAGGTGACCGCACTGCTGGCCGAAGAGATGGGTGGCGAGCCGTTCGGCACGTACCCGGACGTGCTGGAGATCCCGGCGACATCTCATGTGCTCGGTGGGTGCGTCATCGGGGCGGACGCCGACTCCGGGGTCATCGACGGGTACCACCGGGTGTACGGGTACCCCGGGCTGCACATCGTGGACGGGTCGACCGTCACGGCCAATCTCGGTGTCAACCCAGCCCTCACCATCACGGCCCAGGCGGAACGGGCCATGGCCATGTGGCCCAACGCCGGCCAGCCCGACACCCGGCGTCCACTTGGTGAGGAGTACCAACCGGTGGCTTTCGTGGCGCCCCTTCGGCCCGCCGTACCGGCAGGCGCGCCGGCAGAGCTTCGATTGCCCGTGGCGTGACAGCACACGTCGCGACCTCACGGGACGAAACGGTAGGGGCGTACGGCAAACGGTCAGACGGCAACGGGCCCAGCCGATCCCTTGTGCGTAAACCAGACGCCGAAGACTTGCGGGTGCCGAGCATGCGCCTGATGCCTCTGATCAGCGAGTTCCTATAGCTCATTGTGCTAACAACAATGTGGAGGACCGAGACCCACAGCGTGGGAAATGGCTCCAGACAGATGGTCGTCCCTCCAGGTCACCACGGTTTGTCGGTAATCCACCGAGGGGTGTCGACAGAACTGGGCAGGTCCTGGCGACAAGACCCGGATGCGTGGCGGGTGCCGGCAAGGGGCAGATCATGTCCGCTGGTAGGGGACTGTGCGTGCCGAGAACCTCATCCGTGATGTGCCACTCGGTCTTGCGAGCAATGAGGTGGTACACCCAAGGCAGGCACAGGGTCCGTCAGTTAGCATCTTCGGGCTTGGGTTTCGCACAACACCACGTAGAGAGGGGGTCCCATGCCGTACGCCGAAGGCCGAGAGATTCACGACGCCGACGCCCACATCATGGAGACGCCGACCTGGCTGCGCGATCACGCCGAGGCGAGGTTTCGCGACGACCTGCCGGTACTGACGTACGCCAGCGGCAACGAGTTGCGCCAGACGGGGAGCCTTGAAGAACAGCAGCGCGACCTGATCGCATCCTTCGATCGACTGCGGGAGCGGCACGCCTCTGAGGAGTACCGTGCCGTCGAGGACACAGAGATCATGGCGCGAAAGAACTTCGCTGCAACCGGCGGGTTCATCGCTGACGACCGACCTCGAGCACTTGACCTCCTCGGGTTCAGCAGTCAACTGATCTTCAACACGTTCCACAACAGTCGACTGCACGACCTCGAGCACGCTGGCGACCTCGAGCTCGCATACGCCGCAGCCCGAGCCCACAACCGGGGGATCCTCGACTTTTGCTCGGTTGATCCTCGACTGCTCCCAACCTGCTATGTACCACTGGTCGATCCTGACCGAGCGATCCAGGCGACTACAGATGCTCTTTCGCAGGGTGCAGCTGCTCTGCTCATTGCATCGGGTTGCCCCCCGTCGTTCTCACCGAGTCATCGTGACCTCTTCGGGGTGTGGGCCCAGGCCGAAGAGGCAGGTGTCCCCATCGTGTTCCACGTGGGAGGCACTGGTGCATTGATCGATCCGAATTACTTCGTCAACGGCCTCCCCATCCCTCACGACTTCCACGGCGGGGATGAGAACTTCCGCTCCGTCGACTATATGGCAATCCCGGTCCCACCGGCTCAGACGTTGGCCACGCTGATCTTCGACGGCGTGCTCGAGCAGTTCTACGAGCTCCGCATCGGGGTGATCGAACAGGGTGCGATCTGGGTTCCTTCCTGGCTTCGCCAGATGGAGTCGGCTTTCGAGGCTTTCGCCCGCCACGAAGTGCGGCTGCAGGCGCTCTCGATGCGGCCGTCCGACTACGTGCACCGTCAGGTCCGTTTCACGCCATATCCAACCGAGGACGTGGGGTGGATCATCGAACAGGGTGGCGCAGACCTCGCGATGTTCTCCTCCGACTATCCACACGTCGAAGGCGGCCGCAAGCCGATCGAGCGGTTCGAAGCCTCACTCGGGGATGCCAATGAAGACGTGCGACGGAAGTTCTATGTCGACAACTTCCTCTTTCTCATGGGATCGGCCGGCGCTCACCTCGGGAAGTCTGGGGCCCGGTGATCTGCCGCGCGGGACCACGAGTCCGTGTTTCCACTCCACGGTGCTCCCTGTGGGTGCCGAAACCTGATCCGGTCCCTTGAGTAGGGAGTTTCAGTAACTCATTGCGCCAACAACAATGTGGGAAATCGAGACCAATGGCGTGGGGAATGCGTCCGCAAGCTCGCCCATCGCCCCTGGGTAGATGAGTCATGTCGGTAGCCCACCAAGGGGGTGTCGACAACAGAACTGGGCAGGTCCAGTCACTTCTCTATGTTGCCTTCGTCAAGATCCTCCGGTTGCTGCGGTTGGGTCGGCGGGACAACGAAGAACCAGCGATCAAGGTCGTCATGCTCCGCCACGAGGTCGACGTCCTTCGTCGTCAGGTGGTCCGACCGGTGTTGCAGCCCTCGGGTCGAGCAACTGTTCGCCGGGCTGAGCCGGCTGCTTGATCGTGGACGCTGGGAGAGGTTCTGCGTGCAGCCAGAGACGCTGCTCCGCTGGCATCGGGACCTGGCCCGTCGGCGTGCGGGCCTTGGCCCAATGTCCACCGGTCCTGTAGCCGCATCACCTGATGTTCAGATCCATCGGGTGGAAAGCAGCTCGTTGGAGCGACACAGCGAAACGCTGCCTCTCCGTCGGACAGGTGTTCGTTACACATGCTCGGGCGCTGCTGTTCGGAGCCACTGATGCCCAATCGGCCTTGTCTTCTCTGATCAGGGACTTGGACGCGTCACGTAGTGATAGTCGCAGCGGTATCCATTGGTGCTGCCACTCACCGGAGGATCGTCGATACGTTGAAACTGACCGCTCGTCACCTGACCAATGAGGTAGCAGTTCGACCCTGTCTTCGCCGCTGGATCGGTCGGGGCGATGATGTGACCGGCGTCGAACGTGGTGATCTTGGAGAGCGCGCTCAGAATCGATCCGCGGCTTGGATCGGATCCGGCACCTTTCAGAGCCTGAGAAAAAAGACTTCCTGACACCCATCCGTACATCGTGAACAGGTCAGGCTTGAACCCTGGTGATGCCACGTTCACCCAATGAAGGAACGTTGCCACCGCTGGAATCGTCGACTCGTCCCCACCGAGGAAGAGCGAGGCGGTCTGATTGAGATAGGCGCCGTCTACGGCGGACGGCCCACCCGATGCCGCTACCAGCTGGCTGCTGTAGGCAGACGCTCCGAGGACGATCTGTGGATGGAAGTTCTGCTGGTTGAGATCCTTCAGTAGTGACGAGGCATAGATCTCCGGCATCTGATCGATGAAGAGCACCTTGACACCTTGGTTCCTCATCGTGATCACGTTCTGAGTGAAGTCGACCTGAGATTCGTCATAGGTCTGGTCGTAGACAACTCTGTACCCGACCTTCTGCATGACGTATTTCTCATTCTGCCATTGAGTTTCGGACGATGGCAGGTCGGCCACGAGCACGCCCACTGCTTTCACCCCGGCCGGGAACTTCTTCTTGAAGTACTGGAGGGGACCCTCCAACCAGCCCTGGCGCAGGGGAACCGGGCTGAACACATTGGGAAGGCTGTTGGTCGTGTGGTCCAACACCACCGATACATCGGGAACATCGGGATTCTCAGCTAGGAGCACTCCACCAAAACTGTCAAAGGTCGAGAAATCACCGACCAGGGCAGCGTCGTTGGATACGGCTTCTTGTGTGGCCTGTTTGTTGCCGGCCCCGGTGTAGTTGTCATTGCCGCTGTCGACAAGGATCTCCCGACCGTTGATTCCGCCTACTGAGTTGACGTAGTCCGCATAGGCCTCTGTGCCCACCAGCGCCCCTTCGAAGAGACCGCCGAAAGCCAAGGTGGACACGTTGCCGATGTGGACGGATGTCGTGGTGATCCCGGTGTGGTCACCATACGCACTGGCCGGAATCGCCGATCCGTGACGTCCTCCCGCAGCCGTGGTGGTGGGTGACGAGGTGGTGGAAGTGCATGCCATGGCGCCAACGCCCACCAATGCCACGACTCCTAGCACTCCGATACGTGCCTTCATCAATTCAGCACACAACACTCCGTGTAGCTCTGCATGATAGAGCGTACGCCGATACTGGTCTGGGAAAGGCGAGGCTGACCGCTGTTTCTCAATGACTGCCAAAGGCTTTCACTCTTGTTTAGCACCTGTGCAAGATCGCCGTACGCACTGGTATGAGCAGTCCTTCTTCTTACAAGTCAATTTGTGGCGGACGGCCTCACGACGCGCAGAGTAGGGGCGGCATCCCGTTCCAATGTGCGCGGGATGTCTCGGCCGACTGCGTCTTCTCCGGCCGCAGCGTCGGGGAGGCGGTCACCGCACCCAGTGCCGCTGCCCTGGAGGCGAGGGCCGACGGCGCGTCCGGGCAGGCCGGAGTTGCAGAGCGTGAACCCAGAGCATGATGCCCTGTTCACGGCCTCCACCGGGCGCGACACTGAGAGACAGGGAAGGAGAGCGATGGCCAAGGCGGACCGCAGTGCCGGAACGGATGAGCGAGGGATCCTCACCCCGCTGGCCGAAGTGATCGCCCATCGTATCGATGAAGAGCGGCACGGGACGGTGGTGCCCCGGGACCCCGGTTTCGTACGCCGATTCGTCCCCCACGTCGAGCAGTGGATGCGTTACTTCTCTCCCGAGGTGCGGGGTATCGAGAACCTCCCCGTCACCGGGCCGGTGCTTGTGGTCAGCAATCACTCGTGCCTCTTTTACATGCCGGACACGTGGATGGTAGGTGCGGCCATCACGGAGCGACGTGGGGCGGACGCGCCGGCCTACGCCATGGTCTACGACCTGTTGTTCGGAATTCCCGCGGTCGGGTCCAGCCTGCGCAGGCTGGGTGCGGTGCCGGCCAGTGGTGGCGAGGGTGAGCGACTGCTAGCCGAGGGTGCCCTGATCCTCGACTACCCCGGTGGGGACGCCGAGGCGTGTCGGCCATGGGCTGAGCGCGACAAGATCATATTCTCCGGCCACATGGGGTTCGTGCGTCTTGCCCTGCGTGCCGGCGTCCCAGTCGTCCCCGTGGTGGCTTACGGCAGCCACCACGCCGTCGTGGTGCTCTCCCGGGGGGAGACCCTCGCACGTGCCCTCGGGTTAACCCGCCTGCGGATCAAGGTGTTCCCGATCCTCCTCGGGCCGTTGGGCGTCACCTCGGCCCTGATGCCGCCGCTCCCCATGCCGGCCGAGGTCACTGTCGAGTTCATGGCACCCCTCGACTGGAGCGCCTTCGGGCCGGACGCCGCCAAAGATGAGGACGTGGTCCGGGCCTGCTACGACGAGATCACGGGCGCCATGCAGGCCACGCTCGATCGGCTGCACGCCGAGAAGCCCCACCCGGTGCTGCGCGGCTGGTCCCAGCTCCTCCGCAAGGGCGGTAGGCCTATGGAATTCGGTTCCGAGTAGCGACGCCATCCACCGGACTTGGGTGAGGCCCGCCCGTCACGGCCTCAACTGTCGCACATCGGCTTCCCTCCAGGCGCCACCTGGACCAGCAGAATCCAGGACGGTTCGAACCCCTCCGAGAAGAGTCGTTCACGACCCAGAGTGCGCACCGGGCATGAGCTCAGGCACGCCGGCTGAGTACAGATGAAGCCAACCGTGACGAACGCCATTGCCCAGTCGCCATGCCGTCTCCCGTGCATCAGCGTCGGCCCGCTCCAAGTTGGAGTCGGCTGTGCCCTGATCGGCGAAACCTCCTACGAAGACGAGTGCCCTACTCATCGTTCAGCGCCCGGAAGACTAGGGCACCATGTTGGTCGCTCAAGAGTTTCAATGTACTCATGCAGGAATCATGGCCATGCCCAATTGCTCAGTGTGCGGCCGACTGCCTGAAGGGATCGCCGACACAGTCACAGCGGGCTTGCCATAGTCACGCTAGAGGGTGACTAGCGGCCAAACGGGGAAGCGGTCCACTGCCAATTGCGTTGGATTCTCAACCGTATCTACGGCGTCGCAGCATTGAAATCAGGATCTGCCTCAAAGAACTGATGGACAAGTGCCTCCAGGCCAACGGCAAAGAGCGTCCATTGCTGATCCTCGCCGTTCGGACCAGTGGGGCGCGCAACTCGCTCGATGTGACCACTGAGGTGTTGTCGCAATGAACACCCTTCATTCAAAGCCGTGACAGTCATGACGAACTGGTGCATGGTCCACGGCTCTCGGATCTTGAGGCCAAAGAGCTCGACGAGACCCGCGTAGATCTCTTCCCAGAACCTGGAGACTGTCTCATACCCTTCCATGAGCGCTACCTGAATCCGTCGCCGCTCGTCCGGAAGATTGGTTGCGGTCGCCATTGCCAAGACATTGATCCACAACGACCAACTCGCCGAGTTGGAATGGCGTCGCCGTTAGCCTCTCCTCCGACTCGACACACCTCCCGCAAGGCGTGTGCACGCGATTCGACCGTCGAGAGATCGATACCAACGAAAACGTCAGCTATTGCTCGGACCGTCAATTCGGCTTCGGGTCGCTCCTCGTCCTGAGCAATGGCAACAAGGACATCGGCCTGGTAGTCCGCTTGGTTCTCCCACACACGCCGGATTACCGAGGCGTTCGTAAGCCGTAAGCCCGTCTTCTTCTCCACACGGTCGAAGGCTCTCTTGAACGTGAGATTGCTGGACCCCGGTTCTAGTCCTTCCTCGAGCAGGATCTCCCTCCCTGCCTCCAACAGAGCGGCGCGCAACTCCTCACGGGTCTGCTTCGTTTGGCGCGGCTCAGTCACGGCCCGGAGCATCGGTGCGACCTAAACCAGGTCGCAATTCCAAAAACCTCCACGATCCCATCATGTATCTATCCGACGCCAGAGTCGAGTACTCGCGTCGTCGACCGCCAAGCCTTCCCAATGGATCGGCAAGAGGTGGTCGGTCTCACATGGAGATGTGGAATTGCCCTGCCTGTGGGTGCCGAATATCCCATCCGGGTGTCCGAGTAGAACTTTCGTGAAGACGGACCGGGCGACGAAGCTGGGCAATGACCCTGTCGTTGCCCTGCCTTGCCTTCGTCCGCATCCTCCGATTGCTCCGCCTGGGTGGGCGTGACAATGAAGAATTGGCCGTCGAGGTCGGTCCGCCACGAGGTGGCGGTCCTCCGTCGTCAGGTGGCCTGCCCCGCGCTTCGGCTGCACAGGTGGCGTCGTTGACGACCTCCCGTTGGACGATCCGATGCAACGCCACAGCTGCGAGCTTTCGATTCAGCGCCCAGATCCGAGGAAAGCCTCGCTCGCCATTAGTGTCCAGCTATGGCACCATCCAGCGGCACCTACGAAATCGGCCCGAGCGACGGGAGCCTGACGGTGCACACCACCAAGGCCGGCCTGGGCGCCAAGCTGGCCCACGACCTGACCCTCGAAGCCAAGACGTGGAGCGGGTCGATAATCTTCGACGATGCTGACCTGGCCGCCTCGGGCGTCGAAGTGACTGTCGCGGCAACGTCGTTGGCGGTGATCGACTTCTCCGGGGGCGTGAAGCCACTCAGCGATGGGGACCGCAAGGAGATCGCCAGAAACATCAACGAAAAGGCCCTGCAGACCAACAAGTACCCCGACATCACCTTCCGTTCCACCGCCATCAGCGGGCAGGCCGACACGTTCACCGTGACAGGCGATCTCACCATCACCGGGACCACCCGGCCCGTCAGCCTGGCGGTGACCGTCGGCGCCGGTGGTCTGGTGACAGTGCTGGCCACGGTGACCCAGACCCAATTCGGTATCAAACCCTATTCGGCCATGCTCGGGACCCTCAAGATCAGCGACGAGGTCAAGGTCCACGCCACCCTGACACTGCCGGCGCCCTGATCCAGAGGCAACCTGCTCCATCGGGAGTCCGGGCCGGCTCGGGCGACGAGCGGCGGGTCTGGATCGGTCGCCGCTTGGACGCCCGGTGACTTGGGCCGCCAGTCCTCGATCGACCGGGCGAGAAGGCGCGAGGGACGCCGGCTGACTTCTTCGCCGTCACCGTTGCCCGGTATTCCGCAAGGAATTCTCGGATCGTACGCACGTTGGCTTCCATGAGCAGCAAGGCGGCCAGCACACACTGGGCCGTCATTCAGTGGATCCGACGTCGGGCGGGATCGCCGAGCGCCTTGTCGGCATAGTCCTTGACGTACCCGTTCATGCCCTCGTTGGTGTTGCGCAGCACGTTGTCGGTGGCCCTCCAATCTCCACTGCCATGGAGGAGGTGCTGGCGGAACTTGGCACCCTTCTCAGGCGGGATGGTCAGTCACGCTCTGCTGCATGCGGGGCAGCGGTGGGCGGGCCGCCACATCGGACCGGACCGGAATCTGGAGTCTTCCACGGTTGTCCATGGTCAACGAGACGGGCTTCAGGCCGCAACGAACGAGTGGCCACGGGTTGGCTGCTGGGCACCGGAGACACACGTGGCCACCCTCGTCAGGTCGCCCCTTCGGTCGGGCCAAGTAGTTTCAGCGCTCTTCGAGAAGGACCGAGTACATGGCCTCGTCAATGAGACCCTTCCGATAGTCATGGGTGGTATCGATCTGCTTCTAGGACCGGAGGGTCAGCGTTCGGACTCTCCCTCACCTCAGGCAGAGAGTCCGGACGTGGACGGAGTCAGGATTCCGGCTCGGGCGCTGTACTCGACAGGTAGTCGGCATTGCCGGCATAGGTCGTCAAATAGCCCTGAGCGGCGTTGTCTGCCGTAAGGGACACGCTCACTCTGCAGGTGGCCGCGCCTGAGGCTTTGCTGGCGGCCGAGCACGTCGGGTTCCCGGTCGTGTCGAGCCTGAAGGTGAGCCGCTGGCCGGAGATCGGGAGCCTGGTGACCGTCGAGGTGGGTTTCGCAGTGAACCGCACGGTCCGGGTCGACCCGGTCCCGGTCACCGTCCCTCCAGGTCACCGGGGTTCTGTCGGGAGCCCGCCAGGGAGTATTGACAGAACCGTGCAGGTGATACAGACAGATCTCAACGTCATGCGGTGGCTGCCGGTCCGACAGCGATGATTCACGGCTTCCGGCAGATCACGCGGGGTAGTGCACCCATGGCATCGCAACACCGGTTTTCAGACGCCGATCGCTCCCAAGCGCTCACGCGTGTCGGCTCGCTCCAGCCGACGCAGCGCCGACACTCTCGCCTGGCGTGCAACTGCAGCGCGGCGATCGGGATCCATGGGGTTGGGCCCGATGACCGCAGCATCCTCCGCCGTCGGTTGGATGGCGACCACTTGCGTGCCCCGCCGGCGGAGTCGTCGCGCCTCGGCTTCGAGGACCAGGCGGGACCATCGGCGCGAAGGTTGGTCGATGGCCAGACGGATCCTCCGCCCGGCCAAGGACATTGGCGAACTCACCAGGACGAGGTCCAGGTCGGCGTCGACCAGCACGTCCGCGTTGGTCGGCGAATGTGTCCCGCCGTCTACAAAGCCCTCCCCGTCGATGCGTACCGGCCGGAAGAACCCCGGGATGGCGCACGACGCCGCCACAGCGTCAGGTAGCGGAGGCTGGCTGTCGCGCCCGAACACCACCAGGCGCCCGTCACGTTCACGAACGGCGCACACCCACAGCGGCTCGCTCGGCCAGGCACCCGGCGCCAGCCGGGAGATTGCCTCCGCGATGAAGTCGGCATCGACTGTTCCCTCCGGCGCCAGCCCGGCGAGGAGCGCCAACGGTCGGGCCTCGAACGGGTGGGTGGCGGCACGTGCCAGCCTGGTGCCGATGTCCGTGGGGCGCCGAAGCCTGGCGGCGGAACGCACGGCTGGCGGCTGGCGCGGCGGACCGACACCGGGCAGCAGCCGCCTACCCGCCGCCGACATGGGTCGGTCCTCGGCACGAGCGAGCAGATCAGCGGCGGAAAGCCCTGCTCGCAGCGAGGTGCCGGTGATAGACCCAGCCGACGTGCCGACAACCACAGCGGCGCGCCGGGGATCCCAGCCGGTCGCCTCCTCGACGGCGGCCAGGACTCCAGCGTGGAAGGCGCCACCGGCCACACCGCCTGCTCCAAGCACGAGACCGACCCGAGGTCCTCGGCTTACACCACCGACGGTTGCTGCACTCTCGTCGGTGTCGTCGCCCGAACTCATGACTGCAGGTGCAGCGGCGTGGTCATCAGCACGTGTCAGTTCTACACGCCGGAGCATGGGGCCCGAGTAGCCCCAGGCTGCTGGCGGCGATCGCGGTAACGTTTGACGTTGCGGCGGTGGCTGGTGGACCGTCGTCATCCTACCGAGGAGGCGGCGATGAGCTCCACGCCGATGGCAGGCGCAGATGCCACGTGGCTGCACATGGATCGGCCCCGGAACCTGATGATCGTCAACATCGTGCTGTGGTTCGACGGGGAGGTCGAGTGGACCGCGCTAGAGGACTCGTTCTTCGAGCGGGTCGTGGAACGGTTCGAGGTCTTCCGGTCACGGGCGGTCGACCCACCTTTGACTATGGGGCTCATGGCGCCTCGGTGGGAGCCGGTCGAGGTGAGCCGGGTCGACCACATCCGACTGGTGAGGTTGCCCCATCCCGGGGATGACCCCGAGCTACATCGCTACATCGCCCGCGAGGTTGCTCGACCGCTCGACGATCGAGTTCCGCTCTGGCAACTGCACCTGATCGAGGGGTACGCCAATGGGGGGGCCGTCCTGCTGCGCAGCCATCACGCCCTCGGCGACGGGCCCACGTTGATGCACATGCTCGACGCTTGGTCAGGGTCGCACCCAGCGGGCAAGGACCCGTCGATGCCGATGAGGCCGCTGTCGAAGCGTGCCGGGTGGTCGGTCGGCGGCATCGGTGGAGACGCCGGCGTGTTGGCGAAGTTGGTGTCGGGCCTGCCCTCGAAGGCCGGCGTTCTCGGGGGCAGGCTCGGCGGCGCGAAATCAGTGGCGTGGACAGCCCCGGTTCCACTCGAGAGCATCAAACAGCTTGCTCGAGAGACCGATTCCAAGGTCAACGACGTTGGCCTGGCTCTAGTCGCAGGAGCGCTTCGACGCGGCGTCGAGGGCGCTGCTGGTGCGCTGGTCGAGGCGATGGTACCCGTGAACGTGCGGGCCAAGGAACAGCCGATCGAGTACAGCATGGGAAACCGTTTCGGCCTCGTCACCATGAAGCTCCCGACCGATGTCGACAATGCCCGAGAGCGAATAGCGAGAGTGAAAGCGGACATGGATCGAATCAAGTCCACTCACGAAGCCCAGGTCGTCTTCGACGCGCTCACTGTGCTCGGCGCCACACCGAGGCAGAGTGCCCAGGCATGGGTCGATGCGTTCTCTCGCCGCGCCAGTGTGGTGATCACCAACATCAACGGCCCGCAGCAGCCGTTGCACCTGGGCTCGGTGGAGATCGGCGGCATGGTGCTCTGGGTACCGGCCACCGGCCCGATCGGACTCGGTGTGAGCATCTGCAGCTACGCCGGCGTCGTGCGGTTCGGCGTGATCGCCGACACGGCAGCCGTGCCTGATCCGCAGCGGGCCGTCCAGGCGCTCGATGAGGAAATCCAGGTTGTGTTGACCAGCGGATCCGCCTGATGCCGTCCCGGTGGTCGAGAGTCCTCGCCAGAGCGCGCACCGTGCCGAGGCGCCACGGTTTCCGGAGGGTCGACTTGTGACGATGCCTGATCCGACGGACAGTTGCGCGAGCAACTGCGCGGGAGCTCGAGACCAATAGCGCGGGAAGTGGCTTCGGTTCAGCTCGTGGTCCCTCCAGTTCACTGCGGTCTCGTCGCTACCCCGCCAACTGCCGGACGGCGCACCCGCCGCCTCGCCGGATGAACCGCACCAGAGCGATGTCACCTCGAGCACCGGTCATCCCTCCCGCCCGTCGATGATCAGGCAGGTGCCCGTCGCGGTGGCGACAGGCCTGCCTGCGCCGTCGGTGATCTCGGCTCGGGCGAAGGCCACCCGGCGGCCCGGCTTGGTCACCAGGCCGGTGGCCACGATCGGTCCGCTGGTGGCCGAGAGCGACCGCAGGTAGCCGATCTGGAGGTCGATCGACGTGTAGCCGACTCCCGGATCGAGGGTGGTGTGCACGGCGCACCCCACCACAGTGTCAGCCAGTGCGCACACCACGCCACCGTGGACCATGCCGATCGGGTTGTAGACCGACTCGTCCGGCTCGTACTCGAAGGCCACTCGCCCCAGCTCGATGTCCCGCATCCGCATGCCGAACAGGGCGGCCATCGGGGGAGGGGGGAGGTCCCCGTCGCGGATGGCACGGAGGAAGTCGATCCCGCTCATGGACGGCGCCGCTGCCGCGGTGATGGCCGGGTCGCGCCAGGTCACCGTCTTGGACCTCGGCCGGCCCCAGTCGTGGGAGCGGCCCGCCGCGGTCGGCTGCTCGATCCGGGTCATACGACCTCCACGGGGGCGAGACGGGGCGGGG
>Ga0209584_10000044_pt1 | contig 27555 bp, 19 predicted proteins | sample NGEPerD_FD_184507 | JGI IMG/M metagenome (GOLD analysis project Ga0209584, IMG submission 184507) | Arctic peat soil microbial communities from the Barrow Environmental Observatory site, Barrow, Alaska, USA - NGEE PermafrostAB12-D... | ecosystem: Environmental > Terrestrial > Soil > Wetlands >...
CGGCCAACGCGCGCCGCCCGCCTGCGCGCTACTCGCCCATGTCCTCCTCTTCTTCCGGCGCTTCCTCGCGCTGGACGAAGGAGCCCTGTGCGGTTTCCTCTTCCTCTTCCGGCGCCTCGTCGCGCTGCACCGCCGCCGAACCGGAGACGGCGGTGGCGGCGGGTGACGCCGTAACGTCCGCCGACATCACCCGATCGGCGTTGGCGGAGGCTTCTCGCTCGAACCTGTCGGACGGGTCGCTGACCTTGATCCCGCCGCCGGCGGAGGTCCCGTCGACCGGACCGCTGCGCTGCTGTACGACGTGCGTCAACTCGTGCGCCAGCGTGGTCTTGCCCTCGGTCGATGAGGGGTCGTACTTGTCGCGCTGGAACACGACGTTGGACCCGACTGTGTAGGCGTGGGCATTGACCGATCGGGCCGACTCGTGGGCCTGCGAGTCGTTGTGCACCTTCACGTCACCGAAGTCGTGGCCCAGCCGGGCCTGCATCTCGTCCCTGACGTCGGGAGCCAGCGGACTGCCGCCGGAGTTCACCACGTCGTGAACCGGGGATCTGTCCTCCTCGAGCATGGCACCGACACCGCTGTTGCCGACCGCCCGCTGCAGGCCGAGAATGCCCGCCCCGTCGAGGACGTCGGACCGCCCGGCCGCGGCGGCCTGCAGCAGATGGGCGGGAGGATGCGTGTCCAGCCGCGCCGCCTTGGGCCGCAACGAGGTCTCGTCGGCATCATGATCATGGGTATGCATCGGCACGTCCTTCCGGTCGGGACCTTTCGATCGTCCCACTCCTGTCGGTGGTCCGGCAGTCGAATTGGGTCGCCCGGAGGGGAGTTCTCGGTTGCCCGTTGGGGCAACACGCCCTGGCCGAGAGCCGGTGACCGCCATACCTGTCCCGCTCAACGGGGTTTGGCCAGCAGTCCCCCGACAAACGCGACAGCACACCCACCGAAAACCAGTATCACCCCGGGCCCGATGTGGCCGGTGTTCGGCGCCAGCGACACCCCGATCAAGAACGCGGCCAGGAAGACGGCCGCGACCAGCGCTGCCAACCGGGTGAGGCGGCCCTTCGGCCCCGTCAACCCGAGCATCGCGATGACCGCGAGCAGGATGATCAGCGACCCGGCCGACAACACTGGGTCGAGTGGACCGGGCACATCGAGGAACAACTGGCGGTCGATGAAGGTGTCGGACGCAACGTCGATGGCGGGCAAATTCCATTCCAGTCCAGAGATCTCGTCACCGAGCGGGGCATCGACCGCGGCCAGCTCGATGTGCGCGCCGACGTTCCAAGCGGTGAAGACGCCGCCGATCATCATCAGGCCGCCCAGCAGAGTGAGCAGGATGCGCCACAGCGGTCGGCGGTCGGACTGTTCCTGGACGAAGCTGCCCGATGCCTCGGTGTCGCGTTCACCGTCGGACGCGACCACGGTGAACGGCCGCGTCGACTCCGCGCCGCCCTCCGGCCGGGGCGCGGAGATCCGCGCCTGCGCACTGCCCACCTGCCCAGGCGCGAGGTCCAGAAATTCGGGGCTGAAGGCGAATCGGATGACGCGCTCCGGGTCGTGCCCGGTGAAGTAGACCCGGCGGGGACGTCCGCCGCCTCGGTTGTCGGCAACAGCCGTCAACGCTCCAGTCCCGCGATTGCGCACCCGAACCAGGCTGGGGTCGAGCCGCAGCACGAGCGGCTGGTCCGGCGGTGGCGGGGTCGTGGTCTGCACGAACGTGCCGCTCGTGTCGATGTCCCGCTCCCCGTCGGACGCGGTGACCACGAACTGCCGAGTGGATTCGGCCCCCGGCTCGGGCGGGTAGGCCTCGATCCTGGCTGTCGCACGCCCGATCTCGCCGGGACCGATCTCCAGCACCGGCGGCCAGAACGAGAACCCCACGGCCCGTTCGGGATCGGACCCGGCCAGGGTGACGCGCCGACCGCGGATGCCCTGCCGATTGTCGGCGATGACCTGGAACTGCCCCACGGGGCTGTCCCGCACCCGGACCAGGCTCGGTTCGAGCTTGACGACGACGGGCGCCGACACCGAGGTCGTCTGCACAAACGTGCCGGTGAGCTCCACCGGCACCCCGCCGTCGGTGGCCGAAATCGTCAACTGCCTGGTCGACTCCTGGCCCGGATCGGGCGGCGGAGCCTGCACCACGATCCTCGCCCGACCGATGGTGTCGGGCAGCACATCCAGTGAGGGCGGGGTGAAAGTGAAGCGCAGCAAACGTTCCGGGTCGCGGCCACTGAGGGAGACCCGCCGGACCCTGCGGCCGCCGCGGTTGTCGATGATCGCCTCGAAGGTTCCCGAAGTGCTGTCGCGCACCCGCACCACCGTCGGGTCCAGCTGCACCAGCAGGGGCGCGACCGCCGATGTCGCCTGCACGAACGTGGCGGTCGCCTCGATGTCCGCGCTGCCGTCCGAGGTGGCGAGCACGGTGACCGTTCGCGTCGCCTCTTTTCCAGGCTCGGGTGGCGGAGCCGCGAGCCGGACCCGCGCCATCACGGTTTCGCCGGCGAACACATCCACTGACGGCGGCGAGAAGGTGAACGTCACCACACCCTCGGGATCGCGGCCGGACAGAAACACCCGCCTGGTGCGGGTTCCGCTTCTGTTGTCCAGCACCGCTTCCAGGCTCCCGCTGTCAAGGTCGCGCACCCGCAGCAGGGTGGGTTCCAGCCGGAGCGCCAATGGTGTCTCCGCCGCGGCCACCTGGACGAAGGTCGCGGTGGCCTCGACCTCGGAACTGCTGTCCGAGGCGACGATGGTGAGCTGCCGGGTGGCCTGCTGCCCTGCGTCGGGTTTCGGTGCCTGCACCTGCAGTTGCACGGTCGCGGATTGCCCTGGGTCGAGGTCGAGGACCGATGGCGAGAAGGTGAACCGAACGACGCCTTCGAGGTCCCGGCCGGACAGCGTGACGCGACGCTGCTGGTTGCTGCCCTTGTTGTCGACGGTCGCCTGCAGCCGGCCGGGTTCGGAGTCCTTGGCCCTGACCATGCTCGGTTCCAGCCGCAGCCCGACTGGAGCCTCGATCGCCGGGACCGTGAGCTCGAGGGGTTCGGACACCCAGATCTCCGGATGCGCCTGCGAACGGACCCTGAGCCGGAGATCAACCGCGCCGGCCGGCACCAACGGTCCGGACGCGATCGACAGCGTCAACCGAGCCAGGTCGTTGGTGGTGGGCAACAGCCGGACCTCGGCGGTGGAGGTCGTCAACCATGGCGGCGGGTCCACGATCTCGACGACGTAGGCATCGACGATCGGGGACAGGTTGTGCACCCGGACCTCGACGGACTCCGGATCACCGCCCGGTGTGACGACCACCGCGGTCGGTTCGACCGTGATCTGCAGCGACGAGCGCGCCTCGTCGTTGTCCGTGCCGGGATCGGGCGGCACCGGCGCTACCGGGGCCGGAACGGCCGGACCTGTCGGACCTGTCGGACCTGTCGGACCTGTCGGGCCGTCGGTCGCCGGAGTGGCGGTCGTTGGCAGGACCGGTGCGACTGTCGGTAGCGCGCCGGCGGTGGCCGCGCTCACCGCCGCGGACAGGTCGTCCTCCTCGGTGTCGTACCAGGGAAGGAACGCCTGGCAATTCACGCAGAACTGGACACCCGGCTCGTTGCGTTGGCCGCACTGCTCGCAGATGTTCTCCTTCATTCGCCCTCCCGAGTGCGTCAGCGAGCCGGCCCGGCCGGAACCGGTGTCGCGAAGTACGGGCCGAACTCGCGCTCGAGGACCAGCCTGCCGAGTTTGCGGTATTCCTGCTGGACGGCGGAAATGAGTTCCGTCATGCCGACCTCCCGATCGGCACCGGCGGCGAGGTAGGCCGCGGTGGTCGCGGCCGACCGGATGTTCCCACCGGAGAGGGTAAACGAGCGGGCGCAGAACGCCAGGTCGAGGCCCGGCGCGCAGGGCACCGGCGGAGCCAGGCAGTGCTGCCAGATCGCCAGCCGTGACTTTTCGTCCGGCGCCGGGAAATCGATGATCATGTCGAGCCTGCGGGTGAATGCGTCGTCGATGTTCGCTCGCAGGTTCGTCGCGAGAATGGCCAACCCGTCGAAGGTTTCCATCCGCTGCAACAGGTAGGCGCTCTCGATGTTGGCGTACCGGTCGTGCGCGTCGCGGACTTCGCTGCGTTTGCCGAAGATCGCGTCAGCCTCGTCGAACAGCAGCACCGCGTTCACCCCTCCGGCTTCGGCGAAGATCCTCTCGAGATTCTTTTCCGTCTCCCCGACGTATTTGTCGACGACGGTCGCCAGGTTCACCGTGTACAGGTCAAGGCCCAGTTCGCCGGCGATGACCTCGGCCGACATGGTCTTGCCGGTGCCGGAATCTCCGGCGAACAGTGCTGTGACCCCTCGGCCCCGGCCGCCCCCGGGACGCATGCCCCACTCGACCAGTACCCGGTCGCGGTTGCGGGCCCTGGCGGCGAGGTCGTGCAATTGGCCACGAGAGGTGTCCGGCAGCACGATGTCCCGCCACCCCACCCCCGGTTCGATCCGCCGCGCGAGCCGCTCCAGACCGGCCGCGTTCTGCGCTCGGGCCCCGCGGCGCAGGCCCTCCGCGGTCAGCCCGTCCCCGGCCAGCAGCGCAGACGCGGAGGCCGACCGCACCGCCCTGGCGACCTGCACCGGGCCGAGCACGAAATGCACCGGGATGAGGTCAGGGTCCGCGGAACCGTTGCGCCCGGCCAACTCCCGGCGCCCCAACTCCCGTAGCCACAGCGCGGTCCGTTCGGTGGTGGTGAGGATGGGCGCGTCGATCACCAGCGGGACGCTCTCGGTCCAGCTGGGGTCCCAGGTGACGCCGCCGACGATGGCGACCGGCAGTGGCAGGTCGGCCAGCCGCCGGAGCGCCTCGGCCGCGGACTCGGCGAGCGCCTCGACCGGCCAGGCAGCCACCCCGGCGCCGCGCAGCAGGGCCTCGCGGCCGATCACCGCGACCGCCTCAGCGGCATCCCGGCCGGCTGCCACCCGGGAGAGGTCAACGCCGACCACCGGCCGGCCGATCGCGCTGATCGCCGCTGACGCGACGGACGGGCCCAAGCCGGTCGTGTGGTCCCGGATGTACGCCAGTTGCTGCCCGGCACGGAAGGCACGGGCCAGCGAATCGGAACGTTCGCCGGTGATGTGCGGGACGTCGGTGAGGACCCCGACGAGGGCCGGGTCGGGCGCATCGTTGCCGAGCAGGTGGGCGGTGACCCGATCGGGCACTCGCAGCGCCCTGGTCAGGAACGGACGGTCGGCATCCTCCACCTGGACCAGCGCACGGTCGATCAGTGGCGCGCCCGGCAACAGCCGGGCCCGGGAGGACTGCGAGGCGGCCGAGACGTCGGCCAGCGCCAACGCCAGTCCGATCGTCGCGCGGCGCCGGGTGACGTCGTCGTTGAGGTAGCCGTAGAGCCGCTCGAATCGGCTGTCCAGGTCCGGAACCAGGCAGATCACCAGGATCTCGACGTCCAGGTCGGACAGCTCCGCCTCCCTGGCGAGCCGCCTCAATCGGATCACGGCGCCGTGCTCTTCGGCGGCCGCCGCGGCGTCCTCGGTCGCGGCGCGGGCGACCTCATCCGGTTCGGGTGGTTCCCTGGACGGCGCAAGGAGTTGGTCGACGACCTCGTCGGTCAGGTACAGCCCTCGAAACGGATCGTCCGGCGCGGGATCATCCGCCCGCCGGTGGGTCACCAACATCCGGATCCGGTCCTCGACGAGGCCGACCCGGCGCAGCAGGTATCCCAGGCTCTCGTCACTCACCGCTGGCTGATCCCTCCCTGCCTGCGGCGGCGGGGCCGGCCGACGGAGGCCGGCCCGTCCCCATCATGTTCGTCAGATCCTTTGCGGGGCAGGTCTTTCTCGCTCACCGGCGGCGCGGCCTGATCGACCGTGGCCGAAGAACCCGAGCCCCCTGCGGCGAGCTGCTGCCAGGTCAGGCCCTGCGGGTCGCCGGGCGCTCGGGCCGTGCTGACGTCCGAACCGGTGTCGCCGGTCGCCGGGCCCCGACCGCTGCCCGACGCCGCCGCGACCCGTGTGCGGTTCTCCCGCGGCGGCCAGTCCCCCACGCCACCCAGCGAGACCACCCCGGGCGAGACCACGGGTGGAGCCGCCAGATGCTGCTGGCCGGTGTCCGTCGGCGCGCTGATCACCACGTCCAACGACGGCTTGAGCTCACCGCCCAGCGCGGACCACACGTCAGCGAACGAGCGGTCCTCCGGGGGCGGCAGCGAGACGGTGATCGGCACCGGCAGCCCGAGGTCGGCCAATGGCCCGGTCAGCAGGTCCTCGGGCATCGCGTCGTGACGCAGGAAGCAGGACAACAACGCGGACAGCAACCGGTGCTCGTCCTCCGGACGCTGCGTCCACGCCGTCACCAGGTAGGACAGCTTGAAATGCCGCGGCGGTAGGCGCCTTGACCGGATCCGCTCTCCGTCGTATTCGTTGACCAGTCCGCGTTCACGCCGTCGCAGGTCTTCACGGATGTCGTAGAGGTAGACGTCGATGGTCGGCACGTTGCGCCGACCGGCCCAATCCTTGGTCGGCGCGTCGAAGACCACCTCGACCTCGGTGCCGTTGGCGGCTTCGCGCTCGATCAACGAGCGCAGCGCGAAGTCGACCTCAGGAATCACACTGTTCACTCTGCCTCTGCCGGGCCGCCGGGACGACGGGACGATGGTCAGTCTGCAGGGCACCGGTCAGTGCCCGAAAGGGCCATCGACCGGTCAGATCAGTCCCTCACGCACCGCATAGGCCACGGCATGCGAACGGTTCCGCAGCTGCAGTCGGGTGGTGACGTCGTGCAGGATGTTCTTCACGGTGCGCTGGCTGTAGGACAGCCGCCCGGCGATCTCGGCGGTGTCGTGTCCGGCAGCAACCAGTTTGAGCACCTCGGTTTCCCGCTGGGACAGGCCCGTGAACGCCAGCCCGCGAGGCGAGAGCACCTGCCGCTGCAACCGGCCGACCTGCCCCAACAGCCGGCCGAGCAGGTCGGGCGGTACCTCGCCCTCGCCGGCGGCCACCCGGACCAGGGCGCGGACCAGGGTGTCCGGCGTCGCATCGCCGCGGCGCAGCAACCCGCCGACGCCGACCTCGGCCGCCGCGACGAGCGTGGCGTCGTCGATCACCCTGGCGACCAGCACGGTCCGCGGGATCGACCCGCGCTGCAGCGCACGCAGCACCCGAAGGACCTCGTCGGTGAGGGCGTCCGCGACGACCACGGCCACTACTGCCTCGCCGAGGTGCTCGGCGTCGACCACCCGGATTTCCGGTCGCTGGCGGAGCTGACTGATGACGCCGGCCTGCGAGATGGGATCGCTGGCGTAGACGTAGGTGGCGACGGGTGTGTGCACGAAAACCTCCGACAGTAGAGAAGCCCCTGGTGCCTCAACGCGCATCATGAACGGGCACCCTCAACGCCGGCTCAACACGCCGCTCTCCGCTCAACGCGGGCGACGGGGCCGCTCAACAAACAATCAACGCCTGGCCGGGTGACGACGAGAACCCGGGCGGCACAGAAATGGTCAGAACTGGTTCTGGACCTGTACTGGAGGCCTCGCGCGCATGAAATAGGCAACTCGCGCCACTCCCGTCCCGTAACTCGCACCTTCAGCCGCGCAGGCGAAGTTGATCCGCGCCGTCAAGGGGATCAGGTGTTCAACGTCACGGGAAGAACTGAGACGTAGGTCACTCGGAACAAGATCCGCGGCCCGCGCAGGGCGTCAGTGCCGAAGATTCTTCGGTTCTGCTGCGGGCAGACCGGAAACAGCGCTGTTGTTCGCCCTGCCTGGGACAGGCCGCAACCCGACCCGGTCAGCCGGCCGGGTCACTGCCATCCGGAGGGTGCGGAGTCGGTGCAGGAGGCGGCTGGAGGACCCCGGTCCCGTCGTCGGGGGGTTCGCTCCGGCGAGAGTGAAAGCCGCCCACCAGGTCACGAAGCCGGTCCAGCCTGGCTTGGTAGTCGGACCCGAAGCGGTGCGACGCCCTCGCCCGGCGGCGGGAATCCGGGCCGTAGAAATGCCGCGCCCAGAATGAGCCCGGCTTGCCGAGCCGGAACGCGCCGATCAGGCCGATCGGCTGATACACCACGGCCAGCGCGGCGGTGGGGACCTTGCCCTTGAGCAGGCAGATGATCGCGGGCACGACGGTGGCCAGCACGTAGAGCCAGATCAGCCAGGCCAGATCGCCGGCGGACGCGCTTTCCTCGGACAGGTCGAGCAGGTCGAGCAGCGCGCGGGTGGACGCGGTCAGCACCAGCACGATGGCCACGGCATCGATCGATTTGCGCCCCAGCTGGCTCCAGTAGACGTCGTCCAGGTGCAGCCAGAGTGCGAATTCGTCGAAGGCCAGGCCGACGCCGATCCCGAAACACACCGCGAACACATTCAGCTGGACGTCCAGTGGGTTGATCGCCACCATCAACAGGCCGAAGACGAACATCATCACGATGCCGAAGACCTGATGGTGAATGTGCACGCCACCGACCGTGATGTCCTTGATCGGTCCGGACCGCTTGCCGCCCAATGCGGCTCGACGTCGGATGAAGCGGGTGATGCCCCTGGTGACCAGAAATGCGCCCAGAATTCCGACGAATATCCACATGGGCGCGCCGAATTCGATGAATTCGCCCTTCAACACACTGACGATGACATCCCGGACATAGCCGAGGGTGGATTCATCCGTGTCGACGTCACCGCCGTCGGCCACCAGGAACATCGCCTGCACCCCCGAGCGCAATTCTTCCAGGGATCAGACCGGCGCGCCGACGGCCTCCCGGTCGCCGGTGTCGGTCGCGGGCACCTCGGGCTGGCGGATCCGCTGGCTGATCACCGCGGTGATGCCGTCGCCGCGCATCGACACGCCGTACAGCGCGTCGGCGGACTCCATGGTGAATTTCTGGTGGGTGATGACGATCAGCTGCGAGGACGCCCGCAGTTCGGTGAGCAGCGCCACCAGCCGGGTCAGGTTGACCTCGTCGAGTGCCGCCTCGACCTCGTCCATGACGTAGAAGGGGCTCGGCCGGGCGCGGAAGATGGCCACCAGCATGGCGACCGCCGTCAGCGACCGTTCGCCACCCGAGAGCAGCGACAGCCTCTTCACCTTCTTGCCCGGCGGCCGCGCGTTGACCTCGATGCCGGTCGCCAGCATGTCGCTGGGATCCGTCAGCACCAGCTCGCCCTCCCCGCCCGGGAACAGCGTCGAGAACACCGTGACGAACTCGCGGGCGACGTCGTGGTAGGCGGAGGTGAACAATTCGAGGATCTTCGCATCGACGTCCTTGATCACCGCCAGCAGGTCTCGGCGGGTTGCCTTGAGATCCTCCAACTGGGTGGACAGGAACGCGTGACGTTCCTCCAGCGCCGCGAATTCCTCCAGCGCCAACGGGTTCACCTTGCCCAGCGTGTTCAGGTCGCGCTCGGCGCGCTTCGCCCTGCGCAGCTGGGTCGCCCTGTCGTACGGCATCGGCGGCGGTTCGGTGACCGACTCCCCCCGCTCCCTGGCGGCCGTGTACTCGGCCATCTCCTCCAGGGTCGGCGGCACCGGGACGGCTGGACCGAACCCGGCGACCAGGTCGTCGGCGGACACCGCGAACTCGGCGAGCGCCTGCTCGGCCAGCTGCTCGACGCGCAGGGTCTGCTGGGCGCGGGCGACCTCGCCGGCGTGCACGGCGTCGGTCAGCGCGTCCCATTCGCCCTGCAAATCCACCGCACGGGCGTGGGCGGCAGCCAGCACCGCGTCGGCCTCGGTCCGCCGGGCGATCGCGTGCTCCCGCCGATGAGCGGCGTGCGCCAGGGATGTCTCGAGCCGGCCCGCCACCCGGCCGGCGACCTCGACCACCTTGGTGGCGATCGCCGCCCCCGCCGCGCGGCGCCGAGTGGCGGCGGCCAGCCGGGCCCGGTGGTGGCGCTCCTGTTGCGCGGCGCGCCGCAACCCCTCGGCCGACCCGGCCGCCGAACGGACCCGTTCTTCTGCGCTGCGCAGGGTGAGCCTGGTCTCGACCTCGCGCTGCCGCGATGCGGCCGTGCGTTCGGCGAGGGCATCGCGCCGACCCGCGTCGACCGCGACCGGCATCTCCTCCGACTCCACCGCGTGCAGTCGCGCTTCCAGATCGTCCAGGGACGCGCGGTGGTTGTCCCTGGCGGCCTCGGCCGCGGCACGTTGCCGCTCCAGCCGGTCGGCCTCGGCCCGGGCTGACCTGGCCGTCGCCGCGTGCCGGCCCAGTTCTTCGGCCACCGCCGACATCCGGGCGTCGGACTCGTGCAGCGCGGCCAGCGCGGCGGCCGCCTCCAGCTCGCGACGCTCGGCCTCCGCTCGCGCCCCGGAGAGCGCGGCGTCCAGCCCTGCGATCTGTTCGCGGACCCGCTGCAGCCGTTCGCCGGCGGCGTCCACGGCCGCCTGGATCTCCAGCAGGGACTGGTTCCCGGCGGTGCCGCCCAGCGCCCAATCCGGGCCGATCAGGTCGCCGTCGCGGGTGACGGCGCGGACGTCCGGATAGCCGTCGACCACCGCGATGGCCGCGTCCAGGTCGTCCACCACGGCCACCCGGTCGAGCGCCCTGGCAAGTGCCGGCATCAACCGGTCGGGCGCGGTGACCAGGTCGGTCGCCCAACGCATGGTGCCGGGCACCGACGGCCACTCCCGGCGGTCCGGCATCGACCTGGCACCCTGGATGAGCATTCCGGCTCGGCCGGCGTCCGCGCGGCGCAACAGCCGCAGCCCCGCGGCGGCGTCCGAGACACTATGCACCGCAACGGCATCGGCGATCCCGCCGAGCGCAGCGCCGATGGCCGCCTCGAACCCGGGGGTCACCGCCAGATCGGTCGCGACGCTGCCGACGAAGCCCGGCAGCTTCTCTCCTGCCTCGAGCAGGGCCCCGGCCCCGTCCTTGCGCCCGAGTCCGACGGTCAGTGCGTCGACCCTGGCCCGCAGCCCGGTCTCCTCGGTCCGGAACTCGCGGACGGATTCGGTGAGCTGCACGACCCGCCCGTGGGCAGCGACGACAGCTGCGGCGGCGGCCTCGTGGGCCTCGTCCAGGTCGACCTCTGAGGTGTCCAGGTCGCCCACCGACCCCTGCAGTCCGTCGAATTCCGTCTGGGCCCGCGCACTGCGCCCGGTGGCGTCGTCCACCGCGGCGGCCAGCCGGGTCACCTCGCCGTCGGCCGAGGACAGCCGCGAGCGGGCGGCGTGCACCTGACCGGACAGTCTGGCCAGGCCCTCACGCCGGTCGGCGATGGCTCGGGAGGCACGGACGACCTCGTCCTCGGCGGCACGAAGCTCGCGTTCCAACTCGCCGCGGTATTCGGCCGCGATGTCCACCTCGTCCCCGGCGGTCTGCAGCGCCTCGGCCAGTGCGGCGTGTTCGGCCTCGGCCCGGTCGGCCGCCGCGTCGAGCTCGTCCGGATCGCGCCCGGTACCTCCGCCGGACAGTGGGGCGGCCAGGTTCCTGGCCCGTTCCTCGGCCAGCGAGATCGTTCCCCTGAACCGCTCGGCGAGCGCGGAGAGCGCGAACCAGGCGTCCTGTGCTGCCTGCAACTGCGGGGTGACCTCGCGCAGTGTGGCGCCGGCCGACTCCTGCGCCGCGGTCGCCTCGGCGAGCTCACGCTGCACCCGGTTGCGGTGCTCCACTGCGGTCTGCTCGTCCTGGGAGTCGCGGGCGATCTGGTCCCGCAACTGCGCGAGATCGTCTGCCAGCAAACGCATCCGGGCGTCCCGGAGGTCGGCCTGCACCCCGGCGGCCCGGCGCGCCACGGCCGCCTGCCGACCCAACGGGCCGAGCTGGCGCCTGATCTCACCGGTGAGGTCGGTGAGCCGGTTGAGGTTGGCCTGCGAGGATTCGAGCCGGCGCTCGGCACGTTCCCTGCGTTTGCGGTGCTTGAGCACACCGGCGGCCTCTTCGATGAACGCGCGGCGGTCCTCCGGGCGGGCAGACAGCACCGCGTCGAGCTGGCCCTGACCGACGATCACGTGCATCTCGCGGCCGATGCCCGAGTCGGACAGCAACTCCTGGATGTCGAGCAACCGGCACGACGAGCCGTTGATCTCGTACTCGCCCGCGCCGTCCCGGAACATCCGGCGGGTGATGGACACCTCGGAATAGTCGATGGGCAGGGCGCCGTCGGAGTTGTCGATGGTGAGGGTGACCTCGGCGCGGCCCAACGGCGGTCGGTCCGCGGTGCCGGCGAAGATGACGTCTTCCATCTTTCCGCCGCGCAGCGCCTTCGCGCCCTGCTCGCCGAGCACCCAGGCGATGGCGTCCACCACATTGGACTTGCCCGACCCGTTCGGGCCGACCACGGCGGTCATGCCTGGTTCGAACCGCAGCGTGGTCGATGACGCGAAGGACTTGAAACCCTTCATGGTGAGGGACTTCAGGTGCACGGTGGACCAGTCCCTCCCTTCCCGATGGGGTGCCCGCCGCTCTCGGCCGGGGACGGCGACGTGCAGGTGACGCTACCCGGCGGGCACAGCCCGACCCGGGATCTTCTGCCGCTGAGTCGCGGCGCCGGTGGGAAGGTCAGCTGTGACGCGCGTCACGAGGGAGGGAGGTCAGCGCTCGTTGAACCCGCGGAACGTCCCCCTGGCATCACTGAGCTGATAGGTCACGGTGTCCACGCCGCCTGGGGTATTGGCGCCGCGCAGTTGCCCGAGGAGGGCCTCGCACGCCTCCTCCGGGCCCTCGACGACGACCTCCACCCGCCCGTCGTAAAGGTTGGTGGCGGTGCCGACCAGCCCGAGTTCCAGCGCCCGGGACCTCGTCCACCAGCGGAAACCGACCCCCTGGACGTAGCCGGCCACCCACGCCGTCATCCGGACCGTGCCCGTCGCCTGCTCGCCGCCGTGCGCATCTGGGTGCGCGGTGTCCCGCGTGCCTGCCACCTGCTCCTGCTCGATGGCGCGCCCGCCGCTCTGATCGGTGCTGCTGCTCCGTCGCCATTTCATGGCAACCATCCTGCCGTTCGGCGCCGGCGATCGCGCATCCCGGCACCTCGGGGCACCGTCAGGATTGACGAGGGTCGGCTGCGCGGTACACCGTCAGCCGGCGATCGTCGATCGCGAATTCGACGGACTCGACCGGATCGCTGACCTCGCCGTCGTGCGCGGCGGGCTGCGGCCCGGAATGCGAGCGGATGCTCACGCGTCCGCTCTCCAGTGACCCGTACACGCTGGTGCGCTCCACGATGCCGATCAGCGAGGCCAGCACCGCGCGGCTTCGGGACAGCCGCCGGTCGGCGCGCAGGTACTGCACGTCCAGCACCCCGCCGGCCAATTGCTCCCGCCAGGACGGCGCGAGGCCCCTGGGGATGTACCGGCCGTTCCCGACGAAGACCACCCACACCGGGACCTTGGTGCCGTTGATCTCCAGGTCGATCGGTTTCCCGTCCCGCAGGGTGCGCAGCAGCGCGTACGCCGTTGCCGGCCACTTGCCCAACCGGTGCGAGTACCGGTCCCGGCGGTTCACCATTTCCGGGTAGCCGCCGATGCTGGCCGTGTTCAGGAACGCGGTGCCGTCGATGGTGGCCAGGTCGACCATGCCGGCGTTTCCGGATTCGACGGCGGCGACCGTGTCCGCGTCCTTGTCCAGACCGAGGGCCTTGGCGAAATGGTTCAACGTGCCGGCCGGGAACACCGCCAGGGGTAGCCGCCGGTGATGCGCCACCTGCGCGACGCTCGCCACGGTCCCATCCCCGCCGGCCACTCCCAGCGCGACCACTCCGTCACCGATCAGGCCGGCCAGATCCGTGGCCGGGTCCCACTGGACGACCTTTGCGTCCGGCAACGCCGAGCCGATGGAGTCCGCGGCGCCGTCAGAACTCCCCGACCGGTGGTTGACCACGACCGTCAGCCCGGCACCGCCGAGCAGTGCTGGCGCGTCGCCGGCAGCCATCAACGCCGGCCCCCACGGCTTCACCGGCCACAGCCCCTTGCCGAGCACCGCTATCCCGACGCCGATCGCGGCGCCGGCCCAGACATCCGAGCGGTGGTGCACGCCGACGTGGACCCGCGAGTAGCCGACCGCGGCGGCGAGCGGCACGAGCAACGCCGAGGCGGCCGGGAACTCCATCGACGCGCCGGTGGCGAACGCCGCGGCGGACGCGGCGTGGCCGCTGGGGAAAGAGGATGTCCACGGCGCTTTGTCCACCCGGCGGCCGAATGCGGTGCGCTCGATGTCGGGGCGGCGCCGGCCGACCACGGGTTTGACCACCGCGTTCGACACGAGGCTCGACGCGCCCAGGGTGACCAGGCCGCGGATGGCGGCCCGCCGGCCGCGTTTGCCGGTCAGCGCGAGTCCCGCGGCCACACCCATCCAGAGTCGGCCGTGGTTCGCGGACATGCTCAGGTAACGCAGCGCCTGATCGATCGGCCGGGGAACCGGAGCAACCGCCGGGGTCTCGGCCGGGTCCAGCACGTTCTCGCTCGTCGGCATCCTGCTGACTCTACGAAATCGGCCAAGAGTCGGCAGGAGATCAGCCGAAGCTCTCAGCGCCGCGGCCGCCGGGGCCGGCGCTGGCAGTGCGGGCAGAAGTAGGACGAGCGATTCATGAACGCGTCCCGGCGGATCGGCGTTCCGCAGCGCGGGCAGGGCCGATCGACCTGACCGTAGGCGTTCAGCGAGCGGTCGAAGTACCCCGATTCGCCGTTGACGTTGACGTACAGCGAGTCGAACGACGTCCCACCGGCCTGCAGGGCTCGCTTCATCACCTCCGCCGCGGCGTCGAGCACCGCGGTCACCACCGGCCGCGTCATCGACGCCGTCGGCCGGGCGTAGTGCACCCTCGCCTGCCACAGCGCCTCGTCGGCGTAGATGTTGCCGATCCCGGACACCACGCTCTGGTCGAGCAGCGCCCGCTTGATCTCGGTGTGCTTTCGCCGGATGGTGGCGACCGCGGCCGGCATCGAGAACGCCGCTTCGAGCGGGTCGGGTGCAATGTGCGCAATAGGGTCTGGCAGGTCGGCGCCACCCGCTGCGAAGGCCATCCCGCCGAAGGTGCGCTGGTCCAGGAAGTCGACGTCGGGCCCGCCGTCGTCGAAAGAGAACCGGATCCTCAGGTGCGGGTGTCGCTCGGCGCCAGCGCCCGGGATACGGCCGGGAATGCGGAACTGCCCGCTCATGCCCAGGTGGGCCAGGATCGCGTCGCCGTCGTCCAGCGCCCACCACAGGTACTTGCCCCGGCGCCGCACGGCGCTCACCCGATGACCGGCCACCACGGCCTGGAAATCACCGGCGCCGCCGACGTGGCGGCGGACGGCGCGATCGGAATACACGGCGACCGTGCTGATCCGGCGACCGACGACGTGGGCGGTCAAGCCGCGGCGGACAACTTCGACTTCGGGGAGTTCAGGCACCGGACGACGGGGCCGGGCCAGCCACGGGACCTACGGTTCCGGCCGCTCCATCGGCGCCGGTCCTGCCGGTGGGGTCGGTCGCGCGGCCACCAGCGCCTTCTGCGCCGGCAGCACCGTCAGTGCCGGCAGCACCGTCAGTGCCGGCAGCACCGACAGTGCCGGCAGCACCGACAGTGCCGACAGCATCGTCAGCCTGGAGAGCGGTGTAGGCGGCGGCGGCGGCGTTCTGCTCTGCCTCTTTCTTGGTGCGGCCGGAGCCCTCTCCGCGCGAGGTGCCGCCCAGCAACACCTGTGCGGCGAACACCTTTGCGTGGTCCGGGCCCTGTTCCGTCACCCGGTACTCGGGCACGCCGAGGCCGCGGGAGGCGGACAGTTCCTGCAGCGAGGTCTTCCAGTCCAGTCCGGCGCCGAGCTGGGGAGCGGCGTCCAGGAGGTCAGCGAACAACCGGTGCACCACGTCGCGGGCCGTCTCCAGCCCGTGTTCCAGGTAGACGGCGCCGAGGACGGCCTCGACGGCGTCCGCGACGATCGAGGCCTTGTCCCGGCCGCCGGTGAGTTCCTCGCCGCGACCGAGCCGCAGCTGTTCGCCGAGCCCGATGCCACGGCCGACGCCGGCCAGGGCGTGCATGTTGACGATCGAGGCCCGCAGCTTGGCCAGCCGACCCTCGGGCAGTGTGGGGTGGGTGCGGTACAGCGAATCGGTGATGATCACGCCGAGGACCGAGTCCCCGAGGAACTCCAGCCGTTCGTTCGTCGGCAGGCCGCCGTTCTCGTACGCATACGAGCGATGGGTCAGGGCAAGAACGACCAACTCGTCGCCCAACTCGACGCCGAGTGCCGCGTTGACCACCGCCGGGTCAGGCGAGTTGTGAGCACCGGACACCGGCGTCACCGCTGACCCCGCCGATCCGCCGCGCACGCCGGATCAGACTCCGACGACCTGGCGGCCCTTGTACTGCCCGCAATTCGGGCACACCTCGTGCGGCGGCTTCAGCTGGCCGCAGGCGCGGTTGGGGCAGGCAGCGAGCGTGGGCACAGTGGCCTTCCACTGCGACCGGCGCGAGCGGGTGTTGCTGCGCGACATCTTCCTCTTGGGGACAGCCACGATCGAATCTCCTTGTCGTTACTTACTCGCCGGAGCCGGCAGGTTCGGGCCGATCCGCGTTCTGGGGGGTACCGGTGGTGAATTTCTCCCGCAGAGCGTCCCAGCGAGGGTCCAGTATCTCATGGGAGTGACCCGGTTCGAGATCATCGAACCCTTCGCCGCATTCCACGCACAACCCCGGACAGTCCGGACGGCAGAGCGGAGCGAGCGGCAGGGACAGCACGACCTCGTCGCGGACCACGGGTTCGAGGTTGACCAGGTCGTCGACCAGGCGCTCGACCTCGTCGTCATCGGTCGTCGCGGCAGTGGCGGAGTCCGGGTAGGCGTACAGCTCGCGGATCTGCGCTACCACCGGCTCGGTGAGCTCGACGAGGCAGCGGGAGCAGACGCCGACCGCCGTGGTCGCCGCGGTACCGGAGACCAGCACGCCCTCGACCACCGCCTCAAGGCGCAGATCAAGATCGATCTGCGCGCCCGGCGGCACCGCAACGACCTCGAGTCCCACCGGTTCGGTGACCGGAGCGGCGAGCCGCACCGCCTTCAGGGACCCCGGCCGGCGCCCGAGCGTCCGGGCATCGATCACCCAGGGCGAGGCGTGGTTCGGTCGATCGGCGGCAGACATGCGGGATCTCTCAGGTTCGTGGGGTGAGCGGGGGCCCGGTGGCGACCCGTTCAGCACGGGTGACGCAGAGCAACCGTTCCAGAGTACGTGACCGAACCGCCCAGCAACGAATCCGTCACGGTCGAGTCAGGAACGTTCGGTCAGTTGCGGAAGTCCGCCACTCCCCCGGTGCGCAACGCGGTGCGACCGCGTCCGATGGTGCGCAGCGTGCTGGTCAGCGTCTCCTCCATGTTTCCCAGAGTGGAGTCCACGTACGAATCGCAGTCCTGCCGGAGCCGGTCCGCGTCCGCATGCGCGGAGTCCAGGATCCGCGCCGATTCCGCGTGCGCCGTCTGGACGACCTCGGTCTGCGACACCAACCTGGCCTGTTCCACGCGGCCGTCGGCGATCGACCCCTCGTAGCTGGCCCGGCCGGCCGCGATCGCCCGCTCCGCCTCGGCATGCGCCCTGGCCAGCAGCGAGTCGTGCTGGTCCTGGCCGGACTGCACGATCCGAGCGGCGTCGTCCTGCGCCCTGGCGACCATCGCCTCCGCCCGCGCGCTCGCCTCGCCCAGGATTCGGTCGGCCTCCGCACGGGCGCCGTTGACGGTCGCATCGGCTTCGGCGCGCGCGGCGCTGACCAGCCGGTGGGCCTCCGCCTGCGCGTCGGACACCGTGGTCGCCGCCTGGGTGGTCGCGTCGCCGATCATCTGGTCGCGGTGGTCCAGCACGTCCTGCGCGTCGTCCACCTCACCCGGCAACGCGTCCCTGACGTCATCCAGGAGTTCGAGCACGTCGCCCCGAGGGACCACGCAGGAAGCCGTCATGGGCAGCCCACGGGCCTCCTCGACGATGGTCACCAGCTCGTCGAGCGCCTCGAAAACCCGGTACACGATGCAGCCTCCTGATCCACGCCGGCCCTCGAGGTGTCACGGCACCTGTGTCGACACCGGCGTCCGCCCAGTCTGACAAGCCGAGCACCGGCAACTCCGCCAACACGCCCGGAGGGGCCGGTGCGCCGTGTCACCGTCAGCGGTCGGCGGTCTTCCCGGCCAGCGCGGCGGCGACCACGTCGGGCAGCAGGTGCGACACGTTGCCGCCGTACGCGGCCACCTGTTTGACCAGCGAGGATGACACGAACGAGTACGCCGGGCTGGTCGGCAGGAACAGCGTGTCGACGCCCGTCAGGCCGTGATTCATCTGGGCCATCTGCAGTTCGTAATCGAAGTCCGACACCGCGCGCAGACCCTTGACGATCGCGCCTATTCCGGCCGCAACGCAGTAGTCCACCAGCAGCCCGTGGAACGAGTCCACGTCCACGTTGGGCCATGGGTCGGTAACGGCGCGGAGCAGCTCGAGCCGCTCCTGCACCGCGAACAGCCCCTTCTTGTCCGGGTTCACCAGCACTGCGACGGTCACCCGGTCGAACTGCCCGGCGGCCCGGCCGATCACATCCAAGTGGCCAAGAGTCGGCGGATCGAACGAGCCTGGGCAGACGGCGTGGGTCATGGGGCGCGACCGTAGCAGAGCAGGGTGTCGCCGTACCGGCGAACGCGGATTCCGATCAGCGGGTCGGGCCAGACCGGTTCGCCCGCCTTGACGCCGCGTTCGACGATGACGTCGGCGTGCGCGGCCAGCGCGCCGGCCACAGTCAGCCGATCCAACACCGCGACCAGCTCGCCCTGCGCAAGGTCGTACGGCGGGTCGGCGACGACCACGTCGAACGGGCCGATGCCGGCGGTGCCGAGGTAGCCGAGGACATCGGCGGCCACCACAGTGACTCCCAGCGCCGCCAGCGCGACGTTCGAGCGCAGGGCGGTCAGGGCGGCGCGGTCCTTCTCGACGAACACCGCGGTCGACGCGCCGCGCGAGAGCAATTCAAGACCGAGCGCGCCGGACCCCGCGTACAGGTCGAGTACCCGCGCCCCGTCAAGACCGCCGGTGGCCTGCAACGAGTTCGCCAGCGCCGCGCGGACCTTCTCCGCGGTCGGCCTGGTGCCCGCGCCCGGCGGGGTGACGAGCCGACGGCCACCCAACGTGCCACCGACGATCCTGGTCACCGGCCGCGTCCGTGTTCAGACCTGGCCCACGGCGGGCGTGGGGACCGGACCGGCCGCGGGCGCGTGGCTGAGCACCAGCAGCAGGTCGCCGCCCTCCACCTGCTGGACCGCATTGATCGCGGTGCGGTGCACGTAGCCGGCGTGCGGGGCGGCGATCGACGCCTCCATCTTCATCGCCTCGATGGTGGCCACGGTCGCCCCCTCGGAGACCGTGGTGCCCTCGGCAACGGCCAGGGTGACCACCCCGGAGAACGGCGCGGCGACGTGATCGGGGTTGCCCGGATCCGCCCGCTCGGTCTGCGGCACGTCCACGTCCACGGTGAGGTCGCGGACCTGCAACGGGCGGAGTTGGCCGTTCATGGTCGTGACGACCGTGCGCATGCCCCGCTCGTCGGGCACACCCGTGGCTTCCAGGCCGAGGTAGAGCTGCACGCCGGACCGCAGTTCGACGATGTGCTCGCCGCCGTGCACCAACCCGTACAAGTAGTCGACGGTGGGCAGCACCGAGAGGTCGCCGTAGTTCCGCCGGGAGGTGGTGAACTCCTTGTACGGCCCGGGGAACAGCAGCCGGTTCAGCGTCGGGCGCGGGTCGGCGGCCAGCTCCGCCTCGTCTCTCGCGGACAACCGGGCCATTGGCGGCTTGTGGGTCCGGCCGCGAAGTGCCTTGGTACGAAACGGTTCCGGCCATCCGGCGGGTGGATCGCCGAGTTCACCCTGGAGGAACCCGACCAGCGAATCGGGGATGTCGAACCGGCCGGGGTCGGCCTCGAACTCGGCCGGATCCACGCCGGCGCCGACCAGGTGCAGCGCCAGGTCGCCGACCACCTTGGACGAGGGCGTCACCTTGACCAGGTGCCCGAGCATCGCGTCGGCGGCCTCGTACATGCCCTCGACGGCCTCGAACTTGGCGCCCAGGCCCAGCGCGATGGCCTGCTGGCGGAGGTTCGACAGCTGCCCGCCGGGGATCTCGTGTCGGTAGACCCGGCCGGTGGGTGATCTCAGGCCCGACTCGAACGGCGCGTAGAGGGCGCGTACCGCCTCCCAGTAGGGTTCCAGATCCTCCACGGCCCGCAGCGACAGCCCCGTCACCCGGTCCGTGTTCTCGGTGGCGGCGACCAGCGCGGACATCGGCGGCTGCGAGGTGGTGCCGGCCATCGGGGCGCTGGCCACGTCGACCGCGTCCACTCCGGCCGCCGAGGCGGCCAGGTAAGTGGCCAGCTGGCCGCCGGCGGTGTCGTGGGTGTGCAGGTGCACGGGCAGGTCGAACCGCTCGCGCAACGCGCTGACCAGCCGCGCCGCGGCGGGCGCGCGGAGCAGCCCCGCCATGTCCTTGATCGCCAGCACGTGCGCGCCCGCCTGCACGATCTGCTCGGCGAGGCGGAGGTAGTAATCCAGCGTGTAGAGCTTCTCGGCGGGGTTCGACAGGTCGGCCGTGTAACAGAGCGCCACCTCGGCGACCGCCGTGCCGGTCGCCCGGACCGCGTCGATGGCCGGACGCATCTGGCCGATGTCGTTGAGCGCGTCGAAGATCCGGAAGATGTCGACGCCGGTGCTGGCCGCCTCGGCCACGAACGCGTCGGTGACCGCCTGCGGGTACGGCGTGTAGCCCACCGTGTTGCGGCCGCGCAGCAACATCTGCAGGGCGATGTTCGGCACCACGGCCCGCATCACGGCCAGCCGTTCCCAGGGATCCTCGGCCAGGAAGCGCAACGCGACATCGTAGGTGGCGCCGCCCCACACCTCCAGCGACAGCAGGGTGGGGGTGAGCCGGGAAACGGCGGGCCCGACCGCGACCAGGTCCCTGGTGCGCACCCGGGTGGCCAGCACGGACTGGTGCGCGTCGCGGAAGGTGGTGTCGGTGACCTTCAGGTCCGCCGAGCCGCGCAGCCAGCCCGCGAAACCGTCGGGTCCGAGTTCGGCCAGCAGCTGCCGGCTGCCGTCGGGAGCGGGGCCGGGCGGAACCGCGGGCAGCTTGACGGCCGGGTAGATCAACCCTCGTGGTCGCGGCCCGTGCGGGCGATTGACGGTGACCTCGGCCAGGTAGGTGAGCAGCCGGGTGCCGCGGTCGGCCGAGCGGTGGGCGGTCAGCAGTTGCGGGTGGGTCTCGATGAAGTCGGTGCTGACCCCGCCGGTGGCGAAATCCGGATCCTCCACCACCGCCTGCAGGAACGGGATGTTGGTGGACACCCCGCGGACCCGGAACTCGGCCAGCGCTCGCCGCGCGCGGGTGACGGCCTGCGACCAGTCCCGGCCCCGGCAGGTGAGCTTGACCAGCAGCGAATCGAAATGCGGGCTGACCTCGGTGCCGGAGTGCACGGTGCCGCCGTCGATCCGGACACCGGCGCCCCCCGGCGAGCGGTAGGTGATGATGCGCCCGGTGTCCGGTCGGAAACCGTTCGCCGGGTCCTCCGAGGTGATGCGGCACTGCAGCGCCGCCCCGGTCACGGTGATCGCGTCCTGGCGCAGACCCAGGTCCTCGAGCGTCTCCCCCGCGGCGATCCGGATCTGCGAGACGACCAGGTCGACGTCGGTGATCTCCTCGGTGACGGTGTGCTCGACCTGGATCCTGGGGTTCATCTCAATGAAGAAATAGCGAGACATGTCTCCCGAGGTTTGCAGCAGGAATTCGACGGTCCCGGCGTTGACGTAGCCGATGTGCCGGGCGAAGGCCACCGCGTCGGCGCAGATCGCTTGCCGCACATCGGGATCCAGCCCGACCGCGGGTGCGACCTCGATCACCTTCTGATGCCGGCGCTGCACCGAGCAGTCCCGCTCGAACAGGTGGATGGTCCCGTCCGGGTTGCCGGCCGCGGCCGTGTGGTCGGCCAGGATCTGCACCTCGATGTGGCGAGGATGGATGACGGCGCGTTCCAGGAAGACGGTCGGGTCGCCGAAGGCGGATTCGGCCTCCCGCATCGCCACCGCCAGCGCTTCCGGCAGCGCGGCCGGCTCGTCCACCCGGCGCATCCCGCGGCCCCCGCCGCCGGCGACTGCCTTGACGAACAACGGGAAACCGACGTTCTTGGCAGCGGCGACCAACGTCCCGATGTCGCCCGAGGGCTCGCTGGACGGCAGCACCGGAATCCCGGCGGCGTTGGCGGCGATGATCGCCTGCGTCTTGTTCCCGGCCAGCTCGAGAACCGATGCGCCCGGACCGATGAAGGCGATCCCGGCGTCCACGCAGGCCCGGGCCAAGAGCGGGTTCTCGGACAGGAACCCGTACCCCGGGTACACGGCGTCCGCGCCGGAGGCCTGCGCGGCACCGATGATCTCGGCCACGTCCAGGTAGGCACGGACCGGGTGCCCGAGCTCGCCGATCTGATAGGCCTCGTCGGACTGCTGCCGGTGGATGGAGTTGCGGTCCTCGTAGGGGAAGACCGCGACAGAGGCGACGCCCAGCTCGTAGGCCGCGCGGTATGCCCTGATCGCGATCTCGCCGCGATTGGCGACCAGGATCTTCGAGAACACCTCACCACTCCCTGCACACGCCGGCGTTCTGGCGGCGGACCCGCCCTGCGCAACCTAACGTGCCAGGTCCCGCCGGTGCGGACCCGCACTCGGCGGCCCGTCACGTTGGGTCATGCGAGCGAGGGGATCGACGAGTCGATCGGGACCTCGATCAGGGTCGGTCCGTCGCGCTCCCAAGCATCTCTGAGGGCGCCGTGCACCTCTTTCGCAGTGGACGCCACGACGCCTGTCGCGCCATAGCCAGCGGCCAGCAGTGATGGCTTGAGGCCCGGTATGTCGAGGCCCGGGACGCCGGGGCAGTTCTCGAAGTTCGCGAACGCCTTGAGGATTGCGTACTCGCCATTGCTCGGAACCACGACCGTGAGAGCAAGCTTGTGCTGGGCCGCGGTGTAGAGCGCCTGGATCGAGTAGTGGAGCGATCCATCCCCGATGACGGCCAGCACGGGACGATTCCGACCCGAGTCCCGTTCGGCCAGCGCGATCCCGACCGCCGCTGGCAGGTCCCAGCCAAGGGCCCCACTTGCGAACGTCCAAAACGAGTCAGGCTCGGTGATCGGCCATTCTGCGTGCAGGTCGGCGAGGTTCGACGGCGATTCCTCGACGAGCACGGTGTCCTGGGGGGCGGCGGCGCGCAGTATGCGAAAGAGCTGGCGAGCAGTGAGCGGGGTGCCGTCAGCGGACTCGTCCACATGAGACTCCGCCGCTGGATGCGGGGCCATGCGGTGCGCTTGGGTGACGACCGAGGCGTGCGTCGTCCGGGCGGGCAGCAGTCCGGCAAGTGCCTCGAGCGCGAGGACCGCATCCGAGAGAAGGCTGTCACCGACTGGGGCTCGACCCGACTCGTCCGGGTCGCAGGTGATGTGGAGCAAACGGCAGCCCTCGGGGATATAGGGCCCAGGCACCCACGGGTAATACCGAAAGACCGGCGCACCAATGACGACGACGACGTCATGACCGGCCAGCTTTTCCGAGATCAGGCCCTGCGCGAAGGGCAGACCACCGGCATAAAGAGGGTGATTCTCCGGAAATGGTGGGCGTTCCGACGCCGGCGCAAACCAGACCGGAACGCCGAGCTTCTCGGCAAGAGTGATCGCAGGTCCCCATCCGGCACCGCGCGCGATGTCCGAGCCATAGACCAGCACCGGGTGCTTCGCCTCTGCGATCCACCCCGCGAACTCGGCGAGACGGGCCGGGTCCGGCGCCACCCGCGTCGCGACCGTCCGCACCGCGAGCGGGACGGTTGAGGGAGCGTCCCAGTCATCGAGCGGGAGCGAGAGGAACACTGGGCCCGCAGGCGGCTGCAACGCCACGGCATACGCCCGCATGAACGCCGCCGGGATGTCCTGAGGACGAACCGGCTGGTAGGACCACTTCACCCACGGCTTCACGAGCACATCAGGCTCTGCGTTGACCAGCCACGGCTCGAGAAGCAGCATGTCGCGGGTCTGCTGCCCGGCAGTGAGAATGAGCGGTGTCCGGTTCTGCGCAGCTGTCATGAGCGCGCCCATTGCATTGCTGACACCGGCAGCGGTGTGCACGCTCACTACGACCGCCGAACGTGTCGCCTGTGCGTAGCCGTCTGCGGCGGCGACCACGCTGGCCTCGTGAAGCCCCAGGATGAACCGGAAATCGTCCGGATAGTTCCGAAGAAATGTCTCCTCGGTCGACCCGGGATTCCCAAAGATCGTGGTCAGACCCAGCTGCCGAAGCAGGTCATAGGTCGCCTCGCGCACCGTCGTTGTCGTGGATCCCTCCAGCTGCGATGCCGGCCGGTCGCAGTGCTGACGCCTCGCTTGATGCTGCGCAGCGAGTCGCGCATGCCACCCCAGCGAATGGCAACTACTCTGGGTGACCATATCACTGCGCTGTGTGGTCGTCCATCCCGAGTCGGACCGGTTGCGCCGGTCGGCGGCTCGAAGGCGCGGGGCATTCAGTGCGAAGGTGTCGATCTCGTGTCAAGCAGTGCCCGGCCAAGCCGGGCTGCACTACCGGACGAGGGCGTCGTGAAGGGGTCGTCGACGCCCACCCGGTCAGCCCTTGTCGAGGTAGTCCTGGCTCTCCGCGGCGATGACCGCGGACACCATGTCCGCCAGCCCGGGCCACTGCGACATCTCCGGGTCGTCTCCGACCAGTCCCTGCGCATCGTCCCTCGCCTGTCCGATCACGTCCTTGTCGCGCAGCAGCGACAGCAACCGCAGGGACGTCGCCCGGCCGGCCTGCGAGGTGCCCAGCACGTCGCCTTCGCGGCGCAGTTCCAGATCCGCTTCGGCGAGCGCGAAGCCGTCGTTCGTCTCAGCGACCGCGGCCAACCGCGCTCGGCCCGGGGCATTCTCGTGCCCCTCGGTGACCAGCAGGCAGACCCCCGGCGCCGACCCGCGGCCCACCCGGCCGCGCAGCTGGTGCAGCTGCGACATGCCGAACCGCTCGGCATCCATGATCACCATCATGGACGCGTTGGGCACGTCAACCCCGACCTCGATCACCGTGGTGGCGACCAGCACGTCGATGTTCCCTGCCGCGAAGGTGCGCATCACCTCGTCCTTCTCGGCGGCCGGCAACCTGCCGTGCAGCACCGCGAGACGGAGCCCCGCCAGCGGTCCCTCCCGTAACTGTTGGGCCACCGCGGTCACTGACAGCGGGGGCCGCGGCGAGGTGCTACCCGGTCCGTCCGCCGATCCATCCGCCGACCCCGGCCCCGGCTCATCGAGCTCGAGATCGCTTCCGTCATCGGGCGTCTCGCTCTCGTCGTCACCGATCTTCGGACAGACGACGTAGGCCTGATGACCCTTGCCGACCTCCTCGCGCACCCGCTCCCAGGCCCGGTCCAGCCAGGCCGGCTTGTCCGCGGCCGGCACCACCGTGGTGGAGATCGGCGACCTGCCCTTGGGCAGTTCGGACAGGATCGAGGTGTCCAGGTCGCCGTACACCGTCATCGCGACGGTCCGCGGAATCGGGGTCGCCGTCATCACCAGCACATGCGGCGGGTTGCCCTCCGGATGCCGGGCGCGCAGCGCGTGCCGCTGCTCGACGCCGAAGCGGTGCTGCTCGTCCACCACGATCAGCCCGAGGTTGCCGAAGAACACTCCCTCGGAGAGCAGGGCATGGGTGCCGACCGCGATGCCCGGCTCGCCGGAGGCGATGGCCAGCAACGCCTTTCGACGTGCACCGGCGGACAGTGACCCGGTCAACAGGGTGATGGTGGTGGCCTCCGGCGGCGCGCCCAGCTCGCCGCCCCGGCCCAGCGGGCCGAGCACCTCGCGCAGCGACCGAGCGTGCTGGGCGGCGAGCACCTCGGTGGGCGCGAGCATCACCGCCTGTCGGCCCGAGTCCAGCACCTGCAGCATGGCCCGCAGCGCGACCACGGTCTTGCCCGACCCGACCTCGCCCTGCAGCAGCCGGTTCATCGGGTGGATGGTGGCCAGGTCGGTGGCGATGATCTCGCCGACGAGTTGCTGGCCTTTCGTCAAGGCGAACGGCAGGTTCCGGTCGAACTCGTCCAGCAGTCCGCCGTCGATCCGCGGGCACGGTTCGGCCGGGAAGTTCCTGGCGTCGGCCCGGCGCCTGGCCAGCACCAGCTGGACGGCCAGGGCCTCGTCGTAGCGCAGCCGGCGCTGCGCGGCCTCCAGGTGTTCCTGGGTGCGCGGCCGGTGGATGTCGCGCAGCGCGGTGCCGAGATCGACCAGGCCGTGCCCCGCCTGCAGCACCTCCGGTACCGGATCCACGACGTCGCCCAGCACGTCCAGCGCCGTCCTGACGCAGCGTTGCACCAGGGCCTGGGTCAGCCCTTCGACCAGCGGGTACACCGGGATCACCCCGCCGGGGAACGACTCGATGACCTCGATCGCCGACGCGCCCTTGTCCTGCTCGCCGTGGCCGTTGGTGCTCGCCACCCCCGACCCGAGCCCGGCAGCACTCCCCCGGCCGTCGTCCAGGATGGCGACCGAAGGCGAGCTCATCTGCAGCTTCCCGTTGAACAGGCTGACCTTGCCGGAGAACATCGCGTCAGCGCCCGGGCGGAGCTGTTTGGACCAGTGCCGCTGGTTGAAGAAGGTGCAGGTGAGTTTGCGGTGGCTGTCCGCGATCACGATGTTGGTGATGTGGCTGACACCGCGTTTGCCGCCCGCCCGAGAGCGGTTGCGGGCGGACCCCAGCTCGCGCTCCTCGATGGTGACCACCTTGGCCCACACCGTCGCCCGTTCGCCGACGACCAGCTCGGCCAGATCGGTGAGCTTGCCGCGTTGGTCGTACTTGCGGGGGTAATAGCGGAGCAGATCACCGACGGTGCGGACCTCGATCCGCTCGGCCAACTTTGCGGCGGTTCGTCCGCCGACAACCCTGTCCAAGGTGCTGGTCAGGTCGATCGTGTCCATTACGCCCCTCCGCCGGCCAGGCTTTCGGTTCATCTTGACGTTCCACCCCGACAGTCCGCGGTCGGCACGCCAGCGGCGCTCAGCAGTCAGCGGCGCTCGGAGTCAGCCGCGGTCGGTGATCTGCAGGTCGAACGCGGTGCCGCAGGCATAGACCTGACCGACCACCTCGCCCGGACGGTCGGTGTGCACATGGAACGTGTACCAGGACCCGTCACCGGAGACCCACACCGCAACCTCATCGGCCAGCCCGCGCAGCTCGGCGGCCAGGGAGCGGGCACTGCCCGGCTCCACCCCGATCTGGAAGGTGATCTCCGCCGGGAACGAATGACCCGCGTTCTCTCCTGGCCCTGCCCCGCAACTGGCCGGTTCGGCGGCCGGCTCGGGCTCCCGGGTGACGTGCTCCAAAGCCACCAGCAGCAGCCCGACGAGCGCCCGGACCCGGTAGTCCGCCTGCTCCTGGGCGTTCTCCGGCAGCCCCACCCGCCAGCCACGGGCCACCCCCGCCGCGGCACCTGCGATCTGATGCAGATCGGCGCCATCGACCACCAGTTCCGCCGCGCTGACCCCGGCAAGCCGGGCCGACTCCGCGGCGGTCGGTTCCATCGAACCGGACGGGCCGGCGGCGAGC
>Ga0209584_10000045_pt1 | contig 27420 bp, 22 predicted proteins | sample NGEPerD_FD_184507 | JGI IMG/M metagenome (GOLD analysis project Ga0209584, IMG submission 184507) | Arctic peat soil microbial communities from the Barrow Environmental Observatory site, Barrow, Alaska, USA - NGEE PermafrostAB12-D... | ecosystem: Environmental > Terrestrial > Soil > Wetlands >...
CTCCATCTGTGCCTTCAAGCAGAGGCACGGTGAGTATGGACTGAGGGGTCTGACCGTACTCGCTCATGATGGACCGCCCCATTAGGAGGTTAAATTTCTGGTCTGTTCCTCCCAGCTCTACGTCCGCACGGATGGCAACACTGTCGTACCCCTGCAGTAGCGGATACATGAACTCGAGCATCGAGATGGGTTCATTTTTCTTGTAGCGATTATGGAAATCGTCCCGCTCCAACATACGGGCAACCGTGCTGACGGCCGTCAGCCGCAGAACCTCATCCATACCAAGTGGCGACAACCAATCACCATTTCTGACCAGTTCGACGCGTTCCATGTCCAGCACTTTGGCAGCCTGCGCCATGTATGTGGAGGCATTGGCCGCAATCTCCTCGTCTGAAAGGCGCGGACGCAGCTTGGACCTACCTGATGGATCTCCTACCTTCGCCGTATAGTCTCCAATTATCAAGACTGCTTGATGACCGTACTTCTGGAAGGTGGCCAGTTTGCGAAGCACAACAGAATGACCCAGGTGAATATCTGGCGAGGTAGGATCCACGCCCAACTTGATCCTGAGCGAACGCCCCTCCTTCTCAGCGTGAACCAGTTGCTCCTCCAGCCCACCTGCTGGCAAGGCATCTACGGTCCCCATTACAAGATCCTCGTATTGAGACCTGATACTTGCGCTCATTTCCATATCCCCAAGCTCATCTTGCGATAGCGTCACTTTGTCAATCATCTTCCTCTCGTCCTCGCCTGTCGCTACCTGCAACAGCCTGTCAGGATAGCACAACACGGGAACCCCTCATCAAGCCTTCTGCGACCCACAGGGTGTAACATATATATGCTCGCAACGTCTCACAAGGAGCCCAGTCGATGATGGTTGCCCGCGATCGCAAGCGCCGGCGAAAAATGCGGAAGCTGCCCCTTCTCCTGCTCGTGCTGTTGCTTGCGCTGATTGCATCAGTGTCGGCGGGGGCAGGATTCGTTCTTGCCGTCACCAGGGACCTTCCCACGCTTCAATCACAGGACGAGTACGAGACCGCACAGACCACCAAGATATTCGACTCCGGTTCGCCACCGACGCTCCTGGCGGAGCTGCACGGAGTGGAGAACCGCGTTCTCGTCACCGGCGACGCCATCCCAAAGCACATGCGAGATGCGGTAGTCGCCATAGAAGATCAACGCTTCTATGAACACGGCGGTGTCGACTTGATGGGTATATTGCGCGCTTTGATCGCGGACATTCGACACGGTGGGATAGTTCAAGGTGGGTCCACCATTACTCAGCAGTTCATCAAGAATGCGTTCATCACCGATGAACGTACCCTGAATAGAAAGCTCAAAGAAGCGGCTCTTGCGTATCAGTTGGAGCAACGTTGGTCCAAAGACAAGATATTGAACGAGTACCTCAACATCATCTACTTCGGAGAAGGAGCATACGGAGTGGAGGCGGCGGCACAGGCTTACTTCGGAGTGTCTGCATCCCAGCTCAGCATAGCCCAGGCCGCTATGCTCGCAGCTATTCCCAAGGCTCCGAGTCACTACTCCCCCCGGAGGTACCCTGAAGCCGCGCTCCAAAGACGAAACCTCGTTCTCAACAATATGTTTCAACAAGAGTATGTCTCTGCCAAGCAGCTACAGCAAGCTCTCGACGAAGATCTCGATCTGGCGGCACCGCAAGCAGCTTCAGAAACTGAGGTTCCTTACTGGGTTGCTCTGGTGCGAGAGCAATTGGTAGCTAAATACGGCTCAAATACCGTTCTCCAGGGAGGACTGCGCGTCTACACCAGTATTGACCTACGAAAGCAGCGAGCTGCGGAGAAGGCAGTCGCAGGGATACTCAACGAGCCGGATGACCCAAGCGCAGCTCTCGTCTCTATCGACCTGGAGACCGGCCGTATTGTCGCCATGATCGGTGGATCCGACTTCAGCGAACAGCAGTTCAACGTCGCCGTGCAGGGGAACCGTCAACCGGGTTCCGCCTTCAAGCCTTTCGTCCTGGTTACCGCTCTTGAGCAGGGCATGACTCCATATACGGTGTATGAATCCGGACCAGCCACTATCTCTCTTCCGAACAAGGATTGGAAAGTGCGCTCCTCCGACATAGGTTCTATCAGCCTTGTTCAAGCGATCACACGCTCCAGCAACGGCGTGTTTGCCCGCTTGATCATGGATGTGGGGCCCAAGAACGTCGTTGAAACCGCACGGAGGATGGGAATCACCGCTCCGTTAGACCCCCTCCCGGCAATCGCGCTGGGAGGTCTGACCACCGGAGTCAGCCCTCTCGAGATGGCCTCCGCCTACGCAACACTCGGTACGCAAGGCAACCGCCTGCAAGGCAGTTTGATCTTTGACCCTGAACGCCCACAGTTTCCAGTGAGTATCATAAGGGTTGAATCTGCAGACGGGAAACTCCTGGATGGAAACGAACTAGTCCGTACGCGAGTACTGGATCCTGCCATCGCCTACGAAACAACCACCATGCTGCAGCAGGTGATTGCACGAGGCACAGGTACTGCCGCACAAATAGGCCGCCCGGCCGCCGGCAAGACAGGCACCACGCAGAGGTATAGGGATGCATGGTTTGTCGGCTACACTCCCCAACTTGTCACCGCCGTATGGGTCGGCTACCCGCACGCGCAGCAAGAGATGACGGATGTGCACGGCCGCAAGGTGACGGGGGGCAGCTTTCCCGCCCAGATCTGGGCAGCCTACATGATTGCAGCGCATGAAGGCATAGAGCCCACAGACTTCCCCCAACCCGCCGGCGTCGATTGGGTTACCGTTCAGATAGACCCGGAATCCGGTCTCCTCTCCACTGAGTGGTGCGAAACTACCAGGGATGTACGTTTTATCAGCGGCACGCAGCCAACTGAAGAGTGTCCCCTCCACTCGCCCAAGGAAACCTCTGTGCCGGACGTGACAGGCATGCCTTTGGAGAAGGCTCAACGAATTCTGGAGGAAGCGAAGTACATGGTGGAGGTCGTGGAGAAGATAGCGCCGCAGGTGGAGACAGGTATCGTCCTCGCCCAGAAGCCGAGCCAAGGCACTCTCTACATGCAACGCCAGACAGTTACCCTGACTGTCGCCTCTATGACTACGCCCGCCGGGACCGTGCCCGTCCTCATCGGGCTGAAAAAAGCTGATGCCTACAAGCTCCTCTCAGAGAGCGGCTACGCGGTGGCGGCGGAATACCGCACTTCTCAGCAACCCAAGGATCTCGTAATAGACCAGCAACCTTTTGCCGGGTCCCTGCTCGATCCTGGCGGAAGAGTCACCGTGATCATCAGCTCCGGCAGCACTACCACGAGCACCAACCCTCCCACACACACCGCGGTCACAGTCCCTTCCCTGACCGGGCTCTCCTTACAAGCGGCCAGGGACGCGCTGCAAGAGGTGGGGCTGCGGGCAGAGATCGCCCGCTATCAACCGGCGCCGGATGAGGAGTCCATAGGCAGGGTACTGGCCCAAGAGCCAGCAGCCGGAGACGAGCTGCCGGTGGGATCCGCCGTTTCGCTTACGGTATACCAGCAACCCTAGCAACAGCATTTGGACGCGACTCTGAGCTCTGGCTGACGTCCAGACTACTCCACTCTGCTGACTCTGATCAGACCAGAACAGACCTCAACCTCGACTCCGCTCCGCTCCAGCTCGTCCAAGACCAGATTCATGCCCAGCGAATCAGAGGCATAATGCCCCGCTAACACCACGTTGATATGATGTTCCTCCGCTATTTTGCGGTGATCCTCCGACATATGCATGCCCACAATTGTGCCAACCCCTGCCGCGGCAAGGCGTTGGATTGACTGATCGGGCCCCTCGGTTCCGCCTGTCATGTCCACCATTACCCTGCCAGCACGGTGCTTGGCCTCACCAACAACTATCTCTGGTCCCGCACCCCTCCGAACGGCTTCTGTGTATTCTGGAACCCCTTTGAGCTCACTGATCACGTTCTGGAGAGTAATCCGCTCTTGGTCCAACTCATCGAATCTCTTCTGAAGAAAAGCGTTGACACAGTTGTCTGCCGCGGTATGGCAACACGCCAGGGCGACACCGAGTATCTTGGCAGCATCCACCGACCTCTCCGTATTTGCCGGGTGGGTCCTGCGCCGCACTTCAGTTTTGCGTTTTGGAATCACTGCGTCGCCAAAGCTAAGGGGCACGCCCTGGTGGCCCCAGACGTCAGCCTGCATATCCATCACATCGGCCATCTCCGCCCAGGCACGCCCCACCGGGTGGTGGGCCAGCACCAGGTCGACCGGACGATTCTGTGTAGCCATGCGGTCTGCCAGCAGGAGTTCTCCGGTATCGATGTCGATGCCGGCAAGAACCCGGTTAACCTCTGATTGCAGATCTCCAGTCAGTATCCGGGTGTCGTTGAATGGATGAGACAACCGATCCTCGTCAAACTCCCAGCGATCTTCCTGCGATAGGTCTTCGTATTCCTTCTTTGTGGCGGCCAGGACTCTGCTTATTCCGTCTTCTCCGCGAGGGTCGTCGGCAAGACCTCTGGCCACCAGCGCCTGGTAAACTTCCTTGAGCGTCACTCTACCTCCTTCTGTCCGGGGCCACTGGAGGTGGAGCGACGTTTTCGCCCCACCTGGGACTACGTGATAGGAACTCGCTACCAGGCGCAATATACCGCAACAGCAGATCATCCGCTTTCGATATTCCTATCCTTGCAGTCCTTTGAACTGCCGAGCGCTGTCCATCGTCCGCAACAATCAACCCTGATTCTCTGCCCAGAGACTGCCCGTTCCAAGTCAAATCCAATCCCAACGCCTGCCCCGCGCGGCCGGGTCCCGAAGCTATATCGCGCACCGGCATATCTCCATTATCGTCCCCGCGCATGCGTCTGAGATTTAGATCAGCCTTCCAGGGCTGAAAGGCTCGAATCAAGACAGCAGAGGGTATCCCTTCCTCCTCGCAGACCAGGTTCAGTAGATGATGCACGCCGTAGCTCACATAGACATACAGCGAACCTGGGGGTCCGAACATCATGGCGTTGCGAGCGGTCTTGCCCTGTGCCGCATGACAAGCCTCATCGCCATTCGGTAGATACGCCTCCACCTCGACCAAACGACCGCCGCCGATCCCGTGACGCCAGATTATCTTGCCCACCAAGTCCGCTGCGACCACCGGGGAAGGTCGAGCGAAGAACTCATGCGGGAGCGGGCAGCTCATCTTCCAACTCCGCTATAACCTTCTCTGCCGCCAGCATCTGCTCCTCCACCCGACGCGGCGAGGTACCTCCGGGAGAAACCTTGGCAGCTATAACCGCTTCCAGTTTCACGATGTCATAGTATTGCTCATCAAACTGCGCAGAGAGGTCACGGAGATCTTCCAGCCGCATCTCCGACAAAGTTGAACCTCTCTCCGCAGCCAGCGCCACCAATCTGCCGGAAATCCTGTGCGCTTTCCGGAACGAAAGCCCCTTGCGCACGAGGTAGTCGGCTACGTCCGTGGCTTGCGCGTATCCTCCCTCGGCGGCGGAACGTGACCGATCCGGATGGAACTCCGCCACGGTCATCATCTCTCCCATTGCATCGAGGCACATGTCCAGTTCTCTCTGGGAGGCGAAGAGGTACAACTTGTCCTCTTGGAGGTCCTTGCTGTACGCGAGCGGCAATCCCTTGCTGAGTGCCGCCAAGGAGGCCTCTCGGCCCAGGAAACCTGCCGCCTTTCCTCGCACCAATTCAGCCGCATCAGGATTACGCTTCTGGGGCATAATGCTGGAACCGGAGGACCAGCTATCCGGTAGAGTCATGTAACCGAACTCTTGCGTGCTCCACAACACCACTTCGTCCGCCATCCTTGACAACGTCACGGCGCAGATGGAGGCAGTAGCCAGGTATTCCATTGCCGCGTCCCGAGCAGCGACTGCATCCATGGCGTTCAAGGCGACCCGCTCAAAACCCAACTCCCTCGCCACCAGCTCCCTGTCCAGAGCGTAATTCACCCCGGCCAAAGCTCCCGCCCCAAGTGGCATCCAGGAGGAGTCTCGCCACCGTAGAAACCGCCTGACATCCCGTTCCAGCATGGAAACATAGGCCAACAGATGGTGGCTGAGAAGCACGGGTTGCGCGCGCTGCAGATGCGTATACCCGGGCATGATCATCTCCCCGTCTGCCTGCGCCCTTCCCAGCAAGACCCGCATCAGTCGCAGCGCGCGCCGAGCATGCCCGTAGGTTGCGTCTCGAAGATAGAGTTGTACATCCAGCGCAACTTGGTCATTCCTGCTGCGACCGGTGTGCACCTTCCCTCCAACCGGCCCCACTATCTCAGTCAGACGTCGTTCCACCGCCATATGGATGTCCTCGTCCCCCGCCTCGCCGGGAAACGCTCCCGTCTCATACTCCGCCAGAACTTGGTCCAAACCGCTGGTCAGCACATCTACTTCTTTTCCATCCAACACACCGATGGATCCCAACATGCCCACATGCACTTTGGATCCCCGAATATCATACGGCGCCAGGATGCGGTCATACGGCAGTGAAGCATTCAGCCGATCAAACAACATGTCTTGAGGTTGGTTGAAACGCCCCGCCCATAGCCTGTCGTTCTGGGCGGAGTCCTTCTTGTGAGCACTCTTATTCGGCTCCAACGACTCTCCTCCCCGAGACCTAAGCACTCCCCCTACTGGTCCGGCTCCACACTTCCAGCGGAAGTCCCCAAAGATTCACAAAGCCCTGAGCGGACTCGTGGCTGAAAATATCGCCGGTTCCATATGTGGCGAGTGATTCCTGGTACAGAGAATTTGGTGACCGGCGTCCTGTCACGAGGCATGAACCCTTGTGGAACCTTAGCCTTACGTCGCCGGTAACGTTCTTCTGTGACTCCTCAACAAATACCCGAAGGGCGTCTGAAAGCGGACTGAACCATTGCCCATCATAGATCATGTCCGCCAGTCTTTGTTCCACTCCACGCTTGAAGTGTGACAGGTCCCGTGTCAATGTCAGATCCTCCAGCTCCCTGTGGGCCATGATCATCGCCAATGCCCCAGGCACCTCGTATATCTCACGACTCTTTATCCCCACGAGCCTATTCTCGATCATGTCTACCCGCCCAAAGCCATGCGCACCGCCAATCTCATCCACTCGGTTGATCAACGCCACAGAATCCATGCCTTGGTCGTCCATGCCCACAGGCACACCCTTCTTGAAGTTGATCACAACCTCTTGGGGCTCGTCCGGAGCTTCGTCGATGCTCACAGTCACCTGGTAGGCTTCGGCCGGAGGCTCCGTCCAAGGATCCTCCAGCTCACCGCACTCGATCGTCCTGCCCCACAGATTCTCATCGATGGAGAATGGGTTCTTTCTTGTAAGCGGTACATCAATACCGCGCGCCGCAACGTAGTCCAGAATCTCCCCGCGGGTCATCCCCCACTCTCTGGCCGGTCCCAGAATCGTCATGTCTGGCTCTTGGCACCGGATGGAGACGTCGAACCTCACCTGGTCGTTGCCCTTTGCCGTGCAACCATGGGCCACCGTCGATGCGCCCTGTTGCCGGGCAACCTCCACGAGCTTCTTGGCTATTAACGGACGCGACAACGCCGACACCAGTGGATACTTCTCTTCATAGAGGGCGTTCGCCTTCAGAGCCGGTAGCACGAAATCAGACAGAAACTCTTCCTTTGCGTCAATAACGATCGCCTCCTCAGCCCCCGCGTCCAACGCTCGGCGACGTAGCGCTTCAAGTTCCTGCGCGCGCCCCACATCTATCAAGACGGCCACTACTTCCACCCCATGATTCTCCCGCAAGTATGGAATCATGGCCGATGTGTCCAGCCCGCCCGAGTACGCAAGCACACACTTGTCTCCAGACATCATTATCCTCCCAATTCTCCAAGATACCCCGCCAGGCTCTCAGCATCCGCTTGATCCGAAGTCACTACCACCACGGTGTCGTCGCCGGCCACAGTACCTATCACCAGTTCATGTTGCAGTTCATCCAGCACTCGCCCTAGTCCCGGGGCGGTACCAATCTCAGACCTCACGACTACCAGGTTCTGTGCAGGCGTGATGCTGATCGCAAACTCCTCCAGCATATGGCGACACGCCTTTACCGGGTCACGCGGCTCGTCGTCGTCGGCCACGGAGTAGTGGGCGTTGCCCATCTCATCCCGGACCTTGCGAAGTCCTAATTCCCTTATATCTCGACTCACGGTAGCCTGAGTGACCTCGACTCCGGCGCGACTCAGACGGCGGGTAAGCTCAATCTGAGTGCCCACTCGGTGCTTGCCCACGAGGCCGACAACCAGTTGCTGCCGCCTCCGCTTGCTCAACATCAGCTAGACTGCCAGAAAATGCACTAGAAGCGCCTTCTGGACGTGGAGCCGGTTCTCCGCCTGTTCAAACACTATTGAACGATCACCGTCAATCACCTCATCGGTTATCTCCATGCCCCTGTGGGCGGGCAGGCAGTGCATGACAACAGCGTCCGGCCGACTCTTTGACAGTAATTCACTGTCCACGCGGTAAGGTTCAAGCCGTGCCATCTTGTCCGCGTTCTCGGTCTCGCCCATACTCTGCCAGACATCTGTGTACACCGCGGAAGCATCCCGAAGCGCCGTCTCAATGTCATGCTCCACCCATGTCTGCGTACCCGTCTGAACGCTCAGTTCCTGTATCTCTTTCCAGACGTCCACGTCAAACCCGTCACCCGGCGGGATGCACAGGCAGACCGGTGTGCCGGTAAGCGCACCTGCTGCAGCAAGGCTGGCCGCCACATTGTTGCCATCACCGACGTAGGTGATCTGTCGTCCTTCCTCCCCTCCGAAGGCCTCACGGAACGTGAAGATATCAGTCAGAGCCTGGCAGGGGTGCCTCGAATCTGTGAGCGCGTTTATGACTGGAATCGACGCCGCGGATGCCAGGTCATCAACATCCGCCTGCGCAAAGGTCCTAATCACCACCGCATCTACGTAACGGGAGAGGACTCTGGCGGTATCCTGGATGGTTTCAGAGACACGCATCTGTGTCTCCTTCTCCCCCAGGAAAAGGCCATAGCCTCCCAGCTGAGCAATCCCTACACCAAATGACACCCTTGTTCGAGTTGAAGGTTTACTGAAGAACAGAGCAATGTTCTTCCCCTCCAAGTCACGCCCCAGTGGAGTCACCTTCAATCTTGCAGCTTCACTCAGAATCTTCTCGATCTCGGCGGCGCCAAGATCCGCAACCCTCCGAAAGTGGCGCGAGTTCATGACTTCTCACTCTCCTCGACGACATACCTGATCAAGAACCTTCCCACGCGGTCTATCTCCTCTTCCGAAACAATCAGCGCCGGCAACATGCGGAGAGTGTCCGATGAAGTCGCGTTCAGCAGGATTCCTTCCGCCCGAGCCGCATCCACCACGGCATGTGCATCCTTCGAATTGAGGTCAACGGCGGCCATCAATCCAAGGCGTCTCACGTCTCCAGCCGCACCGGCAAGAGTGAGCTCGTGGAGCCAGGATTCCAGCCGAGCACCCAGGGTTTCCACTGTCTCAAACAGTCCATCAGCCGCAATCAGATTCAAGACCGCGAGCGCAGCGGCAGCAACCACTGGACCGCCGCCAAAGGTAGACCCATGATCCCCCAAGCCCAGTACACCTTCAGCTTCATTTCGCGCGATCACAGCGCCTATTGGCAAGCCGCCCGCCAGGCTCTTGGCCACCGTGATCACATCCGGCTCCAGACCGAAGCGCTGGTAGGCAAACGCAGCGCCACAGCGCCCTAAGCCCGTCTGCACTTCATCCACCATGAACAATGCTCCCGTGTCTCGGCACAGGCTTTGGCCAAACCGGAGGAACGATTCTGAGATCAACTGGACACCGGATTCCCCCGCAACAGGCTCTAGTAGTAGAGCCGCCACATCTCCCTTGCGGAAAGCGTCCGTCAATGCCGCCTCGTCGTCGATGGCCACGTGGCGGAAAGTCTGAAGCGCCGGGGCGAAATCAATCATCTTGTCCGGTTGTCCGGTTGCCGACAAGGTAGCCATGGTCCGTCCGTGAAAGGATCCTTCCAGCGTCACCACCACCATCTTGCCTTTGTCACGCCCATGTTTTCGAGCTATCTTGATTGCGGCTTCATTCGCCTCCGCCCCGCTGTTCCCAAAGAACACGCGACCGCCTCCGGCCATTTGGGACAATCGCCTGGCGACTTCCGCCTGCGGTGCTGTGTAGTACAAGTTGGAGCAATGGATCAGCCTTCCCACCTGCTCCCGCACCGCCTCAACCACAGCCGGATGGCAGTGCCCAAAGTTGCTCACGGATAGACCATTGACGAAGTCCAGGTAGCGTCTGCCGTCGCTACCCACTACTTCCGTGCCTTCCGCACCGACAATCTCCAGTGGCTGGCGCCTGTACGTGGGCAGGACATACCGATCATCCAGCTCCTTCACGTACGCAGAAACAGAATCCCCAACCACGCTACCCCACCTCTCCCCTGGATCTTGGAAGAATCTTGGTTCCTACTCCTGGGTCGTCTCCCAGGATTTCCAGCAGCGCTGAGTGAGGTATGCGGCCATCTATAATGTGCGCGGCACCCACGCCCAATCTCAGCGCATCCATAACCGCCTCCAGCTTTGGGATCATTCCGTCAGAGACGGAGCCATCCATGATCATCCCCCGCACATCATCCGCGGTACACTCGGATATCACGCTGGTCTCATCTCGCACATCCCGCTGCAGACCCGCAACATCCGTTAGGAACATCACCTTCTCAGCCTCAAGGGCACCGGCAAGGTCGGCCGCAACCGCATCGGCATTTATGTTGTAGCTCTCACCTGACTCACCCAAGGCCACGGAAGCAACAACCGGAACATAATCCTTTTCAAGCAAAGATAGGAGGTCAGTATTCACCTTGACCACCTCTCCTACGAATCCCAGGTCTACGGATGATGCCCTAGTCTTGTTGTTCCGGACTTTCCTGGCCACTAGCAGCTTCCCATCATCCCCGCACAGCCCGACCGCGGGCACACCTCTGTGATTGATCAGCCCTACTATCTCCTTGTTCACCTTGCCGACCAGTACCATCTTCGCGATCTCCATGGTGCGTTCATCTGTTACCCGCAAACCGTCCACAAACTCCACCGGGACCGACAACCGCTCCATCATCCGACTAATCTCTGAGCCTCCGCCATGAACAATGATGGGACGGATTCCAACGTGCCTCAACAGCACGATGTCAGCAGCGAAATCTTCCTTGAGATCCGCAGATTCCATCGCCGCTCCACCGTACTTGATGACCACGGTCTTTCCACTGAAGCGTTGTATGTAAGGCAAAGCTTCCAACAACGTCTCCACCCGCTTTTGGTATTTCTCACGCACCTTGACCCCTCAAGTGTGATATTCAGCGTTTATCCGCACGTACTCATACCCCATATCAGAGAAGAACACCTCAGCGGCACTGTCGCCGACACCTAGATCCAGACGAATATCTATCTCATCGCCCGCCATGACCTGGGTGAGAGACTCTGTCTCGGACACCGTCAGGTGGGATGCTGTGCCATCCTCCACCACCTGTACTCCCGCCATGGCGAGGGCTACCTGCGGAAAACTCCTGTCTGGAAGGGCCGCTCCCGCCGCGCTCAAGACCCTTCCCCAATTGGGATCCCCTCCCCATATGGCCGTCTTGACCAGCGGTGAATCTGCAATCGCCCGTGCGGCCACCTCTGCATCATTCTCCTCTGCAGCACCTTCCACGGAGATACGTGCGATGCGCCGTGCTCCCTCTCCATCCGCAAGCATCATCAAGGCCAGGCGCTTGCAAACCGCCTCTATTCCGAACCCCAGCCTTGTCATCATTGCTTCCGAAACCGTGACACCCGAAGCGCCACTGGACAAGAGAAATAGGCAATCGTTCGTGCTCATTTGTCCATCGACGGTTATGCGATTAAAGGTAGCTGCAACAGCCTTAGCAACCAGTACGTCCGCCTGTTCCGGACTGATATCCGCGTCGGTTGTGATGACTGCGAGCATTGTTGCCATCTCCGGACGGATCATCCCGGCCCCCTTCGCCACACCTCCAATCCTAACCGTCTCCCCCCCCAGGTCCACATCAACACCCCAACTCTTGGGGAAGCGATCCGTTGTCAGTATGCTCTCCGCAAACGCGCCTTCCCCTTCGCGTGACATCACACTGCATGCGTCACGGATTCCCTGCAACAAGAATCCCTCATTCGGGATCCTGCCGATTATGCCCGTGGAGGCAATCCCCGCCTGGGCGTCCGGCACACCAAGGAATTGCGCAAATTCCGCCCGCATGGACTTTGCGATTCTGCGGCCTTCGTCTCCGGTGCAGGCATTAGCGTTGCCACTATTCATGGCAACCCCAACAAGATGGCGGGCAGACCCGTCTCGCGTGAGCAGTATGGGAGCGGCTGCAAAAGAGTTGCGCGTGGTGACTACGGAAGAAGCTGCCTTTCCTCTCCACTCCGGGGCGACTACGCACACACCCAAGTCTCCTCTTCCGCTGGCCTTGAGACCACATGCTGTCGCTCCAGCTACGAATCCCTTTGGATAGCAGATCCCTCTGTGAATCGAACCCGGCAAGGCTGAGGACACGCCCTCTGGTAGCTCCAGGAACTGTGAGGACAATGGTTGCTTCACAAGTACATGCTCCGAACCACCACCCATTCAGGCGAGCTCCTCCAGCCCCGTGATCTCGGGAAGATCGAACATAATGTTCATGTTCTGCACAGCCTGGCCAGAAGCGCCCTTGATCAGATTGTCAATCACCGTGATCACCTTCACCACGTGTGCGGTTTCATCCACTCTAACGCAGATGCGGCACACGTTCGTGCCCTGGACTTCCCGAAGGCTCGGGGCGTGTCCGACAACCTCAGCAAAGGGCTCGTCTCGATACCTTTCCCTGTATAGTCTGTCCAACTCCCGTGCCGTCGAGCCGGTGCCGGACGGGTCAGTCATGTCTAGATACAATGTGGTGAGAATGCCCCGCTGAACAGGCAGAAGGTGGGGGGTAAAAACCACAGTAACCTCGTTCCCGCACACTTCCGTTGCCTCTTGGCTCATCTCCGCGGTATGCCTATGTCCTATCTCAGCGTAGGCCTGAAAATTCTCATGCACGTTGCAGAAATGCGTCTTGGCGGTTGCCCTCCGTCCGGCTCCGGAAACCCCCGACTTCGAGTCCACTATGACTCTTGACACTGAGTCTCTCTCTAACAACGGGAGCATTCCTAGCAAGGCTCCTGTGGGGAAACAGCCGGGATTGGCGACAAGGTCCGCCTCTCGAATCGCCGTACGATGCACCTCAGGCAGGCCGTAGACTGCAGCCTCCAGGAGGTGGGGTGCGGTGTGTTCCATTCCATACCAGATCGGATACGCGCCGGGGTCTTTGAGGCGAAAGTCAGCGCTTAAATCTATCACACGACAACCAGCATCCAGCAGCCCGGGAACTACGTCTTGGGCCTCGCGATGCGGATAGCAGACAAAAACGACATCCCAACCATCTGCGTCTTCAACCCGAAAGGGAACATACGCGCCTGGTATTCTTTGCTCCGGGAACACTTCTTGAACGCCCTGGCCAGCATGAGATTGGGAGGTGAGTGCCACGACCTCCACCTCTGGATGCCGGTGCAGCAAACGGGAGAGAAGAGTACCGGTGTAGCCGGTCGCCCCTAGCACAGCCGCCTTGATCACAATAGACCCCATAGTCGTATCCATTCCCTGCCACGTCAATCAACCGATGTATATTATACACGCACGTGGGAATAATACAACCGTAACACCGCTGCTAGCTTCGTAGCTCAGCTCCCAGCTCGTCTGAGAGTCTTTCCAGCATGGCGTCACGAGCGCCGTTCACCTCTGATTCGCTCAAAGTCCGAACTCCAGACCGGAATACCAGCCTCAGAGCCAGGCTCTTCTTGTCTTTCGGCACTTGTGACCCGACGTAGACATCAAACACACTCGCTCCTCGTAGGAGCTCCCCTCCGCAGCGCCGTACTGCGGCCACCAGATCCGAGGACGGTAGAGCATGATCCACAACCAAGGCAATATCTTGCTCCACGGCAGGGTAGTTGACGAGGTCTTCATACACGCGCGATTCCCCGACCATTCCCTGCAGCATGCCCAGATCCAACTCGGCCGCAACTGCCACTGTGTCGACTCCGAATATCTGCAACACCTCGGGATGGACTTCACCCAACCATCCTACAGCCGCACCCTCTGTACGTATCACGGCGGACTTTCCAGGATGCAAGAAGGGTTCTGCAGTAAACAGGTAGTCAGCCTCCAGGCCCAAGACTCCAAACACCCGCTCCACGAAGCCCTTGCCCAAGAAATAGTCAACAGGCGTCCGGCTCTCTAACCAAGACTCCTCGCCCCAAGGTCCAGACAAAAGGAGGCCAAGGTGCATGCTCTCCTCATATTCGCTATCCCTCAACCCAAATACATCCCCTACTTCATAAACATGGACACTGCCCTCTCGCACCGACCGGTTGTGCGCTGAGGACTGTAGCAACCCGGGAAGAAGGGTTGTTCTCATAGCAGCCTGCTCAGAACTCAAGGGGTTAGAGAGAGTCACAGCATCCCTGCGCGGATCACCGGCCGGAAGACGCAAGTTATCCGGCCAATCTCTGCTCCCGAATGTGTACGTGATGACTTCACTCAAGCCGCAACTTCTCAAAGCGTCCTCTATCTCGCGGACTCTCCTCTGATCCTCGGTGAGACCTCCTCTTCCCGCTCGACGGCAAGGCAACGTTGAGGGCAAACGGTTCAGGCCGTGCACGCGGACAACCTCTTCCACTAGATCGATCTCCCTCTCAAGATCCGGTCGGAACGTAGGGATAACGACCTTGAGATCCTCTCCTCCCCCACTAACGGAGCAACCCAGCGACTGCAATGTCGCTACGATCTCTTGTTCCTCTATCAGCTTGCCCGCTACGTCTTGCACTCGCCGAGGTCGTAACCTGATCTCCCACGGCTCCACATTTCCAGCGGACACGTCGACAGTGCCGTTTGACACTTCGCCACAACACAACTCCGCCAGCAGTGAGCAGGCAAAGTCCAGAGCTTGAGGGATGAGATTCCTGTCAAGACCCTTCTCAAAACGTGTGGAGGATTCGCTCCTAAGCCCGAGGCTCCAGGATGTGCGGAGTATGGAAGCAGGCTCGAAGTTAGCCGCCTCCAGAAGGAGGTCTTCGGTACCCTCGGTTACTTCACTATCCTCACTACCCATTATTCCGGCGATCACGGAGGCACGTTCCGCATCAGCTATCACCAACATCTCTTGAGTGAGAGTGCGCTCCACGCCATCCAGCGTGACGATCTTCTCCCCATCTTCCGCCCGTCGCGCGATCACCCTCCTCCCCCTGATAGTCGACAGGTCGAAGGCATGCAAAGGTTGCCCCAGGCTCCACATCACATAGTTGGTGACGTCCACAACGTTGTTGATCGGACGCATGCCCGCCCAGGTGAGACGTGCCTTCAGCCAGGGTGGCGACTCACCGATCTTCACCCCACGTATGACGCGCGCGGCATAGCGTGGGCAGAGTTCCGGATTCCATACCTCAACGCTGATTTCCTCCTTGGTCTGGCGCCGGGAAAAGGAGAACTGTGGCTCCTCAACATCTTTAAGCGCTTCGCCGGTCACTGCCGCGACCTCCCTGGCAATCCCGAGTACAGAGAGACAATCCGCCCTATTGGGAGTAACCTCGATCTCCAGCACATCGTCCGCAATCGGCAACCGTGAATGTAACCGGTCTCCCGGGCTCCATGATCCGGGCAGTATCATGATTCCCGGGCTCTCTGTCTCAAATCCTAGTTCCGCCTCGGAGAGGATCATTCCTGATGAAGACACACCCCTCAATTCAGTCTCCCCAATCTCCATGCCACCAGGAAGCACTGCACCGGGAAGACTTACGGCCACCTTCTGTCCCGCAGCGACGTTCGGCGCCCCACAAACTATGGTTCGTGGATGGTCTTCGCCAACGTCCACGGTGCAGACGGAAAGCCGGTCCGCATTAGGGTGTTTCTCGCACCGGTCGACGTGCCCGACAACGAATCTGGCTAGAATCTCCTCATCCCTCTCCACCCCTTCAGACAAGACCCGTTCCACTTCCGTCCCTGAGAGTGCCAGAGCTGTTGCCAGCTCTTCGGGCGACAAGTCAATATCCACATACTCTCGTAACCAGGAGAGTGGGGTTCTCATCTAGCGCATCCTCCTCTAAAACTGTCGGAGAAACCTAAGGTCATTCTCATAGAACAAGCGCAAATCAGAGACACCGTATTTCAGCATGGCGATTCTCTCTATCCCCATGCCAAAGGCGAAACCGGAGTATCTTTCCACATCGTAGTCCACAAATCCGAACACGTTGGGATCAACCATGCCCGCTCCCAAGATCTCCAACCATCCACTCTCACCACATAACCTGCAGCCGTTACCTCCGCACATCATGCAGGACACGTCTACCTCTACGGAAGGTTCTGTGAAGGGGAAAAAATGGGGTCTCATGCGAATGCTACGCTCCTCCCCAAACATAGCCCGAACGAAGACGTCCAGGGTCCCCCTCAGATCTGCCAGAGTAACCCCTTCATCCACAACCAGCCCTTCTACTTGATGGAACATGGGGGTGTGTGTCGCGTCAGAGTCTCTGCGGTAGGTCTTGCCCGGACAGATAATATATACGGGAGGCGGTTGCTGCTCCATGACCCTGATCTGAACAGGAGATGTGTGCGTCCTCAAGAGCCATTCATCATCGATGAAGAATGTGTCGTGCAGGGAGCGTGCAGGATGATCCTTTGGTGTGTTCAGAGCCTCAAAATTATAGTATTCATGCTCTACTTCAGGGCCTTCTGCCACCCCATAGCCCATCCCCACGAAAATATCTTCTATCTCTCGGCGTACACGAGTCACCAGATGCAGATGACCGGCGGGTAACGGCCTCCCGGGAAGAGAGATGTCCACAGTTTCGTTCTCCAGGCGCCGGGCAAGCTCCTGGGTTTCCAGGGTCTTCTGCCTTTCTTTGAGGCAGGCATCCAGTTCCTTCTTCACCTGGTTGCCGAAACGGCCGACAACAGGACGGTCCTTCGCGGGCAGCTCCGGGATGCTACGCAGCAGCAAGGTCAGCTCAGCCTTTCTACCGAGAAAGCGGATCCGTGCCTGCTCCAAATCCTCCGCGCTTTCCGCACCCTCCATGGCCTCCACACCGCCAACATAGATACGACGCAGATCCTCCCTCTCCAACAGATCCAGCACTTTGTCCTTAGCGGGGATGACTCCTCCTTCCAAAAGCCGGATTCCAACCTAGCAGACCCTGACTGCCCTTGCCAAGACGGGCACCCGTGAGTTCATACAGCATTATTGAGCCTGCGATAGCTACATTGAGAGAATCAAGACCTCGTTGCGGCACGGCGGCGCGTTCATAGGGGAGCGTCATCTCCGGATATGCTCCCCTCTCCGACCCTAACACCAGAACCGCACCGTCGTTACTCGCCACGTCACCCACCGTCTGTTCTGCACGTGGATCCGCAAGCACCACGCGGGGAGAAGGTTCACCCCTCTGTTGGTCTGCCCTGAGCTTGGCCTCCAAGTCTTCAGGTGTCACCTCTTCCGCTATCTTGACGCTGAATTGCGCTCCCATACCCGCACGGATTGCCTTCGGGCTGAATGCATCGGCGGTCTTGGGGCTGCAGATCACACCCTCAGCACCAAAGGCCGCAGCCGCCCTTACCAACGTTCCAACGTTCCCGGGATCCCCGACGCAATACATGTAGACGACGATGCCCGAGAATTCAATGTCCCCCAGCGACCATTCCGGATTCTCCATGATAGATACAACGTCTACCGCTCCACCCATTCCACTGGCATGGCGCAGCAGTTCCTCGGTGCAGAGCCCGATGTCCACCGCATCTTCCGCGGCAGAACCGGAGAGTGTGGAAGGGAGACGGTCCGCAAGATCCTCGCGAACCAGGATATCCACAGGGTGTCTGGACGCATCCTCAGCCGCGTCCAGGAGGTCCATGCCCTCCGCTACGAAGAGGCCACGCTCCTTCCGGTGTTTCTTCTTCTGGAGCTTGCGGGCGAGCTTGACAGTCCGGTTGTGCCTGCCGTTGATCTTACGGATCATGAGCGATCACAGGCCGTCAACGTCGCTGTTGCCTCCAATGTCTGGGGCACATACAACGCCCCAGCATATCCTAGGCAGCAGCCAGTGCCTCCTTTGCTACGTTCGCTATCTCCGCGAACACTTCCGGCTCATTCACGGCTAGATCAGCGAGCACCTTACGGTCAAGATCTATGTTGGCTTCCTTCAGACCATGAACGAACTCATTGTAGCTCATGTCATGCTGACGGGCGCCCGCATTGATCCGCGTGATCCATAGCCTACGGAACTCTCTCTTGCGAGCCTTGCGATCCCTGTAGGCGTAGGTCTTGGACTTCAGCAGCTGCTCTTTGGCCCGTCTGTGAGAAGACTTCTTCAGACCTCTGTAGCCCTTAGCTTCTCCCAGTACCTTGCTTCGCTTCTTCTGCCTGCTGGTGCCACGTTTTACTCTGGACATCGCAGCTACCTCCTATCCACCAAGAAGTTGCCTGGCTTTGCGGGTGTTTGTGGAATGCACTTCCCGCAACTTCCGGAACTTCCGCTTGCGCTTGCTTGGTTTCTTGGTCAGCAAGTGGCTGCTGAAGGACCGGCCCCGAAGGATCTTGCCCTTGGAAGTCACCTTGGACCTCTTCTTCATGCCTTTATGTGTCTTCTGTTTCGGCATGTACTCACCTCTCCATATCTATTGCGTTCACCCAACCACAGTACAGGCCGACCGCACATTAATCTGTCCGGCTTGGAGCATGAATCATCCACGTCGCCCAGATGCGACCGCTTGCGAGTGGCGGCTTGCTCTCCTCTATTCCTTCCGCGGTGTCAACATCATGATCATGTTACGACCGTCCAGGTTTGGTTCTGATTCAATCTCACCTATCTCTTCAAGGTCCTCTGCCATGCGTCTCAGCAGAACCTCCCCAAGATGCGGGTGGACAAGCTCCCGTCCCCTGAACATGATAGTCACCTTGACCTTGTCGCCCTTCTTCAAGAATCTCTCGACATGATTGCGTTTGGTGTTGAAATCATTGTCATCAATCTTAGGCCGCAGCTTGATCTCTTTGATGCTGATAGTAGTCTGTCTCTTGCGAGCCTCCTTGCCCTTCTGCTCTTGCTCATACCGGTACTTACCATAATCCATCACTTTGCATACCGGAGGCCGAGCTTCAGGCGCGACCTCTACAAGGTCCAACTCCAATTGATCCGCATATTTCTGCGCTTCACCGCTACTAAGAATCCCTACCTGATCCCCGTTCGGACCGATCAGCCTAACTTCTCTCGCCCGGATCATCTCATTTGTGCGTATTTTTTCTGCTATTAGCCCTAGCACCTCCCCCGCGTTTTCTTATCACGGGTATTACCTACACAACAAAAAAGCGGCGTTCTCCCCACCGCGACCTTAGCATCCTTGCGCCGACACCTGCCGCCGCCTGGACCACATATTGGATTACCCAGTGCCTACTCGGCGCGAGGTGGGAAAAGTCGCTTCCACTTTATCCCTGAGGATTATAGCTTACGCCGCGACGCCTCTCAAGTAGTCGCCTGTCGAGCGAACGTACTCCTAGGACCGGCTTCCCTCCGGAGGTTCAGCATTCACCGGGGGCGTTTCAGCCTCTCTCTTCAGCCTGAGCACTACTTCTCCCCTAGGTTTCGCGCCCAGATCTCCTTCCGCCCACGACCGCAGAGAGAGACTATCACTGGCCTGTTCGCGATCACCTACGACCAGCATGAAAGGGATTTTCGCCATCTCGTTGTCTCTGATCTTGCGACCGACGGACTCTCCCCGTCCATCCACTTCAGCCCTGATGCCTGCGCCGACCAGATCCTTCAAGACGCTCTCGGCGTACTCCACATGCCGATCCGCGACAGGGATAACAACCGCTTGTATGGGGGCGAGCCAGGTGGGAAAAGCTCCCCCGTAGTGCTCAATCAGGATCCCCATGAAGCGCTCAATGCTCCCCAGCACAGTTCTGTGAATCATCACCGGGCGATGGCGCTGGTTATCCTCACCCACGTACTCGAGTTCAAACCGCTCAGGCATGGCAAAATCCAACTGACACGTGGCACACTGCCACGTCCGGTCCATCACGTCACGAATGTGGAAGTCTATCTTGGGGCCGTAGAAAGCACCATCACCTGGATTCAACTTGTACTCCAACCCGCTGCGCTCCAAAGCGGCGGCCAACGCACCCTCCGCCCGATCCCACATCTCATCAGAGCCGATATATTTCTCAGGCTTCGTGGATAATTCTAACTCCACCTCATCAAAGCCGAATGTTCGGTAGATCCGACGTGTAAGCTCCACAACACCCACCACCTCATCCTCCACCTGCTCGGGCAGACAATAGATGTGAGCATCATCCTGAGTGAAGGACCGAACCCGCAGTAGACCGTGCAGTACACCTGACAGCTCGTGTCTATGCACCTTTCCCAGCTCCGCAACCCGTAGTGGCAACTCCTTGTAGGAGTGCTGCTCAGAACGGTACACCAGAATGCTCCCGGGACAGTTCATGGGTTTCACTGCGAAGTCCCCGCCATCAATCTCAGTGAAGTACATATCGTTTTTGTAGTTGTCCCAGTGGCCCGACTGCTCCCAGAGCGCACGGTCAAGGATGATGGGGGTCTGTATCTCCTCGTAGCCAGCGGCCTCATGTTCACGGCGCCAGTAATCAACCAATGCTCCGATCAGGCGCATCCCTTTGGGGTGAAAGAACGGAAACCCAGGCGCTTCCTGGTGAAGACTGAATAAGCCCAGCTCCCTGCCCAGCCGGCGGTGATCCCGCTCCTTGGCCATCTCCATCCGGTCCAAATACTCCTTCAGATCCTTCTTGGAAGTAAAGGCAGTGCCGTAAATCCGCGTCAGCATGGGATTGTCTGTGCTGCCCTTCCAATACGCGCCCGCCACAGACAACACCTGTATCGCTGGGATCCGTCCTGTGTCCGGTAGGTGGGGACCACGACAGAGGTCCAAGAACGTCCCGTGCCGATACACGCTGATGGGTTCCCCCTCTGGTAGCTCCCGGATGAGCTCCTGCTTGAAGGGTTGGTCGGCGAAGAGCTTCAGTGCCTCCTCCCTCCCTACCTCTTCACGGTGAAACTTCTCCTCAGCCGCAACCAGCCTTTCTATCTCCTCCTGTAGTTGGGGCAAGTCATCTTCACCCATCGGCTCCGAGAACTGGAAGTCATAATAGAAACCCTGATCAATTGCAGGACCGATGCCCACCTTTGTCCCAGGCCGAAACGTGGTAGCGGCTTCAGCTAGAACGTGGGCGGCAGAGTGGCGCAGGATCTCCAGGCCTCTTTCAGAATCAAGGGTGGTGATTGTGATCTCATCCCCTTCTCTGACCGGAGCGGATAAATCAACCTCCCTGTCTCCTATGCGTCCGGCTATGGCCGCGCGGACAAGACCCGGACCGATAGCCGCAGCAACGTCCTGAACCGTCGCCTCACTTGCGACCGACAAGCTCGACCCATCAGGCAGAAATACTTGCATGACTCTCCAATGAGACTGCAGACCAGTGTGTGGTGGGCGCTACAGGAATCGAACCTGTGGCCTCTTCCGCGTCAAGGAAGCGCTCTTCCCCTGAGCTAAGCGCCCACCGTGCGCCGACATGATACAGAGGCGGCCCAGTGCTGGCAAGGTAATACAATCACGATTGCCTTCCTTCTGGAGTCTGGGACACAGATTCAGATCACAACAAGTACGGAACAAGCACGGAGTGGACCACATGGAAGATGACACGCGCCCTCTCCGCGGAAAGAGGAAGCGCTTCTTGAGGACTAATACACCAGCACCCGAAGACCTACGGGCAACTTGGGATACAACTCATCCATGGTCCACGTGGCGACACGTATACAACCGTGACTGGCAGGATAAACGGGAACCGAAACATATCCATGAATGGCGATACCCCCGTACACATACGCAGGTTTGTATAGCCATCCAAGTTCGCTCTCTCTCCACCTGGGGATCTTTCTGAGAACGCTGAAGCTGCCGGAGGGAGTCCTTAGCCCGTATCGGCCCGTAGACACAGGTACTACCCGTACAACTTCCCCGCTTTCAACCAAGAACAGTACTTGACGAGCCAAGTCAATCTCCACCCGATTGCCCGGTCCAGGAGTACCAGACTGCGGTCTCTCAGCCTGCCAGAGGAGTTTCCAGAACCCAGCGTCAACCACGCCCGTCCTATTGAGACCGCTGACCTTCTGAAAGCCGATTACCGCCTCCTCTGTCCGGCGGTCAAACAACTTGTCCGGAGTACCGAAGAAGTAGCCGAGAGATTCCAATTGAGCTTCCAGGGCTTCAACGGCATCCTCGCGAGCGCCGGGACCCACCACGATGTCCAGCGGAATGGGTGGAACCTCGTCCGGCGGAACCTCTCTCACCGTGACGGGATTGAACAGGCTCCTGTGGAGTAGACCAGCTGCCTGACCCCTGGTCAGGAATGTTTCCGGAGAGAACATACCGTCATCTCTCCCTTTCACAATCCCTAACCGCAGCGCTGAGCCAACCGCAAGATCATGGGGGCTCACAATACGGTATCGATCTCGAAAACCCCTCAACCACAAAGCAGTTTCCCCGCGGGCAATCCACACCCCTATGCTATTTCCTGCTCCAGTAGCTTGCAGCTTGTAGGATAGAGCGCGCATCACCAATGACACCGCCTGTTGACGACTAATGCCTTGCTCTGGATTGAGTTTTCCGCCAGAGCCTTGCACCAAGCCCACTGCAAACAGACTGCCCACGGCCTCCGCGTACCACGCATCTTCTTCCATGTCTGTGAAAGGTGCCTCCCCCGCCGGAAGCGGAGAGAGGCTTCTGCTCAACATCACTACGAACTGTGCTCGGGTAACTTGCGCATAGGGTCGAAACGAGCCATCCACATGCCCTCCGACCACCCCAATCTGAGCCAGGTCTTCCACCGCCACGGCGAACCAGTCGCTGGAAGATACGTCCGGGAATTTAGAGGTGGCTCGCGCTGGAGCCAGAAGCGGGGAACACAATAAGGCAAGGAGAAGAAAGACGCCCAGAGAACCCGCCGCCGTGATGACCTTATGCACGCTTATGCCCTCTCTTCCATGAATTCTCGGCCCCACTCCAACCCAAGAGAGAGGCGACGACCGGAATCGAACCGGTGTAGCGGGTTTTGCAGACCCGTGCCTAAGCCCCTCGGCCACGTCGCCCCGATAGCGAAAAAGGGTCCTACGGACCCATCTTCGCAAGAAACATATGGAGCGGATGAAGGGATTCGAACCCTCGACCTTCTGCATGGCAAGCAGACGCTCTAGCCAACTGAGCTACATCCGCCAGATAGACCCCAATGGCTCCGAAATAATCTGGGACCTCAGCGGGCAGGATTATAGCCTAGCCATGGTCCGCATGCAAACCCCTAGACTCCATCCAGCGCCTTGTTCACGAGTGCATCTGCATCGGTATTGCTTTCCCTGGAGACATGAGATATGCGAACCTGCTTGAACTGTTGCACCAGAGCCCTGGCCTGCATGAACAGCTCCTTGAGCCGCTCGCTTCTCACCTTGTACTCACGATTCATCTGACGAACCATAAGCTCTGAGTCGGAAAAGACCTCCAGGTGAGTGACGCTGCGGTCGAGTGCCGTCTCAAGGCCAGTGATGAGCGCGTGATACTCGGCAACGTTATTGGTGGTATCCCCAATACGATCCCATACCTCCTCCAACACCTCACCCGCCTCGTCCCTGAGAACGACTCCAATGGCAGCCGGGCCGGGATTGCCCCGGGCGCCCCCATCCACGAACAGCGAACAATAGCTATTCCCACCCTCGAAATCCATGCTTCCCGTTTCCGAGGAAATCACTTCGCCTGAATCCGCCGCAACCATCGACACACTCCTCCAGGCCGATCCACCTGCCTCGGCAAAGACTACCTCCACTCCTCTCTCCTCAAGAGTCTCACGCAATCCCTGGCTCCATGCACGCAGTGCCCACACCTCCAATAACCCGTGAGGGGCAACAACAAGGTCCAAACCCAGATCCTGGGCTCTCTCTGCATCATGGTACTTGACATCACCCGTAATCAGAACCTCAGCCCTGCCAGGAATATCCTCCAATAGCCCCATTCCACTCCCGGGCACAACGGCCACGGAGTTGATGCTTCGTTCCGGATCACCGGTGTGCACGACGGTGGCCGCGTTCAACAACTCCCCCACCGACGTGGCCACTCTTTCAAGTGTAGTCGGGGCACGCAATGTGCCTATCCGACCCAAACCCCCACTGCTACCCACGTTCTCCAGCGGATAGATGTCAAACGCGGGCTCTTCGTAGGGGTGCGCCTTTACGAAAGCGTGGATTACCGAGGCCACGCTGGCCGTTGGCACCAGTGTCTCCCATCTTATCTCTTCCGCCTTCTCCAGCCGCCCCCGCGCTCCGACGTATGGGTCGGCGCCCTCGCCGGGCATGAAGGTTCCCCGCCCCTCGGAATTGAAGGAACAATGGCTGTAGTCTCCGAGCGCACCGGCTCCAGCTTCATACGCAGCAGCAACCACGTCTTCATATGCCTCCCGAGGGATGAAGCCGACGAACTTGACGCCGCCCACCGGAATCCGGGAGATGGGTTGCGTATGAGTCAGACCCAACTCACCCGCCGCCAGGTCCGCCAACCCGCCTTCCGCCGCATCAAGGTTTGTGTGGCAGGCTATCACAGAGATGTCTGAGGCCAGCAGCTGACTTACAATCCTTCCCCGCCTATCACCATCACTCACCCGACGGAGTGGCTCGAAGAGAAGTGGATGGTGAGAAAGAATAACCTGAAAATCCCCATCCGCCGCTTCCCGGACCACATCCTCCGTAACATCCAGAGTCACCAGGACGCGTCCCACCAGGCGTGTGGCCCGACCTACCTGGAGTCCGGAATTGTCCCAACCGGCAGAGAGACGGCCGGGAGCAAGCTCCTCAAGAACGCTCTGGATGTCTTCTACCAACATCTGTTCTCCCCACTCCAGTCCAGCAAACACCCTGTGTACCCGATCCGGGGGAACTGCAATATGGGCCCAGTAGGACTCGAACCTACGACCGGCCGATTATGAGTCGGCAGCTCTGACCAGCTGAGCTATGGGCCCATGAAACGCCACTATTCTACCTGAACAGGCTAGCGGCGGCGACCCTGTTCTTCTATCACGAATACGCCGTGCTCTGCGCGGAGGTTTGGCAAGAAACCAATTTCCCTCTTCCTTCCAACAAAGGCCCTAGTCACAACTCGCATGCCCTGACTGCCCAAGAACGAGCAGAAATCATTGACGGTCAGAAAGTGCACGTTGGGAGTGTCATACCACTTGTAGGGCAGCGCCGGCGTGATTGGTGCCCGACCCCTGAAGAACAGCTGACTACGCACACGCCAATGGCCGAAGTTAGGGAAACTTACGACCAAGCGGCGCCCCACCCGTAGAGACTCTTTCATTATCAGGACGGTCTCACGCGCCTCCTGGAGAGTGTGGCTAAGAATGACGTAATCGAACGAGTCATCCGGGTAGTAGGAGAGTCCCTCGTCGATATCCCCATGGTAGACAGAAAGCCCCTTGCTTATCGCCTCATACACCTTCTCTTCCGCAATTTCCACTCCGGTCCCGCGCACATTCTTCTTGTCCACGAGTGTCTTCAACAAGTAGCCGCGGCCGCAGCCCAGATCCAGCACCCGTGAACCTTCTTCGATGGTGTGGGCTATGAAGACATGATCAAGCCGCTCACCCTCTGAGTCCCTTGCAATGCGACTAGGCACTACGCGCCCCAAGGCGATGAGCCGTCACGTCCAGGAAATGGGTCACGACCCTCTTCTGCTGCTCCTCCTCCAGAAGAAAGGCGTCGTGCCCGTAGCTGGAACGGATCTCAATATACGTGCATTCGAGACCATTCCCCTTCAACGCCCGGACCACTTCCTTCGACTGATAGGCCGGATACAGCCAATCGCTGGAAAACGCGATAACCAGGAACCGCGTCTCCGGATCCGTCTGACGAAAAGCTTCAACCAGAGTTCCCGCATCGCCCCCCGGATCGAAGTAGTCCAGTGCTTTCGTGATGTATAGGTAGGTGTTGGCGTCAAAGCGGCGGGTGAACACCTCCCCTTGATGGTGAAGGTAGCTTTGCACCTGGAAGTCCGTGGTGAAATCGAATCCCATTACCTCTTTGTCCTGAAGTCTACGGCCGAACTTCTCATGCATGGACTCGTCGGATAGATAGGTGATGTGACCGATCATCCGGGCGATTGCGAGGCCCGAATCCGGGGATGAATCGCTGTAATAGTCGCCACCACGCCAATTAGGATCCTTCATGATGGCCTGGCGTCCGACTTCGTTCAACGCGATCTGCTGAGGGGTATGTCGATGGGTGGAGGCTATGGGTATACATGAAGCGACACGCTCCGGATAAGCAATCACCCACTGCAGCGCCTGCATCCCACCCATGGACCCTCCGCATACGGAGAGCAGGCGGTAGATACCGAGTTCGTCCAAGAGCATGGCCTGCGCCCGGACCATGTCCGGTACGGTAACCACCGGGAAACGCAACCCATACGGCTCAGCGGTTTCCGGGTTCGTGCTGGACGGTCCGGAGCTGCCCTTGCAGCCACCAATCACATTTGTACAGATCACGAAGTAGCGATCCGTATCGAATGCGCGGCCGGGGCCTATCATGTTGTCCCACCACCCCGTCCGCGCATCTCCATGGTGGTATCCCGCAGCGTGAGCATCTCCCGAGAGAGCGTGCTCTACGAGGATAGCATTGGACCGGTCCTCATTGAGCTGGCCGTATGTCTCGTACGCGATAGTAAACGGGGAGAGTTCCATTCCAGAGTCCAATGAGATTGACTCGAACTCCAGTAATTGGGTGTCCACCGTTCCGACCGAGCTTCCGGCTGCCTCTCTAGACTCTATCTTGTAGTCACTCAATCCCGATCCTCACGGCTACTTTTGCGATGCCTCCAAAGCCTGTTCCAAATCAGCGATTATGTCATCTCCGTGCTCTATTCCAACCGAGAGGCGGATGAAATCCTGTGTTACCCCGGTTGCTTCTTGCTCCTCAGACGTCAGCTGCTGGTGAGTAGTACTGGCCGGGTGGATCACAAGCGATTTCGCATCACCGATGTTCGCCAGATGACTGTGCAGCTGGACCGACTCAATAAACTTCTTCCCCGCCTCCATTCCTCCTTTGATGCCGAAGCCCACGAGTGCACCGTATAGATCCCTGTGATGGTACCGCTTAGCCAGGTCGTAGCTTGGGTGATCTGGAAGCCCGGGGTAGTTCACCCATTGGACTCCAGGATGGTCTTGGAGAAACTGCGCCACCCGCATTGCATTCTCACTGTGCCTCTCCATACGGATGTGCAGAGTCTCCAGTCCCTGCAACAGGAGGAAGCTATTG
>Ga0209584_10000046_pt1 | contig 27399 bp, 34 predicted proteins | sample NGEPerD_FD_184507 | JGI IMG/M metagenome (GOLD analysis project Ga0209584, IMG submission 184507) | Arctic peat soil microbial communities from the Barrow Environmental Observatory site, Barrow, Alaska, USA - NGEE PermafrostAB12-D... | ecosystem: Environmental > Terrestrial > Soil > Wetlands >...
CGCCGCATAGGCTGATCGCGAATAGTACGAATCGAATGCGCGTTCAAGATCGCCAAATGCCGCCTGATATTTTGCTCTCGGGGAGCCGCTTAACCGCTTCTGTAGTTCAATCTTCTTGGAGTCCTGCATCGCGCGGTATGCGAATACCAAGAGCAATACGGGGACGATCGGGAGAAATATCAACAGCCAAAACGTCCACGACTGTTCAACAGGCTGCATGTTCCGACTCCGCGCGAAGGATTCAAATGGCAAGCCTAGTGGCAAAACATTCGTCTGAGAAACCGTACAGTTCACCGCCCGCATTCTCCTCCTGCGATGCCAAGTTGCAGGAGTCCGTTGGCCTGCATAGAGAACGAAATTGATGGAGACAACAAGTTCCTGCGCTCATCATTAAATGCATTTAATTGGGCCCCGCCTTGCGCCACGCCACGAACCTTTCTTGTTTGCCGCATTCTACGAATTCGGCGATTCGGACTCCGAATTTGAGGAGCACTAAGACGCGTGCATTCCAGCTCTAACCTCAGAAAACTCCCGAGAATCGAGGAGCGTGCCGTGAAGAATCGAATTCGGATTCAGCGACCGATACATTCGAGTCGTTTGTTTCTTGCGATCCTAACTCTTTTCGCCTGCGTAGCGTGCACCGTTCGCTTTGTCAGCGAATACGACGACGTGGTGGATCACTCTACGACGGAGCTGCAAAAGAGGGTCGAGACGTTTGTGCGAAACATGGAAACTGAGGCGGGCACTCCCGAAGGCGAGTATGAAAACAACAAGAAGGTCTACGACGAATTGTTGGCAGACGTGAATGCGATCAAGGTGCGAGCCTCCGCTGCGACCAAGAACGACATTACCGTTGAACAGATCGAGCTGGTGGGAAAGAACATCGAGGATCTGAAGAAGCTTCACGTGCACGGCGGCAATACTGGACTTCGCGCGTCTGTCGCGGACCCGGCACTTGTGCTGCTGAACGTGGAGTTTACGGCAATCATCAAATTTGAGTTAGCCAAAAAAAGAGGTAAGTGAAAGCATCACTGCTCGACACTGAGGTTAGTCATTTCCTCTTCCAGAGACGATAGATGCCTCTCAACGTTCAAGACCTCGCTCGCCAGATGACTGCCGCTGCCGCTGGCCAATTCAAGAAGCAGTGGCCAGATGTGAAGAGCTACGCAGAGTCGGAATTTCAAAAGCTCGCGCACGCCATTGTCTTCATCGGCGAAGAACGAGTCGCCGGTCAGATCGATGAAACGGAGGGCGCGCTCCTTCTAGATATGCAGAAAAACGCGTCCCGAGCTGTCTTTCTCACGATCAAGGGAATCGGTCTGCTAACGGCGGAGGCTGCTGTCAACGCCGCACTCGATGTCGTGCGAACAGCGGTCAATACCGCACTGGGTTTGACGCTCCTTTGAAAGCTTGCGCCATCGCCTCACTCGTCTCTTCGGCGCGGGTCGCAAGGTTGCAATTTGTTTAAGGGGGCCGGCTCAAGGCGATGGGATGATCTCGAAACTTGTCACCGGATGGATCTCCCAGACCGTGGCACGCCAGTTGGATGCGTTCCCTGGTGCCGTATTCTCCGCTTGACCCTCGTGCTCTTTGTCATAGAGTAGCCACCCGCGAAAGCGCACATGCTTTCCGATGAGACTGGCCTGCAGGGCTTGTGTACTCCAGTCTTCACCGTGATCGCTTTCCGCGGAGCGCCAGCGAGGCGTTACCTCGACGATGACACGCTTGTTTTCAGGGTCACCCATGTTGAGGGAGATCTCGATGTGGGAGTCGCGGTGCGCTGCGTCCCTCGTCCCACAGTTGACTGTTTCAATTCCGCCTACCTTTACCGAATCGACCCACCCTTCGAACACTGCACCCTTGGTGTCATCGAATCGCTCGACATCGTTTCCGGGCGCGAGCAGACTCTCGAGCGTCATAGCGGAATCGATGTCTGCGTCTTCAGGTGGTGTAAACCTGTTTTTCTTCTTGTTCAACACTTTGAGCGATGCGTATTGCGATCCGGTAGGACTTGGATTGCCTGTGAGTGCGCAGTGGTTGTAGCTCTGAGGCGCGTCAATCCCGCCCGGGCTGAGGGTGGTCGTGCCGCTGAAAGTTGTTAGCGCTACTCCCGTCACCTCGACATAACGGCTGTACGCCCACCCATTCACGCCGCCCGATGTTCGAACGTGCAGGTAGCCCGATGTCGTGTCAGAGGAGACGAGTGACGCAGTATCGCCGGATGTGAGCATCGCAATCGGCTTGTGACTTCGCGAGGGGTCCGCTCGGACGTTTACATCCTCTTTCGCGACGACTTGCTGTGCGACGACAGACTTCACGCCACACAGGGCGACGAGAACGGTGATCGCGCACAACGCCTGACAGCTACGACGCAGCAACTCATTGACACGCAGCATGAGATTTCCTCCATGGGGATCGTGAACCTCGCTGTCCAACCGCGAGCTGTGCTTCACCCAGAAGTGGAAGACGCTGGCAGCCGGCGACGTGCATCGCAAGCCCGTCAGTTTTCGGTCGCGAGTGTGAGAAAATTCTAACCGCAATGGTCTCGTTCCGTAGCACTCGTGATCCATTCGACGCCATAGTCGGGGCAGCGATGCTCGATGAACGACTTCACGCCGCGCAGGAGGGCGATGCGACTTTTCGCATTCAAGTCCCGTAACCGGTCGCTCGACGCTGCACGGTTCGAGTCGTCGCGTGAAAAGCCCGCACCGCGCTCCTCACGCGTGCGGGCTCTCAGAAAAACGAACCGCGCTGCTCGGCTAGCTCGATTTCAATTCCTTCCCGGCATCCGCAAATAGCTGAGACGCAACTTTCGCCAGTCGAGCTGCACCTGCCTTGTCAGCGAAGCTGACGGCCTGCAATGCTGCGACGCCTTGAAGGGCTTTGATTCTCGCAGCCGAGGCACCCGGCATCGGGTCGGAAACCGCGCGTTCTCGTGCCGCATTCGCTTGTGCAAGAATCCTGACGGTCGAGGCCCAGATCTCTTCTTGTACGTGAGGGCCAATATACTTGAGGTAGAAAAAGCCACTCTGATCGCCGTCTCCGTCGCCTGAACCCATGCGAGCCTCCTCTTTGTGCGCGGACGCCCCGCGCATGAAATAGACGCCTGCAGTCGCACGCGTCTAACGAGATGAGGCGGATACGTTAGCGAGAAGAGGACGCGAATGAGCGCGAAGAACCCCCGATGATTTCTAAGAATGCTCTAATGCCGTGCATCGAGGGAATGAGAAAAGCGCGCATCCGAAGACGCGCGCCGATTTCACCTTGAGTCTGGAACGACGAGCCGTTGCCCTACCGCGACGTCGCCGCCGTATGCATTCCTTCCGCGCGCGACTTGATGTTCGCTTCGACCATACTCTCGAAATTGCCTCGCGTTGGACACTCGGTCGCAGCGTGCGTGACATCGTGCCGCGACCAAGGGAGCGCAGCGACCAACATAGCGCGTTGACTTGGCGCGGCCCTCGCGGCATCGTCGTGGATCATTGGAGGTCCACATGGCGCACAAATTGGAAGGGTTGCCGGCAAGCATCGTGCGTCAGCATTGCGGTGACGAGTTCCGCCCCCTTGAGTCGAACTCGCAGGGCGGTGTTGACCACCCCGTAAACGCTGGCCTCAATCCCCAATGGCACGCGAAGTGTCCCAGCTGCGGGAAATACAGCAAAGGACCCGTCGTGACTTCATGAAACGTCGCCATACAACCCTTGTCGTCTTCTTGCTCTGTGATTCAACGGCGCGCGCGCAGTCACAACGATGGGTGCCGGTGAGCGGGGGTCCGGGAGCGAGACTCTCCTGGACACGCAAAGCGTGAAGATCCGTGGGCCTGCTCGCACTGTTTGACTGCTGTCGAGGCGGGCCTCCAAGGCCCGAAACCGGTCACTGAGCGCTCAGTCGCGAGCCTGTCGTGACCGTGTGCGCTAGAGCTAGTTGTAGATGATCAAGACGTTGTTCACAGGGTAGCGAGGGCTGGTACACCCGAATCTGATCCACATCGAGCGCTAGTTTTTTAATCCGTCTAGCTCGGCCTTCGTGCAACGGAGATATTCTCCCGTTCGCATACCTGTAAGAGCCAACACCCAGTAGCATGGCCGCGCGTGCGATGGCACGCGCGCAACGATCTCCAGGAAACGGTCGACCGTGATGTCCGGCTCTCTGCCAGTCCCCTCGTCGGCAGTCGGTATGTGTTTCATGACAGCACGACGAAACGGATGATGCACATCGCCGAGTAGCGATGAGAGAAACGTCGAGACCGCGCGGCGAAGATGGTTCCAATCCGCCGAACTCTCCTTCCAACCCCCCGCCAGTCGTTTCCACTCTACGCGCAGCAGGTCGCCGACCTGTGCGTCTCGACCGAGCTGGGATCTCTCGCGAAGTTTCTTCAGCGACGTATAGTATCGGCGCCGTGTCTCCGAGCTCTTACCCATTGCCGGCAAAGTTCTTCCGGCTGCGGCCCACAGGTTTTCTCGTTGAGCGAGATCGGAAAGCAGCTCAGCGCTTCGGAGCCATCCTCCAAGCTGGCATATCTCCGCGCTGCTCCGCCAAATCCCGAGAGTATCGAGATCCTGGTATTTGCAGGAAGCGGAATACGCTGCGCAGCGTTCGCGGGCTTTTGCAGTGACGTGTTGCGCGAGGTCACTGCGGTGAAGACTACAGGCTCCTGCGACCCCAGTACTGTCGGGCTCTTGCTGTCGCAAGCAGCAGAATAACTAAGACACGATCCATCCTGTGCCAGGGAACGCATGTCTTGTGTGAGGCGTAGAGTCGCCGGGAATATTCGCGACGCGAACCCTTCTGCCGATACTCGGTAGTCATTGCGAGGTCATGGGCGCATTCCTTCCGCGAAGGCCTTGAGCGCGCTTCGACTGGGAGCGAACAGATAGGCCGCTGCAGTTGGCCGAACGAGCCGATCGGCGAGTGTCGCTGTTACCATCGTGCCGTCCGCCTTGTGGAGCGAAATCGTTTGTAGCGCCCCGCCGCCCGGCTGACCGATTATCACATCATGCCCGCCGGCTTGCGGTTGGTCCGTGCGATTCGCCCAGTTCGCTTGAATCGTCTCGAAGCCATCCTCGATCAATGCTTGATAGCAGAGAAAAAGTAGGCCGCGATCAACGTTATCTGGCTCTTCGAAAGGGGGACCGTATGGGATGCCCCTGCGTAGTATACGATGTGCCCGAGCGTTCCCCGCTTCTGTGCTCACGTCCCGAGGATTCACCTTTCGAATGTGGGCGAAGTGAGGACAAACCGCACCCACACTATCCGACGGGGCTCCTGCTACCATTACAGCTCCAGAATCAGCATTGACTGTGACGCTGGGATAAGCAGCCAGATACGTGAATGCGTTGTTCTGAGAGCGGTCGCCCGCGAGTGCCTGATCATCAAGTATTGGAGCACGCAATATCGGGGCGCCGCTCGGCCATCGTCCAACTAGCGCGGCGCTCACCTTCGGCAAGTCAGGCTCATCTCCCAGACTGGTCGACACCCGCGCGACAAACTTTCGGAAGCCGTCAACATTCTGTCTTAGCCTTCGGTAGACTAGAAACGAACCGTTTTGCATCCAAGGAAGCGCGGGCGCTTGTCCAGGAAGGGAGAGCGCAGCATAGCGATCGTCTTGTTCGGGATAGCTTTCGCCCAGAATGAATTCGCCCGGCCAAATCAGATCTTGGCCAGGGATTCCCTGGATCTGCGCTATTTCCCCCGAAGTTGCCGCAATGTCGCGCCTTGTGAAGAAACTGTCAGGCTTTTCGTTGACACGTCCCCTCAGGCCTGGCTGCGAAATCCCGTCCTTGAAACCAAAATGTTCGTGTCCCGCGAGATCGCCGGGAAGGTCTGCGCCGTGCTCGATCGCGACAACCGAAGCCCCGAAACGCTCGAGCACGCCACCGGTAACAGGTAGCTCCCCAAACAGTAGGCCGAGTTCGCGCTCAATTGATCGTTGGTCATCGCTTGCGACCACAACAAGCGCGTCGACGGGTCTTTCCTCGTTTCCATATAACCAATTCCCGACGAATCCGGCATCTGAAGATTCGCTTGGATCGCCCAAGAGGCCTGCGCGCGCAGCAGCGCCGGCAACAAACGCGCAGGGGCGAATGCGCGACGCATCGGGTGCCATCTGCGCGAGTCCCGGATATGTCAGTGCGACTGCGACACCCACCAGGTCGATGGGCGGTTCGCTTTGAAGCTGCGCAAGCAGCACGCGCCGCGCTCGACGAAAGAGATATGCAGAGCGGGCTGTTGTCACTCGCTTCGAAAGAATCTGAAAAAGAGCCCGAGTCTTGGAGATGTCGCTGCCAAATCGCAGGAAGACGAGGCACTGATGGTTTGAATTGAATCCGACTACGACGTGACCCTGAATGTCGTCGAGTTCGAGTACTGGCTCGTTCATTTCTCGTCAAATCCGAGCCGGAATTGTCCGCCCTTCGACCAGAACTTTGTTCGCGAGAAGCAATTCTTTTGGTTTCCTAGCACCCGTGCATTCCCGGAGTACGTTGGAAACCGTGCCCTTTCCAAACGCTTGTCCCGTTAGCGACATCTGAATCTTCTTTGCTATCTGACCGCCATATCTCAGCTGAATTCCATCAACCTGGAGATCGTCTAGGAAAAGCTGCGAACCATCGGGCTTCGTGAGCGAGCCTGGGATTGAGAATTCGGCACGAAGTCCGGCGCCGACTCGGCCTCGCACGATCTTCCAGCACTCATTCCCGCATGGGATACGCGATATTCCTTGCCCCGGCCGAGTTATCGATTCCGGCGTGAGAAGTTGCGTGATGTAGAGGCCCATGGGGTTCAGCACCGACACGTAGTAGCCATCCAGAGCATACGAATTAACGCGCTGCGAGATGTGCGGGTCGCTCGCACGATCTTTGTCGCCAGCCCCATTGCAGCCGATGAGCTGCGTCTCGTCCGTGATGGGGGTGCCCCCGCTCGAGTATGTCGCGGTTGATCTCGCCGCGAGATCAATCTCTGCCCCTAAGGTGTTCGCGGGATGAGTGAGATGAACGATGCCATCGGTCGTATTGAAGCGGTTGAAGCCGTCATAAACGCCGTTGGGAAAGAGGTCTTCGCTATTCACTTCGGGGCCGACCAGCTCGCGATACAGCTTTAGAACGAGAGCATGGTTCTTTTCGCTAGGTGGATCACCAGCCGCCGGCGTGTACGTCTGAGGATAGCCCTCAGCGAGAGTTTCCCAATATTCCGGCGGCTCTGACGTGAAGATGTACTTGATTGGACGACCACCACCATTCGCGACTAGTCGCCATTCACAGTACTCATCCTGCGGTCGGAAACGAACCACTCGCTTGTAGTTTCGATTCGATGCTTGCGGCAAATCCGAGGGCTCCGCTGCCTTCAGCGCCGCCTCGGTAAACCCACCGTGCGCTCGCTCCAGCTTCTTCGGAAAACCCTGCCAAGGTATGGGATCAGTGACTGCTCCCGTTTGATCGACCTTGGTGGCGTTGAAGAACTGCGGATTGGCTATCCCATAGTCAATTCCTTTGAGACCGTTGATCTCGGCATCGACCGTGTTAGAGATAAAAGCGCTCCAGGCGGCCAATTGTACCACGGACATCTCGCCGGTCCAATTGGCGGGCGGATCAAATCGCGGCAAGATGCTCATTTGCACTCCTCAATTGTGGAAGCGAAGGATTGAACCTTGCATCTAACGGGCTCGCTGCCAGCACGCTTTCCTCGTAACTGACGCTATGAGTAGCGCGCGAACATAAGGACCCAAAAGAGACTAATCAAGTTGGTCAGCGAAACTGCGCGGGCGCGGGACAAATTGCGTGCAATTTCACTTTGTCGCGCGACGTGAACCACGCGCTCCTACTTGACTCCTTTGCTGGATCCAAAAAAGAAGCCAGCCGCTAAACCAAGAACGCTTCCTAGCATCGTTAGCACTTCCGGCCTGTAGCGGTCTTCGTCGAAAAATCCAACGAAGAAAACGGCAACCAGCAGGAACGAGAAGACCACAGCGGAAAAGACCGGTCGAGAGAACAACCGCTCCAGGACAGGGGCCTTCGCCTTCGCCTCGAGAAATCGTGCAAGCTCCTCAGTGCTTGTGAAAGCGCGAACCGTACCGTCCGAATATGAGAAGCAAAGCTCCTCGATCGGATGTCCGTCTTCGGTCATTGCGCGGACGACCACTAAGTCTCCACCGAAGCTGTCCTCCACGACCTCAGTCACTTCGACGCCTTTCCATTTCGGATATAGTTTTTTGTACTGCTGCAAGACGGCGTCTGTTGTCTCGGCTCGATTCACAAGTACTCCTCGCCTCTAGCTCGCATCAAGAAGAGCGTTCTCGGGTTTGTCCCCTTATCGCGACAGAGCACGACGGTAGGTCCAGCGGGGAAAATAAAAAGCCCCAATTTAGGACAGGACATACCTATTTTCGGACAAGCTTTCAGCCCACGTAGTCTCGGCTCAGCCTCGAGTAGGTGACGGGGAGTTCGCTCACCTGTCCAAACGGCGACTGACTTTGCGCTCGCTGCTGTGAACCCCAGTTCGCATTTGGCCGATGTAATGAAAATCCTGAAGTGGATTAGCGTCGGTGGCCGCGATTGTTGCGGCTGTCATAGGTGTGGAAAATGACGTGTAGAGAGTGAGAATTCAGATCGCATCTGTGTAGTCTTCGTAGTCTTCCATTCGACCTCGAAGAGATTTGGAGCGTTAACGTGCATATAAAATCGGCGGCACTCATGTGGCGATCTATAGCTATACGAATATCAACAATTTTTGCTTTCGCCTTAGCGTGCGGCGCGCCTATGTCTCCGCTCCCCAGTAGCTCGCTTCGATTTGCGCCGCCGGCCATTTACCAGACGTGGTGGTCGGACGTCGAAGCCTGCAGCGGCAAAACAGGAGATTTCTCTGCTGTCTCTTGGTATCGAGTTAGCGCAGATTCCTTCGTTGTCGCGGGAGAACCGGTTGATGGATATTGGTACGGCGACGGGAATCGCATAGTCATTCTTTCCAAAGACACTTTCTCGGCCAGATTAGTTCATCACGAATCGCTTCATGCGATTCTCAAGAGTGGAGCGCACGACTCGATTCCATGGTTTACGACTTGCCACGATCTGGTCTATTGAAGTAGGTACGGAGAAAATGTCTCGCGCGTAGTTGAAATTCGGGTGGCGCCGCTGATGATGCGGCTTACGCCGCTGCGGAGTTCGTGTGTGAGACTGTGGTCTCAGCCGCACCATCACGCTCTCGATCAAATTCGTGGTCTTGAAGCTCCCGCCCAACTCGGGGAGCAGTTGAGCCGGTGGCGGAGGGGCTCCGATTTTTCGCTGGCGCTCACGCTACTGGAGCAGGCTTCTCAAGTTGGCAAAGAATCGGCCGTCGTGGACGATTCAGGCACAGCCGGGGAGCGCTATCGGGCCTTTCCATTGGAAGAATCATCGTGGCCATGGATGGAATTGAACCCCCGCCACATGGATTTTCAGTTCGTTCGAGCGGGTGACGCGAACTCACTTGAGTGCCTCTAGAGTGACGCGAGACCGCACGCGACGCGATCTGAAACGACCCGAAATGCGCCAAGTCCCGCGACATGTCCCGCGACACAATTCCGCCGGTTGGGGATAGTCTCCCGTCCAATTCAGACGCGCAGGTGGGGACTCGACTCACCGCGCTCCTCTACTTGAGCATCAAGAAACTGAAACACGAGTTCTACTCGAGAAGCGAGTAGCTACAGATCTCGTTCTTCCTCCTCACGCAGCTTGCTAAGACGATGGATCATAACGTCGAACGCCGCGAGCTTCACTTCGTCCGCTGTTGCATAGAAACGTCGCGAAGGGCGGCGGAAGTCGCTCGCCGCATGCGTGACGATCGCTGACCACCCGCCATTAAATGGGAAGACGGAAAATTCCCAGCCGTTGGTGCGGAGTTCCTGTTGGCCGGAGTAGGACTCCTGCCATCGCCGTGTGCACCACTTCCGCCGACGCGTCGCCTGGTTCCGGAGCCGGCGCTCGCGCAACCGCGTCGCACTCGAGACGGCTTCCATGTGCTCTGCGCACACGCAGCCGACCTCCAGATATCCCTCGTACTCGAGATGCGCCATTTCGTGCACGTAGCGGATATCGCGCGTCTCGCACATCTGACATATCGCGGTCGGCTTGCCGAGATCGTGGCAGCCGATGCATTCCCAGCCCTTGTGCGGGACGCCTGGCTCGCTCCACATGCCGGTACCGTAGGTCTCAGGCACTTGCGTAACTCTTCTTTACGCTTTGCCGAGCAGCGCCTTGCTCGACGTTTCATTCAATAGCGTTGTATAGGCGGACGTTCCGATGCGCACCACGAGCAACCGATCACCGGCGCTTAAGTGCGCGTTGACCTCGGTAGCGATGTCGTACGCTGACTTCGACGACTCAAGCAACCATTCGGAATACAAGCACCGCACGGCGCCGGACTGCTTCAGAATCTCGATCACCTTCGCATCGTCGGCCTTGTTCGCGTCCTTGATGTCGTAACTGATGAGGTAAACCATCCGTTCTCCCGAAGCGAAGTGAAGAATTGGCGGCGCGTCGAGGTCAGCGACCCGTGAGTATGAGGATACGGCTGCGGTCAGTCGAACTGCGCCAAACAACTAACACTCATGTATCCACCACGATGACAACGGTCCAGAATTCCGCCGGATTTGACGAAAGAAGGAGACTCAGCAATTCATGCATCGGGGATCGAGCCTGGGCTAGTCTGCATCCGAGGCATCCTCCTGTTGCTGCTGCGCCGCGTGAAAACCAATTGACTTCTTTGTGCTCCGTCAAGAATGGATTCAAAAAATCCAGTGGCGAAGTTCCGCCGCCGCTGCTCAGTATCGTTCGCAAGTTGAGCATCGTGCTAACCGTTGGAGGCGGCTTCGGAGGCGGCGGCGGAACTGGCTCTGGTTCGGCCAGTAGCGCAAAGCTGCAGGACGATATCGACGATTTGAGGGACATGCTCCAAGATCAACAAGATCATGAGAACGCCGCGAATCACAGGGGTAAAGTTGGCAGAGGCGGTCGCGGGACGCACCCTACCCAAGCCAAGGCCATCACGCGGAGGAGATCGACCGTCATCCAAGAAGAAAAAGCAACTCCTGTCGCGTTGACCCATAGCCTCAACCATCAGAGTCACGCGTTCCATGACGCTTGTTCGTTGTGGAGAATGTGAAGGCAACGCCCCCGACGATGTCGAACGATGGGCGAGCCAGGGGAGATTTGCATCTAGGCTGTGTGCATGAATTACTATCTCGAGCACTCGGGCAGCGCAGTTTGGGTGCGTTGGCCGCCGTTCTTCCGCGACTGGCATCGCGCAATGGCTGATCACGGGAGACTTCAGGGGATTCCAATCATGTTGCGCTGGAGAGAATGCCGCGCGTGACAAGCGAGAGCCTCGTGCCCTTCCCCTCTTCCATCCCGAGCTCTGATGCTGACCCGCCTCGCCGCTGCCCTTTGCTTTGTCCTCGTTTCGAGCGCTTCGGCGCCCCCAAGTCTTGCGCGGCAGCACGAGTTCATCCCACAACCGTTTTCTTGCGTTTTCGTGTTCGGGCATCTGTCTGTCTTTGTAGCCGCTGGCCTTATCAGTTTGATCGCCAGGCTGCGATGAATCTGTTCGTGAGCGCATCGACGGCCTCCGTAACTGTACCGCGCGCAGTCGCGTCGCCGATGATACCTGTCATCGTCTCGGACTCCCCGGCTGCCGCCCAAAGACTCACGGGGGGATGAGAAGGAGCGCGCATCCATTGAAGCGCCTGACAGTCAGCATTCAGCCCGTTGAGCTTAGTCCGCGCGTCTCGTGCGTATCGCACCTGAATCATCACGATCGTCGCGTCTGTGTCGGCTTTCAACTCTGCGATCGCCAACCCAGCGCGCGCTAGCGCAGACTCGATGCGCTTTCGTAAGGCGAGTGTATCCGTTCCCACGACCAATCGAGCCTGCGGATTTAGGGCGAGCGATACTGAGACTCTATGCGTTCCACGCAGTGTTTGCTCAGTCAAACTCATGTCTTGCGCGGATCCGGCGGTCGCGCACAAAAACGAAAAAGATGCTGCGAATACTGCACCCCTCTTTCGCGCGCTCATAATTCGGCGAGGAGGCTGCTGCCGCTGACAATCAGGACCATCGTGAGAAAGGCGAAGAGCATTGTAGTGCCTCCAAGGACCAAGCACCAATTGGAGGACTAGCTGTAGTTAATCAGGAGGTTGTTCACAGGTCGTAGCAGTGCCAAGCTGGGGTTGTCGAGACTCTCAACCGGCAACCGCCAGAGGACCTGTGAACATCCACAAGAATGCACGTTTGACGCTTGCGATGCGAGCGGAAGTCGTAGCCTGCGCCCAACGCCCAGGCGCGAATCGCAGCGCGTTGGCTCGCGAGTTTCATGTCTCACGCCAGACCATCGCGAAATGGGTGCAGCGAGCCACCGAGCAGGATGCGAACGGCTTGGCCGATCGCTCCTCTCGTCCCCAGCATTCGCCGCGGCGGCTCAGCCGGGTGCGCCGCCGACAAGTGGAGCGCCGGCGCCGCCGGCGCTGGAGCTCCATCCGCATCGCGCGAGATCTGCAGTTGCCCATTGCGACGGTCGTGCGCGAGCAGCGGCGCTTGGGGTTAAACCAGTTGTGTCGGTTCGAGCCCCCCCGCCCGGCGAATCGCTACGAGTGGCCCGCGGCCGGCGATCTCCTGCATCTGGATATCAAGAAGCTGGGACGGATTGGCCGAGTCGGCCATCGCATCCATGGCGATCGCACCCGGCGCTCACGCGGCTTGGGCTGGGAGTGCGTGCACGTCGCCATCGACGACTGCACGCGCCTCGGGTACGCGGAAGTGCTCGCAGACGAAACGAAAGAGACGACTGCGGGCTTTCTCACGCGCGCCCTGCGCTATTTCGAGCGCCGCGGGATTCACATCTGCCGCGTCATGACGGACAACGGCTCGGCGTACCGCTCCGGCGTCTTCGCGGCCGTCCTCGCGCACCACCTCCTCCGCCATCTCCGCACGCGGCCCTATACGCCGCGCACGAACGGCAAGGCAGAGCGCTTCATCCGCACGCTCCTCGCGGAATGGGCGTACGCCCAAGCCTATCGCTCAAGCCTGGAGCGTACCCACGCCCTTACGCACTATCTTGGATACTACAACACCGCTCGGCCCCACATGGGGATCCACGGACTGACGCCCCGGCAAAAGCTCGCTACGCTGTGAACAACGTCTTGATCAACTACAGCTAGCCCTCGACGTTCGCAGAGGGAGGGAGATCACGGAACCGCCGCATGCGTGCCTTTGCCTCTTCTGCAATTTCCGCCCAAGACGACTGCGCCGACGAAATGAACGCATCGGCCTCTAGAACGATAGCCTTCATTTCCTCAGCTTCGAGAGCGCGCGCTTGTTCTAGTCTTTCTCGCACTTCCTCAATTGAAGTCGGACCCACCGCACGTGCAACATATCCGCCGACGTTTTGAACCCTTAACTCGCTAGAGAGGCGGCGGCTAATCTCGTTGATTTTTCTCAACAGTAGTTTCGGCCAGTAGACATCCATCCACCTCGAAACTCGCACAGCACACGATTGAGACAAAACGCTGAGTGTTGGCCACAGCCACGGAACCTGAGTATTGGCTTCACCGATTCGTCCGAACTCCGGTCTGAAGGGTATCTGTCTGCCACATCTATAGTTCCAGTACTCGCGGGCGTCTGCTCCCACTGCTTGCGTAATTTCGAGCGCCTCTTCTTCTGGGAGCCATACGCGAGCGGCCTCAAGGACTTCGTCAAAGGTGAAAGGAAGTTGTTCTGCATCGAGCCAATCGTCGTCAGGGATGAAGGGATCCATGCTCACTCGCCATAAGCCTTCCCGCTGTCAAGCCCACGGAACTATTTGACAAGTGTAACCTGCAGGATTCAGATACACGCCATATAGTTGATTGCTAGCCTGGAAGAAACGTCCGGTAGGGCCCGTTGGATAGGTCTGTACAGTACTGCGTATGCGAATCTCCCAGACCTCCACCAAGACCTCGCAAGCATTTTGCGAACCGGAAAATTGACCTCCCAAATCACTGATCCGATAATTTGCATATACGCCGTTCGCTGTTATTACAATATTAGCGTCGTGCTTTCGAGTGAACGTCGGGTTCTCCAACTCAAAAGTGTGCAAGTCGCCGTATTGATCGGTGTAGTTGAGCGAGAATTCAGGTTGCGTCCAAGTAAGTGGCGCGATGAACTTTGAAATCGCGTAGTCTACGTCTGCTCCAGAATATGTGATTCCTCCGGTCGAAGGGTCAATCGTTCCTCCGCGATACGAAGTGTTGTCGATTCCACCATTTTCCGGAGTCCAGCCTATAGCTGCTCCACCGTAACCCAGCGAATTCTCATATCCACCCGCGTGGCCACCGCACGTTTCGTCTGGGATCATGGCGGCACCACCGTTGCAAGTCGGGATAGACGGGTCGCCTATAGCATCGGTGCCACTCGGATCTGAGCGATTAATCGGCTCATCGGACGCATAGGCGTATTGATTGGCGCCGCCGTTCTGTCCAATCGGATCCTCGCTGACGAAGCGGGCGAGCGTGGGATCGTAGTAGCGGGCACGATAGAAGTAGAGCTGCGTTTCTGGATCGTACTCGCGTCCCGTGAAGCGGTAAGCGTTGGGCACGGGTTTAAGGGTCTCCAGCGAGTCTTCGAGTAGTCCAAAGGGCGCGTACCCGTACCGATTCACCACCGCGCCCGTCGTGTCGATGACGCCCAAGACGTGGCCAGCGCCAATCTCACTGATGTAGTAATAGCGCTTGCCGGCGCTCGTGATCATGCTATACGGCTGATCGACACCGGGATAGTAGCTATACGTGCGAAGCCGTGTGCCGGCAGAATCGATCGTCAAGATCTGATCGCCATCGTACACATACTTATAAACCGCCGTGCTATCCGTCTTGCGCACGCGACGGCCGAAGCCGTCGTAGCCAAAGCTTACTAAGACTGAATTGGTCTTGGCGCTGTCGAGCTGACCGATGCTGTTCCAGTAGAGGTATTGATCGAAACCCGCTTTCTGTTTGTGTGTCAGATTTCCGTCGTAGTCGTACGTGAGCGTGTACCCGTTCCAAGCCGTGAGCCGATTCCCCGCGACGATTGTGGGGCTCCCGTCCGTGCGATTGCCGACGGAGTCATAGGCAAAACTGGTTGTTTGCAGTGTGACGGGGCTATTTGCGGTGCAGACCTGACCGTCCATGTGCTGCGGGTCAGGGACACACGTCTCCCCTCCACTCGCGTAGACCGTCTTATAGTTGTTGAGGCGCCCGAGTGCATCGTACGCATACGACCATGCCGTGTCACCGTGAGTGCGCTGCGTAATGTGTTCGAGCGAGTCGCGGGTGTAACCGGCATTGAAGCGTATCAGCGCTGCCGCACTATGCATGACGGAATAGCCCTGGTGCACGGCCGTGACTTGGTACGCGATGCTGTCAAGCGTCGTGTAATTCGGTAGTACGGTGAGCTTGAGAAAGGTCATCAAGCCATCGGCGTTGTAGCCAAAGTACGTGCGTTGCGGGCCAACCCTCAGCGTATCCAGTCGGAACTCGGCATCGTAGCCGTAGCCGATCTTTTGCAGCGTCGTGGTATCGGTGCCCATTTTGAATATACGCGAGCGCAGAAGTCCGTTTGCATCGGAGGTTGCGGTGAGGATGTACTTGGTCGCGCCCCGAAGCGTGATCTGGGTCTGGACCAAGCCCGCCGAATCGGTGCGCACGGTGTCCGTGCTCTCACCATTTGATACAGTAGCCCAGAGACCCGCCGTGTCGTAGGCAAACGTGGTCACGCGTCCATCCGACAGCACAATCGTCGAATCCTGGCCTTGATGATCGAATTTTGTCACGGTGCGCTGCAGGCGACGATTCACGTGCGCACGTACGGCGCCCGTTTTCGTGAACTCGAAGACGTCGATGCGGTTCACACTCGGATCGAGCGTGGCGGCGTCGCTGTCCGCATCCGCCCAGCCGACGGCGTTGTAGTGGTACTTGTACGTCTGTCCTTTGGCGTCTGTGAGCTGTCGGACATTACTCAGCGAGTCGTAGGCGTAGCTGGCCTTAGAGCCGCCCGGGGCAGTGACCGTATCAGTGCGGTTCAGTTTATCGAGCACCAGAATCGCGCTGTCACCGCGCGGGTTGACGGTTCGCACAAGTCGTCCCCACCCGTCGTAGCGAAACCTGGTCGTGCGCGTACCAGTGCGCGTCGAGTCGAGATTTTGGAATCCACTCGCACCGTAGTAGGCGAATGTGCTGTCCTTTTTTGGATCGAGGGTGGTGTCGCCCCGTGCCTTACTATCATATCGAAAGACCGTAATGGAGTCCTTCGTGGAGTCCGGGTTCGAGCCAACCCGCACACTGTCGACGAGCGACTTCGCCGCGTTCAGATAGTAATGAATCGTTTGCGTGGTCCCACTTACGGTCTTTACGAGATCATACGTCGTGTCGTAGGTATACGCGATGCTACTGCCAGCGAGAGCGTTCGCGGCGTTTATCAGCCGCGGACCACTGAACGTCGCGCTGCTCGAGGCGACGGTTTTCTGCTTGCGCCGCTCGATAGTGCTGGTGACGTGCTCGTTGGCATCGCGGGTGATAAACGTGGTGTCGGCCAGCGAATCGTGTTCGATCTGGAGCGGAGCAAGAAATCGATCGACTAGATAGCGGGTGGTATGCGCGGTCGTGGTCTCAAGGGGCATCGCGTACGATACGGCGCGCACGGTTGCGCTCACTCGCTGAGCTGCTGGGCTGCTCGAGGTGCCGAGGCCAGAACTCGGATCGATGAGAATTGCCGCCTCAAGGGATGCCACTTTCATCCCCAGTCGGCTCACAACCAAACTGCCAGCTCCTGTCATCGTCGTATCGACGGTGATACTTGGGGTGCTGTCGGAGGCGAGCTTGCTCGCAAAGTCGTAGACGTACTTCCACGTGTTACTCGCCCGGTCGGTGCGCTGCGTGAGCCGGTGCTGCGTGTCGTAAGTGCCCTGGAAGGTCGTCGTGCCGGTCGGGTCGCCGATGGAGGCCAGGTCGCCACTGCCATTGACGGAGAAGGTACTGACTCGACCGTTGGGATCGGTGATCGAGGTCAGCTTGCCGCTGGTGTAGGCGAAGGTGAGGGTCTTCCCTGCCGGGTCCGTGATCGTCTGGATGTGATTCGATCCGTCGTAGGCGAACTTGGTCGAGTCTGCGAAGCGATTCGAGACGCTGGTCAGGAAGCCGGCCGTGTTAAAGCTGGCGATGGTGCCATCGCGACCTTTGCGCTCGAAGTGGTTGACCGTGCCCCCACTCAGGATCGTGCGAATGACGCTAAAGTCCGCAGCGGACGCGAAAGCATCGCAGTGGGTACACGTACTCGTGAAGCGGGTGATGCTGCCCGCGCCTCCGGTCACGACGAGCGTGAGGGAGTCACTCGTGAAGTAGAGACGCTGGAGTCCGGCGAGCGACCATCCCGCCCCAAAGGGGCTCGCGCTCTCGTTAAGGACCAAGATCGGGATCGCCGTGTTGGTTTGCGTAACCGTGCCGCTGTACGGTCCAGAGGTCCACCGGGTCTTGGTGATGACCGTGTCGAAGAAGACGCCGGTCGCGAGCGTGGTGCCATCGAACTGCCCGGCGAGTCGCGTGGTCGCGCCAGCGGTGGTCTGCGTGACGTAGAGCTCCGTTGAGTCGGGGCCGGCCGCAAGGAATTTCTTGTAGGCGCCCCCGTGCCGCAGCAAAAAGGAGAAGGTCTGTCCGGGATAGGTGCTCGAATCCGTCGCGTTGACCTGAATCACCGGCATCGGATGCGCCTGTGCGCTCGAATATATGAGCGTCGCCGACCGGGCAGCATCACGACTCGTGTAGCTGGGCGTGCTGTACCCAACGGCGACGTCGAAGCAGTTCACGACACATAGACCGGGAGACCGGTTGTCGCCGTTATGCGGACTGAGCGACACGGTCGGGGCGAGGGGGCTCGGTACCGCGACGGAGAGGAGGCCTCCATCCGTCGATCCCGACTGCCCGCTGATCGCTGCCGTCAACGTGACGACATCCGAGGTGCCGGCCACGCCCGTGACGTATTCTACCCGGACCGTATCCGTACTGTTCGCGCCAATTGTGATCGGGCTCGTGCGTAGCAGGGTACACGTGAAGGTTGCGCACGACTTGCTGAACGTGACCGTCGAGGAAACGTTCTGCAGGTTGTGCAGGGTGAAGAGCTGCGTCGTATCCTTGCCCGGTTGCACCTTGATCGACGTGTCCGGTGTTACGCTCATCGCGTTCACCGTCAAGGTGATGCTCGCGGTGAGCGTGGCGAGTCCGCCGGACGCGGTAATGGTGATCGTGCCAGCCCCACCGCCCGCGCTCGCCGTACAGTTCTCGGTAAACGAATTCGAGTTGTGCGCGCGCACGGCGAGATTTGTCGGCGTCGGTGTGCAAGACGCGAGCGAGCCGGACGTGCTGAAGCTGAACGAGTCGTCCTCGATGTTGTTGTTCTGGATCGTGAAGGACTGGGAGAAGGACCCGCTGGGAGCCACACTTTTCGAGATAGTGCATGGCGTGATCGACTCGTTCGTTCCTGAACAGGCCATGCGTCCCACGCGGGCGCTTTTCGTCAGCACGACGGAAGGAGCGAGGCGACGTGCCGCGGGCGCAAGCCATGCCGCGGCGGCGAGGGGTGCCACCAGTCCACTCAGGAGGAAGCAGACAGCAGCGGTGCAGCAGAGGAGGCAGTGCAGATCGGCGCGGCGGCAACGCATGGACGCTCTCCCAGTGGGGGTAACAGCGTCGCTATGCATTAGCACAGAGAATACCGCACCGCGGTTTCTGCTAAGTCACGAGGATTCAACGACCTCGCTGGTGACCGGCCCGACCAAGTCGCGCGATGTCGCACTCTGTCGCATGCGAATCACGCGACTCGCCTCGTCGTAACTCTCGTGCGTCTGACGGCTCTTCGGAGCCTCAATGCCAAAATGCTTCATCCTCCGGTACAGGCTCGCACGGTGAAGCCCGAGGGAGGCTGCAACTCGATTCACATTCCAGCGACTGTCCTCGAGCAGATCGAGCAGGCGTCGTTTCTCGAAATCTTGCGTGGGTGATAGGTGAGTCGCGGTGTCCTGGGCGAATAGCGCTGCAATCTCGCTCTGTCCGATAGCCGCCTCGCGCGCAATCGCAACAGCGTACTCGACAACGTGACGCAGTTCGCGAACATTTCCCGGCCATGAACGATTCCTGAGTGCGTCGAGCGCAGCGTCGCTCAAATCGACTGGTGCGCCATTGGCGGCAGCCATTCTCGACGCGAAGTGTCGAGCGAGTTCAGGCACATCCTCGAGGTGGGCATCGAGCGGAGGAATGCGAATCACAACACCGGTGAGACGAAACTTCAAATCATCACGGAATGCATACTGGGAGGTCACTGCGTCCAAGGGGACGTTTGTAGCCGCTACGAGACGGAACTCGCTTGTGATGTCAGTGCGCGCCCCGATGGGCCGAAACTCGCGCGTCTCAATGGCGCGCAGCAGTTTCGCTTGGGCATACAGCGCCATGCTACCGATTTCGTCGAGAAAGATCGTGCCGCGATGCGCTTCGCGCAGATACCCATCGTGATCTCTTAACGCACCTGTGAAGGCGCCGCGCACATGTCCGAAGAGCGCATCGTCAAACATCGTTTCGGCAAGCGCGCACACATTGACGGGCACGAAGCGGCCCACGCGACCGCTAGCCATGTGAAGGCCTTGCGCGACGAGCTCCTTGCCAGAGCCTGTCGGGCCTTCGATCAGCACCGGCAAGTTCAGCGGAGCTACGCGTACGATCATCTCACGAATACGCGTCATTTCTCGCGAGCTTCCAATGAGGAAAGAGTTGATCGATGGAGTCGTCACGGCTTCTCCTGACCGGCACGATCGAGCATCGGCTTCGTCAGACTATCGGCCTGCGCGTCGCTGCGAATCACATGCGGCGTCAAGAATACAAACAGCTCGGTTTCACTGGTTTGGCGGCTGGCGTGACCAAACAGCCCGCCGATCAAGGGAATCGAGCTAAGAAGAGGTATGCCGCCTCGACTAACGTCCCGCTGCGTGTCGGAAAGACCGCCAAGGGCAATGGTCTGCCCGTCCTTGATAAGGAGTTGAGTCTGCACCGATCGAGTAGAGATCACCGGCGCATTGAAGGCAACCTCGGAGGTCGCGCTATTCACCTCCTGCGTCACTTCGAGCACCACACAGCCATCAGTGCTAATGGTTGGCCGAACCACGAGGCGCGTGCCAACATCCCCGTACTGCACGACCTCATCGCGGGTTGCGGCATCGGTAGGTAACGAACGCGAGACCTGAATAAAGGGCCGTTGGCTTCCGACCAAGAGCTGTGTCTGCTCATTGTTAGCGGCGATCACCACGGGCCGGCTGAGAATGCGAACATCGCCTCGCTCGGCAGCCGCATTCAAAACGGCGTTGAGATTGATGCCGCCCACATTCATTACTTTGACTACCAAATCTCCGAGAGTGCCGCCGCTGGCTTGTGATGTGGAAATCCTGGAGCTCGTTCCTCGTATGCCTGTCGGACCAGTGGTTGCATCGACGCCGAACGAAAAGCTCCTATCACGACGCGCTTCCGCGATGAGCACTTCGATGAGCACCTGAAGCGGCCTCACGTCCAGCACGTCCACCGCGGCGTTGATAAGCTCAAAGTCGCTCGAGCTCGCGCGAATCAAGAGACTATTGCTACGAGGATCTGGCACAATGGTCACGTCTCCCGTGAGCACCGCTGTGTGCCCCGCTACAAGGGGGGGCCAGTCCGGGAGACGCCACCGCTCCAGGAGGGATTTGGTTCTGGCGGAGCTGATCGCCTAGGGTCTCTGGTCGCCCTCCAATCTCACCGAGGGCGGAGGCACGCCCGTACAGTGCATTCACCGTGGCCGCGACGTCGGCCGCCCGCGCGTGATGGAGATGAATAGAGAAAAGCTCGACAGCGCCAGCTGATACACGAGTGACCGGTGCAGACTCAGGACTAGACTGCGCTAGTCGTTGGCGGACGCGATACAGCCCGGAGTCCGCAACAAGCTCGAATCCTTGACTCTCCAGAACGCCACGCAGCGGGCGCTGCACATCCTCCCGCGGCACGGGCGCGGGTGTCTCCAGCGTCACACGCGCGTTCGACACTCCCTCAAAGACCACCGGTCGATCAACAAAGCGGGCAAGCGACTGGATTGCGGCCCGCAAGTCAGCATCGACCAGTCGAATCATTACACTGTCGCCGCGCATCGCAACGGTCGAATCATGCTGCGAATCATGCTGCGCTCGCAGGCGTGGCGCGATCGCAAGGACCGCGGCACACGCAATGGATAACGCCCACGCTGTGCGAGTTGCAGCGCGGGGCCAAGTCATCATTGCCATGGATGTTTTAGTGCAAGTCTCCAAGTGGTGTCGGCACCTTGCACAACGACCAGATCTCGCTCAATCGATCGGATTTTGAGCTCCCCCAATACATCTCCTTTTTTCACGAGCATGCTGGCATCATGACCTGGAACTCCATCCAACAGCGCTTCCCAGGGCTATTCCGCCGGTGAACGGGGCCGCAATCGGGTACGTGCATTCGAGCACCCGGCCACCGGTCTCATTTACCTGGAGTTCTCTGACCGCACGACGCGGCGCCGCGTGGCCCTCGGCCACCGGAACCGTAACGCGGCCAAGGGAAAGGCCGAGGAGCTGGCAGACGCTCTGCGAGTGGAGCCGGGTTTCATCATCGTGCGAGGGTCAGGCGCGACGAGCTCCAAACCATACTCCCCGAAGAGCGAGCGCAGCCGGCGCTAGGCGGCGAGCACGCGCATCAGCGCGACGCGGAGCGACCGCGTGAAGCGCGGATGACTCTCTCGTGCAGTGACGACAAGTGGGGAGCGAGATGCCGATCGGTACGCTTGAGTCGTGAGTGACTCACGACCTCAGTCAACGAAGCAGCGTCCAGATCAGCCGCACGGCTACTTGGGTGTCATCTGCTTCTATGTGCGCCGAAATAACGGCTGTCACCGCCTTCCGCTGATTTCCACACGTTCAGACAATAACTCAGGACGTGAGGCGCTTTGTGTATGAGACCAACGAACACATGTATTCGAAATCGCCGCGATCCCCGCGCAAGTGTTACTGACCGGAACCGCGCGCGGCTCTGCGTCGCTGCCGAGCGCTTCTCGCGCCATGTGCGATATTTGTCCGTGGACAAGCGACATCTCGCCCTTCACTGCGGCCGCTCGTGAGCCTCAATTCCGCGTCCCTGCCAGCAAGTGCGATGTCGGCCGAGCGCTCTGAACGCATATCAAAAGCGAGGTCTCACGTGCACTCGAAAGACCTACTGCGTTCTGGTCGCCGGGCGGGTCACCAATCCTTTTGGCGCGACGTGTATCGCGCCGCCGCGGAGGATGAATGATCTATCTCATCAGTTACGACATTAAGGAGTACAACAAGGAGGACGACGAAAGAGTCATTGCCTTCCTCAAGCAATCAGGAGCTGTACGTTGCCTACTCTCTGAATGGCTGTTGGATGATGATGAGTCAGCGGAAGATATTACGACGGCCGTGTGGGGCTACTTAGGAGAAGGTGACCGTTTACTCGTCGTGCGAATTGCCGATTTCGCATGTATGGGTCTGCTTAACTCTGAGAAGAGCATCGCGTTACTCAACAGGTCTTAGGCCAGAAGCGGGACGGGTGGGTCATCTTGCCTACGGATCCACAGCCTGGGAATCCCCGCCGGGAACTGTAGACCTGTGCGGGCGCGCGTCACGCTGACTTGATGGCTGTGAGCCTGGTCGCGGCGCTGAGGTCGACGGCGTTGTCGGCCCCATTGGCCCCTCCGGTCCGCGCGCACCCGTCGGACCAGCTGGTCCGCGCAACAAATCGAGCAACGTCGAGTCGCTTCGGAGTCGCCGGACGACGCGTTCAACTGCTGACGGATCAGCGCGCGCCGTGAACATCGCGAGCGACAACACGACTGTCAGCACACACGCCGCGCACACGAAATTGCGTAGCGCGACGTGCGCGACGGCCATCGCGGTCACCTTCGCGTTGTTGGCTTTGGTGGCCACGTTCGTGCATTCAACGTAAGCGCGTAAATGGCGCTTCGCCGCCGCGACCCGCGACTCTTCGGCATTCGGCAACACATCCTCGATTGTCAGCGATCTATAGGTCCGGCGAGCAAGTCCGCTGCGGGCGGCGAGGAGCGCACATGTGAGCTGTAGTACGGCGTAGATCGTCAGGGCAGCGGCAAGGACGCCGCTCACCGACACCGTTTCCTGGAATCCTGTGCCTATCACCGCCGTGAGCGCGCCGAATGCGATCGCTGCAGCAATCGAGGTCATCCCGAGCACAGTCGTGAGTCGAGCCTCGACACTTGAGCGACGCTCCTCCTCGTGCTCAGCGAGCGTTTTCAGATTCGCAAGGGCGCGCGTGAGCTCCTCCTCGTCATCGGAGACGGCCGCTATGCGATCGAGCGCGGTCTTAGTGCGCACGACATGGCTCGCCTGCTTGGTCGAGACCTGCTCGACCGTCTCGGGCGCGAGGGCGGGGTAGACGAGATCACGCACCCCTTCTGGGACAAGTGTATAGAGCGCGCGCCATCGCCCGCACCAGCCGCCGCCGAATTGCTCGGCGTGGCTCGGCGACCGCAGCGCAGCGACGCTCGGCGCGTTTGCGTCATCAGCCGTCATGCGCGACCTCAGGGGATTGCGCACCCGGTTCCGCTAGCCAAGAGGCGACGGCCCCGCTGATGTCGAAGCCGAGCTGATCATCCAGCCAGAGCCACTGTCCGTTCGGATTGACCTCGAGGAAGACGTAGTCGCCACCTGGCGTGAGGACAAAATCCAGTGCGCCGAACGCAAGCCCTAACTCCCGAAGGAGCGCGCGCGATGCGCTCGCAACCTCGTCGGGCAGCTCCAGTCGCATATGCGGCAGGTGAGGATCCTCGGTCGCGCGCCAATCCACGCGTGCAGCGGGATCCCTCTGCGAATCGATTCCCGCTACGAAGAGGCGGTTTCCGACCGCGGTGACGCGAATGTCGCATCGCTTTTCGATCAGCGGTTGGAGGATGACCGGGCTCAGTTCTGCGCCGCTCAGGTCAGCGAGGTCAGCCTCGTCGATTGGCGACGTGTAGATCGCGAACGGTTTGCCATCGACCTCGACGTATCCACCGCGCACCGGCTTGCCAATAATCTTCCGATCAAACCGTTCAAATACCGCACGCATGTCGGTCGCGTCGTTCGTAACCACCGTGTCCGGGATCTGAAGTCCGACGCGCCTCGCGACGGCGAGCTGGAAGAGCTTGTGTTCAGCTGCCCACACCGCCGTGGGCGGGCTCATCCATCGAACGCCGCGCGGCAACGCACCGAGCAACGTGCCAAGGAGCGCGGCGCGTGCCTCGCGCACACAGAAATCATAGACGCCGCCATCCATACCCGGGTCGCGCTCCGGGATACGAACACGTCGATACCATACCGCCGTGACGTCATCGAAATCGGTCGGCCCGACGACGGTACGCGTCAGGCGAACGTGCGGATCGACTTCGAGATCGCCCGCCAATCGCGTGGTCAGCTGCTCCGTAAGCGGGAAAAGCTCGGTGTTCCAACGCGTGCACTGGACGCCCGCGTCAGTCAATCTCCGAACGACCGCGTCGGTCGAGAGGTCGAGCATGGTGCTCACAATCAGCACGTGTGATTGAGTCACCGCGGCCGTCGCACGCTGCTCGCCGCTCGTTCGTGTCACGAGTCGTCGGTCGTCTCGCGACTCATGAGCGTGTGCAGCGTGTGCGCAACATCTTTGATCGCTGATCGGACGCACGCCCGCCGAGGTCAGTTGTCATCGGTCGTCTCTTTGCGCACTTCGGTGACAAGCGTGTCACTCGCGTCATCTGCGGCGATATCGATCGTATCGACCCACTCCCTGTCGACCTCGGTCCGCTGAAGCTGGCGATCGGGATCGTACGTTCGAAACGTCGCTGATGCCGCCGGTATTGGCGTCGCGTGCGAGACCAGCAAAGGCGGCCGATTGGTTTCGTCGCGGTCAGTCATCGTCGGTGGTCTCGCTTCGCACTTTGGTGATCTTAGTGTCCATCGCGCAGCCACTTGTAATGGCCAAGCGATCAACGCACGCCGCTCCCGCGCGCTCTTGCTCGAGCGCACGCCCGTCGCGGGAGCGAAGCTCGACGGCCGGCGCCACCGGGATTGCGCGCGCGAATCGTAAGAGCAGCGGTCTAGTCATCATCGGTGGTTTCTCGATTGACCCGGGTTCGTTTGGTGTCGGCACTAGTGGTGGCAATCATGATGGTCCCGATGGCCACTGGAGCTGGGAGCACGTCGACAACAGTGGCGCGATCGTGCAACTCGTTTGCGCGAGCTGGTTGCCGTTTCGCGAACAGTATGGGTTGACGTATCACCATCGCTCACCTGTTGATTCTAGAATCGCACGCAGACGGTAGCAATTCAACATTCGCACACGAACGTCGCGACGCCAAATGCAACATCCGAAGCACGTGATGCAGAGTTGTCGAACTCGTGAAAGCTAGCCGATGAGATTCGACGCGCCGGCGAATTCCTGCCGGGATACGGAATCCGCTTGCGTATGTGTGCGGACAGTCTCTACAAAATTCTCGAACGACGCCAACGGGAATTCCGAAGGCACGTCGAGCTGGAGGACGTTGCTGAAGGGCACAAGAACGTCGCCTATTGAGTATTTGAGAAGTTGGTCTTAGCACCCTCTGTTGCTAGGGCGTTTCAGTGGGTGGCTACTCTGAATTGAAGTTAGTGGAACAGTGGGGTTGGTTAGATTCGGCAGGCATCGTCCCGAAGCTTGCTATTGGCTAGAGGGCTAACCTTTAACTTGTTGTCGCATAGCTAGTTATGGCTCACAAGAGTTTGAGCTCTACTTGCTAGCACATGCGGGCGAGGTTGCCAAGCCAGAGTTTATAGCGTCTTACTTGACTAGCCCGTACATTGTACGGTATATTGCTTCAAGTCTTAACTGTAGGTCCAGATGAGCAGCTCAGCCATAGCGTATCTGCAACTTCCCGCCGACGATAGGCAGGAGTTGCGACTGCCAGCGCTTTTGAAACAACATGCAGCCGCGGTTGCTCAATCCCGCGGCCAATCTGTGACGCAGTATATCATGCGATTGGTGGCAGAGCATGTAAGCGCAGAGCTTCCCGAGACGCGTGTTTGGACCCTCACGTTACCTGAGTTCGAAAGCGTAATGCGTGCCCTCGTCCCTCGTCCTGAGAGTCCTGAGTTGGCATCCGCCCGTGCTCGGGCAATTGAATTGTTCGGTCCGGAGTGAACAGCAAAACACATGGCACTTAGCATCGTACCGCTAGCGCCGAGTCACAAGCTCGGCGCTTTCTCTTGCGGGAATGATGAAATCGATCGGTATCTGCATGAACACGCGCGCAATGAGCACGTGCGCGGCGTTACAGCCGTGCATGTCGCTATTGATGCCAGTGAGACAGTTCAGGCGTTTTTTACACTATCAAACCTTTCTATCAGAACGGACCCCGCCTTACTCGCCGCGTTGCAGGAGGCTGGGTGGCCATATCCGGTCATTAGTGGTTTTCTCTTGGGTCGCTTAGGAAGATCTACCACTCTTGCTGGCTCCGCCGTCGGCGCCGCCATGCTCAGTCGAGCTATCTACATAGCGCAGAAGCAACGTGTCGCGAGCAGCGGTGTCTTCCTCGCAGTGGATCCCAAGGATGAGAAGTGGCTTGTGGAGTGGTACGAAAGGCTGAACTTTGTACATCTTGCCCCACCGTCCCGCCGAATGATTTACTCGCTACTGTGAAGCCAAAAACTCCGGAAGAGAGTTCCGGAGGAAAGCCACAAAGCCTGGCAAACCACGGCGATAACCAACGGAAAACTCCGTTCTAAACTCCGTCGCTAGGCTCGCCGCGAATGCTTTCGGTGACTAACGAGACTTCTTCTTGGCCGAGGGCGCTTCGTTGCCTAACGGTCGTTCAAAAAAGCTTGGCAAGGGCTTCAACGATGCCGTTGTCTGTCCGAGCCACCCTGGATCGGTCACGTTGCGCCACGCGACAGTACAGTACCAAGGCAGCAGATCTAGCGTGCGTTCGGTCTGACTCGATTCGAGCTCGCCTCCCGCCCACAAATGGAGCTGTGCGAACGTGATCTCAGCGCGCGCACGCTCGATAGCGGCGCCGGAGATGTGACTCGTCTCAGAGAGTCCGAGCAACGCGTCAACAAATACGAAGACAAAGCGTCGCACTGGTACGGGGACCCTCTGCTGTCCTCATTCTAGGGAAGCTCTTAGTCCGATCGGCAGACTCTTCAAGGGAGTGGGGGAAGGTGCGAGTTCCGCGCTGCGCCTGAGGCCTAGCTGTAGTTAATCAGGAGGTTGTTCACAGGTCGTAGCAGTGCCAAGCTGGGGTTGTCGAGACTCTCAACCGGCAACCGCCAGAGGACCTGTGAACATCCACAAGAATGCAC
>Ga0209584_10000047_pt1 | contig 26984 bp, 28 predicted proteins | sample NGEPerD_FD_184507 | JGI IMG/M metagenome (GOLD analysis project Ga0209584, IMG submission 184507) | Arctic peat soil microbial communities from the Barrow Environmental Observatory site, Barrow, Alaska, USA - NGEE PermafrostAB12-D... | ecosystem: Environmental > Terrestrial > Soil > Wetlands >...
GGATGGGTGTCGTTGATACATAGAGGTAGTATACATAGCAATTCTATGTATATGCAAGGACCGTTCCGTTTCCCTGGCCGTATCCCTCGCCTTGCGGCTCGGTCTCGGGTGTGGGCATGATGGGTGCGCGGGTGCTGCCGGCTTATGAACGACGGCGGACCGAGCTCGCGCACAGAGGGGAGACGATGTGACCGTGGATTACCGACAGTGGTGCCGTGTCGTCAAACTGGATCCGGCCCGTCCACTGAGTGCCGAACGGCTCGCAGCCGTTTGCCCCTGGGGTGCCGATGACGTGGTGGCCGTTACCCGTCTGGCCGAGCATCTCCTGAGGCTACCAATCTTCTACCTGGAATACAGCGGCACATACGGATCGCCTCAAGTCCTCCGCTCCGTCCGCCGCGTGCTCTCCGCTACCCGTTTGTGGTATGGAGGGGGCATACGCATGCCCGAGCAGGTTTCGTAGCATGGAACGGGCGTCCGGGCGCAAGAACCCAGTTAACAAAACACGCCCTTACAACCATGTCCCCAAGACCCCCTCCAAAGCATGTTGTACATAATGTACAACATGTGGAATTCACGTAATCACGAGTATGCGCGCTTTCCCGCTGGGCTTGCTGTAGTCTATGCTTAAGGAGCGTATGTAATGCGGACCCAGGAGGTGCAGTCATGCCGGAATTTGGATCACCGTTCTCAGGCCTGAAGGAGGAGAGGAAGCTCACAGATTCGGAACTCATCCGCGCCGTGCGATTCGTGGTAGCTGCCGAATACGAGGCCATTCAAATGTACATGCAGCTTGCGGAGTCCACGGACAACCAGCTGGCCGTGGAGGTCCTGAAGGATGTAGCCGACGAAGAGCGTGTGCATGCGGGCGAGTTCCTCCGTCTACTCAAAGAGCTGGCTCCCGACGAAGCCGCGTTCTATGCTGAAGGGGCCCAGGAGGTAGAAGAGGAGATGGAGGATCTTTAGGGGCGCCGGTGCATCTGCTTCATCCTAGGTTGTTCAGGTTCACGGGTTGATTCCTTCCGCGCACCTTCAGGGCGGCGAATGCAGGTATGCTCAGAAGTGTAAGCAATGCGAAGAAGAGGAAGGGTGCCCGGAGGCCTCCAACTGTGCTCCATTCCCTGGTCACGCCTACCAGCGTACCTCCCAACGCTGGGCCCACCAGGTACCCCACCGAGAATGCTAGATTCCACACGGCGAATCCGAGGGCGTGCTCCCCTGGGAGACTGGAGTCATCGATTATCATCATGGACCCACTCAAGATGATACCGTGGAAGACCCCGTTGAGAAGGAATAGGAGCAGCAGTGCGCCGTAGGAGACTCCCGTTATCATGGCCACGAGGACGGCAGCGGACCCGAACAATCCTACCATGTTCGGTATGAGGAGTCCTATCCTGCTGAGCCAACGGGCAACCAGCGGTTGTGTGAGGAGCATCCCTACGGCGGATATGAGCAAGAGCAAGCCCATGTCGCTCTTCCCGTATCCTTGTGTGCTCAAGTAGATGGGAAACATGACCTCTATCACCCCCACACACAGGAAGAGAACCATTACCCCCAGCAGAGCTGCCTGAATCCGAGAGTTCCTTATTACGACGGCGTATTGACGGAGGTTAGTTTCAGTTACCTCATACTCGCCTCTGAGGAGTGAGAAAGCCGCAAGTGCCGTGATTCCCGCCATGGCTGCGTATATGTAGAAGGGGAGGCTCAAATCGCTGATGCTTCCTATGATAGGGCCAACGATGATACCCAGAGCTGTCGCCACGGTCATGGATGTTATTCCCAGCCCCTTGTTTGGCGAGGTTCGCGCCACGCGCGCTGCCAACGGTTGGCCTGCTATCCAGGTGGCAGCCGAGCCGAACCCATAGAGCGCCTGAGCAATAACGAACAACCAAATGGTGCCTGCGTTGGCCAGGAGGAGGGCGCCGATCATGATGCTCACCATCCCGGTGCTCACCAAAAGGCCGCTCCGGCCGGTACGCTCTACCACGAGACCCAGAGGGAGCGCAGTAACCAAGAAGGTTGCAGCGAAGGCTGAGAAGGCGTAACCCATCGCCGCTTCAGAGGCATTGAATATTGCCGCGAACTGCGGGATGGCTGGCGACATGATGCCGGCTGCAGTGACGTCTACGAATATTGCGAGATCGCAGATGAGGAGAGGTAATAGAGGTATGAGTCGTTTCCAAGGCATCGCGGTAGCATACCCGGAGTGTCGACAGTTGTCCAAGATCGTCCAATCTGGCATCATCACAGTCGTAGGAGCACAGGTTCAGCTACCAAGGTGAGGGAAAGAACGTGCTGACTTTCGACAAAATCCATGACATTAGTGTGCAATTGGGGGCGAGGGAGGTGACCTATCCCGGCGATACCCCTTTCTCCCGAGAAGAGATCTTGTGCTTGGGCAGGGGGGACTTCTGCACCTTGTCCAAGATGATCATGAGTGCCCACTCGGGCACTCATGTGGATACCCCAGCCCACTTCATGTCCGACGGTTCGGGTCTGGATGGCTATGCGCCGAATGATTTCATTCGTAGGGCCCATGTGGTGAACTGCGGAGACCGGGAGGAGGTGGGCCTGGAGGCGCTGCAGGGGCCGGGTGGATTCTCCGAACTAACTGTGGAGCGGGGTGACGCCGTGCTCTTCAAGACCGCCAACAGCGTTCGGGATCTCTGTGTTGCCGGAGAATTCACTGAGGATTTCACCCATCTATCCGGGGATGCTGCCGCTCTCTGCGTTAGAATGGGGGTGGGCCTGGTAGGTCTTGACTACATCACCATCGATCCGTATGAGAGTGAAGATTACCCTGCGCACACTACTCTGATGAAGGGCGGCGTGCTCATTCTGGAAGGGATAAGGCTGAAAGAAGTTCCTGCGGGCACATACACACTGATATGTCTACCCTTGTCCATCTCAGGTGCGGAAGGTTCGCCTGTGCGGGCAGTATTGCTGCAATAGGAAGGCCAAATACGCAAGGTACTGAAAGGAGAATCATGAAGAAGTCCCTGGGAGCGAGAACCATACTGCAACCAGCACCGGCACTGGTGGTAGGGAGTTATGATGAGGCAGGCCGAGCAAACGTCATGACTGCGGCTTGGGGAGGCATTGTCTCCTCTAAGCCACCTTGCGTGGGCGTCTCTCTCCGGCCTTCCCGGTACAGCTGTGATGCTATCCTCAGCCGGGGAGCGTTCACAGTCAATATTGCCCCCACCAAGTACATGCGGGAGACAGACTACTTTGGTCTCGCATCAGGGAGGGATGCTGACAAGTTTGAGGTTTCTGGTTTGACGCCGGTCAAGGCTGCGCAGGTGGACGCCCCCATGGTGGAAGAGTTTCCGGTTACGCTGGAGTGCAAAGTTCGCGACACCCTGGAGATCGGCTCCCACATCCAGATTGTCGGAGAGATTGTGGATGTCATAGTGGATGAGGAGTGTCTCGGGGAGGACGGTCGCATCAGCATGGCCGCTGTGGACCCCTGCATCTTCTCGCCCCTGGAAGGTCGCTACTTCCGCCTCGGTCCCGAGGTGGGGGAAGCCTTCTCTATAGGAAAGGAACTCAGGTAGGGTGGCCACGTTCTTGGTCTGTATTTGCGCCGGGCCTTGCGTGGATTCTAGTCGTGCAGCCGACCCAGCAGTGAAGCCACAAAAAATGTCACAGCTACCATCACAATGGTCGGTCCACTGGCGGTGTCCAGGTAGTAGCTCCCTGTCAAGCCCAGCACAGCGCTGACCACTCCCACGCCAATCGCCATCACCATGAGTTGCCGGAAATCGTGGGCCACATTGCGTGCCGCGGCGGCCGGGATGATGATCAGGGCGCTCACCAGTATGATACCAACAGTCTTGAGGCTCACGGCTACAGTGAGGGCCAAGAGGGTCATCAGGACATAGTCCCAAGTGCGGGGTTGTTTCCCTTCCACTTGGGCAAGATCCGGACTGAAAGCTACCTTGATGAGGGTCCGCGAGCGAAGAAGGATGGCGGCTGGGACCACCACAGCCAGGGTCAGCGCCAATATCACATCCATGTTTCCCACTGCCAGGATGTCTCCGAACAGGTAGGAGAGGAGATCTGCTTGGTAACCTTCCTGGAGGCCTATGAGCAAGACGCCCAGCGCCATCGATCCAGAGAAGAAGACTCCTATGACCGTGTCAGAGGGGAGTGAGGTCCGGTAGGTGAGAGAGGTGATTCCCACTGCCACGACTAGTGAGAAGATGACGGCGGCGGGGACCGGAGCAATTCCCAATAGGATACCCAGAGCGATCCCGGCCAGTGCTGAGTGGGCGATGGCATCGGAGAAGAAGGCCATGGAACGCAGTGTTACGAACACTCCTACTACGGCGCAGAGAAACCCTATGGCCAGTGCAACCAAGAGCGCTCTCTGCATGAAAGGGTACTCCAGAAAAGGGAAGAGGGATGTGAGCCAATAGGGCATGATGATGGTCAGTGGCGGTGGCGGTAGGAGGCGTGAAGGGTACCGTAGGTCTGTTCCAGCGTCTCCGGCTTCAGAACCTCGGCGGGTGTGCCTCGGCAGAGGAGCTCCCGGTTCAGGCACAGTACCTGGTCTGCGTGACGATAGACCACATCCAGGTCGTGCGAGACCATGATCGCGGTGAGTCTTCGCTGGTGTTGGAGGCCGTGAATGATTTCGTAGAAAGTGTCTTCTCCGGTCACGTCCACTCCGGCGGCGGGTTCATCCAGGAAGAGAAGGTCCGGCCCCTGGAGGAGGGCGTAAGCCAGAAGGACCCTCTGCAGTTCCCCCCCAGACAGCCGGCCGATGGGACTCTCCATCAGATGCTCCGCTCGGACTTGAGACAGCGCGTCTGCAATAGATTCTTTGCGAGTGCGACGGTTCAGCCAGAACCCGGCGTGCTTGAATCGAAGCAACAACACCTCGAACACAGTGATAGGGAAGGTGCGGTCAAACTGGAGCCGCTGAGGCAGGTAACCGATACGATCACGGAAATCTCCAGGGTGGTCGACGTCTTGACCGAGAATGGTAATCTTGCCGGAATCTGTCGGCATGAGTCCCAGGATGGCGCGCAGGAGCATAGTCTTGCCGGCTCCATTGGGTCCGATGAGAACGGCTATCTCTCCTTCTTCTATCTGGAAGTAGATGTTCTCGAAGATCACATGGTCTCCGAGGGTGAGTGAGAGGTTCTCCACCCTGAGGGCGGGCGTGACGGAGTGGTCTCCGCGGAGACCGTCATCCGCTGTCATTCTCCACCTCCCAGAGCCCGGATGAAAACGTCTGTGTTCTTGCGCATGAGATTCTCATACATGGAAGGTGAGAGGTCACTGCCCTCCGGGTCCACCTCATGCGTATCCACACCGGTTTCGGCGGCCAGTGCTTCTGCGGATCGCGGGGAGAACTGTGGTTCCGTGAACACAGCCCTGACACCGGAATCGCGGATAAGATCCACTAGACGCGCCAGATAGCGTGGGGAAGGGCTGCGGCCGGGTGATTCTTCTATGATCGCCACCTGCCGAAGTCCATAGGCCTCTGCGTAGTAAGTGAAGGCACTGTGGAAGGCAATGAAGTCCCGGTGGGGAAGCCCCGCAGTGCGATCGGCGATGTCTGAGTGGAGCGCGGCCAGGCGTTCACGGAACGCCTGGCCGCGCTCCGTGTAGGTCGCTGTATGGTCGGGGTCAAGGGCCTGAAGCGCCCTCTGTATGTTCTCCGTCATGGTGATGGCGTTCCTTGCATCGAGCCAGACATGAGGATCCATCCCTTCGTGGTCGCTGTCTTCTCCGGCTGTGTCGGTTTGCTCACCGTCAACTTGAGCTTTATAGTTGGGAGGAGGCAGGAGACGTATCCCCTCCGAAGCGATCACGACCTCCATTGCCTTCGCAGCCACGCTGGCGAGAATGTCATCAATCCAGGGCTCAAGGCCGGCTCCGTTCATGATCAACAGATCTGCGTCCTGAAGGAGCCGACCTTGTGACGGGGACAGGCTGAACTGGTGCGGGGAGGTCCCGGATGGGAGTAGATTCTCTACGCGCACAGTGTCTCCGGCCAGAGAAACTGTGAGTGAGTAGATTACGGGTATGGTGGTTACCACGAGAGGCTTCTCATTTGCTCCATCCTCTGACTGACCGCTGCCTGAGCAAGCTACGGGAAGAAGGAAGAAGGCGAGCGCGATCGAGCCCACAACACTTGCTGTGAGAGGGATGGTCGCCAGGGGGAACCATCGAGATCTTGCTCTTGCGACTCTAAGCGCGAGTCTAGTCATGTGGCTTCGTTCATGGGGCTGCGCTCGCTTCGCTCCAACCCAGTTTGCTCGACCGGTTCTCTGTGGTTGGGTTCCGTGGTCAGGTTGTCTAGCAGGTACTCTATGGTCAGTCAGCAAACTACCATAGTACACGGTGACGAGAGGGTCGTATGATAATGTTAAGTGTCTTCGTGTGAAAAAGGAGGTGCTCCATGCGGGAGATCGTTAGTGACCAGTTCCCTAACAACTCCGTGGATGATGAGCCCATCAAGGTGCATATTGACGATACCACGCTCCGAGACGGTGAGCAGACCGCAGGTGTGGTCTTTGCCAGTGAGGAGAAGGTCCGCATTGCACGGATGCTGGATCAAATCGGGGTCTACCAGATTGAAAGCGGCATACCCATTATGGGTGGGGCCGAGAAGGAAGCGGTGCGTCAGATTGCCGCCCAGGATTTGAACTGTAGTGTGTTGGCTTGGAATAGGGCCGTTACCTCGGACATCGATGCTTCTCTGGAATGTGGTGTGGATGCGGTCGCCATATCCATGTCTGCTTCAGATATACACATAGATCACAAACTCAAGCAAAGCCGTGAATGGGTTCTTGAGAGCGTCAAGAAGGCCGTTCTCTACGCCAAGGAACGGAATGTCTACGTCTCAGTCAACGCTGAAGACGCGTCCCGGGCGGACATGGAGTTTCTCCTAAGTTTCGCCAGGACGGCCCGGGACGCAGGAGCTGACCGTCTGCGTTTTTGTGACACTTTGGGGATCCTGGACCCCTTCAACGCCTTCATGAAAGTCAAGACGGTGATGGATGCCACGGGCATGGACATAGAGATGCACACCCATAACGACTTCGGTATGGCCACGGCCAACGCAATAGCCGGAATCAAGGCGGGTGCACGTTTCGTCAACACCACGGTGAACGGTCTGGGTGAGCGTGCCGGGAATACTGCCCTGGAGGAGTTGGCCATGGCTTTATACTATCTAGAGAACATAGATGTGGAACTGGACACGGGCAAGTTCAGAGAGCTCTCGGAATACGTGGCCCAAGCCTCAAGTCGTCCTATACCGGCCTGGAAGCCCATTGTGGGGGCCAACCTCTTCGTATATGAGAATGAGAAGCGGGCGGCTGCTGTTCTCCGGGACCCTGAGAACTATGAGATATTCCCACCGGAGTCAGTAGGGCTGCAACGCCGCTTCATACTGGGGAAGTACTCCGGCACCTCCGTACTCAAGATGAAATTGGCGGATTTGGACCTGGAACTCACGGAGGAAGAAGCCGCCGTCCTGGGGGGACATGTCCGTTCTCGGAGTGTGGCCCTGAAGAGATCTTTGTTTGATGAGGAACTTCTTGATCTCTATCGAGAGGAGATAGGGATGGTTCGGGATGAAGTGAATCAACTCCTCAGCGAGGGACGCGATGTCGTTGCTGATGGCGTCGTGGACTCCCTGGCGGATCTCTCGGAGGTATCTGATGATTCATAGATCGGGTGGAATAGGCCCGCACAGGGAGGGGAAGGCCAAGCCTTTTGAGTCCCATTTCAGGGGGCGCAAGGGTGAAGTCTGCATTGTAGACACCACCCTAAGGGACGGGGAGCAGACCGCCGGCGTCGTGTTCGCCACCAGAGAAAAAGTGCGTATCGCTCGCTTGATTTCGGAGGTAGGTGTGCGCGAGATGGAGGTTGGCACTCCGTGGCTCTGCCCGGAAGAGCGGGAAGCCATCACAGAGATATGTGCTCTCGGCTTGGAGTCGCGCACTCTGGCTTTCTGCCAGGCGGAACCAAGTGAGATTGAGCTTGCTGCGGAGACCGGCGTGGACGCCGTTGTGATCTCCGCCGGCGTCTCTGAGATCCATCTGAGGAAGCGCTACGTCAAGGGACGTGAATGGGTTTTAGACAAGGTCAGGGCTGCCGCTGAAGCCGCCAAAGACAAGGATCTTCCATTCATCGTCTCGGCGGAGGATGCATCTCGGGCGAATGTGGACTTTCTGTTGAGCTACGTGGTGCTCGCGGAGGAGTTGGGCGCGGACCGCTTCCGGTTCTGTGACTCGCTCTCCGTACTGGATCCCTTCACCAGCTTTCAGGTAGTTCAGACGGTATTGGGGGCTACGGACCTGGATGTGGAGGTGCATTGCCACAATGACTTCGGTATGGCGACCGCCAATAGTCTGGCAGGCATCCGGGCGGGGGCCAAATTTGTCACGGTTTCGGTAAACGGCATCGGTGAGCGGACGGGCAACGCTCCGCTGGAAGAAGTAGTCATGGCCTTGAAGCACCTGGATCAGGTGGACTTGGGGATAACCACCAGAAACTTCCGTGAGCTTTCTGAGTATGTGGCGCGGGCTTCGAGTAGGGCTATACCGGTATGGAAGGCAATTGTGGGGACCAACGTGTTTGCGCACGAGTCGGGTATTCACGCGGACGGGGTGTTGAAGAACCCTCTGACCTACGAGGTTTTCAGCCCTGATGAAGTGGGGCTGGCCCGTCAACTGGTGGTGGGTAAGCACTCGGGTAGTCGGACTATCCAGCACAAGTTTCGTGAGTTCGGTATCGACCTTTCGGACAAGGAAGCTAACCAGGTTCTACTTGAGGCCCGCCAGATGTCCGTGGATTTCAAGCGGTCGCTGTTCGACAAGGAGCTCATGTACATCTACCAGGATTTCATCCAGCGCGATGAGCGGCGCAAGGAAGTCGACAAGGTCGGTGTCATGGACGAAGATGATGACTAGGAGCGCCAAGAGCGGAGGTTGCTCTGGGCGGAGGCCCCGGCTGGGCGGGCCTCTGAGCTATAGCTCAGTCCAGGAGCATCCTATCTACTGCCAGGCTTTCTCCGGCCACGTCGTGGAACTTCTGTACTAGGTCCGGCACTGTGAGAGTGTCTTTTTCCTCGCGCTCCACATCCAGGACAATCTTTCCCTTGTGCATCATGAGCAGGCGGTTGCCCCAACGCAAGGCTAATTCCATGTTGTGAGTGACCATCAGGGTGGTCAGGTTCTTATCTTGCACGATAGCACCGGTCAAATTCATGATGGTTTCTGCGACCTTGGGGTCCAGCGCAGCGGTGTGCTCATCCAAAAGCAGGAGCTTGGGTTCTGCCACGGTGGCCATCAGGAGAGAGAGTGCTTGGCGCTGTCCTCCAGAGAGCTTGGATACCTCTGTGTTGAGTCTCTTCTCCAATCCCATCTCCAACGGTGCCAGCTGCTCAGAGATGAGATTGCGGCGTCTCTTGGTTACGCCTCTTCTCAGCCTTCGCGGTTTGCAGCGGAGCAGGGCCATGGCCATATTCTCTTCGATGGTCATGGATGGTGCAGTGCCGGCTCTGGGGTCCTGGAACACCCTGCCTATCGCGCGGGCTCTCACGTATTCTGGATTAGCGGTGATATCTTCGCCAGCTAACCATACGTGCCCATCGTCCGGAAGGAACGTCCCGGATATTGTGTTGAGGAGGGTGGACTTGCCCGCTCCGTTCGAGCCTATTATGGTGATGAAATCTTCCGCACTGACTACCAGGTTGACGCTATCCAAGGCTGTGACCTCATTTGGCGTGCGCGGGAAGAAGACCTTTGTTGCCTCTTCCAGCCGGAGTCCTTCAGGAGAAGTCATGCATTCACCACTTTCTTGCGCACAGCAGGGCTGGCCAGTGCCACCACTACCAGCAGAGCAGTAAGAAGCTTCACATCTGTGGGTTGTATCCCCATTCGTAGGCTGAGTGCGATCAAGAGGCGGTATGTGATAGAGCCTCCCACAACACTGAAGAGGACCCAGCCGATACTCCGCATCCCGAAGACGACCTCGCCGATGATGACACCTGCCAAGCCGGCCACGATTGTCCCTATCCCCATGCCTATGTCCGCGAAGCCCTGTTGTTGGGCCACTATGGAGCCGGTGAGGGCCACCAGACCGTTGGAGAGTGCGAGTCCCAGTACGCGTAGCTTATCCGTGTTCACGCCCAGGGAGCGGATCATCTGCTCATTATTGCCCGTGGCCCTGAGGGCGAGTCCCATCTCAGTGTGAAGGAACCAGTCAAGAATGAACTTGATGATCAGCATGAAGACAAGTAGAGCGGCGACCAGCCTCCAACCCGTCATCGTTACGGAGATGGCTTGGCCCATCCTGTCGAACATAGTGTCTATGCTGAGGAGGGGAATATTGCTGCGCCCCATAACGCGCAAGTTCACCGTGTAGAGCGCAGTCATCATGAGGATCCCGGATAGAAGTTTTGGTCCGTAGTTGGTGGCATCAGCCTGTCCCATCTTAAGTAGAAGATGGAGCAGGCCGGTGAAAAGGCCCGCCACCAATCCCGCTCCCATTCCGGCGGCTGTAGCCAGATAGACCGAGTGTCCTCCGGTGGCCATGGCGGCGGTCACAGCAGCGCCCAGCGGTAGGCTTCCATCTACCGTAAGGTCGGGGAAGTCCAGTACCCGGAAAGTGATGTATACACCGAGTACCATGAAGCAGTAGAGCAATCCCTGCTCCATGGCATGAACTATCAGCGCTTCCAACTACTCATCTCCGTGTTGATTGTGGGGATTGGCGTATCCGATTTTCGAGAACGGCCAATCCCCACAATGTGATCTCTCTGTTCAGTGTTTGAACAGTCTCCCTAGTAGACTTCGTCGGCGTCGGCCTCGATGTCCGTGGGGATGGTGATACCCATGGCCTCCGCTGAAGTCGGGTTGATGGCCAACCGTAGATCATCCGCGTACTCCACCGGTGTATCGGAGATTGCCTGTCCTCTGAGGATCTTGGCAACCATCCTGCCCGTCTGGCGGCCGTGGTCTTTGTAGTCAAAGGCGTAAGCGGCGGCGGCGCCCCGCTCCACGCTATCGAGATCGCCAGCGATCAAGGGTATTCCGTTCTCGCGGGCCACCTTAACTACGCTCTCCAGGCCTGTGACGATGGTGTTATCAGTAAGCACGGAAATGGCGTCCACGCGGCCGATCAGAGATTGAGCAGCCGCAAGCACCTCTGCAGACTTGGCTGCCGTAGCCTCTTCCGTCTTGAAGCCCATCTCTGAAGCCAGTTCCTTTTCCTTCTCAATCAATGCTGCAGAATTAGCCTCGCCTGCATTGTAGATAAGGCCTATGGTCTCAGCATCCGGTACCAGGGCCTGAATCAGGTCCAGGTGAGGTTGGAGCGGCAGCATGTCACTCACGCCCGTTACATTGCCAGCCGGTGCATCCGGGTTCTCTACCAGACCGGCTGCCACTGGATCTGTTACCGCTGAGAACACTATGGGGATATCAGTGGTCGCCTTGGCGGCGGCCTGGCTGGTCGGCGTGGCGATGGATACAATCAGATCTACATCGTCAGAGACAAACTTCTGCGCGATGCTTGAGGCGGTGGGCATGTCTCCCTGCGCATTCTGAACGTCATACTCAACGTTCTCACCTTCAACGAAACCTTCTTCTGCCATGGCTTCTTTGAAGCCTTCCACCACTGCGTCAAGCGCAGGATGGGATACGATTTGAGTGGTACCGATCCTATAGACCTTTGCTTCAGTGGTTGTGGTCTCTTCAGCAGCCTCGGTGGTAGTTGTATCCTCTGTACCTTCAGTGGTTGTGGTCTCTTCTGCATCATCGCCACCGCAACCTATAGCCAGCGAGGCCAAGCCGAGGACGAGGATGAGGGTCAAGACCAAGGCGATTCCCTTGGATTTTTGCATGTTGCTTCCTCCTCTTTTACCTAGTCTTATGCATGATGGGTAGATGATGGTACGGACAAGAATGTATAGTACCGCTGCTACTTCCTGTGCGCAAGGAGGTGCACGGCACTGCGCCCTCTGGTAGTATTCTGCATGTGTTTGACTTCAAATATAATCCGCCCGTGGACTCTACTGTGCTGGCTGATTTCTTCAAGCGCAATGGTTGGAGAGAGACGGAGCCTGGACTGAAGATGGAGTGGGCCATAGCTTCTTCTGACGAGTGGGTCACCTGCACTGTGGAGGGTGAGCTGGTAGGCTTCGGACGTTCCTGCAGTCTCGGTTCAGGCCGGAAGATGCTTTTTGACGTGATTGTGGACAAGAGATTCACGGGCCAGGGTCTGGATGATGAGATCATTCGCTTGCTGGTTGAAGGTTCGCAAGAGACGGAGGAGGTTGCGGTCTTCCATTCAGATGATCTTGTGCCCTCAGGAAATGGAGTCGGGTTGTGGGGAGTGGTCGCCAGGTTGCCGGAAGCGCCCCCCGGAACCTATCTAGGATAGGAGAAGAATCAACGTGAATTACAGAATTACCAGCATACCGGGTGACGGTACCGGGCCGGAGATAATGGCCGCAACCAAAGTCGCGGTAGCGGCGACGGGTGTGGAGATTGACTGGGTAGATGTAGAAGCGGGTGCCGATGTCATGAATAAGTACGGCACGCCACTTCCGCAGCAGGTTCTGGACTCCGTCCGCGAGAACAAAATCGCTCTGAAGGGACCCATCACCACGCCGGTGGGATCGGGCTTCCGCAGCGTGAATGTTGCTCTGCGGAAGAAGCTGGGTCTGTACGCTAATCTGCGCCCGGCAACCAGCATGGCTGGGGTACGTTCGCGGTTCGAAGACGTAGATTTGGTTGTGGTTCGGGAGAACACGGAGGACCTGTACTCCGGTGTTGAACACAATGTTGGGGATGACGCTGCTGAGTCCATCAAGATCATCACCCGCAAGGCAAGCTCACTAATCTGCCGCTTTGCCTTTGAGTATGCCCGGAAAGAGGGGCGTAAGAAAGTCACCGCCGTCCACAAGGCGAACATCCTCAAGTTGTCGGACGGGCTGTTTCTTGAGGTTGCCCGCGGGGTCGCCGCGGAGTATTCGGACATCGAATTCGAGGATCGCATAGTAGACAATATGTGCATGCAGCTGGTGCAGAAGCCGGAGCGGTACGATGTTCTTCTCTGCCCAAACCTCTACGGAGATATTCTCAGTGATCTCTGCGCCGGTCTAGTGGGCGGGCTGGGAGTGGCGCCCGGCGCCAACATCGGGGAAGATGTATCGGTCTTTGAGCCGGTCCACGGCTCCGCTCCCAAGTACGCCGGCCAGGACAAGGTAAACCCCACCGCCCTCATACTCTCTGCTGTGTTGATGCTGAGGCATATTGAAGAGAAAGAGGCGGCGGATGCCCTCTACCAAGCGGTGAGAGACGTGATAGGCAGAGGTGAGACGGTGACCTATGACCTGGGGGGAACTGCCGGGACCAGCGCCATGGGTGAGGCCATTGCCCGCAGAGTGAGGGAGATAAGCGGCTAGACCGGCGTCAACTAGGTCATGGCAATGCGCACGAGTTCCTGTTGCAAAGAGTCCCTTATCCTGTAATATCGGTGACCGTTCTTGGGTATTGGGTATGCTTGGGGCTGGACTGTATCTAGACCCTGGCTAGCCGGAAATCTAGGGGGCAGTTGTAGACAAGAGAAGCGACAAGGTACTTAGAGGTTCCGCTCGGGCGCCACATCGCTCGCTCTTTCGTGCGCTCGGACTCGGACGTGAGGATGATTCTCGTCCTATCATTGGGATCGCGAACTCCTTCAATGAGTTGATTCCCGGCCATATGCATCTACGCACATTGGCCGAGCAGGTGAAGTTTGGAGTATGGCAGGGCGGCGGGGTGCCGTTGGAGTTCAATGTTATCGGCGTCTGTGACGGTATCGCCATGAACCACAAGGGAATGAGCTACTCTCTGGTGTCGCGGGAGAACATCGCGGACTCTGTGGAGATTATGGCGCAGGCCCACTCGCTGGATGGCTTGGTCTTGATTCCGAACTGCGACAAGGTGGTCCCGGGCATGGTGATGGCTGCCGCCCGCCTGGATATTCCTGTGGTGGTCGCGTCCGGGGGACCCATGCTGGCCGGGAACTATCGGGGCCGTTCTGTGGATCTCAAGGATGTGTTCGAGGGTGTGGGGTCGTACTTTCATGGAGAGATGTCTGCGGATGAGCTGGCTGAGCTAGAGGATAATGCGTGTCCCACGTGCGGGTCCTGTGCGGGACTGTTTACCGCCAACTCAATGAGTTGCCTTACTGAGGCGCTGGGGCTATCCCTTCCTGGAGACGCTACGGTGCCCGCTCCTTACTCCGCGAGACTCAATCTGGCCAGGCGCGCGGGCGCGCAGGCAGTGAAGGTAGCAGAGCAGGGATGGGGGGCCCGCCGCTTTCTGACGGCGGAATCCATACGTAACGCTTTGGTGGTTGATGCGGCCCTGGGTTGCTCCACAAACACCGTGTTGCACCTCATTGCTATCGCTGCCGAGGCGAGGTTGGATCTGAATCTGGACATGTTCAATGAGGTCGCTGAGCAGACTGCTCATCTGGTCAAGCTTTCCCCGGCCGGCCCGCACCACATGGAGGATCTGGAGCGGGCCGGTGGCATCATGGCGGTCATGAAGCGACTGGGGGAGAGGGGATTGGTGGATGACTCTGTGCCTACCGTCAACGCCGGCTCTCTGGCAGAAGAATTGGAGAGGGCGGAGGTGCGGGACGCTGATGTCATAAGAGAATTCACCCATGCCTACGCCCCCACCGGCGGACTGGCCATACTCTTTGGAAATCTTGCCCCGCGGGGGTCGGTCGTCAAGGAGGCTGCGGTCCTCCCAGGCATGCTGAAGCATCGCGGCCCCGCCCGGGTCTTCGAGAGCGAAGTGTCGATTGTCGAGGCCATAGAGAACGATGATATCGTGGCCGGCTCGGTGGTGGTAATCAGACAGGTGGGGCCTAAGGGAGGCCCAGGGATGCCGGAGATGCTTACCCCCACCTCTGCGCTGGCAGGCGTTGGGTTGGATGATTCTGTCGCTCTCATCACAGACGGGAGATTCAGCGGTGCCAGCCGCGGTGCCAGTATTGGTCACGTGGCACCTGAGGCGGTGGATGGGGGTCCTATCGCACTGGTTCGAGATGGTGACATGATCTCAATAGATATCCCAGGTAGGTCGGTGAATCTTGAAGTGTCTGATGAGGATCTGAAGCAAAGGAGGTTGGCCTGGCAGCGTCCTCGATTAGAAGAGGGGGGCGTGTTGGGCCGCTACGTAGCTCAGGTGTCAGGGGCGGAGACCGGAGCTGTTCTGCGTGGAAACAGCCTCGGTTTGGAGGACGGCGTCTCTTAGGACCCGCAGAGCACTCCCCCCTTTGGTCCGCGCACCGTATCCCAGCGAGAAGAAAGCAGGATGATCAGATCATGAGAGCAGGGAAAGCGCTTCTGGAGGCTATGAAGCAGGAGGGCGTGGAGGTAGTCTTCGGATACCCAGGTGGGTCCGTCATTCCTCTCTTTGACGACCTATATGACTCCAGCTTATTGCAGATACTGCCGCGACATGAGCAGGGTGGGGCACACGCGGCGGACGGTTACGCACGGGCCTCGGGCAAAGTGGGGGTAGTGATCGTCACTTCGGGTCCGGGAGCGACCAATGTTGTGACGGGGATAGCCAACGCGTATCTGGACAGTGTCCCTCTGGTTGTCATCACCGGTCAAGTGAAGACGCATCTCATCGGCACGGATGCCTTCCAGGAGGCGGACATCACCGGCATCACCCTTCCAATAGTCAAACACAGCTACCTGGTCACCGACGCGGAAGAACTGCCTCGCATTGTGCACGAGGCTTTCTATCTGGCAGGTACAGGGCGTCCTGGACCAGTGCTGATTGACCTTCCGGTAGACGTGAGCTTGGCAGAGATAGAATATGACCCGAAGGCGGCCCAGAAGATTGATCTGCCTGGTTACAAGCCCACTCTCAAGGGCCATCCCAAGCAGATCAAAGCTGCCGCAAGGATCATCGCTGAAGCGGAACGGCCCATTGTCTACGCCGGTGGAGGAATCATCTCCGCGAATGCGGCGGAGGAGTTGAGGGAACTTGCCGTATACGGTCACATTCCCGTGACCACAACGCTCACCGGAATAGGCTGTTTCCCCGGTGATCATGAACTCTCTCTGGGCATGTTGGGCATGCACGGCGCCCGGTACGCCAACTACGCGGTTACGGGTTGCGACCTCATCATCGCCGCAGGCGTTCGGTTTGATGATCGCGTCACCGGGAAGCTTGATACCTTTGCCCCAGACGCAAAGGTCGTGCACTTAGACATAGATCCGGCCGAGATCTCCAAGAACGTGGCGGTAGACGTTCCCATAGTGGGGGACGCCAAGCAAGTGTTGGCGGGGCTGTTGAAAGAGCTTCAGAGACTGGAACCGTCTGCTGACCGCCACGCAGCCTGGATGGATCAGGTTGCAGAGTGGAAGAGGGATAATCCACTTCCCATCCGGCACGATGAGGGCGGTGAGATTATGCCGGAGCAGGTTGTTCAGAAGCTCTGGGAACTCACAGGAGGGGAAGCGGTGGTGACTACGGAGGTTGGCCAGAATCAGATGTGGGCCGCGCAGTACTACCCAGTGAAGCATCCCCGGCATTTCATCAGCTCAGGTGGCCTAGGTACGATGGGCTACGGCCTCCCAGCAGCGGTGGGAGCGCAGGTGGCGCGTCCCGATGCGCAGGTAGTATGCATCTCAGGGGATGGGTCTTTCCAGATGAATGTCCAGGAGCTGGGCACGGCGGTCAACTACGGTCTTCCGGTGAAGATCATCATCTTGAACAACATGTATTTAGGGATGGTCCGACAATGGCAGGAGCTGTTTTGGGATAAGCGCTATAGCAACGTGTGCATGGCCTGCCAACCGGACTTTGTGAAACTGGCGGAGGCGTACGGTGCCCACGGCTATCGCATTGAACGCTTGGAAGAGATTGAAGCAATACTTCGTGAGGCCCTGGAGGTCGATGGCCCGGCGGTAGTAGACTGTAGGATCAAGCGGGAAGCCAACGTAATGCCCATGGTGCCTGCGGGCGCTTCCATCAGTGACATGCTCGGGGGTGAGTAGGATGAAACACACCCTATCTGTCCTAGTTGAGAATAAGCCAGGTGTACTCACTCGAATATCTGGATTGTTTGCGCGGCGCGGGTTCAATATTGACGGCCTTGCCGTGGGAGAGACACATGATCCCAAGATATCTCGCATGACCATATCTGTGGACGGGAAAGATCAGCCCATAGAGCAGGTGACCAAGCAGCTGCATAAGCTGGTGAATGTCATCAAGATCTCGGACCTGGAGGAGTCCTCTTCGGTCGAGCGGGAGTTGGTCTTGATCAAGGTCTCGGCAGATAAGCAGACTCGGCCGGAGATCATGCAGATTGTGGAAGTCTTCCGGTCCAAGATAGTGGATGTTTCCGGTACCACGATGATGATTGAGGTCACTGGTGCGCAGGACAAGGTGGATGCCATGCTGCGGCTGTTGCAACCCTTCGGCACCGTGGAGTTGGTGCGGACGGGGATGGTGGCAATGGCTAGGGGAAAACAGGTAACGTAGCGCAATCCTTGGAAAGGGAGAGAGATATGTTCTATGAGCAAGATGCCGATCTGGATCTGTTGCAGGGAAAGACGGTGGCCATACTCGGGTACGGGAGTCAGGGCCACGCACATGCCCAGAATCTGCGGGACAGTGGGGTGGAGGTCGTCGTTGGTTTGCGTGAGGATTCTACCTCCAGGCGACGGGCTGAAGAAGTGGGTCTGGATGTAGCCACTCCCGCTGAGGCCTCTGAGCGCGGAGACGTGATAATGATTCTCGTTCCCGACCAGACCCAGAAGAAGGTCTATGATGATTCTGTATGCGCTAACCTGGAGTCCGGCAAGATGCTCATGTTCGCCCATGGGTTCAATATTCACTTTGGGCAGATCACTCCTCCGGACAACGTGGACGTAACCATGGTTGCGCCCAAGGGTCCCGGACACCTGGTGCGCCGGATGTATGAGGACGGGGGAGGAGTGCCGGGCCTTCTCGCCGTCCATCAGGACGCCACAGGAAAGGCGCAAGAGATGGGTCTGGCTTACGCAAAGGGTATCGGCTGCACCAGGGCCGGTGTCATAGAGACTACTTTCCAGGAGGAGACAGAGACAGATCTTTTCGGTGAGCAGGCAGTCTTGTGTGGAGGAACTTCTGAGCTGATTCGGGCTGGCTTTGACACTCTGGTTGAGGCCGGATACCAGCCCGAGATCGCCTATTTCGAGTGCCTGCACGAGTTGAAACTCATAGTTGATCTGATTCATGAGCACGGGATCAGCGGCATGAGGTACTCTGTGTCCGAGACCGCTGAGTACGGGGACATGACGCGAGGCTCGCGGATCATAGATGAGCGGGTTCGTGAAGAGATGAGAACGGTACTGAAAGAGATCCAGGATGGAGAGTTCGCCCGAGAATGGATCTTAGAGAATCAGGCGGATATGCCGGTATACAAGGCCATATCCAGGCGGCAGGCCGACCACTCCATCGAGCGTGTGGGCGAGAAACTCCGGGGGATGATGAGTTGGATAACCGGGGGACGTTCCCTTGACTAGAGGGTACGCTCTGCTTGGGGATACGCAAACGTCGACTTGCTGCTGTGTGTTGAACGGAGGAGAATCCATTCATGATTGGTGAGGTTACAGATAAAGCCCGAGTGTTGGTAAAGGAGAATATCTCCTCACTTGGGGTGGATCTACTCAGAGAGCATTTTGAGGTGGATGTTCGTACAGACATGACGGACCAGGAACTTAAGCAGGAGATCAACGAATACGATGGCTTGATCATTCGGTCCAGCACCCAAGTGACGGCTGACATCTTGGAGGGGTCTCGTCGCTTGAAGGTCATAGGCAGAGCCGGTACCGGAGTGGACAACATTGATGTTGACGCAGCAACCGAGAAGGGCATAGTCGTTGCCAACGCGCCGGAGTCTAACGCTGTGGCGGCCGCTGAGCATGCGATTGCCTTGCTGACGGCACAAGTGAGGAACATTCCTCAGGCCCACATTTCCTTGAAAAGTGGGAAATGGGAGAGGTCCAAGTTCAAGGGAGAGGAACTCACGGGGAAGACCTTGGGCGTGGTAGGCCTGGGCCGAATTGGCATGCTGGTTGCCCAAAGGGCTCGTGGACTCCGGATGGAAGTCATCGCCTACGATCCCTTTGTCTCCGCGGAGAGGTTCAGGGAACATGGCTTGGAGAAGGCAGAGTCTCCGGAGGATGTATACCAGAAGGCTGACTTCATCACCGTCCACCTGCCCAAGACCCCCGAGACCATGGGTTTCGTGGGCACGGAAGCTTTTGCCCGCATGAAGGATGGAGTGCGGGTGGTGAACGCTGCCCGTGGTGGGATTGTAGATGAAGGAGCATTGCAGGAAGCCCTGGATTCGGGCAAGGTAGCTTCGGCTGGGATTGATGTGTACTCTGAAGAACCGTGTCCGCCCGATTTCCCGCTATTGGCCTACGACAATGTTGTGGCCACTCCTCATCTGGGAGCCTCTACGGAGGAAGCGCAGGACAGAGCTGGAACTATCATCGCTGAGCAGGTGACGGCGGCGCTTCTCAACCGGTTTGTCTCCAATGCTGTCAACATCCCCTCAGTTTCAGACGAGGCGTTGGAGCGGCTTCAACCCTTCCTGCCTCTGGCGGAGACATTGGGCAGGCTGATAGTGGCTATCGCCGATGGGCCCCTGGAGGATTTCTCGGTTCACTATGAAGGGCAGCTTGCCGACTGCGACACTCGTCTCCTTACGACCGCCGTGCTCAAAGGTGTGCTGGAAGGTCGGGTGGAGGAATCTCTCAACTACGTGAATGCCGGAGCTATAGCGGAGGCGCGGGGATTCAAGGTCTCAGAGGTAAGTGACCGTAGATCTCTTGACTTCACCAGCCTTGTGACGGTTGTCAGCAAGGATCGGCATGGGGAGTTGTCTGCCGGTGGTACCACTATCGGACCCAACAACAAGCCACGTCTGGTCAAGATCTATCGGCATGACATAGACATCGAACCTGCGCAACACATGGTTTTCTTCCAGTACGAAGACATTCCGGGGATGATCGGCAAAGTCGGGACAGTATTGGGTGAGGAAGGAATCAACATTGCCTTCATGAACGTGGGTCGTCGCAAGGAAGAAGGCAAGGCGGTCATGGCTGTCACCCTGGACCATCCCGTTCCGCAGAGGGTATTGCGTGAGATTGTCCAACTGCCTGGGTTCCATGAGGCGCGTGCAGTGGAGCTATAGAGTGACGGGGCTCCTCACGTAGCGGCAGAATCGGGAAGGTAAGGTCCTGGCCACGGTCTGTCGGGCGGGCGGCGCGTCCTACCGTACATCGATAACTGTGCCTACCTCCGTGAATTCGCTGAGGAGTGTGCTTCTCGCATGGATCATCAGGGTTCTGGCGGCTACGGTTGCGTGCCGGTCTTTACCCCGGATTAGGTTGAGGTTCCGTGTGAGGGATTCAGCGAAGGGGACGGGAGATATTCTGTCATCCGTAAGAGTCCGCACTGCCAGTTTGGGCACTACTGCGATTCCCAGATCATGGGCAACGAAGCTCTTGACCGACTCCATGGACCCTGTCTCATATGAGACCTGTGGTTCGAAACCCGCCTCCCTGCAGGCCTTGGTGACCTGCCCGGCCAAAGCGAAATCACCCCCCAGCATAACCAGCTCTTCTTTCTCCAAGTCGTGTAGTCTGACGGATTCAGAGTCGGCCAGCGGATGGTGCGCAGGTACCGCGAGCATGAGTTCTTCAGCGAGCAGTGGAATCACGTCCAGTGCCTCTGGAACTGTGACGTCAGAGACAATGGCGAAGTCACTTTTCCGGTCCAAGACGCTGCGTTCCAGCGCAGCTCCTCCGGCTTCCAGCAAGTGGACCCTTATGCCAGGAAAGTTGCGGCGGAAGCTGGAAAGGATCTGCGGTACGGCGTAGGCGCCTATAGTTGGGATGGTGCCAAAGGAAACCTCGCCTGCAGCCACCCCAAGCCTTTCCTTCATCATTTGCTGAGCTTCATCTGCTTTGGCCAATACATTCTGGGCCAAGGGGAGGAAGGCTCTACCGTCCTGGGTGAGATCCACGCTCCGGCTGGTGCGGTTGAATAGACGGGCCCCCAGCTCATTCTCCAGTTGCTTAATCTGGTGGCTGAGGGCGGGCTGGCTCAAGTGGAGACGGTGGGCTGCCTGGGTGAAACTCTGCGTTTCCGCGATGGTGATGAAGTATCTGAGCTGGAATAGCTCCATGTGATCTACTCCTTGGGTCTTGGCAAGGTCCGTTTCTGTCGAGCCCGTCAGGGATCACAAGGCTGAAATGAGCCTCAGTAACTATAAGGTATATTTATAGCACATATAGAAACAATATATTGGGCTTATGGGGATGGTCCTGTATACTCGTTTTCAGTTGGACGCTACAAGAAAGCGGTCCCGAGATGCCCCCCATCTCGCACCGTGGTGGCGTACAACTTTTTCCCCGCAGTATAGCCGGTCCTTCCCCCTAGGACTGGCTATACTCATTTCTGCGGCCGTTTTCCTGGGAATAGGTACCGGCGCCCTCTATAGAGCTTGCTGCAGGCGTCCGCAAACCCAGGACACGTAGCCCTCACAGTGCGTTTCTCTTACTCTTTGCTCGCGAAAGCGGCGATACCCTTGTCGGGTGCTGATATCGCACTCGGTGAGATCAGCACAAGCGGTGTGGTCAAAATTGCGTTCAAAGTCCGCGATTATCTCTCGCAGTTGCTGATAGCTTCCGGATTCATCCAGGTGTTCCGGGGAGGTTTCGCCGTCTCGGGTTGCCAATGCGAGGGCGGCACCGGTTATAGCGCCGCACGTCAAGCCGAATCTAGCTATCCCGCCTCCCAGGTAGCGTGCCCTCTCTATCTCCGACTCTTCTGCACCCAATCGCTTTACCGCATAGAGCAACACAGTCTGGGCACAGTTCCGATGGTCGGAACCGGAGGCGCGGAATGCCTCCAGTGCATATTGGACCGCCGGCTCATGTTGCATGGTTTCATGGTGTGATCCAGTCACCCCAGCCTCCCTTTGACAGGTTACCCATGTCAGGGTAGCATCTTGGGGACCGATTAGTGGGCTTTTGTTCTTTGGCAAACCATGGGGGTTGTAATGGCGATGTACGTGGAGTTGTTCGGTCGAGATCGCTACTATGGTGGCATGCTGCGGGAAAGCCGTGAGGACGAATTCATATCGAACGTCTTCGGACCTCTTCGGAACTTTGAGGAGACAAGCTGGTTGGAGGAGTTGGTTGAGAAATCCTTTGATGATCCGGCCTTCTCTAATGACATGGCTAATGGCTACGACCTCGAATTTTGGACCCGCTACTCAGCTCCCCCAGGCAGAGAGACTCAGGAGAACGATACGGAGCTCTCTTGTGTGCTGGAGGCGAAGGACCACACACTCATGGTTGTGGCAAGATACTGGCATGAGCTCAGCGCACAGACGGCCGAAGATGTGGAGCGGGATCAGATCGTCCGTGCGTTGGATTGCGGCCTCGCGGCATTGGGACCGCGTGCTCGCCTACTGGTTATCACAGGGAACCCGGAGCCCCCCAAGCTTGTTTCCCAGTATTGGGAAGAACCGGATCTACTTAGGGATAGATTGACAGATCCGCCGGCGGATCTGAGTGCAGAGGATCTTGCTGGGCGCATCGGGTGGACCAACTGGGAGATCTTTCGGGAGACTCTCGCCAGCCGGATAGGGGATACTCCGATAAACCAGACGCAGTGGAATTTTGCGAAGGATCTGGTGGCATACCTGGATCTTGTTTCTTCGCGCGGGCGTGGTCTGCGCGTGAGGGCGGGGGGCTAGCTACACTTCTGGGCGCCGGGCACATCGGGGGCGAAGAACCTACCCTTCGGCGCGCCCAAAATCATCTTCCAGACGTTGGATGTCATCTTCACCGAAGTAGCTCCCTGTCTGAACTTCAATAATAACCAGGGGCCGGGTGCTGTTGTTGGCTAGCCGGTGTGCGGAGCCAGCACGAATGTGGGCTGATTCACCGGTGTCCAGTTCCCTTTGTTGAGAGTCGATGGTCACTGTGCCATGGCCCTCCACCACTACCCATTGCTCTGAGCGAAGCCGGTGTCGTTGCAAACTCAGCCTTTTCCCGGGTGCTACGGTAATCCTCTTAACCTTGTACCTGGGATGGTCCTCCAGGATCTCGAATGAACCCCACGGACGTTCTTCCCTATATCTGCTGGAGACCATTTTCATGCTCCCGCAAACCAAGTTACGGAGAGCGGAAGGACGCTGCGACCTGGCGGCGAGGTGTGAGCGGAGGTGGCGGCAAGGCCCGTGGCAACAAGGCATATCAGGGCGTAGGCGGGCATGACAACTAGGATTGCTATGGGTATGGGGGCCACGCTTGCCGGTAGTAATGACACAGCGCCTAATGTGACACCCGTAGCGAGACCGGCTCCCACGATTCTGTTCAGGTCTGGCTTGCTCCTTCCTGGGCGGACAGTCAGATTGAGCCCAAGAGACAGGTAGGCAATCGGTGCCGTCAGTATCGCCGTTGTGACGAAGGTGACGGCGCTGTGGACAATGTGCTTGCGGTTCTCCACATTCCCCTCCCGACGAATCCCTGAATTGGTTCACCATAGCAGATACCCATGAGCGCTGCCCGACTGATTGGTACCAAAGTTCGATGGTTGACCGCTCTCCCTGTGGCTAGTCTCAATCCCGCACAGGAAGCAAAGGGAGAGGAGGAAAAATGATTCTAGAGGCGCATGTTGGGTGGTCGCCGCTGCTCGGGTGGTGCCTGAGACGTTTCCAGCGGCCGGTGGCCGTGGTCTCGGTGGTGGCTTCGGGCGTTATGGTGATTGCCTTGTTGGTGCTATGCCTATCCGTCGCACCTGCGCGGGCGGATATTACGCCGGGCTATGACCCCTACACGCACACGGGTGGGAGTCACTCCGGTCGAACGGGTGACAAGGAGTGCACTCCCCGGGAAGACTTCATCAATACGGTCTTTTGGTACAGGGGTTCAGGTTCGCGGAACATGCAGCGTTGGTTGAGCTCTGTTCTCGGTTACACCAACGTCTACAATGGGCCGCTTGCTCCCAAGTTCCACGTACATTTCGACAATCGCTCGAATTGGGACTGGAGCATGCACGGACTGCCATCCTGGTACAGATATACGTGGCGGTCGGCGCAAAACAGTATGGGTACTGACTATCTTGGGGTTCCGGCGCGTGATCATATCAGGCTCTTTGCCGGTCCCTACAAGGACCGTCATCGCTATCTGGATTGGAGCGTCGGTTCTGCGCATTATGACGTGGCGGTCTGGGATATGTACGGGTCCACCTGGTATCCGTGGCACTTGGTCTTGAGCTACGAGGATTCGGAGTACAGAGTTTGGAAGGCCTTCGCGCGTGCCGGGTACTCAGTTGGCACCAGATACCTCGGAAATGCAGGTTTCAAGAAGGTGTATCTGGGTGGCCAGATGCTGAGGATTGCCAACTCTGGGGTGGCGCACACCATACGGATACCTTACCGCAAGTAGTTGGCGAAGCAAGCTAGCCCGGCCGCAGCCGGGGAGAGGAGAGTAGACCATGAGATTAGGATTCGCGGTAGTCACCACAATAGTTGTGGTGGGCCTCGTGGCGGCAGGTCTGCTGTCGAGCGAAGAGGAAGCTACGGCTTTGGACGGTGAGACGGTGCGGTCTCAGGCTTTGGAGGCCCTGGAGAGCAAACCTGCTTTCAAGGTCGTGTCCCGGCCGGTGGGGGCAGCCAGCGGCAGGAGTCAAGAAACCGTTACAGAGTGGTGGTCGGCTGAAGAAGATATCTATCGGTTGGATCAGGAAGGACCTTCAGGGCGTCAGAGCATGATCATTTCTGACTCTCAATTCGTGATGAAGAGTGGAGATACCGGTTTTGCCACGGTGCGGGAAATCAATCCTGCCTCCAAGCGAGACCTGCAGATGGGGCCCTTCGCTCGCTATCACCAGATGGTGAAACAGGGAATGCCCGTAACTGCGGGGATAAGAAGCTCAGGGAACAAGGGGGAGACCGTCTATCTAAATATGGGGAAGGAGGAGAAAGGCAACGGCAAGAAGAACGGTCTGACGGCGTTCTTGGTTCGGGACTCCAAGCTTCCTTCCCAAATTCGTTTCGTAGACTCTGAAAACAGAGCATCCGCCTTCGACATGCAGGTGGTCTCAGTCACGGAACAGGAGTTGGCGGCGGCAGTACAGGAAGTGAAGGTTGTACAGAACTCTGCGGCCAACACGGACAAGGAGGATATCCTTTCAGAGCGGGAAGCGCGGGATTTTCAGCAATACGGCATCTACTGGCTGGGGAGAGCGGCGGCGGGTTATCCTCTCCGTGACATACGGCGCTGGAAGTTCAGCGCTGGGGATGAGCCAGATCAGGACGTAGTGAGTTTCAGCTACGATCGCCCGGGTGAGCGGTTGGAGAATGATCCACTGAGGGTTGATAGCCGTTCTCTGGATTCAGATGTGGGAGAGATGGAGTTCTCCCGAGTGAAAGGCGAGGGAGACCAAATAGAGTGTCTCGCTGGCGATGCCTATGTCTTGTTCGGGTTGGAAGGTGGGGCAAGTGCCGTCGTGCGCTCCGAGGACGCGTACGTGCAGATCACTATGGAAGGACCGATAAAGGAGCAGCCCTTCAGAACGCTTATCAAGCACCTCACTCGCTTCAACCGAGTCGTGGACGGATAGCAGGCTTGCAAAGAGAGACTGCTTGGTGCAGGATCCAGGTATAGGATCCAGGTACACCTTAGTGCCACGCGATCAGGCGGGGGGAGGGGCGGTGCCCCTCCCCCCGCCTGATCGCGTGGGAGGTGCGGCACTCTGGGTAGGCAGCGGTAGGCAGCTTGCTGTTGCCCGCCCGCTGGATCGGTTGATGAGAGAGGGGGCATGGTGGACATCGCTGGAGAGATCAGGAAACAACAGGCGGACATCCTCAGGATCACTGCTGAGCATCATGCCACAGATGTTCGGTTGTTCGGTTCAATCGCCAGAGGAGAAGCTGGCCCTGATAGCGATGTCGACCTGTTGGTGCGTTTCCTGCCCGCTGCTACTTTCTTCGACTATATTGCAATCATTCGGAAACTAGAGGACTTACTACTGCCAACGTTCCGCTAGAGGCCTTGGGTTTGTCCGGATCGGCTCTCTTGGGTCTCCACCGTGCTGATTCAGACATGGACATCGTCGCCTATGGCGATGAGGAGAGCCGATCCGTGCACAGAGCCCTCACGGACCTGCTCCACGAGAGGTCAGCTGCAGTGCAGCGTCCCCGGACTGAGGAGCTGGCGGCCATCCACGATGAACACTGTTTAGATACTCCTATATCCCTGGTCGATTTTGCACGGCTGCAAGCCCGCAAGGTCAACGAGGGGCGCTTCCGTGGGCGTCCCTATTTCTTTCGTTTCGTGAAGAGGCGTGCTCAAGTGCCGGAACGCTATGGGAATCTGCGCTATGAACCACTGGGACCGGCGTTGATCCGCGCCCGGGTGGAGGATGATGCGGAGGCACTGTTCACGCCTTGTCGATACGAGGTCGGACACGTGACTTTCTTGGAGGGTGCCCCGACGGAAGGTCTTCGTGAGATAGTGTCCTTCCGTGGTCGTTTCACAGACCAAGCGAAAAGCGGAGAGTGGGTTTCGGCACGAGGGAGACTGGAGAGGGTTGTTCGGGCAGGATGCCCCTTTTACCTTCGTCTCAGTGTGGGCGGACAACCCGGTGACTACCTCGTGAGCTAACCCGTGCTTGGGCAAGTGTCGTGTTCCGGAGTGTCTGAGCGTGGGATGGGGGCTCTCACGTGCTATCGTTGCGGGGTGGGTAAGAGACTACAGTTGTTCGCGAGCACTCCGCTGGCCATGGAAGACATGTTGGCGGACGAACTGCGGAACCTGGGAGCCCAGAAGGTCGCGCCTACCCGGGCAGGTGTTGCTTTCACCGGGAATCTGCGTACTGCTTACCGGGTATGTCTGTGGTCCCGGTTGGCCAGCAGAGTGCTCCTCC
>Ga0209584_10000048_pt1 | contig 26837 bp, 20 predicted proteins | sample NGEPerD_FD_184507 | JGI IMG/M metagenome (GOLD analysis project Ga0209584, IMG submission 184507) | Arctic peat soil microbial communities from the Barrow Environmental Observatory site, Barrow, Alaska, USA - NGEE PermafrostAB12-D... | ecosystem: Environmental > Terrestrial > Soil > Wetlands >...
CTCGTAACGTCTTCGCCTGCAGCATGCCCACGAGGCGGCCGACCCCGCCGCAATTAAATCCCTCTTCGTCCGCCTCGTGGGCATGCTGCAGGCGAAGACGTTACGAGTGCCGGTCGAGGCCAGTTATCCGGTCGAAAGGCTCACGGAAGCGCTGGCGCATGCGCAGCGCGAGGGCCGTCTCGGCAAGGTCGTATTGCGTTGGATGCGCTGAGCGCGCCGCTCACTTGATTGCTTGCGGATTGATCGGCGAGCCCGAGCCGCCGGTGATGATGAGCGGCGGTGCGGCAAAGAGAAACTCATAGACGCCGTCGGCCGCACAGTCTTCTGCGAGTTCCTTCAGATCGAAGATTTCGCCCATCGTCAGTCCCATGGCCGGGATCACCACCCAGTGCCATGGTTGCTGCGCTTCCGTGGTCTCGTTCGGACGCACCTCCACGCCCCAAGTATCCGAGCAGATAGCCGCAATCTGCTTTTCGTGGCACCAATAGCAGTTCTCGAACTTGACGCCCGGTCCGTCGCCGCCGGCGTAGCCGCCCCACGCCCCCAACTTCCGACAGGCTTCCATCTGGCCGGTCCGGATGATGATGAAGTCGCCACGTCGGATTTCGACGTCTTGCGCCTTGGCGCAGGCGTCGAGCTCAGCGTTGGAGATGCCATATCCGTCGGCAAGCACATCCTTGCCCTTGAAGCGCGCGACATCGAGCAGCACGCCGCGTCCAAGCATCTTGTTCCGGGTATGCTGAATTCCGTTCTTGTGGATGCCTGAGCTGTTCGCCAGCGCGGCATCGTAGCCGTTATACATCTTGTTTTTATAGAAGACGTGCCCGAGCGAGTCCCAATGCGTTGCGCCTTGCACGCACAACATCAGCACATCGTCAGCATAACTTGCGGTGCTCGTGCCTTCGTATTTGAGTCCGATGCCGTCGACGCCGCTGTGCAGCATCATATGGATGGGATTGAAGCGGCGGCCGAACAGTCCGGTTTGCGGGCCGCTAGCATCGAGCGGAATGCCAAGCGAAAACGCTTTTCCCTTGCGCACCAACTTAGTGGCGCTGACGATGTCCTGCGCCGTCACAAAGTTAAGAGTGCCGATTTGATCGTCCGCGCCCCAGCGACCCCAGTTCGAGAGCCTCTTGCTTGCTTCGGCGATGGCGCCGAGCCCGACTTGGATATCCATGATTTCCTCCACCCTATCGACGGTACCAGCGACTAGAATTTGACGGCGTCGCCACCTTTTGTGCCGAGAATGGCGCGGGCCTCGTCAGGCGTTGCGATCTCGAGCGACAGGTCCTCGCAAATCCGCCGAATCTTCGCCACCTGCTGCGCGTTCGATTCCGCGAGTTTGCCCTTGCCGATATACAGCGAATCTTCAAGACCAACACGAACGCTGCCGCCCAACAGCGCCGCCTGCGTCGTGAAGTTCATTTGGTGCCTTCCTGCCGCCAGCACCGAGAACACGTAGTCATCCCCGAACAATTTATCGGCCGTATTCTTCATGTGGACGAGATGGTCAAGGTCAGCGCCTATGCCGCCCAGGATCCCAAAGATGAACTGCAGGAAGATTGGCGGCTTCAGCCGCCCATTGTCGTAGAAATATTGCGTATTGTACAAATGCCCGACGTCATAACACTCGTGTTCGAACTTCACGCCGCGCTTATCGGCCAACTGCGTGATGACGTAGTCGATCGTCTTGAACGTGTTGGGGAAGATGGCATCTTCCGTCCGCTCCAGATACGGCTTCTCCCAATCGTATTTCCATTTGTCGTAGCGCTTCGCCAAGTTGAAGATAGCGAAGTTCATCGATCCCATATTGAGCGATGTGATCTCCGGCTCCGCCCGCACGGCGGCCGCGATGCGATCATCCATGCTCATGCCGAGTGCGCCGCCGGTGGAGATGTTCACGATCGCCTTGGTACTCTGCTTGATGCGCGGCAAAAACTGCATGAACACGTTCGGGTCGGGCGTCGGGGCGCCGGTTTGTGGATTGCGTGCGTGGAGATGGATAATCGCGGCGCCCGCTTCGGCGGCTTCGATTGATTGCCTTGCGATCTCGTCCGGCGTAATTGGCAAGGCGTCCGACATCGTCGGCGTGTGGATCGATCCGGTGACTGCGCAAGAGATGATCACTTTGGTTCGTTTAGCCACGGCAATTCAATCCTTTCAGATATCGAGGGGGCTGTGATGGCGCGGCGCTCGCAGGAAGCCGAACTCACGCGAGCCCAGTGCGCGCTGCTCTAATTGCTCTGGGCTTATGCGGATCGGTCGACTGTTCTGGATATGCGGAATTAATCTATCAAACAGCCTGAGGACCCTTTTGACCAATATCAATGCAGCCTGCGTGGAAATTTGAAGGGCGGCTACGTGAACTAGGGCGTAAGCTTATAATAGGCATTGCTGAAAGAGTTTTTTAGTGACGTCTATCTTCGCTTCGCCAAAGATCGCGTAAGCGAGATGAATCAGTCGCTCGGAAAATGCGCACAACTCCTCTTCGCTAGTAACATTAGTCCTCTAAACTTAGTTCTGTCGCGTCCGCCCATTCAATCAACGTTGGATCTTTGTCCGGTGCCCACGAACTGTTGGCCCGTTTAGACACCGTCCCCATTTGCAATGCATCGATGGCGGCGGGCCTGAACAATTTCGTTCCGGCATTACCGACCATCGCGCAGAGGGGAAGAACCTCTCAAAGGCAACCGATCGTCGGCTTGATTTTTGACAAGTTGGACCGCCTGCGAGCCGATTAACATTCTCATCGAGGGATGCCGTCAATCAAGACGTCGTGGTCTTCACGCGGCATCCCAGAACTCGAACGTAGGGGATGGAAATGTCAAACAAACCGCAATGGCTCAGCATAAGTCGCGTGGTGGGTTTAGTGCTCGCCGCCACGCTGCTGTTCAGCATGGCTCCGGCCAGGGCCGCCGACCCGATCAAGATCGGCTTTGGCATGGCGCTCACCGGTCCGCTCGCTCCTAACGGCAAAATGTCGCTGGTGGCGATGCAGGTTTGGGAAGACGACATCAATGCCAAGGGCGGCCTGCTCGGCCGGCCGGTCAAGCTTATTTACTACGACGATCAGAGCAGTCCGGCACAGATTCCCAGCATCTATGCAAAGCTGCTTGATATCGACAAGGTCGATCTGATCGTCAGCGGCTATGCCTCGACCCAGGTCGCCGCAGCAATGCCGACGGCAATTGGGAGGAAAAAGCTGTTTATTAGCTTGTTCGGGACCGGCATCAACGAGACGTTTAACTATTCAAGATATTTCTCGATGATTCCAAACGGCCCAACTCCGAAGCCGGCCTTCACGCGCGGATTCTTCAAGGTCGCCGAAGTACAGAAGCCCAAGCCGCAAACGATCGCCTTGGCCTCTGCAGACGCCGAATTCGGACACAACGCTTGCGAAGGCGCGCGCGAGAACGCGAAGGAGTCTGGATTCAAGGTCGTCTACGACAAGAGCTATCCGCCAACGACTGTCGACTTCACCTCGATCGTGCGGGCGATCCAGTCTACAAATCCGGATCTCCTGGTGGTCTGCTCCTACCCGCTCGACACCGTCGGCATGGTCAAGGCGATGCATGAGGTCGGCTTCAAGCCGAAGATGTGGGGCGGCGCGATGGTCGGCCTGCAAGCGACGGTGTTCAAGACCCAGCTTGGCCCACTGCTCAACGGCGTGGTCAATTTCGAGACCTGGCTGCCGGTCAAGTCGATGGAATTCCCGGGCTCGCTGGAGCTGCTCAAGAAATATCAGGAGCGCGCCAAGGCCGCCGGCACCGATCCGCTCGGCTACTATATGCCGGTGTGGGCCTATGCCTACGTGCAGGTGCTCGGCGACGCCATTACCGCCACCAAGAGCCTTAATGACGACGTGCTGGCCGACTATATCCACAAAACCACTTTCAAGACCGTGGTCGGCGACGTGAAGTTCAACGAACAGGGCGAGTGGGCACAGGAGCGTACGCTGGCTGCCCAATTCCAGAACATCAAGGGCAAGAGCATCGACGATTTCCGCGATTTGAAGACCGAGGTGATCATCTATCCGCCGCAATACAAGAGCGGCGAAGTGATCTACCCATACGAAAAAGCAATCGCGGAATAGGCGCAGTTGCAATCCTTATGCGATAAAATACGGACGGCCGGCGCCGCACAAGCGCCGGCCGCACTGTCAGTGGCGATGTTTTGATAACGACGCTAGTGACCGAGAGCCATCTGCTATATGCAGGTGGCGGAGGGAGCGTAACTGCAAAACAAATTCTCTCCTCGTAGTCCAGAATAATCCCGCGGATTTGGGCGTATTTCGGACTGTTACGCGCCGTGCCAGAGTTCGCTTCAGTCAAAAGCTGACACGGCGCCTGCTTCAACTGCCGCGATAGGTCGCATAGCTCCAGGGCGTCGCGACCAAAGGCACATGATAGGACCCTTCCGCTTCTGCGATGGCGAAACGGACTGGAACGACATCGAGGAACGGAGGGTCCACTACCGCTTCGGTGGCGAAATAATCGCCGATCGCGAAGCGGAGTTCGTAACGCCCGACCGGCAGCGGGCGCCCCGCGATCAGCGGCGCACCGGTTCGCCCATCGGCGTTTGTCGTCGTGCGTGTGACGAGTCGGCCTTCGCCGGATGACGAGAGTTCGTGCAGTTCGATCGCGACACCTTGCGCCGGGCGCCCGTGATAGGTGTCGAGCACATGCGTCGACAGGCGTCCGTGCACCTTCAGCCGTTCGGGCGCGCTGACATGCTGATCGAGCCGCAAGGCGGCGATCCGGCCGACTTCGGCCAGGGCCGTCTCAAATTCGGCTGAGAGATCGTTGCGAAGCCGCCGCTCGAACTGCTGGAAAATAGAATCCTTGGTATGGCGGCGCACGCAGATGATGAAAGGAAATCCGAACTTCTCGCGATAGGCGCCGTTGAGGCGATGGAAAGCGGCGAATTCCTCCTCGTTGAGCCGATCGAGCATGGCGGAACCCTGCTCGCTTTTCGAATCCGGCGTCAGTGCGCCGGCACGCGCCGCCTTGCCCACGAGATCCGGATGGGCGTTGAGCACCGCGCGTTTGCGCGCATCATCGGCCGTTAGCAGGGCCGCACGCATCGCGTCGTGCAGGACGGCAAGATTTGAAAAGGGCCGCCGGCCTGCGACGGTTTCGGCCACCCAAGGCGAATGCTCGTAGATCCCGCCCATTGCGGCAACGAATACGGCTTTGTCAGACGCATTGAGCGTGTCGAGCGGTATTGGAGCTTCGCTCATGGCGCCACCGGCATGGCATGTTGCGCGAGCGCCTGATGCTCGCGATGCCAATGCTGCGCGATCTGCAACCGGGTAGCAACCCAGACGCGGTCATGGCCGGCGACATGGTCGAAAAACCGTTGCAAGGCAGCGGCCCGGCCCGGCCGTCCCGCCAGCCGGCAGTGCAGACCGACCGACATCATCTTCGGTGCGGATTCGCCCTCGGCATAGAGCATGTCGAAGGCGTCGCGCAGATAGACGAAGAAGTCATCGCCGGTGCCGAAACCCTGCGGATTGATGAACCGCATGTCGTTGGCGTCAAGGCTGTAGGGGATAATGAGATGCGGACCTTTCGGTCCCTTCACCCAATAAGGCAGGTCGTCGGCATATGAATCCGACGAATATGAGAAGCCGCCGTCATCGAGGGTGGCCTTTAGCGTATTCACGGAGCTGCGCCCGGTGTACCAGCCGAGCGGCCGAGCGCCGGTGACTTGCGTATGGATGCGAATGGCTTCCGCCATGTGCGCGCGCTCTTCCGCCTCGCCGATATCCTTGTAGTCGATCCATTTCAGGCCGTGACTGGCGATCTCCCACGCAGCTTCATGCATGGCGGCGACGGCGTCGGGATGCCGGGCAAGCGCAGTAGCGACGCCGAATACGGTGGCAGGCATCTTGCGTTCGGTGAACAGCCGCCATAGCCGCCAGAATCCGGCGCGCGAGCCATATTCATACATGGACTCGACATTCATATGCCGCTGTCCGGGCCAAGGCTGTGCGCCCAGCACATCGGACAAAAACGCTTCCGATTCGGCGTCCCCGTGCAGGATCGAGCGTTCGCCGCCCTCCTCGTAATTGATCACGAACTGCACGGCAATCCGCGCACGGCCTGGCCAGCGCGGGTCCGGCGGATTGCGCCCGTAGCCGATCAGGTCGCGGGGATATTTTGAACCGGCGGTTGACATTGTTCGACTAGCGCGACGGTGAAGAGTATTGACGCGAGATCATGCGCCATGCGCGGAAAAGCCTCAACCGCGTGCGGACAGATTTGTTCGAATCGAGGGCGCCTGGGCCCTTGGCTCCTGTTCAACACGCTCATAATCTGCCGTTGAGATAGCTGAATTCCTCCGGATACAGGCATCGACGAAATGACGAGCAAATCGGCTGACGGGCTCCGGGTCACGGCCGGGCCCTATAATTTCGAAGCCCGTTTCGAGACGGCGGCGGCTCCGAAAACCTGCGCGGTGTTTCGGCGACTGTTGCCTTATGAGAACAAGATCATCCACGTGCGATGGAGCGGCGAAGCGGTCTGGATTCCGCTCGGCGAGCTTGACCTCGGCCTGTCTTACGAAAACCACACCAGCTTTCCGGCCCCGGGCCAGATGATCGTCTACCCGGGCGGCATCAGCGAAACCGAGATCCTGCTGGCCTATGGCAGCGTGCATTTCGCCAGCAAGGTCGGACAGCTCGCCGGCAATCATTTCCTCACCATCACCTCCGGCCTCGACAAGCTCGCCGAACTGGGCCGCTCCGTGCTTTGGGAAGGCGCCAAGACCATCCGTATCGAGGCGGCGTGACGGGCCGCGCCCTGCCCAGCAAACGGCTACGTGAATCCGAACCGTTCGAGAAAGGTGCCAAGCCTTGGATGTCGTCTTTACGGAATGGCTGAGCGCCATCTTCCGCTGGCTGCATGTCGTCGCGGCCATGGCTTGGATCGGCAGCTCATTCTATTTCATCCATCTCGATCTGAGCCTGAAGTCACGCGCGGGCCAAGCCGAAGACGTCAAAGGCGAAGCTTGGCAGGTGCATGGCGGCGGCTTCTATCAGATGATCAAGTTCCTGACAGCGCCGGCGCGCATGCCCGACGAACTGACTTGGTTCAAATGGGAAGCCTACACGACCTGGCTGTCGGGTTTCGCCCTTCTGATCGTGGTCTATTATTTCAACGCCGAGCTGTTTCTGGCCGACAAGTCGGTGCTCGACCTCAGCGCGACGGCGGCGGCGGCGATTGCATTCCTCAGCCTAGTAGCGGCCTGGCTCGCCTACGAAGCGGTGTGCCGATCCCCGCTTGGACGCCACGAAGAAGTGTTGGCACTGATCGGCTATGTCTTCCTGGTCGCGCTCACTTACGCCTTCACCCATATTTTCAGCGGGCGCGGCGCCTTTACTCAGATCGGCGCGCTGATCGGCACCATCATGGTGGCGAATGTGTTCATCATCATCATCCCCTACCAGAAGAAGACAATCGCCTGCCTGCTTAACGGCACTCCGCCCGATCCGCGCTGGGGCGCGGCCGGAAAGCAGCGCTCGGTGCACAATAACTATCTCACCTTGCCAGTCGTCTTTCTGATGCTAAGCACCCACTACCCGCTCTTCTTTGCAACGCGGTTCAACTGGCTGATCGTCGCCATCGTTTTGCTCATAGGCCCGGTGATCCGCCATTTCTTCAATTCGCGGCACGCCGGCAATGGCAGCCCGTGGTGGACCTGGGGCGTCGCGGCACTGGGAATGATCGCAATAGCCTGGCTGTCTGGTGCAGGCGCGTCAGGCGCCAAGACCGGCGCGCTTAAGGAAATTCCGAAATTCGCCGCGGTCCAGGACATCGTGATTTCCAGGTGCAGCATGTGTCATGCGGGCGAACCGGTCTGGGCCGGAATCGCCAGCGCGCCCAAGAGCGTGCGCCTCGACGAAGCCGGACAGATCAGGCTGCATGCCAAACTGATTGAGATCAACGCAGTACGCTCACACGCGATGCCGCCCGGCAATATCACCGAGATCACAGATGGGGAGCGGCAGGTGCTGGCGGCCTGGATCGCTGCCGGCGCACGCGATAACTGACCCGGAGCGTGATCGCGCCCGCCTTGAGCCGAAATCTGCAGTATCTGGATACGCCCGTGCTTAGCGCGTTTGCAGCTTGCCTGAATGGCACTCACGGATGTTGTGCGCGATTTTATGCTTGGGCGCATTTGGCGGCGCTTTTTGGAGACGCGCCGATAGAAACCCGTCAATATTGTCGCTAGTCTAGGAACACCTCGTGCGCTGGGGGCGGCACGCGAGCACGGCGATTAAGGTGCTGGGCGCAACTCTGGGAAACAACCTCTCAATGCAAATGCTACTCGAACGAGTTCTTTAACGGGGGCTTCCATGGCAAATTCTACCCATCCAGTCGACGAGCGCTTGCCGCTCGCCCAACTTCTTCCGCTCGGGCTGCAGCATGTGCTGGTCATGTATGCGGGCGCCGTTGCGGTGCCGCTCATCGTCGGGCGGGCTCTAAAACTACCGCCTGAACAGATCGCCATTCTCGTCAATGCCGATCTGTTTGCTTGCGGCATCGTGACACTCATACAGTCGATTGGCATAGGGCCATTCGGTATTCGCCTCCCGGTCATGATGGGCGTGACTTTTGCCTCCGTGGCGCCGATGCTGGCCATGGCCGGCAATCCAGAACTCGGTCTCGGCGGCATCTTCGGCTCGGTCATCGCCGCGGGCATATTCGGCCTCATCGTTGCGCCGTTCATGAGCGCAATGCTGCGCTTTTTCCCGCCGGTCGTCACCGGAACGATCATCGCCGTCATCGGAATTTCGTTGATGCGCATTGGCATCAACTGGGCGGCGGGAGCGGCGGCTCCCAACCTTCCCGGCTATGGCGATCCGATCAATCTGCTCATCGCCGCCTTTGTGCTGATCGTAATTCTGCTCATCACGAAATTTGTCAAAGGCTTTGTCTCTAATATCGCGGTGCTGCTCGGCATCATCCTCGGATTCATCGTTGCATGGCTGATCGGCAAAGTAAGTTTCACGGCATTCAATAACGCCGCGTGGCTGGACATCATATATCCCTTCCAGCTCGCTAAACCGACGTTCGAAGTCTTTTCGGTAATTACGATGTGTCTGGTCATGCTCGTAGTCATGGTCGAATCGACGGGTATGTTCCTTGCGGTCGGCGAGATGACGGACCGAAAGATAGAACAGCGCGATCTGACCCGCGGTCTATTGACCGATGGTTTGGGCACGCTCATCGGCGGTATCTTCAATACCTTCCCCTATACCTCGTTCTCACAGAATGTCGGGCTGGTCGGCGTCACCGGCGTCAGGAGCCGCTGGGTCACCGCGGTGGGCGGGCTCATCCTGGTGATTCTCGGCTTGATACCGAAGCTCGGCGCGCTGGTCACTGCGGTGCCACTGTTCGTGCTTGGCGGCGCGGGCATCGTCATGTTCGGGATGGTTATTGCGACCGGAATTCGTATTCTGGCATCCGTCGACTATAAGACGAACCGCAATAACCTGTTCATCGTCGCAATATCGATCGGATTCGGCATGATCCCTCTGGTGGCGCCAGCCTTCTTCTCAAAGCTGCCAAAGGAACTCGAGCCACTGTTGAATTCCGGCATCGTGCTGGCCGCTATCGCCGCCGTATTGCTCAATGCCTATTACAACGGGGCAGGATCGCAAAGCGCGGGCAGCACTGGAGCGGCCAGTGCGGCGAAGGTGTCGGGTCACACCTGATACTGGGATCGCAGATATCGACCCGCCCATCGCATCGTGGGCACACCACGCCGGAAGTCGGGTTTGCCCGGCTTCCGGCAAAATTTTGACGGACGTCAGCGCGCCGGCACGCAGGTGTCCGGCACCGGGCACACGTTGGCGCATTGCGGCTTGTCGTATTTGCCCTTGCACTCCTGGCACTTGTCCGGGTCGATCACATAGACCGTGGCAGCCACGCTGATTGCCGAATTCGGGCATTCGAATTCGCAGGCGCCGCATGCCGTGCACAGGTTGGGGTCGATCATATAAGCCATGGCGTGGGCCTCGCGTCCTAATCGTGGTTCGTAACATGTTCAGCGATCGCCGTGCTGACGAAATTGACGGCGTCGGGAGCGGTGATGGCGGTCCGGATGATTTCCAGGATTCTGAGCGGCGTGAGATCGACCGGGCCGTCGCTGCGCCCTTTGGCGGTGCCGGCGGGATCGGCGGGATCGAGTTGCAAGTCGAACCCCTCCCCGCAATAGCGCAGCCTGTCGCCATTTCTTTCGACAGTCACTGCTCGTCCATTCAAGCGGCCGTGCAGGCGCAACCCTTCACCAATCGGCTCGAAGGCAAAACCATCGCGCTCGGGAGCATCCGCCCATGCGGCGATGCTGCCGAAAAACAGCGGCTTGCTGAGATAGGGCGCGCCGTCCTCGGGACAGAACACGTCGCAATTGCCGCATTCGTTGCAGGCATCGGCGAACACGCCGATCTGCCAAGGCTTGTCGAGCACGATCGTTCCGGTTGGCTCGGTTGCCCAGCCGGCGCCGTTCCGCACCAGGCGCTCCATCGTCACGCGGGCTTGGGGAATAGCTAGGACGAAGTTGGCGTCGTTAGGACAGACCGGAATGCATTTGTCGCATGTCATGCAGTCAAACAGCGTCAACCGCGTGCCTAGCTTTTTCGGCGGCGTCGCGTTGCGCGCGGCGCTGTAACGCGGATCGGCCAGCATCCGCTCGATATAAGTTTCGGTATTGAGCAGGCAAGCGGCAGAGACCCAAGCGGCAAAGGCCTCCTCCGCAGCCGCGCGCAGGTCGCCACCCTGTGCGAGGGCGGCGCGGCAGGCCTGCGCGCGCTCTGCCGGCAAAGCCAGGCCGTCGAGTGCCGCCTGCGCATGGCCGTAAGCTTTGATGACAAACTGGTCAATCTCGGCGGCGCCCACGGCATTCATGCGCTTGACGAGATTGACCAGATAGCGGGCGCCGCGCGCGTAACCGGAATAGGCGCCGCTCTGCAACAGATCGGAACACACGCTGACCGGTTTGAGCCCGAGCGCGACAGCGTCGGCGAAATTGCCCGCGTCGATGCCCCCGGAGAACGAGATCGGGAAACGGTCGCCGAATAGTTGGCGGAAACGGCGAACCAGTAGCATCGCCAGCACGTGCAGCGGCGGGCCGGAGAGGTACATCTGCTTCTCGCTCGCCGGGAAGAAATTCTTGTAATTGTCGACCAGCAAGGTATTGGAAAATTTGACGCCAAAACCGCGGTCGAGCGAGTGCGCCAGGTTCCCGAGCCGCTCGACAAAGCCGGTCACCTGCTCCCAGGTGGCGTCCTTTTCAAATGCGGCGGCCGGCACGTTGAGGTCGCGATAGTCCAGCCGTTCGTGCAATTGCTCCGCCACCTGCGCCCGACCGAGCAAGGTCGGATTGAGCTTGACCACGACGTGCAAACCCACCTCTTGCAGGAGGAACGCGGCGATGGCCTCGATCTCCTGCGGCGGGCAACCATGGAAAGTGGAGAGCGTGACGGTATCGGAAATGCGGGTCGTAAACGGTGTATCGCGCAGATAAGCGAGTGCACCCGGGATCTGCTCGCGCAACCGATCGACGATCGCCGTCGCATCCATCAGACCGGCCATGAACGCGCGAACGCGCGCAGAGCGGATTCCGGCAAGCTCATAGCCCACGCTCATGTCGAATATGGTATCGCCATAGGTTGGCGCCCATCCGGATGCCTTCAGCATGTCGATCAGCATCGAAGCTTTGACGTATTCCTCGAGCGACTGCTCGAGCGTGAGTTCCTGCGACCATTCCACGTTGAAGCCGATGGTCTGCATATCGATGCAGGGGCGCGGGATGACGAGATCGTCCTTGATCTGCACGGTCTTGAGTTCGATCACGCGGCCGCCCGCGAGCCACGACAGCACGATGTTCTGGGCGAGTTGGGTGTGCGGCCCGGCAGCGGGGCCAAACGGGGTCGACGCACGCTGACCATGCACGGCAATAGACAGGTCGGCCGTGGCGCCCTGAAAGAAACGCACGACGGGCAGGTCGAAGGCGGCCTTCTTCTGCGTAAGCTCGCGGAACAGGCGGGCGACCAGCACGCCAAAGGGAACCGGAGTGAGTTCAGTCATATTTCCTCGCCGATGGATACCGCATCATCGCCTTAACCGCCCCAAAGTGAACTCAGGAATGTTCCTATAGTGCGATTGGCAGAAACCGGGCTCGATTTTGGATCCAATCGCATTCAGCCTCTGTTTTGCGCGCGAATCAGCGCTCAACCCCGGAGAAGACGACCGCGATCGCTCCCTGAGCGCCGGGCAAGCTCATGGCGCCCGCGAGGCCGGCCGTGCCGGTCGCCGAGGCCCGAATGCCTGTATGGCTCCATGCCAGATCCCGTGCGCGGGCGATCGCGTCCTCACCCACGACTACGGGTTGCCCGCCGCTCGTGCGCATGCCCTCGGCAACCGCCCACCAGTCGTAGGTCTCGTCGTCGAGGATGCCGCTGGCCAGACTTGAAGGCGTCGTCTCCCATGCCCACATGAAGCGGGAGCGATGGCGCGCTGCTTCGGCGAGATCGATGCTATTCAGTCGATTCCAAGCGCGTTCCAGTGGCGCGCAGCTGGCGGTCTGCACGGCGATGAGCTTCGGCATTTTCGCCAAGACGCCGCATGCGCGGGCGAGCGTGAACCCCTGTGCCAAAGCGCTGGCAAGCGCACCTCCTCCCACTTGTACGAACAGCGAATTGGGAGAGGCGCCGATGCGGCGAAATTCTTCCGCCATCTCGAAGGCAAGCGTGCAGCCGCCCTCGACCGCGAGCCCGTTCTCAGGCCCCTGGACGCCGAAGGGAATGGCGCCTTGCGCCACGGCTTCGCGAAAACGCTTCATGCACGGATCGCCGGTCTCGCCCGGGCGACGCTCGCACACGGCGATGCGCGCCCCAAGATCCTGCAGGGCCTGTTTCACCGCCGCGCCGGCATCGGTTGGAATGAATACGTCGAGCGGCCAGTCGGCGGCGCGTGCGATGACCGCCGCTGCGAGCGCCGCATTCCCGCAGGAGGCAATCGCGAGGCGGTGCGTACGCAGCGCCCTGCCGACGGGCAGTCCGGCGATTTCCAGCACACGCAAATAGAGCATCACCCCCATGAGGTGGCGCGCCTTGTGCGAGCCGGATACGTTCGCGGTCTCGTCCTTGACCCAGAGCGCATTCTTGATTCCAAGCGCCGCCGCCAGTCGTTTCTGCTCGGTCATCGGCGTGACCCGAAAGCCGCGGCCGTCGACGGCGATCAGGCCAACGTCCAGTTCTTCCACTATCTCGCTCCAGGCCGTGTCGGAAAGTCCGGCGGCGCGCGCCAGGCGGTACGACGACAACAGCGTGCGATAACGCAGGAAGGGGTTTTGCTCGCCCCCGCTCGGGAATGCCGCCTCCGGTGGCTCCGCGACCAGCACATGATCGACGTCATCGGCCGCGTCGGCATTCGGGCAGCGGAACGGCAACGCACGTGCCGCATCAACCGTCACACCGCAGCCATGACAGCGAAATCGCATCGTCACACTCACATCCCGCGCTTCTTGCCAGCTTCACTCTTTGCGTTGAATTCGGCTATCATTGCGTCCCAGGCAGGAACCAGATCGAGCAGACCGTCCCAGAACGATTGCTTGGCACGCGCGGAAAATTCATCGAGCGACACGCCCTGCTGTTCCACCCAGGTGAAATATCCGAGATTGAACATGCGCCGGCGATCGGTCTGGGTCGCTTCGATGAGATGATCGGTGCCGGCGCCGGCGAGTGCGCGGCCCCAGGTTTCGCCGGCCGCAACCTCGTCGAACCGGTTGCCAAAATAGCGGGTAACTGCCTTGGTGATTTCGCTGCCGTACATGGCGGCACCGTCAGTCGCGACAGTGAGGATGACATCGTCGGGACCGAGATCGAAATATTTGGCGGTCTTGATCGCGGCCAGCATGTTGCACAAGGACGACAGGCCGAAATTGGCGAGTTGGTCGACGAGCCCGGCATCGATCCCGCGACGCTCGATCAGGTATTTCCGCCCGACTTCGGTATTGAACAGCACCATCAGTGTGTCGGTCGACTGGTCACTGACGCCTGTCACCACGTCGGTGTTCATCACGTTGTGGATATAGGGAACGTGCTTGTCGCCGATGCCTTGGATGTTGTGCTCGCCGAAGCCGTTATAGAGCAACGTCGGGCATTCGACCGCCTCCACCGCGACGATGCGTGCGCCAAGTTTTTTCTTGAGGTGGTCGCCGGCGGCAAGCGTACCACTCGATCCAGAGGCGGAGACGAAAGCGGCGAGCTTGGCGCCGGGACGGCCCTGCGTCAGCGCGACGAATAATTTTTCCATCGCCACGCCGGTGCACACCCGGTGAATCAGATAATTCCCGAACTCGCAGAACTGATTGAAGATGATATTGGTCGGATCGCGGTCGAGTGCGGCGCAAGTGTCGTAGATCTCCTTGACGTTGCTTTCCGATCCAGGCGTGCGGACGATATCGCTAGGATCACCGACCCACCGGTCGAGCCAATCGAAACGCTCGCGGCTCATGTTTTCCGGCAGCACAGCAGTTCCGCGGCAGCCGAGGATGCGCGAAATGGCGACGCCGCCGCGGCAGTAGTTGCCGGTCGACGGCCACACCGCGCGGTCGCGCGCCGGGTCGAACTGGCCGGTCACCAGACGCGGCACCAAGCAGCCATAGGCTGGCAGCACCTTATGGGCGCCGATCATCGGGAACCGGTTGCCCAGCGCCAGCACGATGCGCGCCTTCACCCCAGTCAGTTCCGGTGGGAGTTCCAGGTGATCGGGCAGCACGACGAGGCTTTTGCGATCGGCGCCGTTGAACCAGTGCACGCGGAAAAGATTGAGGGCGTTGGCGGCATCGGGATCGACGTCGGCGAGCCCGGCGCGGATGGCGGAGGGGATTGTCGCGGGATCTTTAAGCTGCGCGAACGTGGGCAGCACTACGCCGGCTTGGCCCAAGCGCGCGGCCGTTCGTTCGAGCACCGCCGCATCGACGACAGTGCGTTCAAGTCCGAGACGCGCCATTGCTGTTCCTTTCGTCTTTCATGCCATCGCCGCCATGCGCTCCCACAGACGGGCCGCGAGTTTTTGCGCGCCGGCCGAGATCTCATCCATGTCGCCACCGGTCAGGCGGCCGTTTTCGACCACGACGCGCCCCCCGACAATGACATGGCGCAAATGGCCGTCTTCCCGCACCACGAGATCGCCCAAAGCGCCGGGCGCGAGCGGTTGGGGAATAGCGTCGAAGCGTTCAGCGATCAGAGTATGTCCCGCCGCCAGGCGGTGCGCCGCGCCGTCGTCGGCATGAATCTTGGCGATGCGGAAAAGCGCGGCCTCTTCCTCCGCCATGTCGCCATTCCAGCCATCGGCGCCGAGCGCGACACGATTTGAGTAGCGCAAGTTCCCGGCATAGCCAACGCGGTTGCCCTCGTTTGAGCGCGGGTTCTGCACCAGCCAACACGACCGCGCGCCCACCAACTCCACCTGCGCGCGGCTCAAGTGCACGCCATGCGCCAGGATCGAGCCGGGCACCAGCGCGTCAAGCGCCAAAAGCCGCTCCAGCGGTCCATCGAAGCCACGCGACCGAGCGTCATCGACGTCGGCCATATCCTCGGCGACATGCACGTGCAAAACGGTGGCGAGTTCGCGTGCGAGGACCCCCGCCTCGCGGATGCTGTCGTCGGAGACGGTAAAGCTTGCATGCAGGCCGACCATGCCGCGGATCAACGGCGACGCCGGAACGCCGCGGCACTCGGCCAGGCCGCGCGCGGCCTCCTCATGCCCGAAATTGCGCTCGGTCGTCCCGTAACAAAGCAGTGCGCGCATGCCGAGTTGCTCGCACACACCGGCGAGAACGGTGAGCGATCCCTCGATCAGATATGGCGATTCGTGATGATCGACGAGTGAAGTCGTTCCGGCGAGCAGTGCACGCGCGACGTAATCCATGGCGGACGCTCGAAGCATTTCGGCGTCGAGCGCACGATCGAGCCGCCACCACACCCGCTCAAGAATTTGCGTGAAATTCTCCGGCGCCGGAGCAGCCGGCGGCATGCCGTAGCGCGCTAAGCCGCTGTAGAGATGCGTGTGCGCGCAAACTGCGCCGGCGGCAATCTCGCCATCGATGCAAGAAAGGACGCGCGCGCCTTCCGCAGGCGAGGCCGCAATCTTCCCGTCCACCACAGCGACGCGAAGGCCGTGACGGTCGGGGCCAATCAGGAGCGGTCCGGTCAATGCCATTGGTCGCGGTCGGCGTCAGGGATGCGCCCCACATTGATGGCGCGCGCGGCGGGCGAATCTTTCATCGGCAGGGTCATGCGGCGCTGACCATCGAATGCTTCCAGCGCCGCAGCGACCGCACCGGCAGTCGGTACCAGGCCTATCTCGCCGATGCCCTTGGCGCCGAACGGGCCTTCCGGCTCGGGCTCCTCGACCAAAATGACGTCGACCTCCGGCATATGCTGGGCGCGCAGCACACCGATATTGCGTATATCGAAGGTCACCGGCACGCCGTCGCGGCAGGGAAGCTCCTCGGTGAGCGCGTAGCCGAGCCCCATGTGCACCGCGCCCTGCACTTGCGCCTCGCATTGCTGCGGATTGAGCGCGCGGCCTACATCGTGGGCGGCGACGACCCGCGCGACCGCGCCGGAGGCGTCGAGCACCACCATCTGGGTTGCCCAGCCAAACGCGGTATGGGTTTTGATCACGCCATTCTTGGTCGTGCCGAGCGCCGTGGTATCGTCGATCTTCACCTCGCCCGAATAGGTGCGGCCGACCAAATCGGCGAGCGCGAGGCCGCGGTCGAGATCGGCCTTGAGCTTGGCCGCGGCTTCGGCGGCAGCCCGGCCAGCAAGTAACGTCGCGCGCGATCCCGTGGTCTGGCCGGCGCCGAGTTCGAACCGCGTACTCACCTTCGGCCGGAACACGTTCGCCGGCAGCCCGCTCGCCTCAACGGCGCATTGGATCAGCACTGTGAGCAGACCCTGGCCCATCTCTGTGAAACCGGTATGAAGGCCGACGGTGCCGTCAGCCTCAACCGCGAGACAGCAGCGGCCGAATTCGATGGCGCCGTTTCCGAGGCCCGAATTCTTCACCCCACAGGCGATGCCGACCGCGCGCCCTTCGGCACGCGCGGCGTAGTAGGCATCCTTTACCGACAACAAAGTCTTCTCGATACCGACGCCCTTTTCCAGCACCTGGCCGGTCGTGAACATGTCGCCGGTTCGCAGTAGGTTGCGCCAGCGCATTTGCCAGCCGTCGATGCCGACCTTTGCGGCGAGCAGATCCATGCAGCCCTCGATGGCGAAGCTGGTTTGGTTGACGCCGAAGCCGCGCATGGCGCCGCACGGCGGATTGTTGGTGTAGGCGGCGGTCGAATGGATCGCGACGACAGGCACCCGGTACGGCCCGCAGGCGTGCCCGGCGGCGCGCTCCAGCACTTTGCCGCCGACCGAGGCATACGCGCCGGAATCGCCAAGCAATGAGGCTTTCACGGCGGTCAGCCGGCCCTCGGCGTCGCACCCAACCGTATAGGTCATGGTGATGGGATGCCGTTTGGTATGCATGCGGATCGATTCTTCGCGACTCAACGTGATGCGCACCGGTCGCTTGGTCATGAATGCGAGAAGCGCGGTCTGTGCCTGGATGGTCATGTCCTCGCGCCCGCCGAAGGCGCCACCATTGGGCACCAGTTCGACGAAGAGTTGGCTCTCGGGAATACCGAGCACCGCCGCGATCTGAAGACGGTCGTCGAATATGCCCTGTCCCTGACTGTAGAGATGCAGGCGCCCATCGGATTCGGGAACCGCCAAATTCGATTCTGGCTCGAGGTAGAGTTGCTCGATGCGCTGGGTTTTCCAGGTACCCGACACTACATGGGCGGAGGCCGCGAGCGCCGCATCGACGTCGCCGCGCTCTATGCGTGTCACTTGTAGAATGTTGTCGTGCTTGGGATTGACCTGCGGCGCCCTCGGCTTGATCGCCTCCGCCGGGTCAACCACGGCAGGCCGCACCTCGTACTCGACCTCCACCAGCTTGGCGGCGGCTCGCGCTGTGCGCGGACTATCGGCGGCAATGGCCGCGAGGCAATCGGCAACCGTGCGAACCTCCTCGCCCTCGGCGACGAAGCATGGCCAGTCCTTGTAAATGAGGCCGACCCAGCGATTGCCCGGCACATCCTTGGCCGTTGCGACGGCCACGACACCGGGCATTGCGAGCGCCTTCGACACGTCGATTCGCTTCACCAGCGCCCGCGCATGATGCGACAGCACGACTACGCCGTGCAGCAATCCCGGCACGTCGATGTCGGCGACGAACGGCCGCGAACCGAGCGCCAGTTCGGCGCCCTGATAACGCTGCAGCGAGCGCCCGACGCGGCCGTCCAAAACCGGGGCGGGCAGCGCGCCGCCATTGTGCTTGGCGGAATGGATCAACTCGATCGCGTCGATGATCTTCGCATAGCCGGTACAGCGGCACAGATGTCCGTCGATGGCGCGGGCAATTTCCGTCCGCGACAGCGGACGATTCTGATCGGTCAACCATTTGGTGCGCAGCACGATACCCGGCGTGCAAAACCCGCACTGCAGGCCGGCGGCTGCCTGGAACGCGTCGGCATAGAGTTTACGCTCGTTGTCGGAGACGCCTTCGAGGGTGACGATCGAACGGCCGGCGACCTTGTCGGCTTTCACCATGCAGGCGTTCTTCGGCTGCCCGTCGATCAGGGTCAGGCAGCAGCCGCACAGACCCTGTGGTGAACACGCGTCCTTGACCGAGGTCACCTTGAGCGTCTCGCGCAACAAGTCGAGCAGAGTCTGCTCCGGCTGCACCTGAACTTGCTGTGGCGTCCCGTTGAGTTTGAAGGAGACTGACTTCATCTTGGGATTTTCCCGTCAATGCTCGAGGTCGCTGAGTTTCTCATGCAACGACTCAATGCGCCGCAAACGCTCCTGCGCCGACGCGCCGAGCGCCAGCGCGACACCGGAGCCGAGGTAGTTCACGAGGCTCATGGCAGCGACGTAGGAATCAAACAGGCGCGCCCCGCGGCTGAAACAGCGGAATACGATATGGGCCGATTTGCCGAACTTGCCGATCGAGGAATCGCCCAGCAAGACGGTCCGCGCCTTGGCGGCGGCGGCGATGCGAAGAATTCGTCCTAGCACCGGCGGACGCCGACGGAAGCCGAAAGCCAAAATGGCATCGCCCCGTCCGAGGTCGGACAATTCCTCCGACACGGTTTGCCCGGTGACCGGCAGAAGGATCACATGTGGACGCACCTGCACCAGCAGCTCGCGCGCGTAAAAGGCGGGCGCATAACTGTTGCGGAACCCGACCACGATCACGCGTTGTGCGTCGGCAAGGATACTAACCGCGGCTTGCACGTCGCCGGCAGGGATCGTCTCGATGGTGCGCGTGAGGCCAGCAACGTCGTGCGCGAGATGCTGGGCCAGCGTTGCATCGAGGCCCAACGTGTTCGATAGCTCGGCGAGCGGCGAGCCGTTGTGATAGTGATTGCGCGCCTGCTGGCGCATTTCGTGGAAATCGGCATAGCCGAGACGGCGCACCAGCCTGGCGGCGGTCGCCTTCGACACCCCCGAGCGAGCTGCTAATTCGGTTGCGGAATAGGCCGCAAGGTCGCCCCGCATCTCAAGAAGCAGCTCTGCCAGCTTCCGCTCGCCGAGCGGAAGGGCGTCATATGTCTCGCGGATTCGGTGAACCAGCGGGTCCATGGCGGGGAAGAAACATATGTTTCATGGATATGCAATAAGGAAATATACGTTTCATTCCTTATTGACCCGCCATTTTGGCTCTGATTTCGTGCGCGCGCTTATTCGCTAATATTGGAGAAATTCATGTCCAACCTCGATGCGCGCGTGCCCGAACTGGCCGCCAAATATCACCCCCTGGCGGTCGAAATACTGAAGGAGGCCATCCGCATCCCGGCCGATTACGTCGACCGTCCGGCCGACAAGGGCGGAGACCCTCGCTGCGGCACCTCCAATCACGAATTCCCGCGGCTCGACTACCTTCGCAAGAAGATCATCGAGATCAAGGCGGTGCGCCGTCTCGAGGATGTCGACTTCGACGCGTTCGGCAATCTCGTCTGGATGGTCACCGATCCGAGCGACGGCATCCCGGCGGACCAGAAGAAGGTCATTTATCTCGACGGCCACACCGATACGGTGAAACCGCTGCGGCCGGTGTGGCTCGAGAAGACCAATGGCGGCGTCGACGTCTACAACGGCCTGATCGATCGGACCAAGATCGACAAGGCCATGCTCGAAAAGGAACTCGGCTGGGTGCCGCCGGAGTCCGAGTGGGAGCATCTGCTGTTTGGACGCGGCTCGGCTGACCAGCTCGGCGGCGTCATCTCCCAGATCGTCGCCTCGAAGATTCTGCTCGAACTCGCGCCGGAAGGCGCCCTGAAGGGCGTGATCGTGCGCTCCTACGCCACCGTATGCGAGGAGGACAATGACGGCGCCGGTCCGATGTATGTCATGCGTAACGTGCTGCCGGGTGCGAAAGCCGAGCTCATTCCCGATGTCGTCATCCTCACCGATTCAACCGGCGACGCCAAGAAGGGCGCGCTCGGCATCTATCGCGGCCAGCGCGGCCGCATGCAGATCGAGGTGACGGTGACGGGCCGTTCCTCTCACGGCTCGATGCCATGGGAAGGCCTCAACCCGCTCGAATTCGGCGGCGCCATCATCAAGGAGGCAGCCGAGAAATACGAGAAGCGCGAGGGCTTCCTCGATAACAAATTTCTCGGCCACGGCACGCGCACCGCGTCCTGGTCGAATCTCGATACACCGAGCGACTGCGCGGTGCCGGCCCGCTTCGTGTTCCGCTTCGACCGGCGGCTCACCATCGGCGAGACGCCCGAGCAAGCGGTGGCTGATGTCGAGGGCCTCTCCTCGATCGCCAAGGCGCGCGCGGCGGGCCTCAAGGTCGAAGTCGGCGTTCCCACTTATGGAGAAGCCAGCTGGAAAGGCTTCGTCCTCAACAATCCGCAGATCTATCTGGGCTGGGTTACGCCGGACGAGCACCCCGCGATCCAGGCGGCGGTGACAGCCTACAAAGGCGTCGTCAGCCCGCACGTGAACGGCAAGAGCGGCACGGGCGGCAGCATTCCGAAGGAGCCGCGCGTCGACCGCTGGATCTTCTCGACCGACGGTGTCGGTTACCCGGTGCCCAAGGACGACACCAGCATCCCTGTGGGAAAGGCCAAGCAGTGGGTGGTCTCCGGCGCCTACAAGCACCCGGCCATGTTCGGCTTCGCGCCCGGCATCGAGCAGAACACGCACAAGATCGCCGAGTCCGTCGATGTTCGCGAGGTGCGACACGCCATCGCATTCCTGGCGCGCTTCCCCAGCGTGTTCGCTGGCGTGCGCTGACCAGAACCTCACCCATTACGCAAGGAGCCATTCATGCCCAGCGCCGCCGTCGAGAAGCAGCTCGCCGCGTTTAACGGTCTAAAGACCGACCTCTTCCACAAGGACTTCCTGCTGACGTGGGAGCACTCGACCGACGAAATCAAGGCCATCCTGACGCTGGCCGAGGCGCTCAAGCTGCTCCACCAGGAAGGCATCTCATACCGCGCCTTCGACTCAGGCCTCGCCATCTCGATCTTCCGCGACAATTCGACCCGCACGCGCTTTTCCTTCGCCGCCGCGGCAAGCGCGCTCGGGTTCACGCTGTCGGATCTCGACGAGGAGAAAAGCCAGATCGCGCACGGCGAGACCGTGCGCGAGACCGCCAATATGATCAGCTTCCTGGCGGAGGTTATCGGCATCCGCGACGACATGTTCCTGGGCGAGGGCAACAAGTACATGCGCGAGGTCGGTGATGCCCTCACAGAAGGCAAGCAGCAAGGCGTGCTGCACAGGCGGCCCAGCATCGTCAATCTTCAGTGCGACGTCGATCACCCGACGCAGTCGCTCGCAGACCTTGCCTGGCTGAAGAAACACTTCGGCAGCCTCGACAACCTGCGCGGCAAGAAGCTCGCCATGACCTGGGCCTACAGCCCGAGCTACGGCAAGCCGCTCTCGGTCCCTCAGGGCGTCATCGGCCTGATGACCCGCTTCGGCATGGACGTGAGTCTGGCGCATCCGGAGGGCTACGGACTCATTCCGGAGGTGATCGAGGTCGCCCGCAAGAACGCGGCGCAGAGCGGCGGCAAGTTCGAGGTGGTGAACAGCATGGAGCAGGCCTTCCAAGGTGCCCACATCGTCTATCCCAAGTCATGGGCGCCTTATAACGTCATGCAGCGCCGCACCGAGTTGCTCAAGACATCGGACAAAGACGGGCTCAAGGCACTGGAGAAGGAGTGCCTCGCCAACAATGCCCGTTTTTCAAGCTGGGAATGCGACCGGGCCAAGATGAACCTGACCCACGATCGGTCTGCGCTGTACATGCATTGCCTGCCGGCCGACATCACGGACGTAAGCTGCAAGGCCGGTGAGGTCAGCGCCGAGGTCTTCGAGCAATACCGCATCCCGACCTATCACGAAGCGAGCTACAAGCCGTTCGTCATCAGCGCCCTCATGTTCCTTTCCCGTCTGCAGAATCCGGGCGCAAAGTTGGAACAGATCATCCGCCGCGCCAAAGGTCTGAGTATCTGACCATCGGCGTGGTCTTCCCTCGCCGGAGGGGGGCGTCATGAAGAAGACAGTGATCGTAGCGCTGGGCGGCAATTTGTTCGTCTCGGACGCGACACATCAATCGGTGCCCGACCAATACCGGGCGGCGGAGCGGGCCTGCGGTCACATCGTGCCGCTGCTACGCGATCCGGATCTGCGCCTCGTTGTGACGCACGGAAACGGCCCGCAAGTCGGATTCATCCTGCGCCGTTCCGAGATCGCTGCACAGGAGCTGCACCAGGTGCCGCTCGATTCCTGCGTGGCCGATACGCAGGGCGCGCTCGGCTACCAGATCGAGCGCGCGTTGCGCAACGAGCTGCGGCGCCACCGTGTGGCTAGGTCGCCCGCCGCCGTGGTGACGCTCGTGCTGGTAGACCGGGACGATCCTGCCTTCAGCCATCCCACCAAGCCCATCGGCGCCTTTCTCACGAAGGAGCGCGCCGAGGAGCACCGGCAGAAGGACGGCTGGGACGTGGTGGAGGACGCCGGGCGCGGCTGGCGTCGTGTCGTGGCCTCTCCCATCCCCAAGGCCATCCTCGACCTTGATGCGGTCCGCAGCCTGCTCGACGCCGGCTTCGTCGTGGTCGCCGGCGGCGGCGGCGGCATCGCCGTGATCGAGGAGCCGAACGGCGATATCTATGGTGCGTCCGCGGTCGTAGACAAAGACCTCGCCTCAAGCCTCCTTGCGCGCCAACTGAACGCCGATGTGCTCGTGATCACGACACATGTGGAGAAGGTCTATCTCAACTACGGCAAGCCCGGGCAAAAGGCCATTGACGTCATGACGGTGACAGAGGCGAAACGATACATCGCAGAAGGGCACTTCGAGCCCGGCAGCATGCTGCCCAAGGTGCAGGCGATCATCGAGTTCCTGGAAGGTGGCGGCAAGCAGGCCATCATCACCGATCCGGAGCATATCGCCGCGGCGCTGGAGGGCCGCGCGGGCACACGCGTCACGCCGTGATCGGGCGCCTTGGGCGCGGCGGCAATCTGTTCGCCGGCGTTAGATTGAGTCCGTGTAGGCCGCGCCGAAAGGCGGTCGTGCGACATAGCTGCCGGAGCCAGGCTCGGCGCGCAGATCGCCGTCCGCCCAGACATGGCGTCCGCGCGCGAGCGTGTGGGTCACCACGCCCTTGATCTGCATACCTTCCCACACCGAGAAGTCGGTGTTCTGATGCTGGGTTGCCGCGGAGAGGGTTTTCGTCCGCTCGGGATCGAGCACGATCAGGTCGGCGTCAGCACCGACCTCCAGCGCGCCCTTGCGTGGCGACAGATTGAACGCCTTGGCCGCATTCGCTGAGGTGAGGGCGACGAACCGCTCCGGAGTCAGGCGTCCGCTGTTGACACCGAGATGCCACAACACATGCAGCCGTTCCTCGACCCCGCCGCAACCATTGGGAATCTTGGTGAAGTCATCGCGGCCTAAGCGCTTCTGCGCTTTGGTGAAACAACAGTGATCGGTGCCCGTGGTGCTGAGCGTGCCGGCTTCCACCGCGCGCCAGATTGCCTCCTGATGGCCCTTCGGCCGGTAGGGTGGGCTCATCACATGGCCGGCGGCGATGTCAAAATTCTTCGATCGGTAGACCGAATCGTCGATGGCGAGAAATCCCGGCAATGTTTCGCCAATCACCTTCGCACCGCGCCGCCTGGCCTGGCCGATGGCGTCCGCGGCCTCAGCCGCCGAGACGTGCACGACATAGAGCGGCACGTCGACAATCTCCGCCATGGTGATGGCGCGCAACGTCGCTTCACCCTCGCATTGAGAGGGACGCGAGAGCACGTGACCGAGCGGCGAGGTGATGCCATCGGCCAACACTTTCTGCTGCAGATAGGCGATCAGTTCACCATTCTCGGCATGCACCTGGACCAGCGCGCCGAGCTCGCGGCAGCGGCGAAAACCAGCGATGAGGTCCTCGTCGGGCAGCATCAGGCGGCCCTTGTAGGCGAGGAAGAACTTGAAGCTGGCGATGCCGTGGTCGTTGACCAGGGTCGCCATGTCCGCCGAGAAAGCCTTGCTCCACCAGGATACCGTCATGTGGAAGCCATAGTCGATCGTCGCCTTGGCCGCCCGGCCCTGCCAGATTTTCAGAGCGTCCAACGGAGATTGGCCCGGTTCGGGACCGACAAAATCGAGGATCGTGGTCGTCCCGCCCGCCGCTGCCGCCGCCGTGCCGGTGAAGAAATCGTCGGCCATGACGGTTCCCATCATCGGCAATTGCATGTGGGTGTGCGGGTCGATCCCGCCGGGCATTACGTAGCAGCCGCCGGCATCGATGACCTCGGCGCCGGCCGGCCCCTCGATCGTGTCGCTGATGGCGGCGATACGTCCGTCGCGGGTGAGCACGTCGGCGCGCCGGCGTCCCCGTTCCGTCACCACCGTGCCGCCCCGGATCAAATTCGTCATCATTGCCCACTCGGCCCCGAAATGTCCCTACGCCGGATACGTACTCACCCTTAGTCACCGAATACTAGCGCATTAGAATATTCTCAATACCACCTGAGTTCTAGCGCAGGGCAGGAATGGGAGTACGACGCGGTATCGCGCCGAAAGCTCGTGACAAGGCATACGCGGTCGGCTAGAGATTCGCCGCGCAAGCAGAGGAGTCGACGACTTTAGAAATAGCATTGCTGCGGGAGAGACCGGCCTCGAGCCGGCGCCGAAGGAGCAACCGCCCCGGAAACTCTCAGGCCCATGAACCGCGCAATCGCACCATAAGACTCTGGAAAGAGACGCAGGCTCGCGTCCGCCGACGGGATAACGTTCTCAGGCAAATATACAGAGGGGGCACCTGAATAATCAGCACGAGGCTGATGAGGTGCCCAAATGTCGAATTACAATTATGACGATCGTTTGCGTCGAAGGCCGATCGGTCCTATAGCGACCGGCTTGAACGGCGTTCTCACCCTTGATGCGGCGTGCTCAGACGCCCGCGGGCGGGTGGTGCGATGATGGCGCATCCCGCTCCGACCACACCCGCGCTCAAACACACGCCGCTCCATGCGCTGCACTTGGAGATGGGCGCGCGCATGGCGCCGTTCGCCGGCTACGACATGCCGATCCAATACGCGCTGGGCGTGCTAAAGGAACATCTGCATACCCGCGTCGCTGCCGGTTTGTTCGATGTCTCGCATATGGGGCAGATCGCATTGCGCCCGCGTTCCGGCAAGGTGGCCGACGCTGCGCAGGCGCTCGAGCGTCTTGTGCCGGTCGACGTCCTGGGCCTGCGGCCAGCAATGCAGCGCTATGCGTTTTTCACCAACGGCAGTGGCGGCATCATCGATGATCTGATGATCGGCCAATGCGGCGATCATCTTGCGCTCATTGTCAATGCCAGCCGCAAGGATGTCGATGAACGGCATCTCCGTGACGCGCTGTCGGATGTCTGCACGATCGACGTGTTGGAAGACCGTGCCTTGCTTGCGTTGCAAGGGCCCGCCGCGGAAGCCGTTCTGGCGCGGCTAGCGCCGTCGGTGGCGGCGATGCAGTTCATGGATATTCGGCCGGTCTCGATCTCCGGCGCGAGCTGCCTCGTCAGCCGGTCCGGCTATACCGGTGAGGACGGCTTCGAGATCAGCATTCCCGCGGGCGATGCGGAAAATCTCGCGCGATCGCTGCTGCAGGATGCAGCGGTGACACTGGTCGGTCTTGGCGCCCGCGACAGCCTTCGCACCGAAGCCGGCCTATGTCTCTATGGATCGGACATCGACGAGAGCACGACGCCCATCGAAGCGGCGCTGCAATGGGCGATGCAGAAAGTTCGGCGCCGCGGCGGCGCGCGGGCCGCCAATTTTCCCGGTGCGGACGTGGTGCTGGAGCAGCTTGAACGCGGTGCGCCGCGATGCCGCGTGGGATTGAAACCGCGCGAGCGCACGCCCGTGCGCGCCGGAGTCTTGCTGTACGCCGATGCTTCCGTATCTCAATCTGTCGGCACAGTCACGTCCGGCACGTTCGGACCCTCGGCGGCGGGCCCGGTCGCCATGGGTTACGTGCCGATATCGTTGTCCGCGCCGAACACACTGCTGTTTGCCGACGTGCGCGGCAACCGGCTGCCGGTCGTGGTGACTGAACTGCCATTCGTTCCGCATCAATACAAGCGCACTTAACTCAGGAGCGTTTCTGCAATGCTGAAATTTACGCAAGAGCATGAATGGGTTCGAATCGAAGGCGATGTAGCGACTGTCGGCATAACGTCGCACGCTCAGGAGC
>Ga0209584_10000049_pt1 | contig 26714 bp, 28 predicted proteins | sample NGEPerD_FD_184507 | JGI IMG/M metagenome (GOLD analysis project Ga0209584, IMG submission 184507) | Arctic peat soil microbial communities from the Barrow Environmental Observatory site, Barrow, Alaska, USA - NGEE PermafrostAB12-D... | ecosystem: Environmental > Terrestrial > Soil > Wetlands >...
ATCCCGTCGGGGGCATCGGGGGGGACGGGCGGGACAGCCACCCAACAGTCGCCGACCACATCGGTCGCTCCGGAGTTGCCATCGGACTTGCCGACTCCGGCTCCGGCTCCGGCCCCGGCAGGCACGACGGAACCAGCCACAGCAGCACCAGCACCTGCACCCCCCGGCACACCAGTCCGGGTGCAGATTCCCGCTCTCGGTGTTGACAGCTCCATCGTTCCCGTCGGGGTCGACGACAGCGGCCAGCTGGAGATCCCGGATGACGTTCGGACCGTTGGCTGGTACCGGTTCGGGCCGGCACCGGGCGCAGTGCAGGGTTCGGCGGTACTCACCGCCCATGTGGACGATTACCGCCAGGGCGCGGGCGCGCTGGCCGAGTTGGGTTCGCTGCAACCGGGAGACACGGTGACGGTGACCGACGACACCGGGGTGCCGAGAACGTTCTCGGTGCTGTCCCGGGAGGAATGGCACAAGGGTGAGGTTCCGCTCGACCGGCTCTTCGACCGTGGCGGGGACCCGCGGCTGGTGCTGATCACCTGCGGCGGCCCGTTCAACGCCTCGACGCTCGGATATGACGACAACATCGCCGTCACGGCGGTGCCCACCGGTGGATGACCTAGGCTCAGAAGCGTGTCCGGCGCCTCGCGCCCCCTGTCGGGGGCAACTCCTGAGCCGCTCTTGGACGGCGAGTGGATGGAAAGATTCCGGGCCGGCGACGAGGCCGCTCTCCGCCAGGCCTTTGATCGGTACGGCGGGATGGTGCACCGCGTCGGGTTGCTCCGGCTCGGAAATCACCACGACGCCGAGGATCTCGTCCAGCAGGTCTTCGTGCGGGCCTGGAAGGGCCGGGAGGGATTCAACCCCGATCGCGGTTCCCTGGGTTCGTGGTTGCTGGGCATCACCCGGCGGCAGATCGCGGATCGATATGCCGCGCTGGACAAGGACCGCAAGGTGCTGACCGCGGCGCAGAGCACGGCAAGGCCCGAGGCCGACGTCAAGTCGTCCGACCGGGTGGTGGATCGGGTGGTCATCGGCGACGAGCTCAACCGGCTGCCGGACGAGCAACGGATGGTGCTCAGGCTCGCGTTCTACGGGGACCTCAGCCATTCGGAGATCGCCGCGACCACCGGCATTCCGATCGGCACCGTCAAGAGCCACATCCGGCGGGCCCTCATTCATCTGCGCAAGCTCTGGGAGGTGGATGGTGCAACATCCTGACCCAGATGACCTGACCCTGCTCGCCATGGGCGAGTCCATCGATCTGGCCATCGACGCCCACCTCACCGAGTGCGAGCAATGCCGAGCCGAGGTCGAGTCGATGCGTCGCACCGTCGAACTCGCCGAGCTGAGCAACTACGGCCAGGGCACCCGCCAACCGGGCGAGCACGTCTGGAACGCCATCGCCACCGAGCTCGGCTTCGCCGCCGCCCCGGCCACGAATGGTTCCTCGCACGGCCCGCAACCCGGCGCCGGCTCCCCATGGCCGGTCGCATCCGACCCGGATCAGACAATCGCCGCGCTCGATGGTCAGGCCGTGCCCACCAACCCGCCGACGCTGCGTGCCGTTCCCGGCACCGGGTCACCGACACCGCGTCCGGCCGCCGACCGCGCACGGCGCTGGCCGCGGTGGGCCGCACCGGTGGCGGCGCTGCTGATCGGCGCCGCCTTGGGCGCAGGCGTGCTGGTGGTGGCACAGAACAGGTCCGACAGCGTCACGGTGGAAGCGACGGCACCGCTGACCTCCGTGCCGACCGGACCGCTGGCGGGCAAGGACGGCCAGCTGGGCCAGGCCGAGCTGGTGGCCACGACCCAGGGCCAGCAGGTGCGGGTCAGCGCCGCCGATCTGCCGGCGATGCCGGGCACGTCCTACGAGGTGTGGCTGTTCGGCAACGACGGGAAGATGATCTCCCTCGGCTCCCTGGATCAGGGCAAGGGCGATTTCACCGTGCCGGGCGACATCAGCACCCAGGAGTACCGCACCGTCGACATCTCCGACGAACCTCCGGACGGCAACCCGACGCACTCGGGGATCAGCATGGTGCGCGGGTCGTTCAGCTGAGCCGGAATTCCTCGCCGATTCGCTGAGCCACCGCCAGGGGCGCCTCGTCGAACAGCACCATGGTGGCCTCGCTGGCCCTCGTCTCCGCCGAGGTGAGCACTGTGAGCGCCTGGCGGACCGCGTCGTCCTTCGGCCAGTGGTAGATCCCGGCGGAGACCAGTGGAAAGGCGATCGTCGCTGCTCCCAGTTCGTCCGCCACGGCCAGGCTGGTGACGTAGCAGGAGCGCAGCAGCGGCGACTTGTCCTTCGTCTTGGCCCACGTCGGCCCCACCGTGTGAACTACCCACTTCGCCGGAAGGTCACCGCCTGTCGTGGCCACCGACTGACCCGCGCCCTACGACCCACCACCAGCCAACGTTGACACCACCACCAACGGTCACGCCGGCAACCCCGCCGATCATGGGCCGCGGCGGCGACAACTGAAAGGTGAACGGGTCCAGCCCGGTGATCGCGGCACACCGCTCCAGGTCGGCAACCGCTTCCTGCACGCCGTTCTCCCGGCTGAACAGGTCGAGGTCCCTACTGAACCGGGCGCTGGGCAACCGGATGAGCAGGCCGATGCCACCTTTGAGTACCCACGGCGTGACGTCCTGGTGAAACACGCGAGCGAGGAAGCGCTGCAGGAGGAACTCCCGCTCCAGTTCGTTGAACAGCCGGTTCGACAGCCGGGCCTGAGCGTGCAGCGCCTGTGTGAGCGCGTGGCGAAAGGCGGCAGGAGTCGAATACCGCCTGGATGGTTCGCCACTCACTGCGCGCTCGTCAGCGCTGATGGCTGAGATCGCTTGGTCGTACTGGGTTTCGCCTTCTTCGGAGCGGCCGCTGTCCGTTTGCGGACCGGCTGGCGGTCTGTTGTCACGGCGCTGCGCGCCGATGAATTCCCAGTTGGTCCGACTCCCCCAGCGACCCCGGTGGCGGTTGCGTTGTTGGCCGTGATCGCCCGGGTCAGCGTTTCCCGCGCCGGGGACTGCTGTGCTGTCACGTGGTCGGTGATAGCGCGCAGTACGGCGTTCGGGAAGGCGGCTGCTGCCGCGGTGCCGAGGACTTCCTGGATACGCCGCATTGACTCCTCAATCGCCGTGCTCTGCAGCAGCGGCTCCATCGCCCGAGCCACCGACGCGTTCAGTACGTCCATTTCCGGTGTGCGCAGTTGAGAGGTGTCGATAGCGGCGGCGGCGCTGCCAAGGGTTTCGTGCATCCTTCGGACCGCGTCGGTCAGTGCCTGGCTGTGCAGCAGCGGCTCCATCGCCCGAGCCACCGACGCGTTCAGTGCCGAGGTATCGACGAGGGTCGCTCCGGGCTGTCGTGACGGGTTCAGCGCGTACTCGCCGAGTCGAATCGTGGAAGCAGGCACCCCGGCCTCATCGAGGAGACGTTCGACCATCTGCGAACCGTCGCCGAGCGGGGCCGCATAGTGGTGCGCGTACGACCGTAGGACGGTTGCGACGTCGTCGAATGCCAGGTGGTGGGTGGCGAGAGCGTCACGGACGACGCCGGCCAGGTGCCCAGTGTCCAGCTTGTCCGCAGCGAGATCGCCGATGGTGGTCAGGATCGTCGTCACTGGCAGTCCGTCGACCAGTGCCCAGTCGTCGCGATCCAGCCTCTTGACGTGGAATCGAACGCCGGGACTGCGGGTCTGGCGCCGGGTGGGCACCGTGAACTCAACGGTGTCCGCTTCCAGATCGCCCAGCGCATGGGCGACCGCAGCCGACCGATGCGACAGCACGCCGGGTTCGGTTTCGCTGAGTCGGTCTGTTGCCGGCGTCTGTGGTTCCAGCGCAAGCCAGGCCGCACGTATCCGATCGCGGCGATCAGGTGGATTGCTGGCGATTCGGTAAACGCCATGCTGCATTCGTTCAAGCGTTCCCGTCATGGCGAGCCGGGCCATCTGCTGTGCGGACACTCCCGCAAGCTCAGCTTGGCGGGTGGTGACCAGTCCCCACTGTTCCGACGTCAGCCCAGCCAGGGCGAGTGGGTCGAAACTACGCTTCATAGCTGCAATGTTATCATCTACCACGAGTTTTGCAGCACCACTTGGTACTAACGCAGGTCGGTATTGACCACATCACTGCAACACTCACATCCCCCGCTCAGCTCGTCGCAGACGCCGGGAGACACACGAGCAGCGTCGCCGGGCCGACCGGCATAGGGATGGGAGGTCGGCACCGACCGCCCATCTGTGGGGATACGGTTGTGGGGACTTCCTGGGTGTCACCGACCCGGGACCGCTACCCAAAAGGGCTCACCCGATGACCACCGCAGCCGCTCCCCGCACCACCCGCCGTACCGCAGGACAGTCCGCCGAGCAGCGACGCGCCCGGCAGGACGAACTCCTGGCCACCCTCGCCGACGGCGTCCTCGAGCTGACCACCTGGCAGGGGTGGCGCCGCTACCTGCGGGCGATGGCCACCCTGCGCACCTATTCGACCGGCAATACCCGCATATCCCAACCCCGTGAATGCAGCAGTAGATGGTGCGATCCCCGAGCTGGGGCAGGGACCACACCACTGTCGGGCGGGTGTTGAACGTCCTTGATCCTGCCCGTTGATGGCGCCGTTGGTGTTGCCGATGTCCTGTGCGTGGGCCGGGTCGTGTTCAACGAGTCGATGAAGCTTCTTGTCCAACCGTTCGCTCAGCTCCTTCCGTCCGCAGACGAGTGGGCGGAATGTCTATCTTTCACACGACTCGGTTTTCGAAGGCGAATGCGGCTGCCGCGGTCCGCGAGGTGACGTTGATCTTCGTGAAGATGTTGCTGAGGTGGCGGGCGACGGTCTTCTCGCTGAGGACCAGCATGGCCGCGATTTCCGGGTTGGTCCTGCCGGCCGCGACCAGGCGCAGCACCTCGATCTCGCGGGGAGTGAGGCCGCCGGGAGCGGCGGGCTCGACGAGCTGGGCCGCGGCACGCTCGGCCGGTGCCGCGCCGAGATCGGCGAGCGCGCGTCGGGCGGCGGATAGTTCGCTGATGGCGGATTGTTCGTCGCCGAGCGCGCGCAGGGCGCGGCCGACAAGTACCCGGCAGCGGGCGGCGTCGTACGGGGCGGACAACCTGGTCCACAGCCGGGCGGCCCGGCGTAGCTCCGGAAGTGCCTCAGCCGCATCGCCTTTCGCGAGCAGCAGGTGCCCTGCGGCGCAGTTGGCCATCGCCTGCAGCGCGTCGCAATCAATGCCCCGGACGGTTGCGCGCATTTCCTGGATGAGTGGGGCCGCCTCTTCTGTCCGGCCGACCTGGATGAGGATGTCCACCGCGGCCGGGATGACCTGCGTCCGCTGGATCGGGTCTCGCGGCTCTGCCAGCAGCCGTTGCATCGCTCCGACAGCCGCTGATTCGCGCCCGCGGGCGAGCCACAACAGGGCGAGTCCGGGCTGCGGGTCGTATCCGTGGGACACCGCGTCGGTGTAGGCGCTCTCGGCGGCGGCGTACTCGCCTTGTATGCGCAACACCTCACCGCGTTCGGCCAACGCGAATCCAGCCGGCTCGGGGGTGCCCGCCGCGAGGTAGCGCTGGGTGGCCCGTTCGAACTCGTCGAGAGCCTCGGCGTAGGCCCCGTGTAGTCGCATGATCTGGCCGCGGTGGACGGCGCATTGTCCGGTGAATGACAGCAGCCCTGGTTGACTGTCGCACCACGTGGATAATGCCTGGGTCCACGCAGCCGCTCGGCCGAAGTCGGAAACCTCCTGACAGGCTTCGATCATCGAGCAGTAGATCTCGCCGGCGAAGATCGGCGACACCTCCCCGCCCGCGATGCCGACCATGGCCTCGTCGAGCATGGCCAGTCCCTGAGCGACCCGGCCGGAGTGCAGCGCGAGCCGACCCTCGTTGGACAGGCCCATTGCGAGCAGGTCGGGATCGCGGAATCGGCGACCGTACTCGGTGACCTGCGCCCCGACGGTGATCGCTTCATCCCACTCTGCGGCAACGATGTGCCGAAACGTTGCGAGAACGAGCAGGTAGCCCCGCTCGACGACGTCGTACCCGTGCTCGTCGAGCAGTCGCGCGCCCCTGGAGACCCACCCGGACGCCACCGCGGGTTCACCGTTGGTGAACAGTTCCATGGCCAGGAAGTACGCCGACCGGACGGCGGACAACGGATCGCCCGCCTCGAGATGGGAGTCGTAGGCCCGCTGGTAGGCCAGCACGCAGTCGTTCTTCCGACCGAGCAGAAACGCCGCGGTGCCGAGGTTGTCGAAGTCGTTGCCGACCAGGTCGCCCGAAGCGGCGGGGGTGGCGTCAGCGGCGACCCATTCGCGGCGCTCGAACACCTCACGTGCCTGAATCAGGTCGTCGACGACGCCCATGCGCCACACTCCAATCACGCCTCCAGCAGGAGGCTACGCGGGTCCGCCGCATCGGTCAGGCGTGCTGCAGGTCGCGCCGGTCGCTGCTGCTCATCCGCCCAGAAATCTGGCGGGCCACGTATTCGGCGTCGCGGCCGATCCCGGGCAGGATCATCGAGCCGAAGGAGTACTGAAAGCTCAGCCCGCAGAAGTACAGTCCTGGCGCTCCGGAAACGACGCCCCGGTACTCCGCCGGCCAGCCGTCGTCGCCGAAGATCGGCAGCCGCACCCAGTCGAAGACCTGCTTGAAGCCGGTGCACCAGACCACGTTGGAGACGTCCAGGACCGTCCCGTCCTGTAGGGCCGGCCGCCCGCCGGTGACCCCGGAGACGCGGGCCTCGAGGCGCTCGACACCGCGGTCGGCGAGATCCTCACGCTTGACGCGGAGCAGTGGCCCGCCGTGGAACCGGACCTCGTCCATCATCTTGCGCCCAACCGGGGTGCGCCGGGTGAGCACGTGCCTGGCCATGAACAGCAGGATCGGGAGGACGACACGGGTCTTCCGGCTCTCGATGCGCAGCGGGATCTGGCCTCGGTCCGGCCCACACAGAATGGTGTGATGGGTCGGCGCGACTTCGAACGCGATGTCGCCGCCGGAGTGCGAGGCCCCCACGACGAGGACGGCGCCTGGCTGCAGTTGCTCCGGCCGACGGTAGGCACCGGAATGCATCTGCAGGATCGATGGGGACAGGTCGGCCGCAAACGCCGGCACGTTCGGAGTCCGACCGAACGTTCCGGTCGCCACCACCACGTTGTCGCAGGTGAGGGTTTCTCCCTCGACGGCCAGCAGGTAGCCGCCACCTGGCCTGGCTTCGAGCCGGTCCACCCGCGTGCTGGTGCGAACCGGCAGCTCGAAGTGGGTGGCGTAGCTCTCCAGATAGTCGGCGACCTGGTCCTTCTGCGGGAATTCCCAGCTGTCGGCCGGGAACCGCATCCCGGGCAGCCCGTCGTACTTGGCTGGTGTGTACAGCCGCAGGGTGTCCCACTGCTGGCGCCAATTCTCCCCGATGCGGGCATTCCCGTCCAGGACCAGACAGGGTCGGTTCCGCCGGGTCAGGTGGTAGGCCGTCGCCAGACCGGCCTGGCCGCCGCCCACGATGACCGTCTCGATGTGCTGAGTGCTCATGTCGTGCTCCTATCTGTCGTTGAGAGCACGATAGGAACGGAGGCGCTGCCGCCGCATCGGTCGAACCACCCATCCCTCAGCGGACCGAATGGGCAGGTTCACCCATAGCCCGCGTCCGCGTCAATGCTGATCAAGCCAGCGGATGACGGCCTGCACCCGCGTCGAGGTTCAACGCGGTCAGGTCGCAGCCCCACGCCGCCGCAACAGCCCGCTCATTGATGTAGATATCGCCCTTCGGACTCACCGCAACGTTCCACACTGACGACCGGAATCCCTTGCGCCCGAACGCGAAAGATACTGATCCGCCCGTGTCTCCGACCTCGAAACGTTCCGCAGGTCGTGCGTCTGGCGGGCGCGTGACCAGTGTGCGAGTGTGCTTCGCGTTGGGTTTCGTCACAAACTGACCTTAATGACGGTGGGTCAGGTCGTTTGTCGGGTAATGAACTGGGCCATGCCGGGCACGGTGTAGGAGATCTGGCCGTGCTCGGGTGCGTAAATCAGGCCCTTGTTGATGAGGCTGGCACGGGCCGGGCCGAGTGCGCTGGGTGGTCGACCCATTCTGTTGGCGACTTCACTTGATTGGCTGTGTCCGCCCGCGTCGGCCGCCATCGCACGGAGGTAGTCGCGTTCAGCTGGGGTGGCCCGGCCCCAGCGGCTGGCGAAGAACCCGGCGTCCAGTTTGGCTTGCCCGAACTGCTCGGCAACGCTCGCGTCGTGCGGTGTGATGACAGGACCCAGGGCGACATTCCATGCGACTGACCCATATTCCTGCAGGAAGTAGGGATACCCGCCGGCGACTTCAATGATGTGGCTGAGGGCGTCCGGGTCCCAGCTGGCTCCTTCGGCCAGCGCAGGTGTAACCAGCGCCTCCGCGGCCAGCGCGACGGCAAGATGCCCGATGGTGTGGTAATCGAAAAGTCTTTCGGCATAGGACTTTGCCTCGGCCAGCACGCGTGGCAATGAGGGTAACCCGCCGCCGATGACGTAGAACGGCAGGTCGCGCTGGCCAGCCTCGTGTGCGGCGCTGATGAGCGCGCTGAGCACCTCTGAGGAGACGTCCTGCATCTCGTCGATGAAGATCCCGACCCCGACGTGCTGCTGTGCGGCTGCTTCAGCAAGGTCGAGGGCCAGCTCGGTGAGGTCGGTGTCGACGTTCCCGGTGTCGGCCCGTCCTGCCGCGGTGTTGACGTCGACACCGAAGGTGACCGAACCCGTGGGGTCAACCTTCACGCTGAACGCCTTGAAGGTGGACAACGCGGTTCTGAACTTTCCTGCCCAGCCCTTCTCCTGCAGCTGCCGCAGGGACTGATGCAGGCCCCGGGCGAGCGCCACCTGCAAATTGTCTCGCCCGGCCCCGTCCGGGTGGGCTTCAACCTTGGAGACAATCCAGTCGGCTCGTTGGGCCCGGCCTGCGAGCTCGTTGAGCAGCACCGTCTTTCCAACCCCGCGGAGTCCGCTGAGGATAAGTCCCTGTCCAGTCCTGCCAATCGTGGCGCGGTGGAGGAGGACGTCGATGGCGTTGATCTGGAAATCGCGGCCGACAAGGGCCGGCGGGCGGCGACCCGCTCCCGGGCTGTAGGGATTGTGAACGGCATCCATAGCTTCATCTAAGCATGTATAGCGCCTCGCTAGATTAGCTTAGATTCTGCTAGTCCTGCCACGAGACCCTGGGCGGCACGGCCGGGGCTCAGTCTCAGGGGGGCCCGGTCAACGCGGTGCAGTCCACGTTCATCGCTGGATCGGGCACCACCGCACCACCGCACGATCGCAGTCCGGTCCGGCCGGATGGATGGATGGAAACGGTACCGTCACGCCGAGCCGAAACCCTGGCCGGACGCTTGCGCGGAAGGGATCCTCTTGAGCGACGCATCGTCGGACCAACCGATCGTTGCAGTCATCCACTCGTCGCCGGGCACCGTCGGACCGGCCAACCTTGTCTTCACCGAACGCTTCCCGGAGGCACGACCACGGCATCTGCTCGACCTACGGCTCTGCGAACCGGGTCCGGCAGAAGGCATCAGCGCAGCATCACGAGAACTCGTGATCGGCCTGATCACCGATGCCATCGATCATGGCGCCGAAGGAGTCCTGCTGTGCACGTCGAGTTTCGGTCCCGTCGCGCACGGCCTCGCCGGGGATCTCCCCGTACCGATTCTCGCGCCCGACGAGACCATGTTCGCCCATGTCGACGCCCTTCGCCCCGCCAGGGTAGCCGTCCTCGGGCCACAGCAAGCAGGGCCGCCGTCCTCGGTGCCATCGCGGGCAGCCCGGCAGGTGACCACGAGTCGCTGCTGACCGCCGTGGTCGCAACCGCCCGCGCCGTCTCTGAAGTCAACGATCTCATTGTGTTGGAGCACTTCTCGCTCGCACCCGCCGCCGCGGCGGTCCAGTCGGCAGTGTCGGTGCCCGTGCTGAGCAGCCCGTATCTGGTGGTCGACGTGCTCCGCGGCCTCCTGCTGGAGACCGCCAACGGCTAGTTTCCGCCAGGAGACCCCTGGCCAGATGATGCCAACCACCGTCGAGCACACATCGCGCCGCACCTACGGTGTTGAGACCCGCGGGGAACCAAATATGCCGGAGTTGAGTGGCAATAGCCGTATATCCCAAACCCGTGAATCCATCAGATTGCTGTCGCGCCGGTCGAGCGGCCGGGGGCGTGTTGGATGCTGAGCCCATCAGCCGGTGAAGCCCCTGACCCCCGCAACAGGTCGACGCCGTCGTTCCAATGAGTTCACCCAGGCATGCCCGTTCGGCATCAACCCAACAATCGGAATTGCATCGAACCGTCCACCGCCACCCCAGCGGGGACGGGTCGGCCGCTCGGCGCTGCCGGCCGATGCTGGACGAGATGCGGGCCTCGCAGGCCGAGTCACCGTTACTCGCCTGCTGCCCGAGCCTCTTCCTGGGTATCCCAGCACACGCCCTTGTTCAGGTACGGGCAGTCAGGACCTTGGGACAATTGCGTTTGCTCTGGTTCAGGCTTGCCACCTGATAGCCCCACTTCCGCACAGGTAGAGGTTGGGATGTAGCCCTCTTCGCATCCGTGGACCAGTTGCATCTCGCCAGACGTCGGTTGGCGATCCAGGCCGAGAAGGCCCTGCACCCGTGCTATTTCGGCGTCATGATCAGTAGCGATCGGCGGAATAGTTTCTTCTGCTGAGGACTGTTCCTCGGCCGCGATCCGATCGGCTTCTGCCTGATCAGCGGCGGACTGATCAGCTGCCGATTGATCTGCTGCGGACCGCTCGGCTGCGGAAGACTCAGCCGCTACCCGTGCGACTTCCTGTTCTGTTGCTACCCGCGCGGCCTCTGATGCGTCTGCTGCGGCCTGATCAGACGTGGTAGGTGCGCTGGTGCTCGGTGTCACGACCACGTTGGTAGTGGGCGTCACCGCGGTCACGGTAGCCGTGGTCGATGGGCTGGTGTCCGGTGTGGTGAGTGGCTGCGCGTTACTGCACGCGGCCAAGGCGAGTCCAGCGAATACCACCGTAACGACGACGATGCGGATTCTCATGGTGCTTCCCCCTTTGTTGGTGCCCAGGATTCCTGCATCGTGGCCAGTCGAGAATCGGACTTGATGGGGAACCATTCCCTGGCCTGTAAGACGCAAATGATTACAGCAACAGCGGTTCCACGATCCCGGACGTACCAGACAGCCGTTCCCACCGAACCCGCTCGAACTGTAGGGGGTGCCGGGCTGACCGGTTGTGCCGACCATGCTGATGCCACATCGTTTGCACGGCACGACAACGGGCCGATCGGCTACTCACAAAAGGCAGCAATTGTGGCCCCACCGCCGTCGCTCGGGTCGTATCCGTAAGTGGTCATGGTGTCCCCCATGTTTATCTGTACCCCCAGCGCTACCGACGGAAAAGGGGCGGAGGACCTGCGACTTTGCGCCGTTCGGCGAGCCGTGCAACCACGTTCACAACACCCCGAGCGACGCCCCACTAGGCACGGATTCGGGTCTGACGCGGGCCCACCGTGTTGAAACGGCTCGTCACCGCATCACCCGCGCGGATCGCCCTGCTCACCCAGGCCCACCAACTGCACCCACATCCCGACCGACCCACCGACCTATCAACACCGGGTGACGACCTGCTCGACCAGCAGCTCCCGCTGCTCGGCCTGGTCCTGCGCAGCGGCGGCTACTACTCCCCCGGCACCCTCACCGACGCCGAAACCGCCTACCTGCTATTCACAACAATTCCGGCTCTCCTGCTGCTTCAGGTCGGAATGTGTGGGCATTTCTACGGCACGATGAGTGCCTTTACGACGCGCTGCGAGGCCACGTCCTCCAGGGCTGCCTGCGCCGTGGATAAGTCATACTCACGACTGATGAGGTCCGTCCACGGGAACTGCTTCGCGTACCGCGCCATGACTTGGACGGAGCGGTACACGTGGCCCACGTCGCTGCCCCAGCATCCGCGGACTTCCAGGTGTTTCTGGTTGAGGTCCAAGTGCGGGTTGAACGATGCCGGCCCGACATCGGAGTACTGACCAACGACGACATAACGGCCAGCGTCGCGGGTCAGTCGCATGCCTTCGCCCACCGCCGAGGGCACGCCTGTTGCTTCAATGGTCACATCAGCGCCGCGGCCCCCAGTCATTGCCCGGATAGCGACGAGTCGCTGTTGTTCTGATATGGAGCCAATGTCAAGGACCGCGTCGACACCGAAGTGGCGCGCAGCGTCCAGGCGAACCTGGGGGCCGCCGACTACAACAACAGATCCGGCTCCGCGAAGCTGGGCCAGTATCGCCGCGCACAGTCCGACCGGCCCGGCGCCCTGAACGACGACGGTATCGCCAAATGCGATCTCGCCAAGAGTCACTGCGTGCAGGGCGGTCGACATGCCGCAACCTGCGGCGAGAAACGCGCGCCAGTCCAGCTCCTGCGGCAACGAGATGATGTGCACTCCCGGGCGCAGGTAGATGTACTGCGCCCAGCCGCCGAGCAGCCCTTCATCGGCGGAGAGTGTCACCCCGTATACCTTGCGCGAGGGACATCGCGTCGTGGCGTGACCGACGGTGCAGTACCAACAGCGCCCGCAGGTACCGAAGACGTCGAGGAACGTCACGACCTCACCGACTTCGATGGGCCGACCGGATACGTCACGCACGGCATCGCCGCGAGCGGGCGTCGGCCCCAGGGCTGCGACCTCACCAACGCTGACATGCCCGGGGATGATCGGATAGGGGACGCCAGCCAGCTGACCCTTCCATAAGTGGGTGTCTGTGCCGCAGACCTCGCTGCCGAGCGTCTTCAGCAGAACAGCCCCTGGCTCGAGCTCGGGCTCTTCGAAATCTCGCAGCTCGAGCGGCTTGCCTGGTGCAGGCATGACGACGGCGGAAATCATGGGAGACAACTCCTTCAGTGTGGGTTTGCGTGATGAGTGCTGAGGGCGGCACCGGCCGAACACCTGCGGCGGCGTGATCAATACCGAAACGGTTGGCAGCGATGGACTCCGGCCAGGGGTCCGTTCCGGCGGGAACGAGAACATCGGCCAGGGAAAACGACTGAACCGACCTGAGCGGGACCGTGCGTCCGACCATGCGCTAGGTACCGGACTGACCCCAGCCCTGCGACAAACGCCTCCGGACGGGTGATCGGGCCGATCACTGCGCCAACCAGAACTTCGGTCGTCGCCCTCAGCTTGTATTTCTGTCGGGGCCATGTGTGTCCTCCGGACTGTCGCGTTGCGCCCGGTGGGAGCCGTGTGCGACATGTTCCGTTCGGATGTGGTGCACGCAATTGAGGAGCGCCTACGCGAGTTGCTCGGCGCCACACCGGTCGCGTGTCTGGCTGATGTGAATGGAACTTGCCATGGGCGGCACAGATCAGCCGCCCGAATCCTGCGGGTCGATTGCTCTCCGAAAAGGGGCTTACCGGCGTCGGGCGCCGGCGTCCAGTGCTGGGCTGACCCAGCCGTTGTCGGCGGGGTTGAGGGTGACACCGGGCGGCACGATCTCGTCGATGCGGTCGAGAACATCTGTGGGCAGTTGCGTGTCGGCGGCGGTGAGCTGCGATTGCAGATGGTCCATGGTTCGGGGGCCGATGATGGCGGCGGTGATCGCGGGGTGGCGGATGATGAAGGCTATCGCGAGCTGGACGAGAGGGATGCCGGAGTCGTCGGCGAGTTGGGCGAGCTGTTCGACGGCGTCGAGCTTGCGTTGGTTCACGGCGAGCGACATGTCAAAACGGTTGACCAGTCGTTGCCTGGCTACCGAAACCGGTCCCTGGACTTCTGCGTCCTTGCGGTAACGGCCGGATAGCCATCCACCGGCGAGGGGGCTGTAGGAGATGACACCCATTCCGTGCCGTGCGCACGTGGGAAGGACGTCGTTTTCGATGCCGCGGGTGAGAATCGAGTACGGCGGCTGTTCGGTCACGAACCGTTCGCGGCCACGGTCGCGGGCAGTCCACTGTGCTTCGACGATCGCCGACACCGGGAACGTGGAGTGGCCGAGGTAGCGGATCTTCCCGGCGCTAACCAGATCGGTGAGGGCGCCGAGGGTTTCGTCGAGGTCGGTGTCCGGGTCGTAGCGGTGGATCTGGTAAAGATCGATCCAGTCGGTGTCCAGGCGCTGCAGCGAGTTCTCGACCTCGCGCGTGATCCAGCGGCGGGAGTTGCCGCGCTGATTGCGTTCCTCACCCATCGGCATGTGGACCTTGCTGGCCAGGACCACGTCGTCACGCCGGCCCCCTGCGAGGGCTTTGCCGACGATGACCTCCGACTCGCCCTGGGAGTACACGTCGGCGGTGTCGACGAAGTTGATGCCTGCGTCCAGGGCGCGGTGGATGATGCGGATGCTCTCGTCGTGGTCCTTGGTGCCCCAGTCGCCGAACATCATCGTGCCCAGGCACAGGTTGCTGACCGAGACCCCGGTCCGGCCGAGACGGCGGTAATCCATCGTGTGCTCCTTCGTGGGGTGGGATCGTCGGGTTGTCGCCGAGCAACCAAGCTACCGGCGGGTGACCGCCGGTCAGAAGTAGGTGGGCAGGCGCGGAGCGTAGGGCTCCTCCAAAGAGCGGACCTCGTCGTCGGTGAGCTCCAGGTCGAGTGCAGCCACGGCGTCGGTGAGGTGGTGTGGCTTGGTCGCGCCGACGATGGGGGCGCTGACGACCGGGTTCTTCAGTACCCAGGCCATGGCCACCTGGGCCATCGACACGCCGCGTTCCTGCGCGATGTGCTCTACCGCGTCGACGATGCCCTTGTCGCTGTCGAGGAAGAGCGGCCGGCCAGTCGGGTCGACGGTCGGGTTGGTTGCCGATCGGGTGGTTCCTTGTTCTCCCCACGGTCGAGTGACTCGACCGGCGGCCAGCGGGCTCCACGGGATGCTGCCGACGCCCTGCTGGGCGAGCAGGCCGAACATCTCCCGTTCCTCCTCACGGGCCAGCAGGCTGTACTGGTCCTGCATGGACACGTATTTGGTCCAACCGTGCGTTTCGGCGGCGTGCTGCATGGTGGCGAAACGCCAGGCCCACATCGACGAGGCGCCGAGGTAGCGGACCTTGCCCGCCTTGACCAGGTCGTGCAGGGCCTGCATGGTCTCCTCGACCGGGGTGTCCGGATCGAAGCGGTGAATCTGATAGAGGTCGATGTAGTCGACGTTCAGGCGCCGCAGGGATGCATCGATCTGTTCCATGACTGCCTTGCGGGACAGCCCGGACCCGCCCGGTCCGTCATGCATCTTGCTGAAGAGCTTGGTGGCGAGAACGATGTCCTCGCGGTTCGTGTACCTCGCGAGGGCGCGTCCGACGATCTCCTCGGAAGTTCCGAGGCCATAAATGTTGGCCGTGTCCCAGAAGGTGACGCCGAGCTCGACGGCCTGGCGGAAGATCGGTTCGGCCGTGTCGTCGCCGAGGGACCAATCGAGCCGTTTCGCTGGATCACCGAAGCTCATGCAGCCCAACGCGATGCGGCTGATCCTGAGCCCTGACGAGCCTAAGCGTGTGTACTCCATGGTGATGTCCTTTACTCGCACAGAGTGCGATGGGGTGAGGGGTTGTTCGGTTGTCCGCCCGCGTCATGTGCCGTGCCGCTCATCGCCGGGTCGCTGATGCACCACCGGGATCACCAACCCGGCAAGAATCATCACGGCGACCGCTGCGACGACAACACCGGCCGCCCCCAGCCGAGCGGGAACCCGACCCACGGCCCGCGCCAACGGCCACGGCCACGGCCACGGCCACGGCCATGATGCCCACCACGCTCTGACCGGCGGTACCCGCCGGGCGCGGCCCGCAGCAGCCGTCGGCGGAAATGGTCCACAGCAGCACTGGCTCTACTTTCGTCCACTACGCATGCCAGATGGATTCGCCGTGCCGGACGAGCACCAGGTAGGTCATCGGTTCGTCCTCTCCCGGGCGCGCACGGCGGCGGCGGGTTGGAGCCAGCCGCGGTGTTCCAGCTCCGTCACCAACGTGAGGTAGGCGTCGTCGAAGCGACCGGCCGAACCCGGCCGCGGGTCGATGGTGTCCCGGACCCGCACCATCTCGGCGGCGACGTCGGCCGCGTTCCGACCCGAGGAGGCCGCGAGCACTGCCATGCCGAGCGCGGGTTCGGCGTTCTCCGGCAAGGTCACCGATCGACCGAGGATGTCGGCGCGTAGCTGGCACCAGTACTCGCTCTTCGTGGCGCCGCCGGTCAGGATCAGGTCGCCGCTGGTGGGGGCGCCGAGCAGATCGAGATAGTCGAAGCACAACCGCTCGATGAAACCCACGCCCTGCAGCACCGCGGCGAACCGGTCCGCGTCATCCAGCGGGTCGCCCATGACGAATCCGTGCGCGTCGGGTGCGACGAACGGGAACCGTTCACCCCGTGACACCAGGGGGTAGGTGATCGCTGAGGCCGGTTCGCGGGCGCTTGCCGCCTGGTTGAGTTCGTCCAGGTTGCGACCGGCGAAATCCCGGGAGATCACCCCGGCACCGGTGCTGGACGCACCGCCGGGAAGCCAGTCCCCACTCGGCGCCTTATGCGAGTACACGACGCCCAACGAGTCGCGGAGGAGTTCCCTGGTGACGCCCTTGAGGACCAGGGTGGTACCCAGGACGGAGTTCCAGCTACCCACCGTCAGCGGCCCGGCGCCGAGTTGAGCGGCGCACCCATCGGTGGCGCCGGCGATCACCGGAGTGCCTTCGGGAATGCCGGTGGCCTCGGTGGCGGCCGCGCAGACCGTGCCGATGGGGGTGCCGGATCGCACCAGGTCGGGCAGCAACTGCGCGAGCACGCCGAGGCTGTCGAGAATGTCGGTGGGCCAGGTTTCCTGGATCAGGTGGGCACCGGTCTTCAGGGCATTGCTGAGGTCAGTGGGCACGTCGCGGCCAACGAGGCGGCGGTTGATCACGTCGTTCTGGTGCGTCAGCCGAGCGTCGTGGACGACGCCGGGATAGTGCTGGATCAACCACAGCAGTTTGGGTAGCGCCCAGGCCGGTTGCATGCGCCGGTAACCGAGTTCGGCCCATACGGCTTGACCGGCGTCATTGACCCGAGCCACCTGGTCGGCCGCGCGGGTGTCGTCGTACATCAACGCCGGCGTGACCGGGCGACCCAGACGGTCGGTCAACAGGATGGTGCCGGAGGTGGCGTCGACCGCAACGCCCCTGACGGTCCCGGCGGGGACGTCGCGCATCACCTCGGCCGTCGCAGCCGCGATGGCCTGCCACCACTGGTCGGGGTCCTGTTCGTGCCGCGGCCCGTCCCGGTGGCTGGTCAAGGGGCGGCTACCCACACCCACCACATGACCGGTCTCCGTGACAGCAATCGCCCGCGCACTCTGCGTGCCGAGGTCCAAACCAAACCAGACGTTCTCTGCGGGAACGGGTTCCACGGTCATTGGTCGGCGCCGATGATGCGGGCGGGGCGTCCAGCACCGGCCTGCCGGGCGGAGAGCTGGGCGCGTTCGTGTTCGGCCAGTCCGCCCCAGATTCCGTACGGTTGGTGGATGCGCAGGGCGAAGGAATGACATTCGGTGAGGACGGCGCACTGCTCACACATTCAATTGCAGGTTCGCGGCACGGAGTGTTCTGGACAGCGCCGGGCTCAAATGAGCCGTCACAGGCCGCGACCCGAAGGTGACACGAGGATTTTCACGGCGGTGTCGTTGCGGTGAATCAGCGTGTCGAATCCTTCATCGACGAGGTTGTCGAGTGCGATTTTCCCGGTGATGAACGGTTTGAGGTCGATCTTGCCGTCCTGCACGAGCTTGATCACGTCGGGGTGGTTACCCATGTAGGCGATGGTGCCGCGCATGTCGACTTCTTTGAGGACGAGCTTTTGTAGGTCGAGTTGGGCGGGGTGGCCCCAGATCGCGACGACGACGATGACGCCGCCCGGTCTCACTGCGTCGAACAGGGTGTCCAGGACAACGTTGACCGAGCTGCATTCGAAGGCAACGTCGGCGCCGGTTCCGCCGCTGAGCCGTTTCACTTCCTCGACAACGTCGACTTCGGCGGGGTTGAGGGCATGGTCGGCGACCTGTGTGTCGAGGGCTTTTTGCCGGCGCATCGGGCTCAGTTCACTCATGATGACGGTAACGCCGTTGGCTTTGAGCACGGCTGCGGTGAGCAGACCGATGGGTCCGGCGCCGCCGATGAGGGCGATGTCACCGGGTTTGGCGCCGCTGCGGACGAACGCGTGGTAGCCCACGGCGAGTGGTTCGATGAGCGCTGCTTCGTCCAGGGCGATGTCGCCGATCGGGTGGATCCAGCGCCGTTCGACGACGATTTTTTCTCCGAGGCCGCCGCCCCGCCCGGCCAGGCCGATGAAGTTCATGTTCGGGGTCAGGTGGTAGTTAGATCCCGGCTCGGTGGATTCCTTGGGGTCGATGATGTACGGCTCGACGACCACATTGTCACCGACCTTGAGGTCGGTGACGTCCTCGCCGATGGCGTAGATGGTGCCGGACATTTCATGGCCAAGGGTGATGGGTGCTGATTCGCCGGACACGGGGTGCGGGTGCCCTGCGGGAGGCACGAAGATCGGTCCGTCGAGGTACTCGTGCAGGTCGGTACCGCAGATTCCGCACCATGCGACGTCGACACCGACGGTTCCGGGTTGCACCTCTGGTTCGGCGACGTCCTCGATGCGGATGTCGCCACGATCGAAGTAACGGGCTGCTTTCATGTGAGTCTCCTGATGGCTGGGTGCGATGGGGGTTGGTCGGCGGCCGACGGAGGTACGTCCCGTCCAAACATGGGGCGCGTCGTGATTTCGGCGCACCCGGTGGGTTCCGGTTGTCCTGTGCGGCGGTCGCAGGTTTTCGGTGGTCCCCGGTAGACTAGGCCCCCGTGGACGCGGCCTGCCCAGTCATGTAGTCCGAGTCCGGGCCGGCCAGGTAGGACACGAAGGCGGCGACCGCCTGCTGAGGTTTGCGCGCGGCCGAAGGCGATTCCGCCGACGAATTGCTGGTAGGTCTGGCCCTTGGGTGCCCCGGTGACTTCGGAGAACCGTTCATCGATGGTGACCCACATGTCGGTGCCGACGACGCCGGGGCAGTCGGCGTTGACGGTGACGCCGGCGCAGGCGTATTCCTTGGCCGCCGACTGGGTGAGGGCGCGGGCCGCGAAATTTTGGAGGCGCAGTAGACGCCGAGCATCGCGAATTCATCCGGAAAGGCCTCCCCAGATTCCATAGGGCTCCATTGCTTCAAGGGCGTGGGTGCGGGCATTCCGTGTTCGCTAGGCACTGGCCGTAGATGGCTTTCGCGTTGGCAATCCTGTCTTCTCGCACGGCATTTCGCTCCTCTGGAGGGTGGAAGAACACGGCGCTGTCCATACCGCGACAGGCGGCGTTGAGCTGCCACTCGAAATAGCGAAGCCACGGCCCGGGCAGCCGTTTGATGTCTGCCATATCAAGTCTTCTCGGTTCATGCAGATGCGGGAACCTACCAGATTCAGTAATTGATCCACGCCAGTGAGTCAGTGCTAGATAACCATCCCGCCGCAGCAGACAATGACCTGACCGGTGATGTAGTTTGACTCCGGCGCACAGAACAGATACCCGGCGTCGGCCGCATCTGTCGGGGTGCCGGCTCGGCCCATGGGGATGCCTTGCTCCATTGAACGCATGAGTTCTTCGCCGATCCCGACCTCGATGTCATGGTCATTGACCCTGATGGTGGCATCTGCGCCGACGGACGCCTCGGTGAGTCGGGTGCGGATCAGCCCAAATGCGACCCCGTTGACGGTTACCTGATAGCGACCCCATTCCTTCGCCATTGTCTTGGTCAACCCGATGACACCGGCTTTTCCTGACGAGTAGCCGGCCTGTCCAGCGTTGCCGCCCGTTCCGGCGATATCAAACCGGGACGTGGTCGTGATCTCCGAGGTCACCATGGGCCGACGACTGAGCTGCTGCCCAACTGCGGCCCGCTCCGCTTGAGCGGGCCGCAGGGCCGACCGGCAGAGGGGCGGGAGGTCGGCCCTGACCGTCCGTCTCTGGGGATACGTTTGTCGGGACTTCCTGGGTGTCACCGACCCGGGACCGCTACCGAAAGGACCAACCCCGATGACCACCACAACCCGCACCCGCCGCTCCCCCGCACAGTCCGCGGAGCAACGTCGCACACGGCAGGACGAGCTCCTGGCCACGCTCGCCGACGGCGTGCAGGCCCTGACCACCTCCGACGGGTGGCGCCGGTACCTGCGGGCGATGTCCACCCTGCGCACCTACTCGACCGGCAATACCCACAGATCAGAATCCCGTGAATGCCCCCAGCTCTGGGCGAGTTCTGGTGTTCGTCCAGCCAGCCTTGGGAGCAGGCGGGGCGCCCCGTGCTTGCCAACCAGCATCTGATCTTGGACGTGCGGGTCACGGCGGGGGCGATTCCCACCGCATTAGCCGTTGCCCAACTCCGGGAACCCTGGAAAAAAGCGAAGGATGCTGGCTAGGAGCGTCAGGACGATGTGACGGGAAGCATCAGACGGAATCGCCGTCGCAAGGCCGGTTACCGTCGCCCCGATGAAGACCAGCAGCCAGTCCTTTCGACCGAGGCGACGGCTGGCATCGACGAGGTACTCAATCGCTGATTCTAGGTCTCGCAGCTTCTGCTCCGAAGAGCATACGGGTCCTTAACTTGCGTCCGAAATTCCTCGAGCCGCCTAGCAATTCCCTCCTGCTCACTCGGAGTGAATGGGGTGTTGTCAACGGATTCGTCGCCAACAGCTGCTAGCAGTTCAGTCTGGCGTCGTAGTTCAGCCCACAGGTCGGGCGTCTCCGTATCGCGCTTGACGTCCCCCAGCCACTGCTCGACTCGATGCGAGTCATCAGTGACTCCCAGCTGTATACCGTCCGCTCCGTGACGGGTTCATCCCCAGCTACAAAGCGCAAAACGTACGAGCCGGGGTCGCCGCCAAAGACGAAATAGGCCACGGACGGTAGGTACCGAAGGCAGATGTCCTCGCCGCCGTCGTCCCAATCGAACGATTCCGGGCTCAGCCCGGATGCTTCGACAGCCTGAAAGACCTGGTTGCGCTTCCATTTCACAAGGTCCTTCACCATCACCCCGCGTCTCTCATCGTTTGTGGACCTGTATATCGTTTGGTCGCTCGCGTGCTCCATCATTTGGGAATCCCCGGATCCCCGTGCCAGCGTCCGCCAACATCGACGAGGAGCGCCCAGACACAGCACTCAAAGAGTACTGGCGGCCTCATCATCATGCTTGGTCCGGATCGGCTCGACGCGCGCAGGTCACAGGCGCCAGGGCGAACCCGGCGGGTCTATGTCTAATGCGGCGACGAGTTCGGGGACTGCCCGTTCGCCGAGGATTGGGCCGACGACCATTCACGACATCGAGATCGAGGACGACCACCGGCCGCCGGCTGGCCAAGGCCCGGTTGCCCGAAGGATTGGAAAGGGCGTCACCCCGGCTGCACGCGCTGGTGGTCGAGCATGCTCCGGCGGACTGGCGCGGAAGTTGCCGGCCAAGGATGTCGCGAGCCGGGTGGTCGTCGGGATCGAGACCGACCGCGGCCCATGGGGTGACAGCGCTACGAGCGGCGGCTGAAGGTGTTCCAGGCCCCCCGGGCGCGGTACATGAAGACTCAGGACGCCGGCGGCAAAACGAGTTTCGCGGGCCGCGTAGTTGCTGCCGACCTTGAGCGCCGCGGGTGACGAGCTGGCTACTCGCCATCCGGGCGAGCTTGGCCCATGAAGCCGCCGCCGCGCTCCACGACTTGCTCGGCGTCACCGGTGGGCCGTCCGCGCGGCGGCCTGGAGGTCGGTCGCCACTTCGGCCTCCTGCTGGTGCTCGGCGGGTACGGCGCCGCCCATGTCGTGGATGCCTCGAAGGAGTCCAAGCAGATCAGTAGCCGCCTGAGACCTGAGGAGGGGGGTTTGGTGGGGTTGGTGGGATTGGCGGGATTGGCGTGACCCCCAGGTAAGACCAGGGATCCTTGGCAGAGGTCCCGGAAGTGATCAGGTCACGGACCGATTCCAGGTCGGTCAGTTTCGGGTCGAGCCAGTCGTCGAGCATGGCGTCCGGCAGGACAAGGGGGCTGCGGTCCTGGATTTCGCCGGCGGCGTCGGTGGCCCGGGTGGACTGTGGCCGTCCACAACCAGCGGCTGGGGGGCTGCGGTGACGTGAGCGATGCGGTCCTGGATCTCCAGGGGGATGTCGTCGATCTCGACGGTGCTGACGTAACCGGCCAGTGCGCCGGTGTTGTCCTGCAGGTCGAGCTGCTCGGGTTTCTCGACATCGAGCGCAGCCGTACCGGGTCTGCAGGGTGACCAGGCGCTCGGCCGCGTTGTTGCAGAATCCGCGCGGTCTCATGTCCTGCGTTGCCGTTCTGGAACGCCGCCCCGGCAAGGTCGATGGGGCGCTCAGTCGTGGACTTGCCGGCGCCGTTCGGGCCGAGGAACCCGGTGACGGTCCCGGGCGCGATCCTGAAGCTGAGGGAGTGCACGGCGGTGGTGTCGCCGTAGCGCTTGGTGAGCTCGCGTGCCTCGATCATGACCGGACCTTTCTGGGGGATCGGGTGGGACGGAGTGCTCAACAGCGAACGCTGAGGCAGGTGACCGGGACCGCGGGTAGGGCGAGCGAAGGATGGTCGGGCGCGGGGCGGGCAGTCACGCCTGCTGCGGCGTGCGGAGTGGCTCGCTGTCGAGGCTGGCTGCCAGGGTCGCCGGCGATGCGGTGCGGCGTGGCCAGGTCCAGGCGGAGCGCAGGATGAAGGCCAGGAGCAGCACCTCGAGTCCGATGGAGAGGCCGTAGAAGTAGGTCCAGGACGAGGACTCCCCTACCGCGTTGAACACCGAGACGGGGATGTACAGCGATGCAACGACGAGGTTCGTGGCGCGGTTCACACGGGCGGGCAGCGTCATGGAGAGCATCACCATCAGGGCCGGGATCGCTATGAGCGCGAGGAAAATGGTCAACAACGTCGGGCTGATGTCGTACTCAAAGACGACGCCGGCGCGGAGGTTGTCGATGACGCCGGGCTTGTAGAGGTGGAAGTAGTCGACGTAGATGTAGAGGAACATGAAGCTGGTCCATGCTGCTGCGAGTTTGGCCTGCACGGGCATGCGCAGATCTTCCAGCGCGCTCTGGGACGGCGGATTCTCTAGTGCGGTGTGGGATTGAGGCGTTCTCATCACAATGCTCCTTGGCTTGATTGGGTGGGTGCTTCCACCTTCACGGATGCCGGCGGCGGGCACATCAGCCCCGGAGCCTGATTCGACCTGGCCGTTGGCACAGCCGAGCTCTTGTACTTTCGGCGGATACACCGAGCACGCGGCTGCCTAGGCTGGTCAGATGGCCAGCAACGCACTCCGCTCGCTGTGGGCCGAACCTCGACCCCCGAATGCCCCGGACCGGGGGCCGCGGGACTGGGCCTTGGTCGCAGTACTGATCTGCTGGTCCGTGGTGGAAGTGGTGCTTCGCCAGGACCTGGCGCCACGCCCGCTGCTGCTACTCGCGGTGCTCGCGGTCCTCGGCCCCCTGCTGTGGCGACGCACGCACCCGCTCGTCGCGGTTGCGGTCTCCATCGGCACGTTGACGATCGTCGACATCGTCAGAATCCTCACCGGGTCGCAAGGCGCCCTGCTGAACAGCAGCATCGCGGTGCTGATCCTGGCCTACGCCCTGTTCCGGTGGGGCTCCGGTCGGGAAGCCGCAAGCGGCCTCGGCGTCATCCTGCTCTGGCTGGCCGTCATCACCACCCACGGCGCCGACCCCACCAGCCCGGCGGAGGCGGTCGCAGGATACGCGTTCTTCCTGTTCGCCGCCGCGCTCGGCGCCGCGATCCGCTATCGCACGAAGATCCGCATCCGCGACATCGACCAAGCCAAGGCCCGCGAACGCGAACAGCTCGCTCGTGAACTCCACGACACCGTCGCCCACCACGTCTCGGGCATCGCCATCCAGGCCCAAGCAGGACGTGCCATCGCGGCCTCCCACCCCGAGCGTGCCATCGAGGCCCTGGCCATCATCGAGGACGCAGCGACCCGCACCCTCACCGAGCTGCGCGCCATCGTCGGCGTGCTCCGCGCCACGCAGGACACCGAGTTCGCGCCGCAGCCCGGCGTGGCCGAGGTCGAGCAGCTCGCCACCGATGGCCAGACGCGTCCCTGCGTCGAGGTGACGCTATTCGGCGAGTTCGACGACCTCAGCCCGGCGGTCGGGGCCGCGATCTACCGCCTAGCCCAGGAGTCCATCACCAACGCTCGACGGCACGCCCGCCACGCGACCCAGGTCACCGTCGCCGTCACAGGCGACGCCGACCAGGTACGGCTGACCATCGACGACGACGGCTCCGCCGCTGGCGGCCGCGCCCCAGCAGGCTACGGCCTGGTGGGCATGCGGGAACGCGCCTCACTGCTCGGCGGCACCTTCCACGCAGGCCCCGCCGCCGAGCGGGGCTGGCGGGTAGAGGCGGCCCTGCCCCGAACCGGGACGCCACGATGAGCATCAGGGTCCTCATCGCCGACGACCAGCCCATCGTGCGCACCGGGCTGACGATGCTGCTCGACGCCCAACCCGACATCGAAGTGGTCGGCGCGGCCGCCGACGGGCGCGAGGCAGTCCGCCTGGCGCTCCAGCTGCGCCCCGACGTCGGCCTGTTCGACATCCGAATGCCGCTGATGGACGGCATCGAAGCCACCCGACGCCTCGCCGGCCCCGACGTCACCGACCCCCTGCCGATCGTGGTCATCACCACCTTCGACCTCGACGAGTATGTCCACGGGGCGCTCAAAGCCGGCGCCCGCGGGTTCCTGCTCAAGGACGCCGGACCCGCCCTGCTGACCCAGGCCATCCACGCCGCCGCCGACGGAGACGCACTGATCGCACCCAGCGTGACTGTCCGACTGCTCGCAGCGTTCGCCCACGCACAGACCTCACCACCGAGGCAGCCGATAGAACCGCTCACCGCCCGCGAGGAGGAAGTCCTCGTGCCTGTAGCCCAAGGCCGCACCAACAATGAGATCGCCAGCGAGCTCTACATCACCCCAAGCACCGTCAAAGCCCACCTCGCCAGCCTCATGCGAAAGCTCGGCGCCCGAAACCGCGTCGAGGTCGCCATGTGGGCCCACGAGACCGGCCGCATCTGACGCCGCAAAGGCTCCCGCCGCCGTTTGCCGCAACCCCCCACAGCGTCATTAAAAGCGGCGTGTACCCCTCGGAGGGACGCTGCGTCCTCTCACCGGATGACGGGCTATACAGCGCGCGGGTCTGAGGGCTAGCGTCGGAAACTTCGGGTTGCCCGGCCGCGGTTGCGGCACTGCCCCCCTGCGCGAACTACTCCCCCAACCGCTGGCAGACGAATCGAGACCTAGGTTTGACGGCGTCGATCTCAGGGCTGTGCCCGGCGACCGCCGCTACAACGACTACAAAGGGGTCATTGGCTCCTTCGCGGCGGAGAACCGGCTGTTCTTCGCCGCGAAGGATCTGCCCGGCGCTCTGCAGGCTGCCCGTCGCTCGCGGCGCCGATCGACTTCATCGCGGTAGTTCTCTCGGCGCTGGTCAACGTCAGTACGATCGCCTCGGACGGGTGCAGATTGTTCCAAAACGGCGTGAGCTCAGTACGAATGCACTGTTGATGCACGATGCGTGGACTAGAACGGGTGCGGCTTCATTCTGGTCCAACCTGTTGGCTAACAATCACGGGGCTGGCCTAGCGTATGAGGGAAAGGGAGTTACAAAAGCTTTCAACGATGCCAAAAGGGCTCTCAACAGAGCTCACCGAGTTCGTCAATCTCCGCGGAAGGGCAATGCATGCTGGGACGAAAGACTTTCATACCCTTGTGCGGGCGATGACGCCGAGCGACATTCGCCAGAGCGGGCAAAGAGCGGTGAGCGCAATTTCCCAGGTGACGTTGGTGATCGCGCGACGTCTCTGGTGACTCCCGGCAACTTGAGTTCCCTTATCTTCGGACGGCATCGATCAGGACGGACTCGACCCAAGGGCGCAGCTTGAGCCCACCGGCGGCCGCTGCGGCCTCGCATTCTCCATAGAGCTTCCGCGGAATGCGCACGTTGAGCTGCCGTTGAGCTGGCCGGTCGGCAGCGGCCGTCAGCTCATCCCAGGTCCACTCAGGAATGTCTCCAGGCGGCCGCTCGGCGTCCGGCAACTTCTCAGCGGCCCGGACGGCGTGGTTGGCCCAGACGATGCCGGCCTCGGTGGGCGCGTAACCGGCGGTCTCGATCACATCGGCGATCGCGCGGGCGGTGGTGTGTTCAGGAACGTCCCGAATGACACCACGGATAATGTGGCGGGCTCGGCCAGCCACTCGAACTGTCTGCACCACAATGAATTCCATTTTATAATGATAGGTACTAGCACCTACCGAGCACGGAGCGTCCACTAAATCCCAGCTTTCTAGCGAAGTTGCCCCCTGACGCGACCAGCAGAGGGGCGCGGTCGGTGTTGGGATCGGGTCGGGATTGTCGGACCCGTCGACTAGCGTTGCAAATATCAACTTGCGAACGTCGAGGGAGGCATCGGACATGGCTGACTTTCAGCTGCACGAGCAGGTCAGGACGGTGACGTTCGCCGACGGCACGTCCGAGCAATGGCGGGTGTTCATCGCTCCGACCGGTGACCTCGTCGACGTGACGGCACGCCGCGGCGGTGGGCGCGCTCATGCCATCACCGCGCGAGCCGCGGGAGCACAGCGGTGGCAGACGCAGTCCAGGCTCACCAGGTCGTACAGGCCGTCCCGATCCGGCGACAGCCAGCGCACCCGATCCTCCTCGTCG
>Ga0209584_10000050_pt1 | contig 26662 bp, 22 predicted proteins | sample NGEPerD_FD_184507 | JGI IMG/M metagenome (GOLD analysis project Ga0209584, IMG submission 184507) | Arctic peat soil microbial communities from the Barrow Environmental Observatory site, Barrow, Alaska, USA - NGEE PermafrostAB12-D... | ecosystem: Environmental > Terrestrial > Soil > Wetlands >...
TGGCGCTGGTCGACTACCAGATGCCCGATCTGGACGGGTTGGACGTGGTGCACGCCGTCACTCGGGACGGCCTGACGACCAGGGTGCTCCTGCTGTCCGCGATCACGGACAGCGCCATCGTGTTCCGGGCGTTGCAGGAGGGTGCGGCCGGCTACCTGGGCAAGGACGCCCGGCGCTCGCAGATCGTCGACGCGGTGCTCTCCGTCGCGGCCGGGAAGACGGTGGTTCCCGCCGAGCTGGCCGGTGCGCTCGCCGGGGAGATCAGGCTGCGCGCCCAACCCGCCGGCCCGGTGCTCAGCAAGCGGGAGAACCAGGTGCTGCAGGCGTTCGCCCGCGGGCTGAGCATCCCGCAGGTCGCCGCCGAGTTGTTCATCGGGGCGAGCACGGTGAAGACCCACACCCAGCGGCTCTACGAGAAGCTCGGCGTCTCCGACCGGGCCGCCGCCGTGGCGGAGGGGATGCGCCGCGGGCTGCTGGAATAGCCCGCCGGCGGCGGGAGGACAGGCCGGTCGCGGCGTTGCACCGCATCCGCCTGCGGAAGGTCCCTGCCAGCTGCGGCGTTATGCTCGAACCAGCGGTGAACCCTGTTCGACGCTGTGCGAAAGCTGTTCCCGCACTATTGACCCGAGTCGCTGAAGGTGGGCAGATCACCCTGACGAGGAGGTGTTCATGAGCCCTGACGTCGCAGGCCGGGTGGGACATGCGCGCCTGCCGACAGACGAACCGCCGGATCTGGTGATGTCTCACGAGTGTCCGCCCGACGGTGACGCTGTTCCCCGACACGCCGACGCTGCGACGATCACTACGCCCGCGGCCGCGACGATCGCTCCAGCCTCAGCCTCCTCCGCGCTGGCATCCACCGCACCGGCAGCCACCGCACCGGCAGCCACCGCACTTGCAGCCGACCCCGCTGCTGCGCCGAGGGTGGTGCCGCCGTCGGCAAAGTCTGCATCCGCTTCCCCGGCGCAGCCTCCCGCCACGACGCCGCTGCCGTCACCATCGTCACCCGTGCGGAACCGGGAACTGCAGGACCTCGCGGTGCAGGTAGAACGTGAGCCGGAGAGCGGGGTGGCCGCGCCCGCGACGCAATCGCTGCTGGTCGAACCCGTCGCCGAGCCGGAACTTTCGGAACCCAACGCTGCGGTGTCGGCCAGCCGCCGCGTTCGGGCCCGCATCACCCGCCGGATGAGCGGGCAGCGCACCGGTGCCCCGTCCAACCGGACCGTGCTCGAACCATTGTTCGGAGTGCACCGCAAGATCCACCCGAAGGCCGACCTCCGGCTCATCCAGACCGCCTACGAGGTCGCGGAGAAGGCGCACACCGGTCAGGTCCGCAAGTCCGGGGACCCATACATCACCCACCCGCTGTCGGTGTCGACCATCCTGGCCGAGCTGGGGATGGACACCACCACGCTGGTCGCTGCCCTGCTGCACGACACCGTCGAGGACACCACGCTGACCCTCAAGGAAGTCACCGAGAAGTTCGGTGACGAGGTCGCGCACCTGGTCGACGGGGTCACCAAGCTGGACAAGGTGCGGTTCGGTGACGCCACCGAGGCCGAGACCATCCGCAAGATGATCATCGCCATGGCCCAGGACCCGCGGGTGCTGGTGATCAAGTTGGCGGACCGGTTGCACAACATGCGCACCATGCGCTTCCTGCCGCCGGACAAGCAGGCGCGCAAGGCGCGGGAGACGCTCGACGTGCTGGCGCCGCTGGCGCACCGGCTGGGTATGTCCACCGTCAAGTGGGAGCTGGAGGACCTGGCGTTTGCCATCCTGCATTCCAAGCGGTATGACGAGATCGTCCGGCTGGTCGCCGACCGGGCGCCATCCCGGGAGACCTATCTCGCCGCCGTCACCCAGCAGTTGGACGCCGAACTGGGCGCCGCGAAGATCCCGGCGCAAGTGGTCGGACGCGGCAAGCACTATTACTCGATCTATCAGAAAATGCAGGTCCGCGGCCGCGAATTCGACGAGATCCACGATCTGGTCGCGGTTCGCATCCTGGTCGGCACCGTCCGGGAGTGTTATGCGGCAATGGGTGTCGTGCACGCCTTGTGGGCGCCGATGCCGGGCCGGTTCAAGGACTACATCGCCCAACCCCGTTACGGGGTCTATCAATCGTTGCACACCACGGTGATCGGACCAGAGGGTAAACCGCTGGAAATCCAGATCCGTACCCACGACATGCATCACACCGCGGAATACGGCATCGCCTCGCACTGGCGGTACAAGGAAACGAAGGGCACGCACACCGGCGCGGGCGCGTCGGTGGACGATATGGCCTGGATGCGGCAGCTTCTCGACTGGCAGAAGGAGGCCGGCGACGCCGGCGAGTTCCTGGACAACCTGCGCTACGAGATGGCGCACAGTGAGATCTTCGTGTTCACCCCCAAGGGCGACATCCACACGCTGCCAGCGGGTTCCACGCCGGTCGACTTCGCCTACTCGGTGCACACCGAGGTCGGGCACCGATGTATCGGCGCCAAGGTCGACGGCCGCCTGGTCGCCCTGGAGCGGACGTTGTCGAACGGGCAGATCGTGGAGATCTTCACCTCCAAGGCGCCCACCGCAGGGCCCAGCCGGGACTGGCTCGGGTTCGTCGCATCGTCCAGGGCGAAAACGAAGATCCGCCAGTACTTCGCGAAGTCGCGCCGGGAAGAGGCTGTCGAGCTCGGCAAGGATGCGATCGCCAAGGCCGCCCGCCGCGCGGGACTGCCGGTGCAGCGGCTGATCTCGCACGACGCGCTGGCCGCGGTCGGCCACGACCTCGGCTATCGCGACATCGCCGCGCTGTATGCAGCGATCGGCGAGAGCCATGTCGCGGCAACGACTGTCGTGTCCAAGGTGGTCTCCTACCTGGGCGGCGAGGAGGAGGTCGGCGCCGCCATCGCCGAGCGCTCCGCGCCGTCGGTCAGCCGCCGCCGGTCGCGGGCCACCGGCGATGTCGGGGTGCTGGTGACGGGCGTCAGCGACATCCAGGTCAAGCTCGCACGGTGTTGCACCCCGGTTCCCGGTGACGAGATCCTCGGCTTCATCACCAAGGGCGGCTCGGTGTCGGTGCATCGCATCGACTGCACCAACGCCGGTTCGCTGCGCGCGGACCAGGCCCGGCTGGTGCCGGTCTCCTGGGACCCGACGTCGGCGTCGGTGTTCCTGGTCACCGTGCAGGTGGAGGCGTTGGACCGGGCCAGGCTGCTCTCCGACATCACCAAGACGCTGGCCGACCTGAAGGTCAACATCCTGTCGGCGAACCTGTCGATGTCCAAGGACGGGATGGCGATCTCCCGGTTCTCCTTCGAGATGGCCGACCCCAAGCACCTGGGTCACCTGCTGCGGATGGTCCGTGGCGTCGAGGGTGTCTACGACGTGTACCGGGTCACCAGCGCCTGATCTCCGACGCGGCTTGAAGAGCCGGCGGCCGGCCTTCCGTCGACCGACCTACCCGCCACCGCGATCCGCGCCCGGGGTGGAAGTATCGACCGGGTGTCGCCGGCCGAGTTCGCCTTCCTGGTGGCGGCGGGCATCGCCGGTGGGCTGTCCGGCAGCATCGCCGGCCTTGCCTCGCTGGCCACCTATCCGGCGTTGCTGGCCATCGGCCTGCCCCCGGTGACGGCCAACGTCACCAACACCGTGGCCCTGGTGTTCACCGGCGTCGGCTCGGTGCTCGGGTCGCGGCCGGAGTTGAAGGGTCAGGCGCCCCGGCTGAAAAGGCTGGCGCCGGTTGCCATGCTGGGCGGCGCGGTGGGTGCGGCGCTGTTGCTGTCCACGCCGGCCGAGGGGTTCGAGAAGCTGGTCCCGCTGCTGCTGGGCTTCGCCTCGCTGACCATCCTGGTGCCCCGTCGGCGGAAGGCCGTGAGCGTCGCAGACGAGGCTGCTCCGGACACCGGGCCCAGCACCGCTCAGCTCGTCGGTCAGGGTGGGGCGATCTTCCTCATCGCCATCTACGGCGGCTATTTCGGCGCGGCCGCGGGCGTACTGCTGCTGGCCCTGCTGCTCCGCACCATGCACACAACGCTGCCGCGCGCCAACGCCGCGAAGAACGTGATCCTGGGCATCGCGAACGGCGTCGCCGCGCTGGCGTTCGTGTTCCTGGCGCCGGTGCAGTGGTCGGCGGTGATCCCGCTGGGCATCGGCTGCCTCGTCGGGTCGCGGATGGGCCCGTCGGTGGTGCGCTGGGCGCCCGCGCTGATCCTCCGGCTGCTGATCGGCGCCGCCGGGCTGGCGCTGGCGATCAAGTTGGGCATCCAGGCGTATTCGTGACACCGACGCGTCCGCCGCTGCGATCCACGTCGCAGCTGCACCGCCCCTTCCTGGCCGCGAAGCCCACAATCGTAGTGAGAGATTCTTGCCGCGGCAGATCCGGTCAATTGGAATCGGTCGATCAACATTCGTATCGCGTGGGTGCTGCCGGCGCCGCTATTGCATTCGGCCGGGCGGACCTGGGTGGCGTGCGTAGCTGCACCGGCGACTGGCGCTGCCTACCGGGGGCGGTTGGCCGGAGCCTTCGACGGCGGCGCGCTCCCGGACGAATTCGGTGTCTGCTGGGAGAAAAGCACGCCGAGCACAGGTTCCGTGTCCTGCGCCGGCAGTCATCGCGGTGAACTGATCTCCACCGGCACCGTCGCGGACGGGGGCCAGGTGACTGTCGCGGACGTGACGAGTTCGTGCCGGCAGTTGGTCGCGAAGGTCATTGGGCGCAGCGATCCCGCCGCAGGTGGTCGGCTGATTGTACAAACGTCCGTGACACCGGACGTTGCGCAGTTCCTGGCGCTGCCACAACCGCTGAACGTCATCTGCTCCATCGAGCCTGCGGCGCACACGCTGTCCGGAACCGTGGTCGGCTGCGTGACCGCCCGATCCCGTATTCCCCTGGACCACCTCGCTGTCCGGAGGCCGAGCCGCTGTCCCACTTGCGGTGATATCGGTGGTCACGGTCCGCCGGCGGCGGACCCGGGCTGCGGATTCCTCAGCCGCCCGCCGATGACCCACCGGCGACCTGATAGGACCACAGTTCGCTGCTCACCCCCACCGGAGCGGGTGCCTGTCCTCCGCTCCGCTCGGCCTCGGAGCGATGACCCTGGCCGAAGGCGGGGGAGGACATCCAGGCCTTGAACGACTCCTCATCACGCCAGCGGGTGACGACCAACCAGGTGGTGCGCTCGTCGGTGGGTTGCAGTAGCTCGAAACCCTCGAAGCCGTCCTGATTGTCGACGGCACCGGCGCGGGCCGCGAAACGCCGTGCGAGTTCGTCACCGCTGTCCGAGCTGACGGTGATGGCGTTGATCTTGATGACGGTCATGCCGACTTCCCTTTCGCCGCCGGTCGGTCATGACCTGTTGTTTGCTGCCAGACATCCACTGCCGCAACCTTTCCCGTGTTGCCATACCAAAGGACACCGAACACCCACGGACACCGACCCTACCGTCCGTGCCCTCCGTGGCGGGTCAGCCACCCGCCAGGGATGTCAAAGGCCGGGCGGTCCACCGCTTGAACCGCCACCACACGACGGCAATGCGACTAGAATCGGAGGTGGGAAATTTGTGCTTATTCGTCCCATTCATCGCCGGCCGCGACCGATCCCATTGCCGTCGCCACCACCCAACCGGCAACACATACCGCGGGGGAACCGACGACGAACCCCGCCGCCGAACCCCCGGAGGTGGTCGGGCCACCAGCGACTGTCGGGCCTGCGACGGCGCCCGCCGAGACGGACCCGCTGCCGCCACCGGCGCCGGATGCCGGAGAGGTTGTCCCGGAGGTCGCCGCCGCAACGGCCGCACCAGCGGTCGCGAGTGCTGCGCAGGGATCGCTGACGGCCCCGCGACCGCTCCGCCGGTCAATGGCTGGATAACCAGCAGGGAATGGTACGACTTCGTCGCCGCCGGGCGGTTGACCGACGGCGCGGTGGCCCCCCATTGCCGGTGTTCGTCTCCGACGTCACTCTGGCTGCAAGCGTGACGTCAGCGGTATGGACAGTGGCCGGGGTAGGCCTCTACACCCCGCTGGTCAACGGAAGGCCGGTGTCGGCGGCGGTGTTGCAACCGGGCTACACCGACTACAGCAAGCGCGTCGAGTACCGCAGCTATGACGTCACCGCGCTGATGGGGCAAGGGGCGAACCGGCTGACGATGCAGCTGGGCACCGGCATGTACGACTCGATGAACCTCGCCGACCGCTACTCGAAGCTGGCCCGGATCGGCGGGATGGTGGCGTTCACCGCCCGGCTCGACGTCACCCTCGCGGGCGGGAGCACAACGACCCGCGATACCACGGCCGGCTGGCTGGGCCGCCCCGGCGGCACCGCGGTGGCTGATTGGTTCGGCGGCGAGGACTACGACGCCCGGGTGCTGGACGGAGCCTGGACGATGCCGTCGACAACGCCGCTCGGTGCTGGTACCGGAGGCTGGTCGGCGGCGGTCAGGGCCGGCATCTCGGCGTCGATCGTGCTGGATGGGCAGACCAGCCCGGCGGTCAGTGCACTGGACACGATCGTGGCCACGTCCGTGACCCGCGAGGCTGGTGGGAACCTGACCATCGATTTCGGCCAGTACGTCACCGGTTTTCCGCAGTTCTCGCTTTCCGGTGCGGTCGGGCAGACTGTCAGGCTGTACCCCGCGGAGCGCCGGGGCGCCGACGGCCGACCCGACCAGCGCAGTGCGACCGGGGCCTCTGACAGGCCCATCTACGACTCCTACACCTTCGGCGGCGCGGCCGGCCAGACGCTCACCGGCGCCGGCGGTCCGGAAACATGGCATCCCCAGTTCGTCTACCACGGCTTCCGCTACCTGACCGTCACCGGCTATTCGGCTGCGACGCCGGTCAAAGCTCAGTTCAGCGTGGTCACTGTGCATGCCGACCTGACCCGCACCGGCACGGTGGACACCGACGACGCAACGCTGAATGCAGTGTTCGCGATGACCGGACGATCGATCGATGCCAACCTTCAGTCGGTGCCGACGGACTGCCCAAACCGGGAGAAGCTTGGCTGGCTGGAGCAGTCCTCGTTGATGTTCGGCCTGCTGGCCAACCGGTACGACATGTCAGCGTATGGCCGGTCGTTGGCCAAGACGATCGCCGAGGCCCAGCGCCCGGACGGCTCTGTGCCCGAGATCGCGCCGGAGTTGGTGCAGTTCCCCGGCCCGTTCAGGAACGATGTGTGGTGGAGCAACACCGTCGTCATGGTGCCGTGGCACTTGTACGAATACGACGGCGACCTACAGACGCTGAGCGCCTACTACGCCAACGGCAAGCGCTACGTCAGCTGGCTGGAGAGCGTCGCGAGCGACAACCTGATCTCGGGCGGGCTGGGTGACTGGATCACTGTGGAATCCCGGACGGACAACCGGCTCGTGGAGTCAATGGGGTACCTACAGACGGTCGCGACGATGGCCAGGATCGCCGCTTTGCTCGGCCAGGCGGCGGATGCGCCGTACTACAACCGGCTCGCGGCGGCCATTGGCGCGGCGATCAACCGCGCCTATTACCTCAACGGCTCGTACGGCCCGGACCAGACCAGCAACGCGATGGCCCTGGTGCTCGGCATCGCGCCGGACGAGGGCTCGGTGCGTGCCGCCCTGCTCGGCTCTTTCTGGGCCGCCGGTGGGCACTTCCACCTCGGCGAGATCGGACTTCCGTTCGCCGTCAGAGCACTGTCCGAGATGGGCCGAGATGACGTGGTGTACGACGCCATCGAGCAGAGCGACCAAACGGGGTTTGCCTATTTCACCGCGACCGACGAGGGGCGGCGGGGCGGCCTGCCGGAGTACTGGGAAGGTTCGGCCGGGATCGGGTCGATGGCGCACATCATCCTGGGCGCCCCCGCGCTGTGGATGATGGACGACCTGGCTGGCATCTCCCAGCAGCCCGGCACGGTCGGATTCCGCACTCTGCTGATCACTCCGGCGGTCTACACCGGCCCTGCGCGAGTGACCGCCAGCAGCGACTTCGGTTACGGCACCGCCACTGTCGGTTGGACACGCAGCGGCGACCACGCCACGGTCACCGTGACCATCCCGGCGGGCGGGTCGGCGACGGTCGTTCTGCCGGATGCCTCGCACCAGGTCGGTAGCGGCACCTTCACGTTCACCACCGGTCTGGGCACCAGGCCGTCGTACCGGTCCGACGTTGTTGACGTGGTGAAGGTGCCGTGGTCGGACACGGTGTGGCAGAACGTGAACGGCCGCGCCGTCCCGCTCGACTGGGCCTCTTGGGCCGCGATGGGTTATCCGGCGCCGCGGACCGCGCTGCCGCTCGGCTCGTTCGTCGCGTTCGACATCCTCGGCCCGCAGCTGCTCGCCCGCACCCCGGACGGCCAGGATCACCCGCTCAACTACGACGAGTGGTCGCAGCTAGGTTTCCCCACCCCAGCCCGCATCGAGCGGGTGATCGGTAAGTATCAGTGGGGGCCGACGGCCTGGATCACATTGAAATGGTCAGGGAACCCGCAGAGCTGGGAGGTCCGCCATCTGACCTTCGAGGAGTGGGGCCGGCTCGGAAACGCGGGAATCCCGGACGGTTCGGTCATCTGGGGCTCGTCGGTGTACCAGTATCTGGGTAGTCCGGAGGTCTATCTGGAGGACCCGAGCGGCGGGCTGCGCTGGCTGACCTTCGCCGACTACAGCCACCTCGGCTATCCCGCCTTCGAGCAGCGCAACCAGGCCTGGGTCATCCTTCCGGGCAGCGGCAAGATCGTTTTCCTGACGAACAGGTCGGCCGGTGTCGGTGCCTGGGCGAACTACCAGCAGTGGGCCGCAGCGCTTTTCCCGCCGCCGCAACGCTTCGCCATCCCGGGACTGCGCTGGCGACCGGTTGGCGATGGCAGCTACGAGGTGGTGCTTGCCGGTGGTGCGACGATCCCGATGACGGCCGCAGAGTACGCGGCGGCTGGCTCACCTTCGGACGGCTGAGCGCGACCGGGTGGTCAACACGAGCGGGAGGCGCAACGCTCTGGACGTGTCACTCGTCGATGACGAGCCGGGTCCGTGCCACGCCGCGAATCGTGCCGACGAGCTCCGCCTCGGACTCCAGCGCCGTCCGTTCGTCCTTCGCCAGTTTCCGCCACGGAGTGACCGTCACCGTCAGGGCCCGTCCACTGGCCCTGGTGCGCCAGCTGCCGGCGAGCCCGCCGCCCGCCAGCACCGCCCCGGGTGATCCGAGGATCGGCCACAGGTCCTTCTGGGACGCGCGGTCCGGGGCCAGCACGGAACGGTCGCGCGGCTGCAGCAGCGGGTCGGCGGGTGGCAGCAGCCGCACCAGGCCGGCCGCGGCCTCGACATCGGCTCCGGTGAGCTGGTCGACGAGCGCTGCCGATGCCTTTGTCCGGGCGGCGTCCACGGTCACCGTGACCAGGTCGGCCGGCAGCGATCCGCGGATCGACCCCGCCGACGTGCCCAGGTGCGTTGCCACCTCCGCGGCGGTGCCGGTTCCGTACAGCCGGTAGTACCGGGTCACCAGTTCATCGAGCCGCCGCTGCCCGGATGGCGGCGGATGCGGGTGCGACAGCGGTTCGAGCGCAACGGGTTTCGTGTCCGCGATCAAGCCGATGGCGGCCGGCAGGGCGGCCACCCGGAAGAGCATCTCGCGCACGTGGACGCTGCCGCAGGCCCGGCAGAATCCCGAGTACTGGGCAGGGATCGCCGCGGTGACGGCGGCGCTGGCCGCGCCCTTGACCGTCGCGTCGGTGATCACCGCGCGCATCGCGTCGGACACCACCCGGTAGGCCTGCAGCGGGTCCGCGCCGTCGCTGTGCAACCGGCCGGCGTCCCCGGACAGCCGGGCCGCGGCGTCCGCATCGTCGGCCGGCCAGAGCGCCGCGGCGAACCGGGCGGCGTCGGCCCGGCGATGCAGGTGCGGCGCGCCGCGCAGCGACCACAGCAGGACCGGTCCGCCGGTTCCGCCGGGCTCATCGACACTCCCGATCGCCGCCGGATCGGCCAGCCGAGTCGCGATGGCCAACCGTGACGAGCCGTCCCGGTCCTGGATGCCCAGATCCCAGACCGGGAGCTGAGCGGGTCCGGTGGTGGTGCGCGCCAGCCCGGTGCCCAGGATGCGGTGCGCCCGCAGCTGGGCCCCGGTGAGAGCGGCGACGGCGCCCGGCATCGGTCAGCCGGCTCCGCCGCTCGTCGTCGGCACCGCGGTGTCGGTGGCCGCAGGCGCGCCGGTGTCGGTGGCCGCGCCGGTGTCGGTGGCGGCGCCGGTGTCGGTGGGCAACAGATCGGTGGCATCCGCGGACGGCGTTTCACTCGCGTACGTTCCGGTGCCCTCGAGCGCGTCGGCCGGGACGGTGACCGTCTGGATGGTCGCGGTCGTGTTGGGCGCACCCTCCTGACCGCCGCCCACCGTGCCGCCGGCGGCAATCTGGTTGATCACCGTCATGCCGTCACCACCGACCGTGCCCAGGATCGTGTACGAGGGATCCAGCGTCGTCGGGCCGTAGACGATGAAGAACTGCGATCCGTTGGTGTCGCCGCTGGCGTTGGCCAGCGCGACCGTGCCGACCGGGTAGGTCGCGGTCGAGGCCGCCTCGGTGGCGAAGCTGTATCCGGGGCCGCCGTTGCCCTTCCCGGTGGGATCGCCGCACTGCAGGATGTTCAGCGCGCCGCTGACCGTCAGCCGGTGGCAGGTCGTGTCGTTGTAGAAGCCCTGCTGGGCCAGCGACAGAAAGGCATTGACGCCGCACGGCGCCAGCGAGCGGTCCAGGGTGACCGGGACCGGCGAGCCGTTGATCGTGAGGTCGGCCTGCACGGTGCCAGTGTTCAGCGGGGACAGGTTGTCCGGTGGGGTGACCGGCTTGGCCGCGGTCCCGGAGGTGGGATAGGAGCAGGGTGTGGTCGGCTCAGCCGGCGAGGTCTGCGCAGTCTCGGTCGCCGACGCGTCCGTGCTCGAGGTGGAGTCGCTGCTAGCCGTGGAGCTGGAGCGCCCGGAGACCACCCACCAGATCCCGCCGGAAATGACCAGCACGGCCGCGACGACGCCGACGATGACCAACCGCTGACGGCGGGCACGGTCGCGTTCGTCGCGCCTGGCCAACTGCCGCTGCAGCTTGCGCCTGGCCGCTTCCCTTCGCTGCTGGTTGGTGGGCACCGTCGTCCTCCATGTTGCTCATAGATCCGGGGTCAAAAGCCCCGGCTCGTCATCGGGCTCATCAGTGGGGTCATCATTGCGGGCAAGCGGGGTGGCGCCAGCACCGGGAGCCCCCCGGGGCGGAGTCTAGGTGACAGCCTGCCCTGCCCCCGGTGGATCGGGTGTGAAGGGACTGTGCGGAACCCTCTCGTGACCGCGGAAACCCACCGCAGCGCCCGCGTTAGGGTGACGGGGTGTTGATCGCAGGGTTCCCCGCCGGCTCGTTCCAGGCCAACTGCTTCGTGGTGGCCCAGGATGCGGGCGCCACCTGCGTGGTCATCGACCCCGGCGAGGACGCCGCCGACCGGCTGCAGGCGCTGCTGACCGAACATCGGCTGACCCCGGTGGCGGTACTGCTCACCCACGGCCATCTGGATCACATGGCATCGGCGGCGGCGATTTGCCGGGCGGCGGACATCCCCGCTTACATCCACCCGGCCGACGAGTACATGCTGGACGACCCGATGGCCGCCCTCTCGCCGGAACTGCGGGCCGCGCTGGCCGGCATGCCGAAGGACGGATTCCGGCCGGACGAGGTGCTCCCGCTGGCGGACCTGCTCGAGCCCGGCCTGGCCGAGCTGCCGTTGACCGTCGACCACCTCCCCGGCCACACCGGCGGTTCCGTCGTGTATCGGTTCGCCGGTGACGGCGATCGGCCGGAGATCCTGTTCACCGGCGACACCCTGTTCGCCGGGTCCATCGGCCGGACCGACTTGCCCGGCGGGTCGATGGACCAGGAGCTCGCCTCCATAGCGGACCGGGTACTGAGCAGGGCCGATGATGCGGTGGTGCTGGCCGGTCACGGCCCGGCGACCACGGTCGGCAACGAGCGCAGCAGCAATCCGTTCCTGACCCCGTCGCGACGTTTCTGACCCTTCGACTCCCACCGACCAGGACCCGGGCGCCACGCGAAACCAGCGGACCCACCACCCGAACCGAACGGACCGACCCACCGGACATGGCTGATTTCACCGCGCCGAAGGGCGTCCCCGACTACGTCCCGCCGCTGTCGCGGGCGTTCGGCACGGTGCGCGACACGCTGCTGCGCGCCGCGGACCGCGCCGGCTATTCACCGATCGAACTGCCGCTCTTCGAGGACACCGGGTTGTTCACCAGGGGCGTGGGCGAATCGACAGACGTCGTGACCAAGGAGATGTACACCTTCGCCGACCGGGGTGGTCGCTCCGTGACGCTGCGGCCGGAGGGCACCGCCGGGGTGATGCGGGCGGTGATCGAGCACGGTTTGGACCGCGGGCCGCTGCCGGTGAAGCTGGTCTATTCCGGGGCGTTCTTCCGCTACGAGCGGCCGCAGGCCGGTCGGTACCGGCAGCTGCAGCAGGTCGGCATCGAAGCGATCGGCTCCGACGACCCGACGCTGGACGCCGAGGTGATCGCGGTGGCCGACGAGGGTTTCCGAGAGCTCGGGTTGTCAGGATTCCGGCTGGACCTGACCTCACTGGGCGACACCGCGTGCCGGCCCGCCTACCGCGAGCGGCTCGCCGCCTTCCTGGCCGGGCTCGAGCTGGACGAGGCGACCACGGAACGGGCCAGGATCAACCCGCTGCGGGTGCTGGACGACAAGCGGCCGCACATGCAGGACATGTTGGCCGACGCACCGCTGATGATCGACCACCTGTGCCCCGAGTGCCGGGCGCACTTCGAACGGGTGCGGGCAATCCTCGACGCGCAGGCCGTGCCCTACGTGCTCAACCCCCGGATGGTGCGCGGGCTGGATTACTACACCCGCACCACGTTCGAATTCGTACACCCGGGGCTGGGGGCGCAATCCGGGATGGGGGGTGGCGGGCGGTACGACGGGTTGATGGCCGAGCTGGGTGGACAGTCGTTGTCCGGCATCGGGTTCGGCATCGGGGTGGATCGCACCCTGCTGGCCACCCGGGCGGAGGGTTTGACCGTCGGCGACCAGAGTCGTTGCGATGTCTACGGTGTGCCCGTCGGTGATGCGGCAGCGCTGGCGCTGTCGGTGATCTCTCATGACCTGCGAAGCGCGGGGCTCCGCTGCGACATGGCCTACGGCGGCAGGGCGCTGAAGACCGCGATGAAGGCCGCGGCCGGATCGGGAGCGCGCATCGCGCTGGTTCTCGGCGACCGGGAGCTGGCGGCCGGCACGGTCGAGGTCAAGAACCTGGCCAGCGGCGAGCAGTCCACCGTGCCGCTGGCCGACGTGCTGCCGGTGGTCCGCGCCGTGCTCGACGAACGGCCCGCGGTGCCCGTTTCCGGTTGAGGTGTGACGGGCGGCGGGTCTTTCGTCGCGGTCGGCCGCTGCGGCCGGCGTGCCGTCAGCGCGGGTGTCTGGACAGCGACAAGACGTTGCCGTCGGGGTCGCTGAACCAGGCGACCTTCGTGCCGTCCGGTGCGGTCCAGGCGTCGTCGCTGTCCTGGTCCATGCCCGGATAGCGGTTGAAGGTGAGCCCGCGAGCCCGCAGCACCGCAACCGCTGCCGTGAGGTCGTCCACGTCCCAGCCCAGCACGGTGTACGGCGCCTCGGCCTTCTCTTCGACCAGGGTGACGCGTAGTTGAACCCCGTCGCTGTCCAGCACCACCGCTCCCGGGTTGGCCTCGACCAGCATCAGACCCAGCTGGTCGGTGTAGAACCGTTGCGCGCGAGCAAGATCGCGGGTGGCGGCGAAGGCGACGAGGCGGCCGGGGGAGGTCATGGACGTGATCGTCCCGCTCGGGGAATTCGGGGTCAAGCAAGGGGGCGCTGTCAGTCGCTCGCCGCGGTGTACAGGTTGTCTGCTATTCCGGGATGTGGACGCGGACGGCAAACCTCGCGAAGTCCCGATCGAACGTGACCACGTCCGCCGAGTGCTCGATCGCCAGCGCTGCGAGGTGGGCGTCGGTGGTGAGGTTGCCGGCGGCGCCCGTCTGCTCCAGCAGTCCGCGCAACAGGGCAGCGTGACGAGCGGTCGGCGCAGGAACCGTCGAAGGAGGCTGGCCCAACCAGGAGTCGACGAGGTCGAAAGCGGCTGAGATCAGCAGCGGCGAGGCGAAGATCCGGGGATTGGTCGACACCCTGACGAACGCCAGCAGGCTGACCCAGGGAAAACCGAGCGCTTCATTCCCTCCCAGTGAGCTCGTCAACCAGCGTTGGGCGCTGTCGTGGTGCGCGCTATCGGCGTTGACCGCGTAGAGCAAGACGTTCGCGTCGACGATTTTCATGTCAGGGTCGGCTTCCGGCGGTCAGCGGCCCGTTGCCAATTTGCGGGCGACTTCCTCGTCCTCGAGTTCGGACGCCAATTGCAGGGCGTGCTCCAGCGGTACGAGAGGTTTTCCGAGATGGTGGACGGCAAAGGAGTAGTCGGTGCGGACCTCGTTGGGCAGGAGCGCACTGCGTAACAGGCTGTTGACCGCCTGCTTGAACGACAGGTCTCGCTCCCGCATGAGCTTCTTCAGCATCGCCTCGACATCCGGGTCGAGCGTGATGGTAGTTCGCATTTGTGCATCATACCGTCACTGGCAATGATGCCCCTGCATCACCCTACTGAGCGAGGCGGAATAGATGAGCACTCGCTGACATAGGACGACGCTGACGGGCGCGCTGGCGCAGCGGTGTCAGGACTGGTCGGCGTCGTGCACCACGATGGCGATCTGCACCCGGTTGACGACGTCGAGTTTGCTGAAGAGGTGCGACACGTGGGCCTTCACCGTCGCCTCGCTCAGGAACAATGCGGCGCCGACCTGCGCGTTGGAGGCGCCGGACCCGATCGCGACCGCGACCTGACGCTCGCGGTCGGAGAGCGTGGCCAGTCGTTGCGCGGCGGCGCGGCGGCGCTCGGTTGCCTGGGCATCGCCGAAATGGGCGAGCAGGGTGCGGGTGACCGACGGTGAGAGCATCGCATCGCCCCTGGCGACCAGGCGCACCGCATTGACGATCTCCGCGGGCGGGGTGTCCTTGAGCAGGAACCCGTCCGCGCCGGCGCGCAACGCGCTCATCACCTGCTCGTCGGCTTGAAACGTGGTCAGCACGATCACCTTCGGGGGTGCGGCGAGCCGGCGCAGCGCGGCGGTCGCGGCGATGCCGTCCATCTCGGGCATCCGGATGTCCATCAGCACGACGTCCGGCCGGTGCTCGCGGACCGCGGCCACCGCCCGAGCCCCGTCGTCCACCTCGCCAACGACCTGCAGGTCGTCGACCGCGGCCAGGATCATCCGTAGTCCGGCGCGGACCAGCGCGTCGTCGTCGACCAGCAGCACCCGCACGGTCACCACGGCAACTCGGCGTCCACCACGAAGTCGCCTGACCCGTCCGGGCCGTGCACAAGAGTGCCGCCGGCGAGGGTGACCCGCTCCTGCAGGCCGAGCAGCCCGGCGCCCGACCCCGGCAGAGCCGGACCCGCCAGGGCGTGGATGGGCAGGCGGTTGCGAACGTTGACGTGCAGGCCGCGATCTGCCGCCCCGGTGACCCGCACCCCTCCCGACGTACCGCGGGCGTGCTTGCGAATGTTGGTGAGCGCCTCCTGCACCACGCGGTAGGCATCGCGTCCCAGCGCGCTGGGCGCGGCCTCCGGGCGGTCCACGCGCATCTCGAAGTCGATCTTCGTGCCCGCCCGTCGAGTCTCCTCGACCAGTCTGGGGATGTCGGACAGTGTTGGCTGCGGAGCGGCCGGCGCCGCCTCGTGCCCGGGCTCCTCGCGGAGCACTCCGATCACGGCACGCAACTCCTCCAGTGCTTGGCGGGCCGTCGAGCGCAGCAGCTCGGCGGTCTCCCGCACGTCCGGTGGCAGGTCCGGTCGGAATGCCAGCGCGCCGGCGTGCAGTGCCATCAGTGAGATCCGGTGGCCAAGCACGTCGTGCATCTCCCGCGCGATCCTCGTGCGCTCGGCCAGCCGGATCCGGTCGGCGTGCAGTCGCTGCGCGTCCTCGGCGCGCAGGGCACGCTCGCGCAACGTGAGCAGAAGCTGGCGTCGGGCCCGGATGAACATTCCCCAGGCGGTGGCCGCGAACGCCAGGGGGGTGACCAGCAGGACCACCGAGAGCGCGTCGGTCGTCGGGCTGTAGATCGCGAAGACGAACAGGGCCGGGATCCACAACGCGGCGACGATCAGCGCCTGCCTGGCGTTGCGGTGCACAGCGAGGGAGAACAGCGCGAGGAGCCCGGCGGGGGTGGCCGAGATCGAGGCCGCCCCCAATACAGCACAGGCAAGCGCGACGCCGAGGGGCCAGCGCCGCCGCCACCACAGCGCAAGGCAGGCCAGCGTTCCGCACGCGAGATCGACGATCAGCTGCGGGGTCGACAACAGTCCCGCGCTGTCCTTGAGTGTCGGGCTCAGGAAGAGCGCCCCGAGCGCGGCCGCGAGGAGGCACCCGGCGGCATCCAGAACCTTGTCGCGACCGGTCCGCGGACCGGTCGCGTCCGGCTGGGCCGGCTCGACCGTTGCCAGCAGCGACTGCGGAGCCAGCTGCTCGGCCGGGAACCTGCGTGGCCCGGTCATGACCTGAGCGTAGAGGCTCGCGCGCACGCCGGGATAGCGACGAAAGTCGTATTTGTTTGAAACGAAAGGCTGTCGCGGGTGCGTGCGCCGGGCGCCTTACCGACGAGCAAGGTAGCCCTCCGGCCGATGCGCCGAACCCTCCCGGGCGCCCACGCTTCAATCATATTCACCGCAACCACTCTCACCGATGCCATCCATCCACCAGCACGAGGAGAACCGTCATGACCAGTCCCGCAACGGAAATGAAGTCGCAGCGAAACAACCGGAATGGCACCGCTACAGTCGCCCAGGTATCACTGCCGCGCCTCTACCTGCTGCGGTTCGGCTATCTGGTGATGGCCGTCGGACTCGCCGCGACGAAGTGGCCGCTGCTGATCAACCACGACGGGCCGTGGCCGCTGTTCGAAGGCGTCGAGATCTGCATGCTGGTGGCGTTGTCACTGCTGTCGTTCCTCGGGCTTCGCTACCCGATCAGGATGCTGCCCATCCTGCTGTTCGAGATCGGCTGGAAAACCATCTGGGTGGCCGTTGTCGTTCTACCGCTGTGGGTCAGTGATCAGCTGGATCAGGCAACTGCGGACGTGTTCTACACCTGCCTCGTCGTCCTGATCGTCATCGCGGTGATCCCGTGGCGTTATGTCTTCCGGCAGTACGTCGTCAAGCAGGGCGATCCGTGGCGCAGGGATGCAGCTCGGTCCGTCAGCAAGCCGTGACGGGACACCGCTCCATCGTCAGGTTGCCCTACTAGATCAGTACTGGCTTATATAAGGCACAGCTGATATCATCAGTCCCGTGCACGCGTTCGACGTTCTCGGTGATCCGGTGCGACGCCGGATCCTGGAACTGCTCGCCGACGGCGAGCAAGCGTCCGGGGCGATCACGACGATCATCCAACGGGAGTTCGGAATCTCCCAGCCGGGCGTCTCGCAACACCTGAAGGTGTTGCGAGAGAACGGTTTCGCCACCGTCCGACCGGACGGTGCGCGCCGGTTGTACGCCGTGGAGTCCGGGCCCCTGCAGGAGATCGACGTGTGGCTCGGCCGCTTCCGCGGGTTCTGGAACCAGCATCTGGACGCGTTGGCGACCGAACTCGCCCGGGGCAAACGCGAACGACGACGGGCCGCAGCGCCGCCGCCGGACAACCCGTCCCAGGGCAACCCATCCATCGACAAGAAGGACACGACATGATCGACATCGCCCGACATCTGTCAGCCGTGCACCGCGAGGTCAGCGCGCAGCCGGACACCGAGACCGTCCGCGTGCTGCTGCGCCGCAGCTACGACGCGGAGATCGGGGACGTCTGGAGCGCCTTGACGGACCCGGAGCGTGTCCGCCGGTGGTTCCTGCCGTTGACCGGCGACCTGCGGGTGGGCGGCACGTTCCAGCTTCACGGCAATGCCGGCGGCGACATCCTCGACTGCCAACCGCCCCGGCTGCTCCGCGTGACCTTCGGCGGCCCGACCAGCATCGTCGAGCTGCGGCTGACGTCGGCTGGAGACCACGACGGGGCCACGGTGCTGGAACTCGACCACTCGGTCCCGCTGGAGATGGCCGGCAGTGCCGCCGGCGCGCTGTACGTGGGACCCGGGTGGGACGGCGCGGTGATGGGTCTTGGCCTGTTCCTGGCCGGCGAGGTCATCGAGGATCCGGTGGCGATGGCCAACTCGCTGGAAGTTCAGGAGTTCTCGCTGGAGTCGCTGCGGCTGTGGGCCGCGATCGCGCGGGAGTCGAACTCGGCCACCGAGGACGAGATCGCCGCCGCCACCGAGGTGTCGGCCCAGCAGTTCGCGCCGGCTCTGGTCGCCGCCAAGGACTCCGCCGGCTGACCGTCGCGGCGTGCGCACGATGCTCACGCCGCAGGTGCGTTGCTCATGCTGCAGCATGGTGTTGGCACCCACTGCGTGAGCATCGCGCACCTTGTGCTTGCCAAGCGTCCGAACATATGTTCGGATAGTTGCATGCGGTGGGAGGGGCGTTCACTGTCGATCGAGGACCCGTCCGCGCTGCCCGGCATGGGTCGGCTGGCCGGTCTCGTCCGGACCGTTCGAACCCCCGAGTTCGCGGGCGTGACCTTCCATGAGGTGCACTGTCGAACGGCCCTGAACAAGGTGCCGGGGAATTCCCCGATGCCGTTCGGCTGGACCATCAACCCGTACCGCGGCTGCAGCCACGGCTGCGTGTACTGCTTCGCCCGGAACACCCACTCCTACTTGGATTTCGACACCGGTCACGACTTCGACAGCCAGATCGTCGTCAAGATCAACATCGGTGACGTGCTGCGCAAGGAAGTTGCGGCCGGCAAGTGGCGGCGCGAGCACGTCGCGATGGGCACCAACACCGACCCGTACCAGCGGGCCGAGGGTCGGTACCGGTTGATGCCGGGGATCATCTCGGCGCTGGCGGACAGCGGGACACCGTTCTCGATCCTGACCAAGGGCACGGTGCTGTCCCGCGATCTCGATCTGCTGGCCGCCGCCTCTGCTTCGGTGTCGGTGGGCATGGGGGTCTCGTTGGCGTTGCTGGATCCAGAGCTCCAGTCGACCCTGGAACCCGGCACGCCCACCCCTCGGGCGCGGCTGGAACTGGTCCGGCGGATCCGCGGCGCAGGGCTGCCGTGCGGAGTGTTCGTGGCGCCGCTGCTGCCGTACCTCACCGATTCGCCTGAGCAGATCGGCGCGCTGGTGGCGGAACTGGCCGACGCAGGCGCCACCGGGGTCAGCGGCATCGGGTTGCACCTGCGGCCCGGTGCGCGGGAGTGGTTCTTCGGTTGGCTCTCCCGGAACCGGCCCGACCTGGTCGTGGCCTACCAGCGGCTGTACTCCCGCGGCGCCAACCTGCCGGTGGAGTACCGGCGGGAGCTGTCGGCGCGGATCAAAGTCGCCTGCGCCGACGCGGGCCTGGGAACCGATGGCGGAAAGGCGCTGTCCGGAGCGGCCAATCCCGTGCGGGGAGTGCCGGGTGACCGGGATGCGTCATTCCCGCGCGGCAGCCTGCCCGCGTCCAGGCGTGGCGATCAACAGCCGCAGGGTTCGGAGCCGTCGCTGTTCTGAGTGACGGGACCAGCCGACCGAGCCGGTGATCAGCCCCGCTGCGCCAACTGATCCTCCAGCCAGTCGAACATCCGCAGGTGGGTCAGCACCCGTCCCATCGGCTCACAATGGAAGTTGGCGCCCTCGGTGCGGGTGAACTCGACGATCTCCTTGTCCCCTGGCAGCAGGTCGAACAGCTGCCGGGACTGACCCGGCCAGAATTGCTCGTCCTGCGGGTCGGTGATCAGCAGCGGTGTCCGGATCTGCCCGGCGACGTCACGCAGCTGATACTTCCCGACCTCGGTGAAAAGGTCGTAGGGGTCGTCGATCCCGTACGGGCGGCTGCGGAATGCGAAGGTGCGCTCCGCGGCCGGGTCGCCGCCCGCCTGCGCCATGAAGGCGTTGAATTCCGTCTTCATCCCGCCGTGCAGGAGTTGCAGCATCGGTGGCGGCAGGAAACCCGTCCAGGACGTCGAGGCGTCCACCACCCCTGGGTCGGCGACCGCCGCGACCAGCCGGTGTTCGAAGGCCAGCGCTCGCGGCAACCAGTAACCGGCCTGGCTGATCCCGTAGCCGGTCAACGCGTCGGAGTCGACGTCGGGACGGGCGACGAGGGCGTCGATGACGGGCGTCAGCACGGCTTCCCAGTCGGGACGGAACGGCACCCCGCGATCGAACACCAGGGATTGCTGGCCCGGTCCGTCGTACAGGAAGGCATTCCATCCGCGAGCCAGCGCCTCAGCGGCCCCGCTGCCGTACATGTCGGTCAGTGAGCCGTCGCTGCCGTTGGTCACCACCAGCGTCGGGCGGGCGACCCCGGTCGCGTCCGGCCGCAGCAGGTAACCCGGCAAAGTGGTTCCCTCATAAGGGATCTCGACTCTGACGTGACGACCCTCGGAGGCATCGATCCAGGCGTCCCAGTGCTTGCGATGGGCGGCGAAGGTCGGCCCTAGGACGGATTGGTCCGCAAGACCGTCGACGGCGTCCTGGGCCTTCGCATACGCGGCGGACGCCGCCAGGTACGCCCACCGCGCGCTGCGCAGATGACCGCCGGCCAACGCGGCGTCCCCCTGTTTCGCGAGTGCCGCGCCGCGGGTCGACCAGGCGTCGAACCAGCTCTGCGCGTCACCGTCGGTGACCTGGTCCAGCGTCGCGAGCACCACGCCGACGTCGCTCACCCCGCTGGCGACCATCCCCAGAGCGATCCTGGCCGAGAAATCGAAGTCGGTGTCCTGGAAGATGCCGCCCGGAGCAATCCTGCTGGTCGTGCCCATGATCGAGTCCTTCGCGGTTGTGCGTTGTGCGGACCACACAGGGTGATCACCGTTTCGGGGCCGTACCGGAGTGATCACCGTTTCGGAACCCGCGCCGGTTGCGAGCACGACTCTGGGTCCTCGTGTGATGATCTTGGACGCTACCGCAGATGCCAGAGTCACGTGAGCGCCAGCGCTGTCACCGTCAGTAGAAGTCCTTCGTGTCCACCACGTTGCGCAACGGGGCGCCGTCGAGGTACCGGCGCAGGTTGTCGGCGAACAGTTCGGCGATCCTCCGGTCCTCGGCGGGGCTGAGCGCGGCGGTGTGCGGCGAGACGAGCACGTTGGGCAGCTCCCACAACGGCGAATCGTCCGGCAGCGGCTCGGTGGCGAAGACGTCGAGGTAGGCCGAGGACACCGTGCCCGACCGCAGCGCCTGCACCAACGCCGGCTCGTCCACCACGGTCCCGCGGCCCACGTTCACCACCACGATGCCCGGTTTGGCGGCGGCCAACAGGTCGTGGTTGATCAGCCCGGTCGTCGCGTCGGTGCCGGGCAGGGTGATCACGATCGCGTCCGCGCGCGAGATCAGCTCGGGCAGCGCGGCGTCGGTGTGCACCTCATCGACGTGCTCGACGGGTTCGACGGTGCGCTTCACCCCGAGCACCGTCGCGCCGAGACCCTTGAGCAGGCGGGCGGTTTCGCTGCCGATCCCGCCGAGCCCGACGATCAGCACGGTCTGCTCGCTGACCTGCTTCATGGCCCACCGCTCCGGCCATTCACGGTTCCGCTGCAGCGACTGCAGCCGCGGGAGGTCCTTGGCGCCGGCCAGCACGCCGAACGCCGCGAACTCCGCCAGGGTCCCGCCGTGCACCCCGGCGGAGGTGGTGAACACGACCCGCGCCAGCTCGTTCTCGGTCAGCCCGGCAGCCTTGACCTGCGCGCCGCCACCCGCGGCCATGGTCTGCACCCAGCGCAGGTTCCGGTTCGCCCGGACCGCCGGCGCCAACGCAGCCGGCCGGGTGTCCGGAATGCCGTAGAACACCTCGGCCTTGGCCAGCAGGGCATCGAACGCGTCCTGCTGCTGATCGGTGCGCTGGAACGTCGGATCCCCGTCGTGATCCCCGGGAAACCGCTGCGGGGGAAGCAGTTCGTCGTCGACCAGCAACTCGATCCGCGGGTCGACAGCGGTGATCAGCGGGCGCAAGTCGGGGTGCAGTGGCGTGGTGATCGCCACCCTGACGGAGTCGGTCACTCAGAGTTCTCCTGCGTGGTGGGGGTGAGGGAATCGGCGGAGGCGGTGGCCGTCGGAGCCGGACCCGGTGGTCGGGTGATCCGGCGGATGACCGGAATGAGCACGGCGATCAGTACCCAGCTCCACTGCGCGACCTTGGGGCTAACGAGGTAGGCGACCGGAATGGAGGCCAGAAAGATCACCGGAAGCACCGCGGAGATCGCCAAATGCGAGCGCAGTTCGGGCGTCGTCATCCTGGTGGGTCGCAGCCCTCGACGGTCCGCGACGAGCTCGACCGCGTTCAGCGTGAGGTAGGTCAGCGCGATGTCGAGCGCGTACACCGCGACAGGCAACGGGAGATCGAGTTTGCCCAGCGCCTCGGTGGTAAAGGGAATGAGCACGATCCCGAACATCACCACCAGGTTCAGCCCGAGCAGCTGGCCGTCCATCGCGGACAGCGAGGTGACCCCCTGATGGTGTGCGCGCCAGAACGAGACCACGACGACGAAGCTAATGGTGAAGGCGAGCAGCGACGGTCCGTTCTTCTCCTTGAGTGCCTGCAGGCTGCTCCAGGCCGCGGGCGAGAAGTCGTCGACCGTGGTGATCAACAGCGTCACCGCGAACGCGAAGATCGCGTCGAAAAAGGTGACCGCGCGGGCGAACTCGAGGTCCTCGTAGGCAAACCGGACGCGCTCGGGCACGCTGCCTCCCTCGGATCACCAGGACGTCAGGCGGCCGAGCAGACCGAAAAGCCGCCCGACCCGGACATCATGTCAGCGGGTCGGACGGCCTGATCGAGTGGCTCCGTCGAAGAAGGCCGGCGCGAAGCACGCGCCGACTCCGCGCACGGCGGCGGCGTTCTCGCCGGGGGTGGGCTCAGCGCTCCCGGCGGTACTCCCGGGCAGGACCGGAACGGCGGGGACCGTGCGAGCCAGGAGCCCGCGTCGCCGGGCCGAAGCGATGGGCGTCGCCGTCGCGGTCCAGTTCGATGCGCAGGGACTGCCCGCTGACCTTGGCCGCGGAGATCCGGCCGAAGGCGGCGGGGGACAGCGTGCCGGCGATCTCGACGGTGGAGAAGGTGTCGTAGATGTCGATGCGGCCGAGGTCCTTGCCGTTCAGCCCGCCCTCGGCGGTGATCGCGCCGACGATGCCGGCGGGTCGCACGCCGTGGGCGTGACCCACCGCCACCCGGTACCGGGGTCCGGCCGGGTCGCGCCGGCGTCCGGCACGATCGGCGGAGTTCCGGTCCGCAGAACCGTGCTCGCCCGCCCGGATGGGGCGATCCGAGCCGCGGCGGTCCGCGCCGGGCCGTTCCGGACGCTCCGTCGCGAACGACGGGGTATAGGTGCTGACGGCAGGCGCCTTCCCGTCGTCACCGGCGGCGAGTGCGAGCAGCGTCGCGGCGAGTTCCTGGGCGGTCAGGTCCTGCTCGGCCAGGAAATTCGCCACGGCCTGCCGGTACCGGGCCAGTGACCCGCCGGAGACCCGCTCGGCAGCCTCGGTCAGCACGGTGGCGGCGCGCCGGGCGGCCACGTCCGCCGCGGACGGCGGGGTGATCTGCTCCAGCTTCTGCCTGGTCGCGCGCTCGATGGCGCGCAGCCGGCCGACCTCGCGCGGGGTGAAGAAGGTCAATGCCTCACCCTCGCGGCCCGCCCGCCCGGTGCGGCCGATGCGGTGCACGTAGGACTCTGGCTCGCCCGGTGCGTCGAAGTTGACGACCAGGTCGACCCGCTCCACGTCGAGGCCGCGGGCGGCCACGTCGGTGGCGACCAGCACGTCCAGCCGGCCGTCGCGGAGCCGTTCGATGATCCGCTCGCGTTCCTTCTGCGGCACGTCACCGTTGATCGCGGCCGCGGACACCCCGCGGGCGATCAGCTCGGCGCCGACCTCGTCGCAGGCGCCCTTGGTGCGGACGAACACGATGGTCGCGTCACCCTCGGAGACCTGCAGGATCCGGGCCAGCACGTCGACCTTGTCGCGGAACGGCACGACCGCGTAGGTCTGCCGCACCGCGTCGACGGTGGAGGACTGCCGGGTGACGGCGATGTCAAGCGGGTCGTTCAGGTGCTTGCGGGCGATGGCCCTGATCGGCGGCGGCATGGTGGCCGAGAACAGCGCGGTCTGCCGTTCCCCGGGAGCGTCGGACAGGATGCGGTCCACGTCCTCGGCGAAACCCATGCGGAGCATCTCGTCGGCCTCGTCGAGCACCAGGAACTTCAGCCCTGACAGGTCCAGGGTGTGCCGTTCGAGGTGGTCAATGATCCGGCCGGGGGTGCCGACCACGATCTGCGCGCCGGCCTTCAGCGCGGCGCGCTGCGGCAGGAAGCTGGCGCCGCCGTAGACGGGCACCACGGTGAGCGAGGGAATGTGCACGGCGAAGCTGGAAATCGCTTCGGCGACCTGTACCGCGAGTTCGCGGGTCGGGGTCAGGACAAGGGCCTGCACGCCCCTGGACCTCGGGTCGATCGAGGCCAGCAGCGGCAGGCCGAAGGCCGCCGTCTTGCCGGTGCCGGTCTGCGCGACGCCGGTGATGTCCCGGCCGCCGAGCAGCGCGGGGATGGCCTCGGCCTGGATGGCCGTCGGGGTCTGGAAGCCGAGGTCACCGCAGGCGCGCAGCAGCGCAGCCGGCAGTGCGAGCTGGTTGAAGCGGAGGGTGGGTTCGGAGTCGACCTGCTCGTCGAAGAGCAGGTCGTCAGTGATCTCGTCAGCGGTGAGCGGGAGTTCAGTGAAGTCCGTGGGGTCGGTGGAAGGGTCGAGGACAGCAGCGGTCGACATCAGAGCCAATCAAATCGGGTAGGAGCGTCGAGAACACACCAGGTCGGTGCGGGTTCCGGTCGCTGTCCCGAATGATGAAGACTTCCGTCGTCGGGTTGGCGCGACACACTCCAAGCAACGGTTCATCGTAACGGTTCGCGGGCGGAAATCGATCGTGAGTTCCCGCACAGTGCCGTAGGAGGGGCAAAGATCGACAGAAAGATGCCGCCAGGCTGTCGAATCCGTCGCCCGGTGCCCGTCTGGTCGATCAGGAGCCACATCCTGCGGTTCCGTCACGATCGCCCAACGATCGGCCCACTGACAAACACCGAGCCACCAGCAAAGGAGATCCGCTCGATGCCCAAGTACCTGCTGCAGATCGTCGAGACCGAGTCCGCCTACACCGAGGCAGGTGAGGCCGAATTCGCCGAGAGCATGGCCAACCACCAGGCGTTCGCCCAGGAGGTCGGCGAACTCGGCGCCACGCTGCTCGGCGGCGAGGCGCTGCAGCCGACTCCCACCGCGACCTACCTGCGCGGCACCCGCACCTCCGACGTGCACGTGGTGGACAACCCGCTGCCCGAGACCAAGGAAGTGGTGGGTGGCTACTACCTGATCGAGGCCGCCGACGACGCCCAGGCGCTGGAGGTGGCCAAGCGGTGCCCCGCGCCGTACGGCTACATCGAAATGCGTTCCATCTGGGAATTCGGCGGCTGACGGGTGGTTCCGCCGGCGATCGCGGAGGTGGCGGCCAGGGCCCAGCGCGAGCTGTCCGGTCGCGTCCTGGCGGTCACCCTGCGATCGGTCCGGGACCTGGACATCGCCGAGGAGGCCACCGCAGACGCGTTCCTGCTGGCCCTGCAGACCTGGCCGGAACGAGGGGTGCCGGCGTCTGTCGAGGCCTGGTTGGTGACGGCGGCGCGCCGTCGGGCCATCGACCGGATCCGGTCCGCGCAGGCCGCGCGGCGTGCGCTGATCCGTAGCGCCGGCGGGCTCAGCGGCGTCACCGCGGCGGCCGATCTGACCACCGAGGTCGGCGTCATCGGTGACGAGGAACTGCGGATGGTCGTGCTCTGCTGCGACCCGCGGGTGGCCACCACCGAGCAGGTCGCGCTGACCCTGCGGCTGGCCTGCGGGGTCCCGACGGCTGCCATCGCCGCTGCCTTCCTGGTCAGCGAGCCGACCATGGCAGCGCGGCTGACCAGGGCGAAGAAGCGGCTGGCGGCCGCGGGTCCTGCCCTCGACCTGCCCGATGACGCGACCGTCGACGCGCGGCTGCCGTCGGTGCGGCGGGTGGTCTACCTGGCGTTCACGCTCGGGCACACCGCCGCCGCCGGTGCCGCGCTGACCGACGAGGATCTCGCCGACCGCGCGCAGTACCTGGCCCGGGCGTTGCACGTGCTGCGACCCGACGATGCGGAGTTCACCGCGCTGCTGACGCTGATCCTGCTCACCAGGGCGCGGTCGGGGGGTCGGCTGGACGACGAGGGACAGCAGGTGCTGCTGGTGGACGCCGATCGGAGCCGGTGGGATCGCGGAGCGATCTCCGAGGGGCTGGCGCTCCTGGAGCGGGTTTGGGTGGCAGGGGCACGGGGTCCGATGACGCTGCAAGCGGCGATCGCGGCGGAGCACGCGCGAGCACCGAGCGCGGCCGCGACGAACTGGCGGCGCGTGGTGGACCTGTACGGCGAATTGCTGCGCCAGCAGCCCTCGCCGACGGTCGCGCTCGGCCGGTGCGTGGCCATGTCAGTGCTTTCCGGGCCGGCCGCGGGTCTGGCGGATCTGGACGAGGTCATCAGTCTGGGCGGC
>Ga0209584_10000051_pt1 | contig 26541 bp, 21 predicted proteins | sample NGEPerD_FD_184507 | JGI IMG/M metagenome (GOLD analysis project Ga0209584, IMG submission 184507) | Arctic peat soil microbial communities from the Barrow Environmental Observatory site, Barrow, Alaska, USA - NGEE PermafrostAB12-D... | ecosystem: Environmental > Terrestrial > Soil > Wetlands >...
GGTCACGGTGGTCACGGTGGTGGCAGTGGTCACGGTGGTCACGGTGGTGGCAGTGGTGGGGGTCGAACTCGTCTCGGTCGTGATCGGCGGCGGCACGGTCAGCGCGAAGTCCAGCCCGGTGACGGCCGCATCGACGACGTCGAAGGTCCGCAGCACAGGCCCGTCGGCGGCATCTCCCTCCGGTACGGTCAGCACCACCGAGTACCCGGTGCCAGGCGGCACCGGCGGGCACCCATAAGCGCCGGACGAGTCGGTGACCGCCGAGCCGATCGGCGTGCCGGTCGGATCCAGGCAGCTCACCGTCGCCCCGATGACCGGCGTCCCGTCGGCCGTCACAGTCCCGCTCGCCGGGTACTTGCCCAGCGTCAGGTCGAAGTCGACGCCCGTTGCGCTCGACGCCACGAGATCGGCGTCTCGCTGGGCCCGATCGGCTGGTACCCGGCAGGGGTGGCCGCGCGCACCGTGTAATCCCCAGGCGCCAGCCCGTCAAGGCTGTAAGTTCCGTCCGCGCCGGTGGTGGCCGTGCCGACGATTGCGCCTGTGGGACCCAGGATGTCCAGCTGCAAGCCCGCCAGCGGAGTGGTCGCGTCGACCGTCACGGTGCCCGACACCGCGCGGGTGAGCGTCGCAAACCAGGTTTGGTATACGGGGAATCCCTCCCGCTGGGTGAAGGCGAAGGACAGGGTCGACAACGGAACCGAGGCTTGGAACCAGCCGCTTGCACCCACCGTGTCCAGCGCAGCTGCGTTGCCGCGCAGGATGCCGGTCGCGGGATCCCAGGTCGGCAGGTCGAACGGTGCAGCGACGCCCGAGCAGGAGCCCGGCCGCGGAGACGGGACGTCGCAGTAGTTGAAAACGCCCTGGAACCCGAGGTCGCCCACCGCCACCGCCGCGCCACCCGGGCCGGTGGCCCGCACCAGCACCTGGTCGGCATCGACATCGCCGAGAACGAATCCCCACCCTGCGGCCGGCGTCGGCGAGGCAAAGGTGTATGTGGTGATCGATGGGCTAGCGGCATTGTCTGCGGCCGGTCGCAGGTTGAGGTAGCCCTTGTTCTGGCTGCTGCCGTACACCTGGCCGAACGGGGTCGCGAGGACGGTCCCCCGAAGGTCACCGCAGCTTCCCGAGTGAACGAGGATGATCACCTTCGCGGGCGAACGATCAGTGAGCGGACCCGCGAACATGATCACCCGTTCGGCGTCGCACTGGCAGCCGGCCGAAACGACGGCCGGGTAGGGGACGCGGGTCGAGCGGCACAGCGTAAGGTCGGGTGATGAGGCCGCTGCGGTCTCGACGGAGGAGCGGCTATGTCCGACAAGTCCCCGCGCCAAACCATGACAAAGAAACCCAGTAAGTCGATCAAGGAAAAGCGCGCCGAGAAAAAGGCCAAGACAGCATCGTCCGAAACGTTCGAACCAGTTCACAAGGCCGTCAAGCGCTGATTCTTCCCGGTTGAATCCTCACTGCTCATTCGCCTCGAATTGCCCCTATTGCTCAGGGCTTCGGTTCGGTCAGTAGGTCACCGATCGTCGAATTCGTCCGCCGCACCGGCCTGCGCGCGATTGGCCAGTACCTGCAACTCGTCCCAGACTGCGCGAGCGCGGTCCACGCAGACCACAACCAGGTCACCCGGATTCGCCGACTCGACCGCGACCTTGGTGGCCTCGATCTCGTCGAGCACGACCTCATATTGCTTGAGCCGGCAGCCTTCTGCCTGCGCCTGCCTGGCGCCCTGCACGATCAAACCCGCGGTTTCCCCCGGCGCACGGCCGCGCAACCGGACATCCTCGCGGACGATGATCCGGTCGAAATGCCGAGCGGCCTCCCGGCCAAGGTCGATCATGTCCTGATCGCGGCGGTCGCCGGCGGTGGCGACGACGCCGATACGCTGCGGTCGTTCCATCGGCGTCGTGTCCTCGAAGAACCGGTCCACGAAATCGCCCAGCGCCACCATGGCCGGGACGTTGTGGCAGTAATCGACGATGACCTTGACGCCCTTGACCTCCGTCATGTTCATCCGGCCCGGCGCCGAATAGTAGGACGGCGTGAACGAGCGCAGCCCGCCCCTGATGTCCTGCAGGTGCGCGCCGGCGCAATACGCCGCGCCCGCCGCCGCCATGGCGTTCTGCACGTTGAACATCGCCTTGCCACCGAACGTTGCCGGCAGCAGATGCGTGTAGGCCAACGGCATCCGGCGCCGGCCGTGCACCAGCACGATCAGATCGCCCAGCTCACTGGGTTCCAGGATCACGGCCTTGCCACCGCGCCGGCAGTGGTCGGAGATCATCCGGTTGTCGGGCTTGAGCGAGAACCAGACCACCTCGCCCGAGCAGGCCCGGCGCATCCCGGCGACCAGCGGATCATCGGCGTTCAACACAGCGGCGCCCTGTTTGGGCACCGCCTCCACGATGACCTGCTTGACCTGCGCCAGTTGTTCGACAGTGTTGATGCCGCGCAGACCCAGGTGATCGGGCGCGACGTTCAGCACCACGGCCACGTCGTTGCGGGAATAGCCCAGCCCCTCCCGCAGGATCCCGCCGCGCGCCACCTCGAACACCGCGAAATCGACCCGCGGGTTCTGCAGCACCATCCGCGCCGACCGCGGGCCGGAGGCGTCGGACTTGATCACCAACCGGTCGTCGATGACGATGCCGTCGGTCGAGGTCATCCCGACCTTGCGGCCCATGCCCTTGAAGATGTGCGCGATCATCCGGCTGGCGGTGGTCTTGCCGTTCGTCCCGGTGACCGCGATGATCGGGATCCGCGCGCTGGTGCCCGGCGGGAACATCAAGTCCACCACGGGTTTTGCCACGTACTGCGGCTCGCCGATGGTCGGGTGGGAATGCATCCGGAAGCCGGGTGCCGCGTTCACCTCGCAGATCGCGCCGCCGGTTTCGCGGACCGGCTGGGTGATGTCGGGGCAGAGGAAATCGATGCCGGCGATGTCCAGCCCGACGACCCGCGCCGCCTCCTCCGCGATGTCGACGTTGTCCGGGTGCGCCTCGAAGGTCCGGTCGATGGAGATGCCGCCGGTGGACATGTTCCCGGTCAGCGCCAGCTTGACCATCTCGCCGCGCGGCGGGACGTCGGTCATCTCGTAGCCCTGGTCCTTGACCAGTTCGACCGCGCCATCGTTGACCTCGATCCGGGTGAGCACCTTCTCGTGCCCGACGCCGCGGCGCGGGTCGGCGTTGGTGGTCTCCACCAGCTCGGCCACCGTCTTCACCCCGTCACCGATGACGTGCGCGGGCACCCGCTCGGCGATCGCGATCATGTGCCCGCCGACCACCAGCACCCGGTAGTCCTTGCCGGTGATGAACGACTCGACCAGCACGTCGCCGCGCCTGGACTGGTCGTAGGCCTCGTCGAACGCTCCGCGGACCTCGGCCTCACTGGAAATGTTGATCGCCACGCCGCGGCCGTGATTGCCGTCCAGCGGCTTCACCACCACGGGATAGCCGATCCGCTTGGCGAGCCGCACCGCGTCGTCGGCACGGCGGACCACCTCCGACGTCGGCACCGGCAGGCCCGCCGCGGCCAGCAGCCGGTTCGTCAGCTCCTTGTCCGAGGCGATGTCCACGGCCAGTGAGGACGTCAGCGACGTCATGGTCGCCCGGATCCGACGCTGGTTGACCCCGTGCCCGAGCTGCACCAGGGACCCGGAATTGAGCCGCTGCCAGGGAATGTCGCGGGAGATTGCCTCTTCCAGGATCGCCTGGGTGGACGGACCGAAGGCAACCCGCTGGCTGGTCCGCAGGAACTCGTCCCGCTCGGCCGCGAAATCGAACCCGTCATCGTCGAGCTGGTTGTCCGGCACCAGGTGGTTGACCAGCCGGACCGCGAGCCGGCCCGCCATCGTTCCGACCGTCTCGTCCAGGTAGCCGTAGATCACGTTGTAGACGCCGGTCTCGCCGGTGGACCTGGTCTTGCCGCGGGTCATCTCGTGCCCGGCCAGGCGTTGGATCTCCAGCGCGACGTGCTCCACCACGTGACCGGCCCAGGTCCCCTCCACCAGTCGCTCGACGAAGCCGCCGTCCCGCCCGCGCGAGCACTGGTGATCCTGAAGACCCGGCAGCAGCGCCATCAGCGCTTCGGTGAAGCCGGGCATCAGGTCGGTGGGGTAGTCCTCCAGCCGGCCGATGTCCACCACCAGGTGAACCGCCGGCTCGTAGGAGTAGTAGTTCGGGCCGCGATAAACCCGCGACTCCCGCACCGTGATGTCGGGCTCGTGGGTCGGCGCCGTCGGGACTTGGGTGGATGTCGTCGCCGTCATCAGCGGGGTGCCTCTCCGATCAACCGGTCCGAGTCCTGCGGTGCAAGCGATTCTCTCCCCCGCGGTCCCACCCCCGCGCTCCGGGGGCGTCCGCCTTGTCGGCGCGGATCAACATCGTCGACGCGGGTGAAGAGGTCGACTCCGGTCCCTCTGTTCCCATAACCGCGACGTTCATCCGCGCAATGCTCGACGACCGAGATCGGCTCGGCAGTGGGACCGCGCCTGACCGGCACGACGCCAGAAGGCGAGCCTTCAGGACGACGCCGGCCTGCGCCGCAGCTCCGAGGTGGTTTCGTGGGCACCCTCGGCGGCGATCCGCCTGGTGCGCGGACGCGTGCCGGCCGGCACGTCCGCCAGCGTCGAGACCAGCGGGTCGCGGCCGATGTCCGGCAGACCGGGCGCCGACAGCAGGCGGCGGGTGGTGAGGTCGAACACCGCGCCGCGCGGCAGGGTGTGCAACTGAATGCCGGACATCATCAGCGGCTGCGTACCGGTGGCGGTGTAGGCGGTCGTCACCACCTCAGCCCCGTCGAAGATCGTCACCACCCCACGACCCTTGACCTCCAACGTGCCGTCCGGCCGGACGATCGCCGCGGTGTCCTCGTCGATGCCGACCCCGAGCTGCGCAGGGTTTCCGGCGACCAGCGCCAGCAGCCGGCCGAATCGGTTGCGCTGGGTGAAGTGCTGATCGACGATCATCCCGGTCAGCAGGCCAAGTCCCTCGGACACCTGCCCGACCCTGAACTTCGGGGTCGCCCCACCGCTGCCGAACGACACCATATGGGTGGAGCAGATGCTGGCGCCGGCCGATGTGCCGGCGATCAGCGCCCCGCGCTCGTGGGCAGCGACGATCGCCCTCCCCAACGGCGCGCCGACCACCATGGTGGCCAGCTTGACCTGGTTACCGCCCGTCATGAAGACCGCGGTCGCCCGGTCGACGGCGGCGATCAGCTCCGGGTTGGCCGCGTGCGCGCGGCTTTCCGGCCGGATGCCGACGACGTCGGTGACGCCCAGCGAACCGAACAGCTGCAGGTAGGCATGGGTGATCTCGTCACCGAGCGAGGACGCGGTGGAAATGACGACCAGCGCGGCCTTGGGCCCACCGGCAAGCTTGACGACCTCGCGCAGGATGGTCATCCGGCCCAGCTTGTCCTCGGCACCCCCGATGGGCATGACGACCCCGCGCCCGCTGGGCCCACCGGCCTCCGGTGCCGGCTCGGGCTCGTCGTCGGGAGCCGCGGAGAACTCGCCGTCGAGCTGCCAGCCGTCCTGATGCTGCGGGATCAGGCCCACGTCAGGCGACCCGTCACCGGGTCCGGTGTGCGTGGGCATACCCGACAAGGTAGCTGGCCGACCGGCCGCAGAGGCTCACCCACGGACAGACGTTGCTCTCGCCACCCGCGCCGACCCCATGCGGCAGCACGAGCAACGCTCACCCGGCATGAGCATCGTCCCGCCGGCGATAGCAGCCCGGACCTTGGCCAGCGGGGACCGGCTCGATATGCGCACCGCGCCGTCCACCAGGCCGGAGTTGACCAGCGACATCTGCGGCCGGCCGTCCTTGCGGCGGGTGGACAACACGGTCCGGTCATGGGTCCGGACGAAATCCAGGGCATCCTGCAGGTCCATCCGCACAGTGTCGTCGACGGAGGGCGTCGCCGGTGAGCATGGACGGGGAGCATCGCCGCAGGCACGCACCTGAATGCTCACCGTGCGTCGATCACAGGGCCGATCCCCGAGCCGATCCCGGGCCGACCCGCGCGCCCCCCTTGCAGACCAGGCCGCTCGGATACCGTTGACCGCACGGGTCGGCTGTGCGGCACCGCGCGGTACGCCGATGGGCGATCACCGCACCCGCACACCACCACCAGCGGAAACGAAGGGGCAGGCGAGCTGCGAAACATGGCCGAGAACTCATCCGGCGCCGGCTCCCACCTGATCGGCCTGATCCGCTCCACCATCCCGCCGATTCATCCCGGCGGGCGGCCGATCATCCTCGGTGCGGCTGCGGCCACCCTGGGTGCGAGGTTCGCGCTCCGCGCCGTCGGGCTGAAGCGTGCCGGGTCGGCGGTCGGCAGGCTGGGAACGGTGGCAACGCTCGGATCCGCGGCGTTCTTCCGGGCTCCGCGACGGGTTCCGCCGACCGACCAGAGGAAGATCGTCGCGCCCGCCGACGGGCTGGTGTCGCTGATCCAGGAGGCCGCGCCGCCGCCCGAACTCGGCGTCGATCCGACCCCACGGCCGCGGGTGTCGATCTTCCTGTCGATCTTCGATGTGCACGTGCAGCGGATCCCGGTGGACGGCCTGATCACCAGGGTGGCCTACCAGCCGGGCACCTTCATCTCGGCGGACCTGGACAAGGCCTCGGCGGACAACGAGCGGAACTCGCTGGTCATCGAGGCGACGGTGGGCGGTCAGCTGGTCGTCACGCAGATCGCCGGGCTGATCGCACGCCGCATCGTCTGTGACGTCGTCGCGGGTGAACCCGTGCTGGCCGGCAGCACCTACGGCCTGATCCGCTTCGGGTCACGGGTGGACACGTACCTGCCTCCCGGTACCGAGGTCGCGGTACGACAGGGCCAGCGCGCCGTCGGTGGTGAGACCGTGCTCGCCACACTTGACCGGCACGGCTCCTGATGAAGTGCCGGCGAGCCCGCGCCCGCAGCCGAGCAAACACGCCGCCGCTCATCGGCGGTCGACTGCCGATGAGCGAATTCTGATGGGCGGCGTCCGCGGGGTGCGGTTCCTGCCCAACGCGATCACCGTGCTGGCGCTGTGCGCAGGCCTCACCTCGGTGGCCTTCGCGATGAGCGGCCAGTGGATTCTCGCGGTCGGCGCCATCGCCGCCGCGGCCATCCTCGACTCGCTCGACGGCCCGGCGGCCCGCCTGCTCCGCTCCACCAGCCGGATCGGCGCCGAGCTGGATTCGCTGTCGGACTGCATCTCCTTCGGCGTCGCCCCCGCGCTGGTCATGTACATCTGGATCCTGCGCGACCAGGCCCGCGGGTTCGGCTGGGTGGTCTGTCTGCTGTTCGCGGTGTGCGCCGCGCTCCGGCTCGCCCGGTTCAACTCGTTGCTCGACGACGCCGAGCCCAAGCCGTGGGCAAAGGGATTCTTCACCGGCGTACCCACCCCGGCCGGCGGGCTGATGGTCACCGCTCCGCTGCTGCTGACGGTGCGGCTGGGCGACGACGGATTCTGGGCCCAGCCGTGGGCGGTGGCGATCTGGGTGGCGTTCATCGGGCTGCTGATGGTGTCCAGGGTGCCGTCGATCGCGCTGAAGTCCATCCGGCTGCCGACCAAGTTGATCCTGCCGATGCTGATCCTGCTGGTGATCGGCGTGTACCTGCTGTTCGTCGAGCCCGAGATCGTCACCGTGATCGGGATGGTGGTCTACCTGCTGCACCTGCCGTACGCGGCCTGGCGGTACAACCACCTGAAGAACCACCCGGAATTGTGGCGGACCTCCGGCGGTGTGCGGCGCCGCTCCACCCGGCGGGTGCGGCTGCGGATCCCCCGCCGTCAGCGGGTCGCCGGTCGCCTTCCGGATGGCTCGCCGCTGCCGCGGCAGCGGCGCTTCGGCACCGAACGCCAGGGCCGCGCCAGGGGCGGGAACCGTCGACCGATGCAGTGACAACGCCTGGTTACCCTTGCGCGAAACCCCGTCTCGCCCTGAGGAGTCTTCCCGATGCCGCGTCCCCCGCTGCCCCCGTACCTGCTGGAGCTGCTGCGCAGACCCAATCCGTGCGTGATCGCGACGCTGCGGCCCGACGGTCAGCCGGTGACGGTCGCGACCTGGTACCTGCTGGAGGACGACGGTCGGATCCTGGTGAACATGGACGCCGGAAGGCGCCGGCTGGAGTACATCCGGCAGGATCCCCGGGTCAGCCTCACCGTGCTGGACGGCGACGACTGGAGCACCCACGTGAGCACGCAGGGCCGCCTCGTCGACCTCACCGACGACAACGATCTGGCGGACATCGACCGGATCGCGATCCACTACACCGGCAATCCCTACCTCAACCGGTCGCGCGGCAGGGTCAGCGGGTGGATCGACATCGCGTTCTGGCACGCCTGGGGACCCGGCGCGAAACCCACGTCCTGACGCCGCCGCACATCTCGGCGGGCAACCCGGGTCAGACCTCGAAACCCAGCCGCCGCGCGGACCTGGCCTTCTGCCGGCTGGTCCGCAGCCGGCGCAGCCGCCGGACCAGCAACGGGTCCTCGGCCAACGCGGCCGGATTGTCGATGACCTCGTTCAGCACCTGGTAGTACCGGGTCGGGGAGAGGTCGAACATCTCCTTGATCGCCTGCTCCTTGGCGCCCGCGTATTGCCACCACTGCCGTTCGAACGCCAGGATCTCCCGATCCCGGCGGGAGAGCCCCTCGGCCGCCGCAGCGTCCGCGCGCGCGTTCTCGCCGGAGGCCGGTGACGCAGCCGTGTTGTCCATCAATGGTCCTCCCCAGGGGCGATCGGGACGCGAGTACGCCAAGTCACCGCACGCCGAATCACAAAGCTGTCATTTCAGGTTCGGCTCCATCAGAGCACGCGACGGTGCGCAGGTCCAGCGCATCGGGCGGTGTCGCCCCGCGGATCGCCGAGCCCCTCGGCGCGGACGCCTCGAGGCCACGGGTTGGCCGGTCGACAGCAGCCCGGTCGACAGCAGCCCGGTCGACAGCAGCCCGGTGGTCTCGCGGTGCACGGCCGCACCGCTGCGCCAGTACGCCCCAGCGGCGGTAGCGTTTGCCGAGCCGTCACCGTGAGCCGTCACCGTGAGCCGGCGTCGCAGGCCTTGCGCAGCCGAGTTCGGTCGGCGTGTGCGGCCCGGCCCGTAGCTGGAGGTTCCAGTGGCGATTGCCGATCGGCCCCACGACCCCGACACCTCCGACAACGACACCTCCGACAACGACACCTCCGACAACGACACCTCCGACAACGACACCTCTGACAACGACAATGTCGGTCTGCCCACCTTCAGCTCGCGGGACTGGGTCGCCACGGCAGCAGAGCTGGCGCAGCGCCGTCCGGATGTCGCCGTCGTGGGCGCGCCGTTCGACATCAACACGACCTACCGGGCGGGCGCCCGCTTCGGACCGAGGGCCGTCCGGTCGTCGGCCTACGACCCCGGCACGTACCACCTCGATCTCGGTCTGGACATCTTCGAGTGGCTGGATGTCGTCGACGCCGGCGATGCGTACTGCCCGCACGGCCAGTCCGCCCGTTCCCATCGCAACATCGAGGCCAAGGTCACCGATGTGCTGAAGGCGGACGCCTTCCCGGTGGTCGTCGGGGGCGACCACTCGATCACCTACCCCTCCGCGACGGCCGTTGCCTGCAAGTACGGCTGGGGCAAGGTCGGGCTGCTGCATTTCGACGCGCACGCCGACGCCGCCGACAGCATCGAGGGAAACCTGCACTCGCACGGCACTCCCATGCGCCGGCTGATCGAATCGGGGGCCATCCGCGGCCGCAATTTCGTGCAGGTCGGTCTGCGGGGATACTGGCCGCCCCCAGCGGTTTTCGACTGGATGCGCGAGCAGGAGATGACCTGGCACCTGATGCACGATGTCTGGGACCGCGGAATGCGACCCGTCATCGCCGACGCGATCACCAGGGCCGGGGACGGTTGCGATTGGCTCTACCTGTCCGTCGACATCGACGTGCTGGACCCGGGTTTCGCCCCGGGCACCGGCACACCGGAACCGGGCGGGATGAATCCGGCCGACCTGCTGCGGGCGGTCAGGTCCATCGCCCTGGAAACCCCGTTGGTGGCAATGGACGTCGTGGAAGTCTCGCCGCCCTACGACCTCTCTGACAACACGGTGAACAACGCCCATCGGATCGTGCTCGAGACACTCGGCGCGCTGGCCGCCAAGAAGCGCGAGCAGGCCGGCGGCGAGGTCACCAGACCGGGCACCCGGCCGGACCCAACGACCCTGCGGTACCCGGTGAATCCGGAAATCTGGTCCCGCCCCGACGGATCCGGCAACACCTACACCGACGCCGACCACCATCTGAACGGCGAACGGCACGACCACACCTGACGGTCCACTCGGGACGTCAGGGCAACGTCAGGGCCCCGTCGGCGCGGTGGTCGCTGCCTGCCCGACTGCGGAGCCTGCCGCCGACACCGACTGGTCGGCACTGGTCGGCGCATTGCCGCTCGTTGGGCCGCCTGAGGACGGAGCGGTGGTCGGAGACGTGCTCTGCTGGGCCGGCTGGGACGACACCGTCGGACTCTGCGTGACCGTCTGCGTGACAGTCGTCGACGGCGCCCGCGAGGTTGCCGGTGAGGTCACGGTCAGCGTGGTCGGGTCGGTGGGGGTCTCGGACGAGCCGTTGCCACCGAGCACCGAGAGGCCGGAGTCACCGCCTGACAGCGGCGTGCCCTTGACGGTCTCGACCAGCGTCACGGTGGCCATGGTGCCGGCGAAGATCACTCCGGCGGCGGCAACGCCGGCCAGCGCCGCGGTCAGGGTGCGTCCCTTGCCGCGGGCGCGAGGTGGGCGCACGGCCGGCGGGATCATCGCCGGCATCAGCACCGTGAGGTCGTCATCCGGCGTCGCGGCCCGTGCCGGACGCGTGGCAGCATGCTCGCCACCGGACACGGAAGCGGTCGCCGCAGTCGTCTCGTCGCGCGGGCGCACGAGCTGCAGCGCCCTCTTCATCTGCCGCCTGGTGACGAGCAGTGAGTGGCTGTAGATCGCCGCCCCGACGCCGGAGACGATCGACGCCAACGCAGCACCGACCAGCGTGCCGGCGACTCCCAACCGGGAGCCGATCAGCGCGGCGGTGACGGCGGCCGCGGTACTGGCCACGATCTGGGTGAGCGAGAGACCGAACTTCCCGTCGCTGTCCTCGCTGTCGTCGCTGTCGGCGGTCCCGCCGTGAGCGACGGTCGGTGCGGCCGAGGCGGCCTGCACAGTGGCAGCCGTCGCGACAGGGATGATTTCGGTCGGCAGGTCAGGCGATGGAAAACGGCGTGGGGTGGGTGATCGGTCGGGCAGTGTCCTACGGTCGCGCGCAGTCATGGTGGCGTATCTCGTGTTCTGTATCGGCTGTCGGTCGCGGGCCCGTGTGGTCGGTCGGTTCGGACCGCCGGATCCGGGCCCCCACAGTAAGGATGCTCTCGCACGCTCCGTGGTTCGGAAACGGTGCGGGACCTCACACCGCCGCTGTTCAACTCCAACAGACCCGCAACCCCTTGCCGCGGGCCAACAATGCCCCGCACGCGCAGGTCAGCCCACCCGCGGGTGGATCCCTGCGTAACCCGTCACCGACTCGAATCCCCTGGCCAGTCCGAGCAATTCCCGCTCCCCGCGGTGCCGCCCGACGAACTGCACACCGATCGGCGTCCCGCCCGCGGTGAACCCGGCGGGCATGGAGATCGCCGGGTGACCGGTGACCGTCACATGGCAGGCCGCCCGCATCCAGCCGAGGTAGTCGGCCTGCGGCACACCCGCGACCACTACCGGATACTGCACGCCGGCGTCGAACGCCCGTACCGGGGACACCGGCAGCAGCAACGCGTCATAGCCGAGAAGGAACTCCCGCATCCGGTGGAACAGCACCGTCCGCTGCACCGCGGCGCGGCCGACCTGCGGCCCGGTCAACTCCCTGCCCTGCAGCATGTTCGCGTACAGGCTGGGCCGGATGGTGGACGCGTGCTGGTCCAGGAAAGCGCCGAGAGTGGCCTCGAACTGCCACGCCCGCAGCGTCCGGAAGCACTCGTCGGCACCGCTGAAATCCGGGCAGGCCTGCTCGACGACCGCCCCGGCCCCTTCACACAGCAGCGCCGCGGATCGCACCATTCCGGCGATCTCGTCCTCGATCTCGATCGCGCCGCCGAGGTCCGGCGAGAAGGCGATCCGCCGTCCTGCCAATCCGCCGTCCGGCACGTCGGCGAAGGTCGAACCGGGTTCCTCCAGGGACAGCGGCGAGCGGCGGTCGGGGCCGGCCATCACCGACAGCAGCAGCGCCACGTCGTCAACGGTCCGCGCCATGGGTCCCTGGACCGACAGCCCCGTGAAGCCGTCGGCCGCTGGGTATGCCGGCACCCGCCCGGCTGACGGCCGCAGCCCCACCACGTTGCAGTACCCGGCGGGCAACCGGAGCGAGCCGCCCATGTCGTTGCCGTCGGCCAGCGGGTGCATCCCGGTGGCCAGCGCCGCCGCGGCGCCGCCGGAGGATCCGCCGGCCGTCACCGACACGTCGTACGGGTTCCGGGTGACACCGAAGACCTCGTTGAAGGTGTGCCCGCCGGCCGCGAACTCGGGGAGGTTGGTCTTGCCCACGGTGATCACTCCGGCGGCCCGCATTCGCTCGATCACCAGGTCGTCGGTGTCCGGCACGAGATCGGCGTGCGCCAGCGACCCGAAGGTGGTGCGGATCCCCTCAGTGAGGTGGTTGTCCTTGTGCGCCACCGGAAGCCCGTGCAACGGGCCGGCGAACTCGCCGCGCGCGGCGGCGTCGTCCTGCCGGGCCGCCTGGTCGAGGGCGCGCTCCGCGGTCAGCGTGACGATCGCGTTCACCGCCGGGTTCACCGCCGCGATCCGCTCCAGGTGCGCGGTGACGACCTCGCGGGCGCTGACCTGCTTGTCCCGCAGCATCCGGGACAACGCGGTGGCCGAGCGGTAGTACAGCTCCTGGGTCATCAGCCACCTTCCGCTCGGGGTGAGCGCCGACCGCGGTCCAGCGCAAACGCCACCTGCGCGTCACCCATCCTGCTGGATGAGCAACGCGCAGGCGCGGAATGCGGTCCGGCGGCTCAGGTCGACGCGGGCTCCGGATCAAGGCTGGGCTCGACCACCCGATCAGGCGCGACCGGCCGGTTCCGGACGAACAGCACCGCGACCGCGGCCAGCACGATGACCACCAGGGGCACCAGCATCGTCGGGCGCATGGCGTCGGTGAACGCGGTGGCGAACGCCTGCTGCGCGACCGCGTGGATCTGCTCGGCGACCGGGCCGGGCACCGAATCCGGAATCGCGGCGGCCGCCTGACCTGCACCGACCTCGAGGCCGCCGGAGCCCGCGGTCGACATTCCCGCGAGGAACGGTTCCCTGGCCTCTGCCGGCAACCCGGCGGTCGCGGCCTCGGCCTGTGTCCGCATGGCGTCGGTCAGCCGATTGGCCAGCAGCGCGCCGAGCACGGCGGTGGCCAGTACAGCGCCGAATTCCTGCAGGGTGTCCAGCACGCCGGCGCCCACCCCCGCCCTGGCCGGCGGCATGTCCCTGGTGGCCAGCCCGAACACCGGCGTCCAGACGCAGCCGAGTCCGATACCGGCGGCCACCAGTCCGGGCACGAACGCCCACTGACCGGAGTCCGGCTCGGCCACCGCGATGACGTAGATCATGCCGGCGGCGAACAGCAGCAGCCCGCCGAAGAGCACCCACTTCATGCTGATCCTGCCGGACCCGCTCAGCCCGCCGACGACACCGGAGGTGAACATCATCGCGACGGACTGCGTGCCCATCACCAGGCCGGCGGCCACCGCGGACAGACCCAGCACCGACTGGTAGTAGATCGTCATCGGCAGGAAGATCCCGACCATCGCGAACCCCATGGCCAGCAGCACCAGGGTCATGATCGTGAAGGACCGATCGGCGAAGACCGCGAACGGCAGCAGCGGCTCACCCTGCTGAGTGCGCGCCTGGCGCCACAGGAACAGGCCGAGGAACACCACGCCCACCGCGATGATCATCGGGATGGTGACGAAACCGACCACCGTCCCCCAGTCGTAGCGCTGGCCCTCGATGAGGCCGAAGACGACACCCAGCAGTCCGACGGTCAGCAATGCCACCCCGAGCACGTCGAGCTTGTGACGGACCCCGGGCCGCACGTCGGGCATGAACGCGAAGGCCAGCGCGATCGCGACGATGCCGATCGGCACATTCAGGAAGAAGATCCACCGCCAGCCGAAGTTGGTCACCAGGAAACCGCCCAGCGTGGGCCCGAACAGGACGCCGAGGCCGGACATGATGCCGATCGCCGCGAACGCGGGTCCGCGCTTCTCCGACGGCAGGATCGAGGTGATGATCGCCAGCCCCTGCGGCGCCAGCAGCGCGGCGCCAAGGCCCTGCAGGGCGCGGAAGGCGATGAGCTGGCCGGGTGTCTGGGACAGCCCCGAGGCCAGGCTGGCAACGGTGAAGATGTTCAAGCCGATCAGGAAAAGCCTACGTGGGCCATGGATGTCGCCGAGCCGGCCGGCGGTGATCAACAGCACCGTGTACACCAGCGAGTAGGCCGAACCGACCCACAGCACGGTTTCCAGGGTGGCGTCCAGATCGGTGACCAGGTCCGGGATGGCGATGTTGACGATGGTGATGTCCAGCAGGGTCATGAAAAGACCCAGGCAGAACACCGCGATGACGAGGGTGGGCCGGACCGGGCGGTGGCCGTGGACGGCGACCCCGGTGGCGGTGACGTTCGGTGGGACGTTCGGTGGGACGTTCGGTGGGACGTTCGGCGAGCCGGCATTGACCGGGCCCGCGCTCGTCCCGATTGCGCCGCCCGCTGCGCGGGCGGGCTGTACGGATTCAGGCATGGGAAACTCTCCTGGCACGGTGATTTCGGTGGATGGTCGCGCCGGCATCCCTCCCCTGAAGGGAAGGGGCCGGTCATCTCCGCAATTGCGGTGCGGCGCTCGGCTTCGCGCCGGCGCCGGGTCGGGGGTGTGTTCGCAGCACGCTCCCGGCCCTACACATGTGATGCTCGGTCCGGCTACGGATCCGGCGCGCGGGCGTCGGTCCGCGGGATTCCCGGGAACGATCCCAACTGGTCTTGCATTCCCTGCGCCCAGGCCCGGATCTGCTCGGCGTCCCAGCTCAACGCGCCGGTATCGATGTCGTCGAGAAGGTGGCGCACCCAGGCCAGTTCGGCCTCGACCATAGCGAGCTTGTACTCGTCCTCGAGGGCGAAAAGCCTTGGCAGTTTGAACCTCTCGGCTAGGTCGGCGGCCTCGGAACGGAGCGCGGCGAGCTGCTTTCCCAGCGCAAGCGCCCGGACGTTCAGGTTGGCGCGAACCTCGCCGGTCGACAGCATGGGCAGGAAGGACAGCGCCGCCGGGAATTCGGGGAACTCGTTGCGGACGGTGCGCAGCATGTCGGTCAACCAGCCGGCCGCGGTCTCCCGACCCTCCTCGGTCAGCCGGTACACGGTCCGTTCCGGGCGCCGGCCTTCCCGCTCGACCTCGGACGGCTCGACCAACCCGGCCTTGACCAGCCGCTCGACCGCCGGGTACAGCGACCCGCGCTGGACCCGGACCACCTGGTCCTTGCCGCGCCACTGCATGATCCGCTGCATCTCGTACGGATGCATCGGCGCCTCGGCGAGCAGCACCAACACCATCAGGGTCAGCGGCGTCGGCTTCAGTGTGGATGACCTGGGGGCGGCCGGCCGAGAGGCTGGCGCGCGACGCCTGGTGGGCGGGCTCACCGCCTCCATTGACTCGTCCTGATTAGTCATGCCATGACTATCCACCACTACGCGAATGACGTCAATCCCTATATTTCTGACGTCATTGTGGTGTCACGTTGGTCGGACCGCCAGCACGACTCAGCCGTGCCGCACCACGTCCGCCAGCGCCGCCGCCCGCTCGCTGGTGAACACGTCCTCCAGCGGAAGTAGCCGCCCGTCCGGCCCGGACAGCGGCACCCGCCAGTTCGGGTATTCGTCGATGGTGCCCGGCTGATTCTGCGTCCGCCGGTCCCCGACCAGGTCCGACAGCGCGACGCAGATCAGCTTCGACGGCGTCCAGGTCAGGTACCGGTGCAGGGCCAGCACGGTGGCCTGCACGTCGGCGTCGACAGCATCGGGAGCATCGGGGTCCAGCGCGGCGTCCGCGGCCGCGGCCACCACCGGCGCCAGTGCACCGCGCCGACGCAACTCCTCCAGCCAGGCCGCCCGCTCGGCCTCGTCGGCGGCTAGTTCCTCGTCCAGCGCCCGGGTGAGCAGGCCGAGGGTGTCCCGGAGCCGCACGTGATCGCCGGCCAGGTAGCCGGCGGTCGGCGGCAGATCGTGGGTCGTCACCGACGCCAGGCAGTACTCCCGCCACCACTCCGGCCGCAAGGGCGCACCCGAGCCGTGGAACTCGAACTCGAACCACAGGATCGAGGTGCCCAGGATGCCCCGTTCCCGCAGGTAGTCACGGACCCAGGGTTCGACGGTGCCAAGATCCTCACCGACGACCACGGCCCGCGCCCGGACCGCCTCCAGCGCCAGGATGCCGACCAGCGCCTCGTGGTCGTAGCGGATGTAGGTGCCCTGCGTCGGGCCGTTCCCGGCCGGGATCCACCACAGCCGGAACAGCCCGATGATGTGGTCGACCCGCACCCCGCCGGCCGAGCGCAGCACGGTCGAGACCATGTCACGGAACGGGGCGTACGCCAGGTCCGCCAGCCGGTCGGGCCGCCACGGCGGCTGACTCCAGTCCTGCCCGTTCTGATTGAACGCGTCCGGCGGGGCCCCCACCCTGATGCCGCGGGCGAAGACGTCCTGCAGCGCCCACGAGTCGGAGCCGGAGGAATGCACGCCAACCGCGAGGTCGTGCATCACGCCCAACGACATGCCCGCCCTGAGCGCCGACGCCTGCGCACCGGCGAGCTGCTCGTCCAGCACCCATTGCAGCCAGCAGTGGAAATCCACCGCATCGGGATTCGCGGCGACGAATTCGGCCACCGCCGACGACGTCGGATGACGCAGTTCCTCCGGCCAGTCATGCCAGTCCGTGCCGTGTTCCTCGGCCAGCGCGCACCACGTTGCGTAGTCCTCGAGCCCCTGACCTTCCCGTTTCCGGTAGGCGCGGTAGGCGATCTCCCGGCCGGCGGACCGCGGCACCACGTACACGAGTCGCAGAGCCGCCCGCTTGGCCGCCCAGGCGGCGTCCCGGTCGATCCAGTCCAGCGTGTCCAGGTCCTGGTGGACCTTCTTCCGCAACCCGTCCACGATGCGCCGAGCGGCGCGGTCGAGGTCGGCGTACTCCCCGATCCGCTCGACCCGCAGGTACAGCGGGTTCTGGAACCGGCGGGTCGTCGGCAGATAGGGCGAAGGCTCCATCGGCGCCACAGGTTCGGCGGCGTGCAACGGGTTCACCAGCACGAATCCCGCTCCATGTTCTGCGCCGGCCCACACGGCGAGGTCGGCGAGATCGGCGATGTCGCCAAACCCCCAGGACTGCGCCGACCGGACGCTGTACACCTGGGTGGCCACGCCCCACGCGCGCCGGCCGGCCATCCGGTCGGGAAATCCGACCGACGACGGGGTGACGATCAGCGCCGCAGACGCCTCCTCGCCCGCGGACCAGGCACGCAGCGTGTGGTAGCCCAGCGGGAGGTCGCCGGGGATCTGGAACGTCGCCTGACCCATCAGCCGACCGTCCAGCTCTCTCGGCGCCGACCAGTTCTCCAGCTGACGCAGGCTCAACCGAAGGCCGCCACCCTCCAGGTCGATCCACACCGAGACCGGTTCGCCGTCCCGGACGGTCACATCGACCGACGGTGCCCAGCCGTGCCGGATCACCAGGGTGGTCGGCAGCATCCGCCGCCACGCGGCGTCACGGTGATCGGCCAGCGCACCGCCGGCCGCCTCCGGGGTGGAGGCGTCCACCTCGAGCGCGGCGAGCACCTTGATGATCGTGTCGGCGGCCACTTCGACGTGCAGGCCCTGCCAGTCCCAGAACTCGATGGCGATCCCGTACACCTCGGCCAATTCGCGCAACGCTGGATCCAGGTCCGTCAAGGTCCGTCCTCGCATTCGCTCGGTGCCGGCCGACAGACGACCGTGGCACTCGGCTCACAGGCTAAGGGGTGCGGTGTCAAACGGAGCACGCCTGCCCGACGAAAGCCACGTCACAACCACCTCGGGGCCACCCACCCACCCGGCCCGGCGTCTACCCCTCGTGCCCGTGACGATCACGGCCGCTCGCCAGCAACCACGACATCCTGCACCAGCGCCCGACGAAGGGGGCAGACCGACCATGGCCACCACCATCGAACGACTGATCAACGCCGGCCTGCTCCGGTTCCGGCTGCGCAGTCGGGCCGCGCTCGCGCGCGCCGTCCGGCTGACCGGCGCGGCCGTTGCCGCGTTCGTGGTGGCGCAGGTGGTCTTTCCGCAGACGCTGCCCATCCTCGCGCCGCTGACCGCCCTGCTGGTCGTGGAGGTCACCCTCAAGGACATCGTCACCAGCGGCGTGCAGCGGGTGGCCAGTGTCACCGCCGGGGTGCTGCTGGCCGTGGCCTTCTCCGCAGTGGTCGGGCTGTCCTGGTGGAGCCTGGGCGCTCTCGTCGCGGTGTCGATCATGATCGGCCAACTGCTCCGGCTCGGACCGCACATGCTCGAGGTCCCGATCAGCGCGATGCTGGTGCTGGCCGTCGGCGGCGCCGAAGCGGCCGCGACCGACCGCATCATGGAGACCCTGATCGGCGCGGCCGTCGGAGTAGCGGTGAACGTCATCTTCCCGCCGGCCATCCGCGCCGGCACCGCCGCCGGCTCGGTGCACCGGTTCGCCTCGGAACTGTCCAGGCTGCTGAGCACCGCGGCCGGCGAGCTCCGCGATCCGATCACCATGGCCCAGGCCGCCCGGTGGATGGACGACGCCCGCGACCTGAGCCGGCACGTGCCGCGGATCGACAAAGCGGTGCAGGACGCCGAGCAGAGCCGCCGGCTGAACCCGCGCGCGCTGGTCGTTCCTGACACCAGCTCAACCCTGCGCGCCGACCTGGATGCCCTGGAACACACCACCGTCGCGGTGCGCAGCATGTTCCGCTCGATCCTGGACGGCGTCCGGGACGACCCGACGCCCGATCCCAGCCGCGGCGAGGACCTCCGACTGGTCTTCTCCGCACTCCTGGAAGACGTGGCCGCTGCGGTGCACGCGTTCGGCGATCTCGCCCTTGCCGAGGGCACCGACCGCATCGACGCCCGCGAGAAGGCACTGGGCACCGCCCTGGACCGCCTCCGCGAGGCCAGGGACCGGATCGACGACCTGCAGCTGATCGACGCCGGCCCCGACGACGGCGGGTGGGAGCTCAGCACACCGGTCCAGCAGACAGTGGAACGCGTGCTGCGCGACCTCGACCCGCAGGAGCAGGCGCACCGGCGCAAGGCCCCGGCGATTCCGACCCCGCGGGTCGACCCGCTGGAGGTCATCAAGTCGGCGCAGCAGTTGTGGCGGGCGAACGCCAAACCGGCCTCGCCGACTGGCCGTCCGACTCCGCGACGCACGGATCGTCGCAGCGCGGACCGCCGGGAAATTCCGGCGGACCTGACCGGTCCGCACCGGCTCCCCCGCGCCTCTCGCGGCGGTGCGTCTCCCTCCGGCTCCAGGGACGGCGGGGCCGCCCGGACAGCCCAGCGCCGCGCGGCCCCGCGGCGCTGATCGCTGATCGCTGATCGCTGACGGCCGCCGGCTTCCGGCCGCCGGCTCGCCCGAGGGTTACGGCGTCGTCGATTCCCAGAGGTCGGCTTCGCCTTGCTCATTCGGCCGGTATTTCGCGGCGGCTCCCGTCTCGTTGACGTAGCGCGAGCGGATCACGCCGCCCGACCGGTCGAACAGGTCCCGCATGTAGTCCAGTTTTTCGTCGTCCGTCTTCAGCGCCTTGGCTTCTCCGGACGCCCTGAGCACCTTGTACTGTGCGAGCAGCCAGGCGGTGAACTTCTCCTGCACTTTCTTGGTTTTCGGGACGTCGGAGACCTTGCGGGCGACGCCGTTGTTCGTCCGGAAGGTCTCGGTGGCGATGTGCATTTCCCCCCGGGTGCTGCGGATGCTCGAATTGAACAGTCCCGCCCAGGCATCCCCGGCCTGCTGGATGCCGCCGACGTAACAGCCCCAGAATTCGACCTGGGCCCCCGGTGCCATGGCATCGCGGATGGCTTTCCCCTCCGGCTTCGCCATGTATGCCTTGACCTCGTCGGGTGAGAGATAGCGCCATTTCTTCTCGGAGCCCGGCGTCATCCCCACGCCGCCGATCGACCGCTGCCCGTGACCGATGATCCGGACCGCGCTGAGTTTGATGCCCTTGGCCGACAACGCGCTCGCATACGCCGCGATTTCCTCGATATTGGCGACCTCCTTGAATGCCTGGCCCTTCAGCGTCGTCCGGACGTATTGGGCCATACCCTTGGTGTATTCGTCACCGGGTTTGCGCAGAATGAAGATGACGTCCTGGGTGGCCGACGGCGCCTTGCCCGGTGGGGTGGTCTTGACGTCGTCGCGCTGGACGATGGTCGCGTTTGCCAGCGCGGCGCTGACGGCGACGTTGCCCGCACCGCGTTGCAGCTCGAGGATGGTCGCCGGGTGCAGTGGCCGGGCCTCGCGGACGGCGCCGGACGCCGGACGCGTCGTGTCATCCGGGGCACGGCGAACCGGCGGTGCGCTGTCGGTTCGTGACGCCATCCGCATCCGCCCAGCGTCCCACCGGACCGACCGAGCGGCCAAGGCCTTTGCCGGGCCGTTCCTCGCCAGGAGCGCGCCGACCCGAGCCCGCGCTCAGAGGTGCCGCTGCCACCCGACGACCTCGGCGATCACCTCATAGCCCAGGGTCTCGTTCACCCCGATCATGTACGCATTGGACGCGGCATTCCAGGTTTCCAGTCGCTCCAGGTTGGGTTCGGCGTCGCGAAGCCAGCGGAGCATTTCGGCTTTCAGCAACAGGCCGAGGCGACGGCCGCGGTGCTCGCGGACGACGCTGGTGTCGAATTGCGTGGCATGCCACGGTCGTTGCCCGTCGACGCCGACATAGGTGTGACCGGCCAATTCACCGGTGGCTCGTTCGCGGGCGACCACCCGATACAACCGGCGGTGGTGGGCCAGTTGCGCGCTCTCGAAGGCCTCGACCCGGTCCGGGGTGAAGACCATGTCCTCGATGTCCAGATCGTCGGTCGGGGCGTCGTTGATGGCACCCGCCATGGCCGCGATGTCCGCCAGCATCTCGGCGGGAGTCCGGCCGGCCAAGCGGACGATGTCGTACCCGCCCGCATGCCGGCGGGCCGCGGAGGCGAGTGACGCCAACCCGGTCTCGTCGACGGACAGCAGGTTCTGCGTTCGCTTCACCTCGTGGCTGGCCCGATCCATGCCCATGGATTTGGCGAATTCGACGCCCGCCGTGCCGTCCCAGCAATTGACCACCACCAGGGTCCTGCCCTGCGCCCGGGCCAGCTCGACGGCGGTATCGAACAATCGCGCGCCGAGACCCCGCCGCCGGATCGCGGGATGCACGGTCACCCGCACCATCGCCAGGTGGGTGTTGTCCCGGTGCGGCAGCTCCACTTCGAGAACAGCCGTCACAGGGCCGGAACCGAGGGCGGCATCGGGGCCTGCCAGGTCGTCCGTCGGCACGACGTCCCGACCGTCGGGAAGGCCGCGGACCACCGCGATCGCTGCTGGGTCGCCGTCGAAACCGTGCCGGACCTCGGTGACGAAATCGCCGGCCGTCAGGCTCAGTTGGTGGGGGCTGTCCACCTGCCTGGACGATTCGAGGACCGCCACGGCGCCGGCGACGTCGCGGTCGGTCAATCGCTCGGGGTCGAGCCAGTGGAGCTGCATGCGCCCCAGCGAATCACCGGTTCCGGGTCGCCGCACCCGAATTACGCCGACGAATCCAATTCGACCGCCACGGCCGGGAATCCCCGCGACACCGAATGTCGATGACCATCGCGGTGGGCGTCTCGGCAGATTCTGTGAGATGTAACGGAACAGCGGATCGGTCATCGCCTTCTGCGAATTCAGGCCGTACCCCTCACCCGGGACATCCTTCGTGTAATTCCGGGCATACCAATCCTCGACGATCGAGGCCTGCGGCTCCAGCTTGTATGTCGAGTAGTTTTTCCCCGGCGTGTAGGTGTAATCCTCGCCGAACACCTTGGTCATCCCGGAGGTGATGAAGCTGAGGTTCGACCCGTGGGTCAGCTGCCAGGCGTGCACCATCTCGTGGATGAACGCCTCGCCGTACACCCGCTTGCGTTTCCTGCTGTCGCTGTAAATCCATTCCTTCATGGTCAGCGCGTTCGGGTAACCCTCGGGACCGAGATTCAGGGTGATGACACCGTCGAATCTCGGAAACGTGAAGGGCCGATCGCCCGCACCGATGGTGTCGGCGATCCGGAGCTTGTCCCGCGGCGGGGTGGCCGGGCCGAACACCAGTTGGGCCAACGCGTATTCGTCGGGCCGGACGTCCCGGCTGTCGTGCCCGATGGCGGCGAATTTACGGAAACATCACCCGGCGCGGTACGGAGGTCCGTGCAACAGCCGACGGATGGGTCAGCGCACCGCGCGCTCGGTTTCGGCACGCGGTGGTGCGTCGACGATTTCCCAGTTGCCGCCGTCGATTTCCAGGCTCTCCGGGAGGATGTCCCGTTCGATCGTGGTGGCCAACGGCTTCTCGACCACGAAGAACAGCAGGATCAATCCCACGACGACGAGCGGCACCATGTACAGGAACACCGGGGTGAGGGCGTCGTTGTAGGCGCCGACGATGACGTCGTGCAGCGCCTGCGGCAGGTCGCGTACCACCGCCGGGGTCAGCGAGTTGTTGCCGCCTTCCGCGGACGTTCCGCCGGACGGCAGCCGCTCGCCGAGCAGCTGGGTGAGCTTGGCGACGAACAGGCTGCCGACGATCGCGGACCCGAGCGAGGCGCCGATCTGCCGGAAGTAGTTGTTCGACGCGGTCGCCGTGCCGACCTCGGTGACCGGGAAGGTGTTCTGCACGATCAGGATCAGGATCTGCATGCTCATGCCGAGCCCGAGCCCCATGATCGCCAGGTAACCGCAGATGATCCAGACCGCCAGCGTCGGCGTCATGGTCGACAGCAGGAACAGCGAAATACCGACCAGCACCATGCCGGTGATCGGGAACCACTTGTAGCGGCCGGTCTTGCTGACCAGTTGCCCGGACACGATCGAGGTGATCAGCAACGCCGCCATCAGCGGGATGATCAACAACCCGGCCTGGGTGGCGTTCGCGCCGGTGACCATCTGCAGGTAGGTCGGCAGGTAGGCCAACGCACCGAACATCGCGACGCCGATGATGAGCCCGACGACGGTGGTGAGGTTGAAGTTGCGCTGCCGGAACAGGTGCAGCGGCATGATCGGTTCGGCGGCGCGCCGCTCGACGACAACGAAGCTGATGCCGGCGACGATCGCGCCCAGGATCAGGCCGATGATGACCGGCGAATTCCAGTCGTAGGTGTTGCCGCCCCAGGTCGTCATCAGCACCAGACAGGTGGACGCGACGGCCAGCAGCGAAATACCGGCGACGTCGATACTCGGATTGCGGTTGGTGTTCTTGGGCAGCCGCAGGAAGAACGCGGCCGAGGTGATGGCCAGGATCCCCAGCGGGATGTTCATCCAGAACGCCCAGCGCCAACCGATGCTGTCGGTGAACCAGCCGCCGAGCAGCGGTCCTGCGACCGAGGAGATGGCGAAGACGCCGCCCATGATGCCCATGTACTTTCCGCGCTGCCGGGCCGGAACGACGTCCGCGATGATCGCCTGCGCCAGGATGAGCAGACCGCCGCCGCCAAGACCCTGAACCGCCCGGCCGGCGATCAGCCAGGTCATGTTGTGCGCGAGGCCGCCGATGACCGAACCCACCATGAAGATGGCGATGGCCGTGATGAAAAGCCCCTTGCGACCGATGAGGTCGCCCAGCTTTCCGTACACGGGAAGGGTGATCGTGGAAGCGAGGATGTAGGCCGTGGTGACCCACAGCATGTGATTGACGCCGTCGAGCTCGCCGACAATCGTCGGCAGCGCGGTACTGAAGATCATCTGGTCCAGCGATGCGAGCAGCATCGTCACCATCAGGCCGGCGAAGACCAGCAGGATGTGGCGTCGGGTGGCGGCGACCGCTTCATCGCCGGCCGCATCGACCAGGCCCGCCTCGGCGGGGGTGGGCTGTTCTGTCATGTGAGTTTCTCGATTGTCTCTCGTACGAGCGCGACCGCCCGTTGTTCCAATTCGATCAAGGAAAGGTCCTCGTCGGTCGTCGTCCATTGCTTGGTCGCGGCGCGAATCCCGCCGGCGCAGGTCATGAACATGGTTTCCGCAACAGCGTCCGACACCGACCTCTCGTCGGACGCCCCGCCGTGCTGGACAAGCAGATCGCCCGTCGCGGCGGTGAACTGCTCCGTCATCCGCGCCATCCGGGTCATCAACCGTTCCAGCAACTCCGGATGTTGGCGGACCACCTGCATGCGTGCCTCGCGGAACGATGGCGCGTCGATCGACGGGCCCAGCACCGCTATCAGCAACCCGATCAGCGACTCCACCAGGTCCGACTGCGCGTAGCGGACGCGATGGGCCGCAAGGATCTCGTCGTTGATGTCGGGTGGGAGGACGCCGAGGATCGCGTCCTCCTTGCTGTCGAAGTAATTGAAAAAGGTGCGCGGCGACACGTCGGCGCGGGCGCTGATCGCGTCGATGGTCACCTTGTCCAGCCCGTCGCGCAGCGCCAGCCCGATCGCGGCCTCCTCCAGCCGGCGTCGGGTTCTCTCCCGCTTGCGTTCGCGCAGGCCGATCTCGGTCGTCACGGGAACGATTCTTGCACACACTGCAAATCTGCACAAGTGCAGATTTTGGTCAGCCCGTGAGGGCGGTCACCATCTCGCCGCACCCACTGGGATTCGGTTCCGCAACTGCGACTGGTCGTACACCGATGTGATGATGCTGAGTGTCTTGAGGGCCTCACGGGCGTCGATCCAGAATCGGCGGCCGGTGCTCACATGACGGTAGAAGTCGTCGATGAGCAGACCGTGCGACGCGCCCCAGTAGGCCTTTTCGCCCGACCTGCGCTGCTGCTCGACAACGAGCTCCTCGGTGCCGTCCGGATGGATGACCGTGAGATCGGTGTGGAGTCTGATGGTAGCTTTCGCCGCGAGTAGTTCGATGGTGATGGGCTCGTTTCCGGTGTGGGTGTTGGTCGCAAAGAATATCGACCGCTGGTCATCAGCGTGTGTCAGGACAATGCTTGCTGTGTCCTCGACCTCGATCGGTTCTGGTAGCAGCAGGGTCGACGCGGTTCCACGAACGTCGTGGACGTCACCGAGGTACCACTGGAGAAGATCGAGCGTGTGGATGGCCTGGTTGATCAGCAGACCACCGCCGGCCGTTGCCCAGCGCCCGCGCCATTCCCTGCGCTGGTAGTACGTCGCGTCTCTCGACCAGATGACCGACGCCAGAGCGGAATGCACCGTCCGAACCGGTGAGAGTCAATGATCTCCCGCAGACGTTGCGATGTGGCGTTGTAGCGGTTCTGGAAACACACCCCGACAAAGGCCGAGCTCCGGTCCGCGGCTTCGATGATGGCAGCCGCGTCGGCCAACGTCGTTGCCAACGGCTTTTCCAAGAGCACATTGATGTTCTGTTCCAGACACCGAATGGCCATTTCGGCATGGAGGTGATGTGGGGTGCAAATATGAACGACGTCTGGTCGCTGGGCGACGAGCATCGTCTGGTAGTCGGAATAGCCCTGGCATGTATAGGCGGTGGATGCGGCGGCGAGCCGGCCTGGATCGGTATCGGACACGGCGGTCAGCACCACGTTGGGGTTGCCTGCTATTGCGGCGAAGTGCTCCGCCGAGATGGCACCGCACCCGATGACGGCAGCGGTGATGGGTTGCTGGTTTGTCATGTGTTACAGGCCGAGTCCGAGTTCCAGGTTGGTGACGGCCCAGTCGTAGGCGATCTGATGGCATTCCTTCAGCGGGACGGTGGGGATGTCCACCTCGATCATGTAGTCGCCGGCGAATCCTTCGGGGAAGGCCCGAACGCAGGCCACCAGGTCGAGTTCGCCCGTTCCGGGTTCGGCCCATATCCCGTTCGAGCGCGTGGCTGAGTCGTAGTCGAGATCCAGCGCCTTGGCCCGGTCGATCCCCGATTGGAAGGTGTCCTTGATGTGCACCCCGACGATGCGATCCGAGTAGTCCTGCAGGACCTTGCGAACGTCCATGCCGGCCCACGACATGTGTCCGGTGTCCGGGCCGAATGCCAGCAGTCCGGGATCGATGTCGTCCAGCACGGTTCGTAGTTCGTGTTCAGTCTCGACCCATCCACCGACGTGAGGATGTACCGCGGCCTGGACTCCCTCGGCCCGCATCGCTTCGCAGCACAGTCGCATCCCGTCGACCACAACCTTCAGTCGGTCAGGGTCAGAGCAGAAGCCCACCGCGGGATGTGTCCGTCGAGGCGACTCCTCCTTCTCCATGGTGGAGATCATCGTGAATCGTTGGCCGAATGATGCCTGCACGGCTGCGAAGACACGCGCCTCGT